>Ga0208827_1001348_pt1 | contig 10686 bp, 8 predicted proteins | sample Sb_taG_5_FD_187709 | JGI IMG/M metagenome (GOLD analysis project Ga0208827, IMG submission 187709) | Peat soil microbial communities from Weissenstadt, Germany - Sb_50d_8_FC metaG (SPAdes) (version 2) | ecosystem: Environmental > Terrestrial > Soil > Wetlands > Peat | place: Germany: Weissenstadt...
TCTCGACGAGGGGCAGAACGCCACCGTCCCGCAAATGAAGATGTTTCTGACCCGCATGGGACAGAACGCCCGCATCGTGGTCACCGGCGACATCACCCAGGTCGACTTGCCAGTTGCGATCCGGAGTGGGCTGGCCGATGCCATCGATCGTCTCGCCAAGGTTCAGGGGGTCGCGACGGTCTTGCTGGATCGGTCGGACATTGTCAGACATCCACTGGTTCAGGCCATTGTCAACGCCTATGAAGATGAAGAATCGAACCGCGATCGAGAGGGTCGGCCGGAGCCGCCGGCAGGGGTGCCCGCCCCGCAGACAGCTTCACAGTCCGGTTCGCTCGCCTCGGCGTGAGGCGGCGCGGAATACTCCTCCTGAGCTTGGTGCCGAGGAACAATGTCCTGGTTCTCCGGATCAAGCGTTGGTTGCGAGTACAGGCCGCGGAAGCTGGTGCCGCGTGGCATCGGCTCACTTCAGCGTGGAGCGCCGCGAGCGCCGACCACGCCTGGTTGAGATGCTTCCATGAGCATTGGTAAACGACGTCCCAAAGCCCCCAGGGCCCAGCTTCGGTCCCTTCCCTCCGCCTCCGCGAAACAGAGCCGTCTGGCCCGCCAGCGTGCCCGTCTAGTTGCATTGTCGGTCGTGGCAACCGCGGTGGTCGCCTGCGCCGCGATCGTCCACGGCTCGGGGCCACCGTTCAGCTTCCGGCTCGGCGAGCGGCCCGATCGGGAGATCCGGGTCAACGTCAAGGAATTCAAAGTCCGCAACCAGACCAAGACCAGCAACGAGCGGCAGGCCGTTGTCGACAAGGTGCCTCCGTCGATGGTCAACGATCCTGCGCCGATCAAGGACCTTGCTGATCGGCTCGACGATCTGACCGTGACCATCGCCAAGTCGGGCCGCTTCGAAGATGTGCCCCAGACCCTCCGCGGTGCCTGGAAGCTGAAGCCCGAGACGTATCTCGACATCAAGGCGGCGACCGATACGCCCCAGCGGCGAGACAATCTTCACGTCCAGCTTCAGAAGGCCTTTCTGCCGCTTCTGGAGAACGGCGTCCTCGGCCCCGAGGCCCTGCCGCGCAACGAGGAATCAAGCTCGATGCTGGCCATCCACAACGTCGGCCAGCCCTGGTCGGACTCGCGTCTGGTGCCGCGAGATCGCGTCGTTCCCGAGCGAATCGTCAAGCCGGGCGGACCGGCTCAGCACGACTTTGTCTCGGCTTTCACCATGCCCCGTACCGGCGAGGTTCTCTTCCAGCTTGTCGCCGACCGGATCGACAGCCGGCCGACCCTGACTCATGAGCCCGAGGTCACCGCCAGGCTGCGCAACGAGGCCCGCGCCCGAGTGAACGAGCACTTCGACACCTTCACCAAGGGCGACGTCCTGGTCGAGCAGGGGCAGGCGATCGGTGAGGAGCAGCTCATCTTGCTGCGGATGGAGCACGAGGCCGCGCAAAGCGCCCTCTCACTGGGCGATCGAGCACGTCGAGCCGTTGGCATCCTCGGCTTGGTCGCGGCCCTGTTCCTGCTGACGGGTTACTACGTCTTCTGGCATGAACCCAGGATCGCCGGCGATCTCAGGCACATTACGACGGTCTGCGGTCTGGTCGTGCTCTGCCTGGTCGTGGTCCGCCTGCTCGCCAACCAGACGTGGAACGCCGAGGTCGTGCCAGTGGCCATCGCGGCGATGATCCTGGCCATCGCCTACAGCGCCAACTTTGCGCTCATGGCCACGTTCGGCCTGTCGCTCTTGACCTGCATGACGCTGGGCAGCGGGATCTCGTACTTTCTGGTCGTGATGGGAGGGACCGCGGCGGGGGCGCTCGCGCTCAACGAGGTTCGGACTCGGACCAAGCTTATCAAGGTGGGGGCCACCGCGGCACTCGGATACCTGCTCTTGACCTGGGCCGCGGGCCTCTGGGAGCACCAGTCGATTGATCTGATCCGCAGCGACGGCCTCTGGCGGGCCGGCTGGGGACTGATGGCGGGGTTCTTCCTGGGCGGCAGCCTGCCGTTTCTGGAAAACGCCTTCGGAATCGTCACGGGAATCAGCTTGCTCGAGCTCGGAGACATCACACACCCGCTCTTGCAGGAGCTTGTCCGCCGCGCGCCGGGCACGCACAACCATTCCATCACTGTCGGGACCATCGCCGAGGCCGCGGCCGAGCGGATCGGCGCCAACGCCCTGCTGGTGCGCATCGGCGCCTATTTCCACGACATCGGCAAGATGCTCAAGCCCCACTACTTCGTCGAGAACCAGGTTGGCTCGACCAGCCGCCACGCGAACCTCGCCCCGGCGATGAGCACCCTGATCATCATCGGCCATGTCAAGGACGGCGTCGATCTGGGGCGCCAGCATCACCTGCCGGAGCCGATCATCGACCTGATCGAACAGCATCACGGCACCACGCTCGTCGAGTACTTCTTTCACGAGGCCAATCGGCGCAGCGGCGCCAACCCGGACGGCTCGACGGTTCACGAGAACGCCTTTCGCTATCCCGGGCCCAAGCCCCAGACCCGCGAGGCGGGAATCTTGATGATGGCCGACTCGGTCGAGAGCGCCAGCCGCACGCTGTCCGAACCGACCCCGTCCCGGATCGAGGGCCTGGTCAGCGACCTCATCGACAAGCGGCTCCGCGACGGCCAGTTCGATGAGTGCGGACTGACCCTGCGAGAGATCGCCGAGATCCGCGAATGCTTGATCAAGTCGCTGATCGGCATCTACCACGGCCGCGTCAAGTATCCCGAACAACGAACCGCTTGAGTACGGCCCGAGCCCAAGCCTCATGTCCACGTCCGCCAGTCAACAGCCCGGAATCCCCGATCGCACCCGGCAAGGCGCCATCGTTGTCGAGATCTCCAACACCCAGGGGTTTCTCGATGTCGATGCGGAAAGGCTTACCGGGCTGGTCGAGGGCGTGCTCCGCGATGAGGGCATCGAGCGCGCGGCAATCTCGGTGGCCCTCGTGGACAACGCGACCATCCGCCGGCTCAACCAGAAACACCTGGCGCACGACTGGCCGACCGACGTCATCAGCTTCACGCTGTCCGCCGCGGGCGAGCCGGAATTGGTCGGCGAGCTGGTCGTCTCGACCGAGATGGCTGCCGCCACGGCGAAAGAAGTGAGCGCCGAGCCCGCGGCCGAACTGGCGCTCTACCTTGTCCACGGACTGCTTCATCTGTGTGGCTACGATGATTTGACGGAGTCGGACATTCATGAAATGCGTGCACGCGAAAGCACGCACTTGAGGCGACACGGCCTGATGTGCACCTTTTCCCTGGTGGAGCTGGCGCGCCCCGGCGTGGAAGGACAGGAGCAAGCAACGTGGTCGGGCTGACCTCGAGCGTGATGCTGGTCCTGGCATTGCCGAGCCTGGTCGCGCACCTGACCACGATCGCGCTGACCAAGGCGCTTCAGTCCTACTCCCGAAGCCGGCTGGAGGAGTACTGCGCGGACCATGGCAAACCCGAGCGGACGGCCGAGGTGGCTCATCTCGACGAGGCTACCGAGCGGGCGGCCGAGGCCATCGCGGTCGTCTCCGGACTGTTGCTGACGGCCTTGATCGGCGTGGCCCTGGACCGCTGGCACTCACCGCCGCGGCTGGAGCTCCTCGTGCTCCTGGTACTGGTGATCGGGGGCCTGGGATACGTGCTGGCCGGGGTCCTGGGCAAGGTGTTCGCGGAGCCGATCATTTATGCCCTCTGGCCGGCGGCCTTCATCATCCGCGGCACGGCATGGCCTCTCGCGCAGGGTGCGAAGGGTCTGGAATACCTGACCGAGCGGTTCGCGGGCAATCCTCAGAATGGCCCCCGGCCGGCGAGCGTCGAGGTCGAGATCAGCACCGAGGAGGGGGAAAACTCCGAGGATGTCGAGGCCGAGATCCCCGATGCCACCCGGGCGCTGCTCCAGCACGCCGTGGAGCTGTCCCGCACCAGCGTCTCGGAAATCATGATCCCTTCGTCGGCCATCGTCAGCTTGGCCTCGACCGTCACGGCCCCAGCGGCAGCGGAGACGCTGCGTCGCACCGGCCGCAGCCGCATCCCCATCTTCGGCGCCAACCGCGACGACATCGTCGGGATCCTGCTGGGCAAGGACCTCTGGGATCTGATGGTCGAGAACGAAGATCCCGATTCCGTCATTCCGGCCCGGGTGGTTCGTCCCCCCTTCTTCGTGCCCGAAACGTGCAACGCCTTTCAACTCATCGATGAGCTGCGGGGAAACCGCACCCAGATGGCCATCGTGCTGGACGAGTATGGCGGGGTGGCCGGCCTGGTCACCCTGGAAGACTTGCTCGAGCAACTGGTCGGCCCCATCGACGACGAGCACGACATACCGACACCCGCCGACCCGATCAAGGCCCTGGGAGGCTCGCGTTTCGAGATCGACGCCACGCTGCCGCTCGAGTTGCTCAACGACCGCTTCGATCTTCGCCTCCCCACCGAAGAGGACTTCCAGACCGTCGGCGGCCTGGCCTTTCACGCCCTGGGTCGTCTGCCGGAGCCGGGAGCGACCTTTCGTTATGACGGCGTCGAGTTCACGATCCTGGACGTCCACGACCACGCGATCGGTCGCGTCATGATCGACCTGCAGCCGGTGGCTTCTCACGCGAACGGTTCCTGATGGGGTCTGGCACTCGCTCCCTGATCCCCGGGCTCCCCGCGGGATTCCCCGAACGACCCCGAGGCCTCGACTCGTAGCGGATCGGCAGCCGGCCTGGAGCGATCATCTTGCGAGTGGAAGCGGCAGACGCTCCGGGGGCCTGCCATGTTCCGCCAGGATCCGCCGGACCTGGCTGATCACCTGGGGATGGTCCTGGCAGAGGTGCCAGCCTGTGATGAGCAGCTCGGAGGATGCGCCATCGAGGTGAGCGCTGGCGTAAGGTACGATGCCGTCGAAACCGCCGGGACGCGGCGGATCGCGCCGGTCGGCGATGATCGAGTGAAACGGCACCTTCGGGGCGAGGACCGGGTCGCACAGGGTCAGCAAGAAAGGCGATTGCCACTTCAGCTCGTCGATACTGGTGGGCAGCCCGAATCGGAACGGGGCGATGAAGAAATCGGGACCGTTACGATTCTTGAGCCGGTCGTATGCCGCGCGGAGCGGATCGGCGACCCGGACGAGCTGCGCGCCAAGCCCCTTGACGGGCCCGTCATCGATCTGGCTGCCCCGATGCGGCGTGGCGATGAAGATGACGCGGCGGATTTCCGGACGGGGCTCGAAAAAAATTCCCTCGCGCAGCAGTTTCACGTCCTCCGGCTCGCCGGTGAGCTGCTCGAAAGGGCGGTTGCTGAGCAAGCTCCAGAGCCGTGACTTGCTCTCCTGCGCCATCATCTTGGCCAGCAAGCCTCCCATGCTGTGTCCGACCAGCACCATCCGATCAAACGCCGGGTCCGAGCTGTCGCGATTGAACTTCGCGCGCGACCGCTCGATCGCCTGTCGCAGCAACCAGGCCGAGTAAGGGAGCGGGTCGCCCGTCGAGTACCCGAACGTCCAGAACTGGTACCGCTCTGCGATGGACGCGTCAGCCTCCAGCTCGCGAATCATGCGCGACCACGACCACGGACCTGACCACAGTCCGTGGATGAAGACCACGGGTATCTTACCCTTCGCGTAGGGCCGCAGTATCGACAGGCCCGACGGCTCGAACCGTGACAGGTCGGCAACCCGCTGATCCTGCGCCAATGTTCTCTCCGGCCCGTGTTCCTGAGAGATCGAATCACTCGCTTCGGCCCGGCACCAGGAGAGGAGCGACGCGACCATGAGCCCTGCCAGTCCCGGGATCTTCACAAACCTCATGAACCGGCCTCCTCGGCACTGATCGCCTCAAAGCTCGAGCATCTTGTCCTGGCCGACCTGTTTGCTTTCCGCCGGCTCCTTCCGCGTTCCCCGAGCCAGGGCGTATGCCACGATCCCGCCGGCGATCGCCCCGAACAGGTGCCCATCCCACGAGATGTTCGATCCGAAGCGAGGGATCACCCCCAGGATGAGCGACCCGCCGTAGAGAAAGCCAACGATGAGCGCGATCAGGAGCGGGACGATTCGTTGCTCCAGCAATCCGGCAACGATGAGGAATGCGGTCAGACCGGAGATCAGGCCGCTCGCCCCGATGTGCACGGCCTCACGCCCGAAGATCCAGAGCAGCAAGCCGCCCAGGAGCGCGACATCCAGGACCACCTGCCACGACTCGGCCCGCGAGCCGGCCAGCAGGATCAGGAGGACGACCAGAGGGATGGTGTTGCCGAGCAGGTGCTGGAAATTCGCATGCAAGAACGGCATGGCCGGGATGCCCACCAGCCCGACGATCCTGCGTGGGATCACGCCGTAGTTGTCGAGCACCGGGAACGCCAGGCTGATGAAGAAGACCGCCCAGATGGCCCCAACGAACAGGGCCACGGCGTTGATTTCCTCGCGAATCGTGTGCGCTGAATCGGCCATGAGTCACTCCACCGAGGGGAAAGCCGGTCCGGGACGCTCAAGCGGGCCCATAGGCATGTTCGACGAATCGCCGCCAACCTTGGGCGTTCCTCGATTCGACGACCCAGAGGAAGCCGCCTTCGGCTTGCCCACGGAAGGTCACTGTCGCCAGCCTTGATCGGTCCGCTCATTCCGCGGGGAGGTACGGACCGGCTCACGTCACAGGGCTTGATGTTACCACATCGGCTTCTGCATCTCTGTGAGCAAGCCTGGGAAAAGTGGACGAGGGGGCGCCCGAGAAGGGCCTGGTGAGATGCGGCTTCAATCGCTTGAACCATGCGGCAAGCTCCCCGGCACATCCGGTAGACCCGCCAGGAAGATAGCGTCGAACTGGTGATGGTGATAAGCCTGGAAGATGAACTCATTCCACTGGTTCGGCTCTCGCCCGTGTTTCATGAAGTGAGCCAGACGCGTCTTTACTGGCACCTTGAGCTCGAGCAGTGACTTGTTCAGGTAGGCGGTCCAGTCCTCCTTGCCGAAGTTCAAGAGGACGTAGGGCGTTGTCAGGAACACGTGGTACTTGACCGGACGGATCGGCGGGAGAATTCGACCGTACCAGAGTTCCCCGACGTGACCTTGATAGCCAGACGGCACGTAGCACTCCAGTTGCTCCTCCGTGATCAACTCTCTCAGGAGGCAGCGTCCGCCCATGAGTTTCTCACACTCGTAAATGCCCATGCGGGACTCGGAGCAGGTTCGGATCGCATTCATGACCTTGGCGTCGAAGCCGAGCATCGTCCCCGCATCCAGCAAGCACTTTCCCATGGTCTCTTCGTAGGGTCCGAAGCCCAGATCGAAGAACGCCCAGTGCGTGAAGTAGCTCCTGGTCAGGGGGCTCATGGGAGGACCAGACGGCAGGTATTCGCCTTCCGCCTTGACGACGATCTCGTAATAGGGCTCGAACTCGTCGAGCACGCTGACCCGCTCGGCGAAGATCGATGCAGCGTGCTGGACGGCGAGGTAGACCGTGTGCAGCGGGTCGAGCAGTTCACCTCCGCCCAGGCTGATTGTCTCACCCTTCTCCAATGCCTCGATGGCGTCGAGAATCACGGCTGCGGCTTGCCGAAGCTCGCCGACGAGTTTCCGTTTCTTGGGGAGTCGCTTCAGGAACTTATGGCTGATGTGGTCCATCGGAGATCGTCCAGAGCCTCGCTGAGCGGGTCAGGTTGGATGGCATTTCCCAGGACTCAAACTCTGCTCAAGATCGTCTATGGCAGATCATTTTTCAACGGCCGTTTGGCGGATTCTTCAAACAAAAAGGCACGCGTTGCCTAAGAATAAGAATGACGGGGAACGCCATTTCCTTGTTGTTAGATTGTTACCAATTCTGAGCAGCCAGGCGGAAGGGATGCCCCTTCTCATCGACGCGGGACGGAAACCAGAGAGGCAGGGGCGCACCGTTCCGGGTTCCGTGCAGTGCTTGATCGAAGCCAAGCGAATTCGCTATAAAGTGTATAGGGAACATAGCTTGTAGTCAGACTTGCAAGCGCAATCGAACCCGATCGACCGGCCTGCTTCCCAGGACACTCAAGGGACGAGAAGGGAGAACGTTGTGCCCGCGAATCGGTCCCTGGCGCTGGTGGTTCGGACGGTCGAGGTGTTCGAGACCAGCCTGGTGGTGACGCTCTTCACCCGGGAGCTGGGGAAGGTGGCGGCGCTGGCCAAGGGAGGCAGGCGGCTCAAGTCGCCTTTCCAAGGTGGGCTTGACCTGCTGAGCGTTTCGGATATTGTCTTGCTGCCCAAGGCGTCGGAGTCGCTGGACCTCTTGACCGAGGCTGCGTCTCTGGAGCGCTTCGCATGTCTTCGCCGCGATCTGGCGGCCCTGTATGCCGGCTACTATATCGCCGAACTGCTGACCGATCTGACCGACTATCACGATCCGCACCCCAAGCTGTTCGACGCAGCAAGGACCACCTTGCGGCATCTGGGGGATCCGGAATTGCGGACGCGGAGGGTCTTGAGGTTCGAGCTGGCCTGCCTGCGCGAACTCGGGCTCATGCCTGCGCTTGACCAGTGTGCCCATTGTGGGGCGCCGGTTGACACCCGGGGCGATGTGGCGTTCGGCCTGGCCACCGGCGGTGTGCTCTGCCCATCCTGCCGACCAGGACAACCCCACGTGGCGATGCTCTCGAGCACGACGCTCGAAGCAATCCGGATCCTGGCCAGCCCCGGTCGGGCCTGGCGCGATTTGTCACTCGAATCTCGTGGTTCGAGAGCCGGCAATGTCCGCCAGACCGTCGGCGCGGTCATCAGTCATGTCCTGGGCCATCGCCCCAAGGTCTGGCCCTACCTGGGAGAGTAAACCGATGAACCAGGTTTCCCGGAACATCGGTCGCGAACCGAGACCCCATACCGTGCAAGACCAGCGGCTTGATCACGCGATTCCCGTCGGGCATCGATTGTCCTCGAAGCGAGGCTCGGGCTGGGCGAAGGCGGTCCGTCTGCTCTCCGCGGCGCTGCTGACTTGCGGCCTGGCCGGCTGTCAAAGCTTCAGCATCCCCTTCGCCCAGTGGTCGGCCGGCTATGACCCCGGCCTGGCCAAGAAGATCAGCAAGGCAGAGAAAGACGGTACGACTTCGGAGACGGTCGAGGAACCGCGGACGCTCTTGCAGCGCTGGTTGAACCCCAAGAAAGACACGGACGCCAAGGACGATGATTCGTCCAGGTTGCCGTCCTCGAAGTCCCCATCCACGCTCATCCTGGGTTCCGACGGATGGCGGCCGATGCTCAAGCCCGAGAAGAACCCCGAGGCCGCCAAGGAGTTCGACGAGGCACACAAGCTGTTCCAGCAGGGCAAGCTCGCGGAGGCCGAGACCGCGTTTGCGAAGATCGCCAAGAAGCGAAAAGGGTCGCACTGGGGCGAGAGGGCGCAATACTATGTCGCCGAGATCCAGTATCAGCAGAAGAGGTACGTCAAGGCCAATGACAGCTACGAGCGGCTCTTTGCCGATTATCCCGGTACCGAGTTCCTCGACAAGCTGGTCAGCCGCGAGTACTCGCTCGCCCAGATGTGGCTCTCGCAAAGCGATCCCAAGGCCAAGCCCGAGCAGAAGCTGCCCTGGTACACCCATTTCACCGGCGAGCAGCCGATCATCGACACCCAGGGAACGGCACTGAAAGCGCTCGAGCACGTCCGCCATCACTTTTCGGACGGCCCGCTCGCCGACGATGCGGTGCTCCAGATCGCCGAGTTCCACATGAGGACCGCCGACTACGAGTCTGCCGCGACCTATTATGACCAGCTCATTGCCGATCACCAGAAGAGCCCGTTCTTCCAGAAGGCCCAGCTCGCGGCGATCGATGCCCGGATGAAAGCGTACCTTGGCCCCGAATACGACGGCTCCGGACTGGAGAAAGCGCGCGAGCTCGTCAAGCAAACGATGAGCAGCTTCCCGGACCGGCAGGCCAGCTACGAAAACCTCTACCACACTCTCGACCTGATCAACGACCAGGAAGCCGAGCGCACCTTCAAAGTTGGGGAATATTACAAACGCGTCGGCAAGGTCACGTCGGCTGAGTATTACTTCGGCAAGATCCCCCAGCGCTGGCCCTCCAGCCCCTGGGCCGTCAAGTCCAAGACCGAGCTCGCCCAGCTCGCCAAGATGCCGCGCAAGCCTTCGGTGCCAAGCAAGATCATGACCAGGCCAGGCTCCAACGACCCGTTCTACAGCGGCGGTATGGGCGGCATGGGTGGCATGGGCGGCATGGGCGGTGGCATGGGTGGCATGGGTGGCATGGGTGGCATGGGGATGATGCCGGGTGGAATGGGCTGATCGGCCAGGCAAACGTGAAGGCCACGGTCGCCCGCGACAAGGAAGGGGCAAGCCATGCCTTTCAGTGGGTCTCGAATCAGACAACCCGAACCGACTTCGAGGGTGCCTTCCGCGCGTTTGAGCGGCACCCTGATCATGATCATGCTTGCCGGGACGATGCTCGGCGGCTGCGGATATACCATACGAGCGCCTTTCGACAAGAGCGTGAAGACGGTGTTTGTCCCCGTCTTCCGCACCCAGTCGTATCGCCGCGACCTGAATGTCAATCTGTGCGAGATGGTTCAGAAACAGATCATGCAGCGCAGCCCTTACAAGGTCGTAGGACGTCCCGAGGGTGCCGATACGATTCTCGAAGGAACGATCAACTTCGCCGACAAGAACACCGTGGTCGAGAACCCGTTCAACCTGCCGCGCGAGCTGAACGCGACAGTCAACGTGGTCGTCAAG
>Ga0208827_1001350_pt1 | contig 10682 bp, 9 predicted proteins | sample Sb_taG_5_FD_187709 | JGI IMG/M metagenome (GOLD analysis project Ga0208827, IMG submission 187709) | Peat soil microbial communities from Weissenstadt, Germany - Sb_50d_8_FC metaG (SPAdes) (version 2) | ecosystem: Environmental > Terrestrial > Soil > Wetlands > Peat | place: Germany: Weissenstadt...
AATAGACGCGCATACCGGACGCATCAGCTGGCGGCCGGCCGCCGAGAAGGAGTGGACAATCATGGACTGGCGCCACGAAGCCGCCTGCCGTGAAGTGGACCCGGAGCTGTTCTTTCCCATCGGGAACAGCGGACCGGCACTGCTCCAGATCGACGAAGCGAAACAGGTGTGCCGCCGCTGCTCAGTGATGGAAGAGTGCCTGCGCTGGGCGATCGACTCGGGCCAGGACGCCGGCGTGTGGGGCGGGATGAGCGAGGACGAGCGGCGCGCGCTCAAGCGCCGGACGATCAGGCTGCGCGCCCGCGCCCACGTATGACCGGCTGGGGCGCCACCGGCTTCCACTGACCGCTCACCGGTCCGGCTCAGGCCGGACCGGAAGATCCACCAACGCTTCGGTGCCGCCGCCCGGCCTGGGCGTGATCCGCAGCCGTCCGCCGAGTTCCCCTACCACCAGCGTGCGGACGATCTGCAGGCCGAGGCTGGTGGCCGATTCCAGGTCGAACCCCTCGGGCAGGCCCACGCCGCTGTCGGCCACGGTCACCGTCAGCCGTTCCGGCTCGCGCACCACCACGACCTCGAGCAGGCTGTGGTCCACGTCCCGGCCTGCCTGCGGATGGGAGAAGCCGTGCTGCAGCGCGTTCTGCAGCAGCTCGGTCAGGACCATGGCCAGCGGGGTCGCCACCGCCGCGGACAGCTGGCCGAACGACCCGGTTATCTTCGGGATCACCCGGACCTCGGCGGCTGATACCTCCCCCGCCATCATGGCCACCCGGTCGGCGACCTCGTCGAAATCGACGACCTCCTCCGGCGCGTGGGACAGGGTCTCGTGCACGACCGCGATCGACCCGACCCGGCGGACCGCCTCGTCAAGCGCGGCGCGTGCCTCGGGTGCGCTCAGCCGCCTGGCCTGCAGGCGGAGCAGCGCGGCCACCGTCTGCAGGTTGTTCTTTACCCGGTGATGGATCTCCCTGATCGTGGCGTCCTTGGTCATCAGCTCACGCTCGCGGCGGCGCAGTTCGGTGACGTCCCGTACCAGCACCAGGGCGCCGGTCCTGCTCCCGCCCACGATCAGCGGAATCGAACGCAGCTGGACCACCGAGCCGTTTCCGTCCACCTCGGCCTCGCGCGGCGCGCGGCCCGCGGCCACCACCATCAGCGACTCGTCAAGCGGCTCGTCGGACGCGCACAGCCCGGCCGTGACCACGCCGAGTTCAGCTCCGATCAGGTCGGCGGCCAGGCCGAGGCGGCGGTAGGCCGACTGCGCGTTCGGGCTGGCGTAGATGACACGCCCTGACTTGCCCAGCCGGACCAGCCCGTCGCCGACTCGCGGCGACCGGATCAGCATCGCGTCGGCGCCGGGGAACGGGAACGTCCCCTCGGCCACCATCCTGGCCAGGTCGTCGGCGCCTTGCAGGTAGGTGAGTTCGAGCCGGCTCGGAGTACGGGCCGAGTTCAGGTTGGTGCACCGCTCGATGACGGCGATCACCCGGTTCGCCCGGGTCACCGGAATGCCCTCGGTGCGCACCGGGACGCCGTTCGTCCAGTCCGGGTCGCTCTCCCGCCAGATGCGCCGCTCGTCTCTGGCCACGTCGAGCAGGCGCTGGTCCTCCGGCCCGGCGAAGGTGCCGACCACGTCGTCCTGGAGCGAGGTGGGCCCGGTGGTCGGGCGCATCTGGGCGATCGCCAGCCAGCCGGTGCCGTCCTTGGCCGGCGCCCACAGGATCAGGTCGGCGAAGGACAGGTCGGCGAGAAGCTGCCAGTCCGACACCAGCGAGTGAAGCCACTCGACGTCGGCTTCACCGAGGCTGGTGTGGCTCCTAGCCAGGTCATTCAGCGTGGGCACAGGATCATCATCGCATCCGGAGCGCAGATCATTCCCGGCGGCGGCCAGGCCTGCCAGCCTGCGGCGCACCGGTCGGGCCAGCCTGGTCGACGGCGACTTCGCGGTCGCGGCCCGCGCGCGGGCCGCCGTGCGCGACCATGGTGAGAGTTGACGTTAACCCTTTCTTAAGGCAATGATTCCGGATGACCGCTTCTCTGCTTCCGGCCGACGACACGCCCGGGGTACCCGGCGCGGGCGCGGGCCCGAGGTTGCCCAAGTACTACCAGGTAAAGCGCCAGCTGCTCGAGCTCACCGCGACCCTGGACGCCGGAAGCCCAGTACCGCCGGAGCGAGAGCTCGCGCGCTCGTACGGAACCTCGCGGACCACCGTCAGGCAGGCGCTCGCCGAGCTCGTCATCGAGGGCCGGCTGCTGCGCATGCAGGGCAAGGGCACCTTCGTGGCCAAGCCCAAGGTGGCCCAGCCGCTCGAGCTGGCCAGCTACACCGAAGGCATGCGCGCGCACGGCCTGCACCCGCAGACCAAGATCCTCGACATCGGGTACGTCACCGCCGACGAGCCGCTCGCGGAGCTGCTCGGCATCCGTCCGGGCGGCCGCGCGCTGCGCATCCACCGGCTGCGGCTCGCCGACGGCGAGCCGATGTCGATCGACACCTCGCACCTGCCCGCCCGGCGGTTCCCCGGCCTGCGCAAGCAGCTGGAGCGGCACATGTCGCTGTACGAGACGCTGCGGTCGGTATACGGCATCCAGCTGGCCGAGGCGGAGGAGACGATCGAGACGGTGCTGGCCGACCCGCACGACGCCCAGCTCCTCGAGGTCGACGCCGGCCTGCCGCTGCTGCTGCTGTCGCGGCACGCCTACGACGTCACCGGGGAGCCGGTGGAGTGGGCGCAATCGTGGTACCGGGGCGACCGGTACAAGTTCGTGACCAGGCTCCGGCGGTGACCGGCCCGGCCCTGGCGCCGGTCCTGATCGTCAGCGGCACCGGCACCGAGGTCGGCAAGACCGTGGTCACCGCGGCCATCGCCGCGCTGGCAGCCGACCGCGCCATCCAGGTCGCGGTGGTCAAGCCCGCGCAGACCGGCGAGCCGCCCGGGCCCACCGGGGATCTGCAGACCGTCCGCCGCCTGTCCGGCGTCACCCAGACCTAACACGCCAACCTCACCGACCTGGCCGTCGCCGCCGGACGGCCGCTGGCGGGCGCCTTGCCGGCCGGGGCGGCGCGGCTGAGCAGAGCCGGCTTCCTCGCCGCGGCGCGGGCGGGCTTGAGCCCCGCGTTCGGCGGGAGCTTCGGCGCGACCGCTGAATAACATCCTCTTCCGCGGGAAGGGCGAGTAGTTACTGCGAGCCGCCGCCGGAGGACGAGAGGGCGTCCCGGGTGCACAACCACATCTACGTCACGCCCGCCGGCTTCATCCGCGGCCGTCACGGCTCGCGCGGCCTGGCTCTGGCCGCCGCGTTTACCGGCATCCTGTCCCTGCTCCGCCGGCGTCGGCGCCGGTACCGCAGGTACTTTTCATGATCAAACTAATAGCAATCCTCATTAAATGAGAATGCATCCGCAAGGCTACGATCAGGACAGATACGAGCCGGCAATGAGTACCATCCGATGACCTGCTGACTTGGTAACAATTTTCTTTTCATGTCGTTAGGGCATTGATGATCCCTGGCTCGGGGGGCACCATGTATACAATCGCGTGTGACGCTGGTCACACCGGGAAAGGCTGTCCCCCGACGAGAGGGAAACGATGACCCAGCCGCCCGTCCAGCCTAGGAGTTCTAGCGGCTCGAAAAGCCCCGTAGCCGCCCACCCGGTGACCTCCGCGGTCATTGCCGTCCTGGTCACCGCCTGCATCGCCGGCACGCTCATCGTGCCTATCTACGCCAGGACCACCCCGAAGATCGGCGACTTCCCGTTCTTCTACTTCTACCTGCTGGCCTACATGCCGGTGGTCGCCATCGTGCTGTGGATCGTCATCCAGCTGCAGAAGAGGCTGGAGCCACCCGGCGGCCAGCCGGCCAACCCGGGCGAGGTGGCGAAATGAGCCACGTCAACGCCGTCACGTTCACCATCGTCGTCGTCCTGTTCCTGGTCGTCACCGGCGTCGGCTTCGCCGCGGTCCGCTGGCGGCGCGCCGAGGACAGGCTGCACCTGAACGAGTGGGGCCTCGGCGGCCGCGGCTTCGGCACGTTCGTCACCTGGTTCATGCTCGGCGGGGACGTGTACACCGCCTACACCTACATCGCCGTGCCCGCCCTGATATTCGGCTCCGGCTCGATCGGGTTCTTCGCGGTCTCCTACACGATCATGGTCTACCCGATCATCATCATCTTCCTGCCCCGGCTGTGGTCGGTCTCCCGGGTGCACAACTACATCACGCCCGCCGACTTCATCCGCGGCCGGTACGGCTCGCGCGGCCTGTCGCTGGCGGCGGCCTTCACCGGCATCTTGTCGCTGATGCCGTACATCGCGCTGCAGCTGGTCGGCATCCAGGCGGTAATCACCGTGATGGGGGTCGGCACCTCCTCGAACAACACGTTCGTCAAGGACCTGCCGCTGTTCATCGCGTTCCTCGTGCTCGCGATCTTCACCTACACCTCCGGGCTGCGCGCGCCCGCGCTGATCTCCTTCATCAAGGACGGCCTGGTCTACGTCATGGTGCTGGTGGCGGTGCTCTACATCCCGACCAGGCTCGGCGGCTGGGGCCACATCTTCGGGAATGCGGAGGCCCATTTCACCGCGATCAACCCGGTGACCAAGAAACCCAACGGCACGTTCATCCCGACCCCGAAGGTCACCGGCAGCACCCAGCTCGACTTCGCCACGCTCGCGCTCGGTTCCGCGGTGGCCCTGTTCCTCTACCCGCACACGATCACCGGGACGCTGGCGGCCAAGCGGCGATCCGTGGTCAAGCGCAACATCTCGCTGCTGCCCGTCTACTCGATCCTGCTCGGCCTGATCGCGCTGCTCGGCTACATGGCGCTCGCCGACAAGACCACCGTGGCGAACGTCAAGAAGGCGGACAACGCCCAGCTCGCGGTGCCGTACCTGTTCCAGCACATGTTCTCGAGCTGGTTCGCCGGGGTCGCCTTCGCCGCGATCGTCATCGGCGCACTGGTGCCCGCCGCGATCATGGCCATCGCCGCCGCCAACCTGTTCACCCGCAACATCTTCACCGAGTTCTTCAAGCCCGACGCCAGCTCTCGACTGCAGACCAGGGTCTCGCAGTGGGCCTCGCTGGCGGTCAAGCTCGGCGCCCTGATCTTCGCGGTCGAGCTGCCGCACACGTTCGCCATCAACCTGCAGCTGCTCGGCGGCGTGTGGATCCTGCAGCTGGGTCCGATGCTCATCGGCGGCCTGTTCACCCGCTGGTTCGACCGGTACGCCCTGCTGACCGGGTGGCTGGCCGGCATGGCCTTCGGCACCATCGCGGCGTACAAGTCGGCGTCTCCGACGGTGTCGCACTGGGCCTCGTCCTCGGACACCGAGTTGGGGCACACGGTCTACATCGGCCTGTCCGCGGTGATCCTCAACCTGGTCATCGCGGTGATCCTGACGGTGATCTTCCGGGCCGCGAAGGTGCCGCAGGGCGCCGACGAGACCCTGCCGCACCAGTACACCGCCGACCCCGCCGACCTCCCGGCTCCCGCGCCCGCGGGCATCGGCCTCGGCGCCGCGGGAGCGGCCGGGGACTTACCCTGACCTCGAAGGTGTGAGTACTGAGACCAGCCGGGCCCGCCCGGGTGGCCTCAGTACTCGCGGACTGGCGTCAGGAGGTCGTGCCCTCGCCGCCGGGACCAGGGGCGGCACTCGCGGCCGCACGTCCTTCGCTGGCACCCCGCTGGAACCCGGCGAGCCGGTCGCGGGCCGCGGTAGCGGACCTAGCCGACCTGGGCGCGGTCGGCTGCGGGCCGCTGATCGCGCCGGGCACGAGGTTCGCCCGCGGCATTCGCACCGGCAGGCCTGCCGTCGTCACGCCGCTCGAGGACGGCGCGATGACCGCCTCCGCTGCGCGCCAGCCTTCGTCGACGCGCGGCTCCCAGCCATCCTCGGCCGCCGCGGTGCCGCCGAACTGCTCGCGGCGACTGAACCAGTCCGACTCGACCGCCTCGTAGATGGGCAGGCGGCGCTCGTCCGCGGGACTCGCCTGCGGCCCGGGGGCTGGCGCCTGGTCCTGCGCGGGCGGACGGGGCCGTATGTCCGGTCGCTGACGCACCCTGGTGTCCTGCGCGGTCGGCCTGGTGTCCTGCGCGGTCGCCCTGGTGTCCCGCGCGGTCGGCCTGGTGTCCCGCGCGGTCGGCCTGGTGTCCCGCGCGGTCGGCGCGGGCCGCAGCGACCTCGCGCTGGCCGCCGGCTCCGCGGGCACACGGTCGGGACCGGTTCCGGCGGGCCGTTCGGGCGCTGTGGCCGGCCGTTCGGGCGCCATGGCCTGCCGTGCAGACGCCATGGTCGCCCGGACGACGATGGCATCCGGAAGCCAGACGAGCGCGGTAAGGCCGCCGGAGCTGGTCGGCTGCAGCCGGACCTTGATGTCATGACGTGCGGCGAGCCTGCCCACCACGAACAAGCCCATCTTCCGGTAGGCCGTGATGTCCGTCGCCGACGGGTTGTCCAGCCTCCAGTTGGCCTGCGCCATCACGTCCGGGTTCATGCCGACGCCCTCGTCGGTGACCTCGACCAGGACGCCGCCGCTGGCCAGCGGGCGGCCTGAGATGTCGACAGGCGTATCAGCAGCGGACAACGACGTCGCGTTCTCGGCCAGCTCGGCGATCAGGTGGACCACGTCGTTGACGGCAGGCCCGGATACCGCGATGTCCGGCTGCGTCCTGACCGAGACGCGCTCGTACTCCTCGATCTCGGACACCGCAGCCCTGATCACATTCACCAGGGTCACCGGCTCGTTCCAGCGCCCGGGCAGCTCGTGCCCCGCCAGGACGAGCAGGTTCTGGGAGTAGCGACGCATGCGGGTCGCGATGTGGTCCATCTTGAACAGGTTCGCCAGGCGCTCGGTGTCCTGTTCTCCCTGTTCCAGCTCGTCTATCAGCCGGATCTGGCGTTCCACCAGGGACTGGCTGCGGCAGGACAGGTCCACGAACATCTCGTTGAGCTTCCCGCGGAGCCCGGCCTCGTTGGCCGCCAGCCGCAGCACTTCCCCTTGTATCTGGTCGAAGGCGCGCGCGACCTCCCCTATCTCGTCCGAGGACGAGGTGGCGATGCCTTCGACGTCGCCCGCGCTGTGGCCGCCGCCGCCGGTGATGCGGCGGAGCGCATCGGGCAGCCGCACCTCGGCCAGCTCGACGGCACCGGCTTGCAGCTTGCGCAGCGGCCGCAGCACCGACCTGATCAAGATGACCGCGGACGTCACCCCCACCGCCAGGACGGCGGCCGAGAAAATGCAGGCCACGAGGGCCGACGCCACGGCCCCGTCGCTGACACCCGAATGGGGCGAAGCGCTGCGGAAGGCGCCGGCCGCGCGGATGACACCGACCGTGACGAGGACGGCGGCGATCGCCGGGACCATCGCCAGCAGGGACAGGCGGGTCCGGACAAGCCAGCTCTTCTGGGCGCCATGGGAGCCCCGTCGCGATGTCGCCGCGCCGCCCTCGAGGTACTGGCCGCCGGCCGGCGAGCCGATCCTGGTGGCCTGCCCCAGCAGGTCAGCGTCGAAGGCATGACCGGCTCCGCCGGACGGGGGCAGAAACGCCGCGGTTACGGCGCGGGGCTTAGGCAGAGAGGCTGTATCTACGGCGCGGGGCTCAGGGAAGGTCTCCCGCCCGGCGTCAAGCGCCGGTTCCCCGGCGTGCTCATGCGGGCTATCGCTGGACGTCCTGAAGAAGTCCGCGGCCACGAGGATGACCACCGCGAGCACCACGACGGCCAGGAAGAATTCCGCCGGCATCGCTACTCACACCTGGTCAATGGCCGGAGGCAGGCACGCGATTCCGCGTATCACCTGATGCCAATGGCCCTGATGCCAATGGCACTGACTCCGCGGCAGAATCGGCATGGGTGTCCCTTCCTGCAAGCTATCTTGCGCGCGAGGCACCCGGCATGCCGAGAACCACTGTAGTCCGTAATCGGCCGACGCATGCCGATTCCCATTTTGTCGGATAAATCCGATATTTTAATAAAATTGGTCATGACGGTTCGTCAGCGCGACCGGGTACCGTCGCGCCTGGTTATGCATCCCACGACCTGATTTGCCGCACTATTCACAGCGGCCAGGCGCGCGCGGTAATACATCCTAAGTTCTGATTTGCCGCACTGTTCACAGCAGTAACGCCAGCCTCATTTTTCCAGGGACCGCGATCGGCGAGCGCCTTTACGGCTGACCGCCGCTTAGCCGCGCAGAAGGCAACGGCGAATTCGCCATCCATATCACCCGCCGCCAAATTTGACCGTAAGGTTTGAAACCAACCAAACGCTATGTTCTGCGGCGCTATGCCACACGCGAGCAGAACGAGCGTGAGCAGGGCTAAGCCGGGAGCCGGGACCTGGCGCGAGCCCGACAGGACAGGAGAACAGATGACGGAACGACTCGTGGCTGCCATCCCGGCGGAATCCAGCCAAGTCCTCCCGGCCCGACTGGAGCCGGACGCGATCGGGGCCGCCCAGGACACGATCATCGGCATGGCCAACTCCGCGCCGACGGTAGCGATCGGACTGTCGCTGGCCGGGCTCGCCGCGGCGGCGGCCTACGGCAGTGGGCCGGTCATCGTCCTATGCGGGATCCCGATGCTCATCATCGCCAACGCCTACCGCCGGCTGAATCTATGGAACGCTAACTGCGGCGCTTCCTTCGAGTGGGTCGGCCGTGCGATCAACCCGTACCTCGGGTTCATCACCGGGTGGCTGATGATCGCCGGCAGCCTATTCGGGGCAATCGCCGGCGTGGTGGTTCTCGCCCCGTCGGTCCTGGCCATCTTCGGCGACAGCGCCCTGTCCACCTGGCCGAATATCTTCATCAGCAGCGCCGTCATCGTGGTCCTGCTGGTGATCGCGGTCGTCGGCATCCGCCTCACCGCACGCACCCAGGTCGGCATGGGCCTGGTCGAGTACCTGATCCTCATCGGATTTTCCGTAGCGGGGCTGGTCGTGGTGCTCGGCCACCGCCACGGAACGTTCCCGATTACCAGGCAGTGGCTGAACCTGTCCGGAATAGGCGGCAAGGGAAGCCTGGCGTCGGGACTCCTCATCGCGGTATTCATGCTGGCCGGCTGGGACGCCACCATCTACGTTAACGAGGAAGTAAAGCACCGGCGGCACAACCCGGGCCGGGCCGCCGTTATCGCGGTAGCATTGCTCATCATCATCTACACCTTCTCCCAGGTGGGCTTGCAGGGAGTGGTATCTCCCGCCAAGCTGAAGGCCAACTCATCCTCGGTACTCGTCTACATCGCACAGGCACTGGGCGGCGGCGGGGGGGCCAAGGTGATGGCACTCGCCCTGGCGCTTTCGGTGATCGCGTCCACGGGCGTCAGCATCGTCATCCTCGCCCGGATGATCTACGGGATGGCGAGTCACCGGGTGCTGCCGCCGGTCCTGGGTCTGGTGAGTCCCCGCTTCGCCACGCCGGCGGTCGCCAGCGTCGTCGTCGGCCTGATCCTTATCGCGGTCACCTGGGTGTACCTGCTTTCCAGTTCGATCGCGAACGCCTTCACCCAGTTGATCGACCTGACCGGCGTGCTTTACGCCAGCTTCTACATCCTCACCGCGCTCTCCGCCATCGTGTACTACCGGCGTCGCGTCTTCAGCAATGCCTGGGACGCGGTGCTCGTCGGCATCCTTCCGGTGGCCGCCGCCGGGTTCCTGACCTGGATCGTGGTCAAGTCGACGCAGAGCGCGGCCGCATCGCAGAAGTGGTCGCTGATCGCCATCGTGGGCGCCGGAGTGATCCTGATGTTCGTCGCGCGCTTCGTCCTTCGCTCGCCGTTCTTCCAGATCCCGCGCGAGAGCGCGGCCAAGGAACGCTGACGAAGACCCCCGACTGGAATGACACCGTAATACCCGGAGATACGACGTGACTCAGATCAAAGCGGCTCAGCCGGTCTTCGACACAACCGCCAGCGCCCAGCGGGAGAAGAGCAAGCTACGGCGGCACTTCCGGCGCTTCGACATATTCTTCTACCTGATCTGCACGGTGGTGACCCTCGACACCATCGGTGCGGTCGCGAGCAACGGAGCACAGGGCTTCACCTGGCTGGTGTTTCTCGGGGTCTTCTTCTTCCTGCCTTACGCGCTGTCGATCGCCGAGCTTGGCTCGGCGTTCCCGCAGGAAGGCGGGCCCTATGTCTGGACCCGGCTGGCGTTCGGCCGCCCGCTGGCGGCCGTCAACGCGGTCATCTACTGGATCTCCAACCCGATCTGGGTCGGCGGATCGCTCACGATCGTCTCGTTCGCCGCGATCGAGGAGTTCTTCGGGACCGTGGGCGGCGCCTGGAAGTATGTGTACGCGGCGGCCTTCATCTGGTTCACCATCGGGGCGGCTATCGTGTCCCTGCGGTACGGCAAGTGGGTGCCGACGCTCGGCGCCTGGGCGCGCGGGGCGGTGCTCACATTTTTCGTGTCCTCGGTCATCGTGTACGCGGCCAGGCACGGGGTGCACGGCCTCGGCGGTCACGCCTTCCTGCCCACCTACGCGATATTCATCGCGGTGGTGCCGGTGCTGATCTTCAATTACGCCGGCTTGGAAGTGCCCTCGGCCGCGGGCGAGGAGATGACCAATCCCCGGCGTGACGTGCCGTTTTCTGTCCTGTGGTCGGGCACCGCGACGATGTTCGCGTACGGCATCCCGATCCTGGCGGTCCTGATCGTCCTCCCGGTGAGCCAGGTCTCCGGG
>Ga0208827_1001351_pt1 | contig 10676 bp, 14 predicted proteins | sample Sb_taG_5_FD_187709 | JGI IMG/M metagenome (GOLD analysis project Ga0208827, IMG submission 187709) | Peat soil microbial communities from Weissenstadt, Germany - Sb_50d_8_FC metaG (SPAdes) (version 2) | ecosystem: Environmental > Terrestrial > Soil > Wetlands > Peat | place: Germany...
TGTTGAAAACCATGGGGGGCGGCTCTGGGCCATGCCGAATTCTCCCATTGGTGCTGTGTTTTCCTTCACCCTGCCAGTCAGTGCCGGGAGTCCAGCGTGACTACTGCTTCCATCGTCTTTGTGGTCGATGACGACGCATCGGTACGTTCTTCGCTCAAATTCCTCTTAAGCACCGTGGGGCTGCAGGTTGAAAGCTTTGACTCGGCCGATACCTTCTTGCATAAGAAACTACCAGATGCACCGAGTTGCCTTGTGCTGGACGTCAGACTGCCCGGATTGAGTGGCATCGATATTCAGCGTGAGCTGGCAGCGAGAAATATTCGTATCCCCACAATCTTTCTCACCGGTCACGGCGATATTCCGATGAGTGTTCGCGCCATGAAGGCTGGGGCGGTCGAATTCCTGACCAAGCCGTTCCGCGACCAGGATCTGTTGGACGCTGTTCGCATCGCACTGGAGCGGGATAATAGGCGGCGTGAACAGGAGAAGGAAGTAACAGACATCCAACGGCGCTTCGACTCGTTGACCGCTCGCGAACAACAGGTGATCGCCATGCTTTTCTCAGGCATGCTCAATAAACAGATTGCGAGTGAACTTGGAACTGCGGAAAGCACCGTGAAGGTCCAGCGCAGCAGGGCGATGGAGAAGATGCGCGCGGAATCCCTTGTCGACCTGGTAAGAATGATCGAGAAGCTCAACGGCCCCTCGGAAAAAGCCTCGTAAGCGAAAGTTTACCCGCATCATCCTTTTTAGGACCTAGATCTACCAACGCCCAATAGATTCTTTCTCCCTCTGCGAATACCTTGAGATCGGTGAGGAATTTTGAGTGACAGAGAATCTGATCTCGATAGTTGACGACGATGAGTCAGTTCGCAGGACCACTACACTACTCATCGAGTCCTTCGGCTTTCGGGCGGCAGCTTTTGAATCTGCCGAAACTTTCCTGAGATCCGGGCATTTGCACGATACCTCGTGTCTCATCGTAGATGTGCAGATGCCAGGCATGAATGGATTACAGCTTCAAAGTCACCTCGCTGCCGCAGGCTGCGGCATTCCTATCATCTTCATCACCGCTTACGAGAGCAAAGATTCCCGTCAGCGAGCGATGCAGGCCGGCGCTGCCGCTTTCCTGGGCAAGCCTTTTAGCGATGAGCAGCTTCTACAAATCATTCGTTCAGCCTTAAGGTTCTTTCAGCGGAACGATTGCTGAGGTCCAATTGAGGGGTGAAGCATGAGTTTAACGCACGCACTTTGCCATGAATTGGGGGCACCACCTATGTTGGGCACGGGACCAATCGTCTTCGTGGTCGACGATGACATTTCCGTGCGCGAATCGCTGGAATTGTTGATCCGCTGCGAAGGCTGGCAGCCGGAGACCTTCTCTTCCGGCCAAGAATTCCTTAGCCGTCCACGAGCTCTCGTTCCGAGCTGTTTGGTGCTGGATTTTTCTCTTCCAGGACTCAATGGTCTCGAGCTGCAGGAGCGCATCGCCGTCGAACGGACGGACATGCCGATCATCTTCATTACAGGCTACAGGGACGTGCCCATGACGGTCCAAGCCATGAAGGCTGGCGCCGTCGAATTCTTGACGAAGCCATTCGGTGAAGATGCGCTGTTGAGCGCCATCCGGGCCGCCCTCGAACGCAGCCGCGTTGCTTTGAGTCAGGAGGCGGAGATGCGAGTGCTCCGGGGCCGTGACGCCTCACTTTCCCGTCGCGAGCAGCAGGTTATGGCGCTGGTGGTTTCCGGCTTGTTAAATAAACAGATTGGTGGAGAACTCGGTATCAGCGAAACCACGGTGAAGGCACACCGCGGCAAAGTAATGCAGAAGATGAAGGCCGATTCTCTTGCCGACCTGGTGAGAATGGCCGCGAAGCTCCGGCCCGCAGCAGCAGCGATGGCTGCGGCCTAATAGCTGTTTTTATGGTCGCAATGTTTAGTGAAGACGGCCGGATTCGCAGACGCCCTCCGGCCCAAAGCTGAAGAGAGTGTTATGGCTGTTGTTAACGCTCGAGCTTTCGAACCTCGTAACCGCACCGATGGAGGTTAGAACATGGTTAACTCCGCCAAGTCGCATGATGTTCCAGTGGACAGTTCAGTTCCAACCGCCTCTTTGGAATCGATCCTCTGCACAGAAGAGTTGCAGCGCCGCCCATCGCGTCGGCCCGATTATGAAAAGGAGAACCAGGCCCTCGTGAAGCTGGCGAGTGCGTTAGCTGACTCGCCGACTACCATCTTTCGGACACTTGCGGAGACGATCCAGGATATTACGCAATGTGACTCCGCTGGCCTGAGCCTGCTGACGCGGGATGGCAAAACGCCGCACGTTGATGGCAAGAGGTTCTATTGGCCAGCCATCGCCGGCATGTGGAATCCCCACGTCGGTGGTGGAACCCCGCGCCATTTTGGGCCTTGCGGAGACGTGCTCGATCAAAATCGCACGCTGCTATTCACCCACTTCGAACGGCGTTATCCCTATTTGATGCCAGTCAATCCGGCAGCCGAAGAGTGCTTGCTGGTTCCGTTTTACGTCGACGGCCAGGCGGTAGGAACCATATGGGGAATCATGCACAGCGACCGCCGCAAGTTCGATGCAGAGGATGACCGGATCATGGCCTCTCTGGGGAAATTTGCGTCTTCCGCGTATCAAGCGTTGGCACACATCGAAGAGCTCAAAATTCAGGTGGCCGAGCGCGAAAAGGCGGAAGCAGAAGTCCGTCAGCTGGCGCGAGGGTTGGAAGCGAAGGTCCGGCGTCTGATCGACGCCAATGTTGTGGGAATTGTCATGTGGAATCTCGAAGGTGAAATCACCGGCGCCAACGAAGCATTTCTCCGGATGGTGCAACACGACCGTGAAGATCTCGCCTCCGGTCGCGTACGCTGGACAGACCTGACACCGCCCGAATGGCGTGGCCATGGCGAACAGGCGGTAGCTGATTTGAAGGCGACCGGCATGTTTCAACCCTTCGAGAAGGAGTACTTCCGGAAGGATGGCAGCCGAGTGCCTGTACTTCTCGGCGGCGCACTCTTCGAAGAAAGTGGGAACGAAGGTGTCGCTTTCGTGCTCGATTTGAGCGAAAAAAAGCGAGCCGAGAGCGCTTTGCGGCGCAGCGAGGCCTTCCTCGCGGAAGGTCAACGTCTCGGTCAAATCGGCAGCTTTTCCTGGCGCGTGGCGACAGACGAAATCACGTGGTCAGCGGAGCTTTATCGCATCTACGAGCTTGAGATCGGCGCGCCCGTGACGCTCGAAGTGATCCGCAGCCGAGTCCATCCAGAAGACGTCAGTTTGATCGAGAAAATGAAGATGGTGGGCCAGGAGCGAGAGGGCGGCCGCGACTTTGAATGGCAGTACCGCTTGCTAATGCCGGACCACTCGATTAAGTACATGCATGCCGTCGCTCATGCGACCCGGGACCAGGATGGTCAGCTGGAGTACATCGCGTCGGTGCAGGATGTCACGGCGCGCAGGCTGGCCGAAGAGGCACGCGACAAGGCTCGATCGGAACTTGCACATGTGGCCAGGGTGATGACCCTCGGAACGCTGACGGCGTCGATCGCACACGAACTCAACCAGCCGCTGTCCGGCATCATCACTAACGCCAGCACTTGTATGCGAATGCTAGCCAACGATCCTCCAGACGTCGACGGGGCGCGCGAGACCGCCCGGCGCACGATTCGCGACGGCAATCGTGCCTCTGAGGTGATCACTCGGTTGCGTGCACTTTTTTGCAAGAAGGACGCCACGACCGAATCTGTGAACTTGAATGACGCTGCGCTGGAGGTGATTGCCCTGTCGTTAGCGGACCTGCAGAAGAACGGGGTAGTCCTACGTCCTGAACTTGCCGATGACCTTCCGTTGGTCACAGGAGATCGCGTACAGCTCCAGCAGGTCATCCTGAACCTCGTTCTAAACGCCTCAGACGCGATGAGCGGTGTGGACGATCGTCCGCGGCAGCTGGTGATTAGGACCGAACGAGAAGACGATCGTGCGCGACTGACCGTGCAAGATGTGGGCGTGGGCATCGAACCCAGCGGTGTAGACAAGGTGTTCGAACCGTTCTACACAACTAAGAGTGGCGGCATGGGAATCGGACTTTCCGTCAGTCGCTCGATTATCGAGAGGCATCATGGGCGTCTGTGGGCAACCCTGAATGATGGTCCGGGAGCCGCATTTTCGTTCTCCATTCCTCGAACTCCCGAGGGTTTAGCCCGCGCCGACGGCATCCGCAACATTCAGGCGCCCGCCGTAGCCAGTCCCGGTGCGGCGTGAAGGCTACGCTAATCCTCACATCGCGGCAAACCAATACCAAAGGACAATGGACGCCCTCTCCTGAAGTGGAGCATTGTGAGTTGTGGAGTCCTGCTACGAAAGGAGCGCCATCGACCGTATACTTGTATCCGTAGTCGACAACGACGGATCCGTCCGCGAGTCTTTACCTGACCTGTTGACGCAGTTCGGTTTTGCAGCCCGCGCGTTCTCGTCGGCGGAAGAGTTCCTCGCGTCTGATTGCGTCGACCAGACCAGATGCCTGCTCCTCGATGTCGCTATGCCTGGAATGACCGGGCCTGATCTTCAACAGGAACTGATACGACGGCGACAAGGGATTCCGATCATCTTCATTACGGCCGATAGAGATATGATCATTCGCCAGCGGCTGATCGAACAGGGGGCCGTCGAATGCCTGTTCAAGCCATTCAGCGACATGGCTCTGCTCGAGGCGGTAAATTCGGCACTTCACCCGAAGTGAGATTTCTGCACTCCTTTGATTGTTAGGCTGAACGCAGCGGTTCGCGGGTCAATTGGGTCGTCGCCCATGGCAGTCTCAACATCAATCATGTTCGTTGGCTTTTTGTCACTGGCCTCATGCAGGTCGGGTAGACACTCCGCTCGCACTCTGCTAAGTATTTGGAGAAAGGATGACAAAGACATGCCGGAAGCAACTTGGAAACCTCACGAGGAACATGGACGGCTGACGACGCAGAGCGACTTGCCCGACAGCGTCTACGCATTTCCGAAGCAGCGTAAAGAACCACTGACCGATGCAGAACATGTCCGTAATGCGGTCGCGCGTTTCGATCAAGTCATCGACGTCTCCGATGCCGATCGCGCTTTGGCCTTCGCCAACATCGAGAAAGCTGCAAGCTACTACGACGTGAACCTCGCGGAAACGTCGTGGCACGAACTGGGCATTCATCCTCAAAAGAATAGAAGAGAGGCTGCCGCCAAAGGCGTTGTCACGCGCGAACGCCGGGTGCGGAGCTAAGAATCCGCCGTCTAATTCTTCGGAGGCCATGGCGGCGGCGACCAATTCTAGCTTCGCTCATCTAAGTTTTGTTAGTGACTGTTTGCGCACCATACTAAGGAGATGAATCATGAAAGCAGTCGTTGTCCACGAATATGGCGGTCCGGAAGTGCTGAAATTTGAAGACTATCCTGATCCAGTGCCCGGTCCAGGCGAGGTACTGGTGCGGGTCGCCGCTGCGAGCGTGAATCCGATCGACTACAAGCGACGTGCGGGATTAACGAAGGATTTTTACCCCATGAAGTTTCCAGGGCTGATAGGCGTCGATATGGCGGGGACAGTCGTCAAGATTGGGCCGGGAGTGGAGGGCTTTTCCGTCGGCGACCAGGTGTTCGCGATGGCGGACAATACTTACGCCGAACTTTGTGTCGTGAAGGCAGCGGTCTTGGCGAAGGTCCCGAAGGGTCTCGACTTGATCCAGGCGGCGGCGTTGCCGCTGGTGACGACGACCGGCAACCAGCTCCTTTCCGCCACGGAAATCAAAGCCGGCCAGACGGTTTTGGTCGTAGGTGCCATAGGAAATGTCGGGCGTTCGGCGGTATTCACTGCGAAGCTACGGGGAGCGACCGTGATTGCGGGGGTGTTAAAGACCCAGATAGATCAAGCGAAGACCATCGGCGCAGATCAGGCGGTCGCAACCGACGACGACTCCGCGATTGCAAGTCTTGCGACGCTCGATGCGGTGGCGGATACGGTCGGCGGAAGAACCGCCGAGAAGCTGATCGCCAAGGTTAAGCCGGGAGGAGTCTATGCATCGGTTGTCGAGGCGCCGCAGAACGCCGCGAAGTACCCCTCTGTAAAAGTGGTGCACGTGTTCTCGAAATTCGACAGGAAAACGCTCGAGTTCATGGCCGAAGCCGTGCGCGATGGCAAGCTGGTCATCCCAATTAGCCAGAAACTGGCACTTAGTGACGCGGCCAAGGCTCAAGCGGCAGCAGAAAAGGGCGGTGTCGGGAAGATCTTGCTGGTGGCTTGACATTGTTGTGCGAACAGATGACACGAAAGGAAAATCGGAAATGAAAAAGGGTCTGGGCGGAGTCAACCCTGCAAGGCAGGGGCGGCAGTAATCAATCAACTCCCAACGAGGAACAGTTGATCTGGATCCTGTTATCGCGGTCGTCTTTTAGCTTCGGATGAACCGGCTTTCGAGCGTCTTCAAGGCGGGGAGAAATTGGCAGTGAAAGCAGCCAGGATTCATAGCTTCGGGCCGGCCGACGTCGTTGTGGTCGAGGATGTGCCGATACCGTCGCCGGGCCCAAACGAAGTTCTGGTGCGCGTGATTGAGCTCTGGCAGGCTGCTTGATCAGCTCATAACTGGCTGGCGAGCCAGGAATCGACACTGAATTTTCCCGGGCCAGAGAAGATCAGCCAGATAAAGAAGAGCACGTACAGGACTTCGGGAAGGTAAAGGAAATCGTCGAGCCAGTTAAGTGGCGAAAGTCCTTTAGGCAGGGTGGAAACCGCGCTGGTCAGGGTGGCGACTGTCATATCGATCAATAAAGCTAGGCAGGCTGCGCTCGAAAGAAACCCGAAGGTCAATAAGGACCCACAAACGAACTCGACACCCGCGACGAAATAGGCCAGTTGCCGGGGAAACGGGGCCTTGGCCTTAACGAGCGTGTCGTAAACAGGTTTCGTGCCGCCGGCGACAAACAATTTGTTAGCCCCGGAGATGGCGAAGAACAGCCCGATCGAAACGCGTATCAGCAGGATGGCATATTGTTCCAAATCACTACTGCCCTGCAGCGCAAACTGGACCAACCGTTTCCAATCCATCTCTCGTTCCTCCATCCAAGGGAAACGCTGTAACGATACCCGATGTCAACCGACTTGCCCAGGCAACCGCACGAACGTCAGCCTTACGTGAGGCCAGTGCTCTGTCCGACCTCGATAATGTAACCGTCAGGATCGCGGATGTAGCAGCGCGTCTCGCCGTACTTGGGTATCGGCGGCGTGATGAACTCGGCTCCCCGACTTTTCCATAATTCATAGCACGCTCGAATATCCGCAACGCGGATATTCAGGAAGCTGCTGACCTTATCCGGGTCGGCGGGAACGCTGAGCGTCACTGACGGCTTGTCCGGGGTGGGCCCGCCTCCGACGTTGACGATCAGCCAAGTATTCGCGATCTGAATGTGCCCAGACGCCCCCTTGCTGTCGCCTCTGCTCAGAATGCGTCCGCCAAAGACCTTCTCATAAAAATCAGCCGATCGGTCGATGTCGGCGACGGTGATGAAATGTGTGACGGTAAACGCGTCGCGCGGGGGCATCTCATAGTTCTTTTGCTCGATTTGTATACTGCTCATTGACGCTCCAACTCCGACGAGCAGGGCTCATCTCAGCGGGTAGCCCACACTTGCCCGATTTTCAGGCGGCATCAGCGAAAAACCGCCGAACGTAGTTTGCATCGATATTTACGCCCTCCAGGACTGTCGTCCCCTTCTCAATTAGCTCTTTCTGGGCGTCTCCGATTTCTTATGCCGCTGAAACCGACTTCTTCTTCCCATCGAGTGCCGGTAGAAGAAGGTTCAGAAGCGCTTGATCAGAGAACGGGTTCTGACCTGAGATCAGCTCGCGATCTTGAACGACATAGCTGCTCCATGGTGCGAGCACACTTACGTCACCGCCCGCCGTACGCAGGGCGAAGTCAGGGTAGAAGAGAACCTTACCACCAATCTCAAGCGGCTCCCGCTGCTGCTCTTCCGCTGTCGAAAAGATAGTCATCTTATATCCAGAATAGATCCAACCCTGCGCCTTTGCGTGCGCTCCAGCGGCATCGCCCGCACTCAGCGCGGCGACCACCTCCTTCGCATTCGGAAGCGCCGAGAGAAGTGAAATCGGGCCATGGCAGAGCACTGCCGTAGGCTTGGATGTTTTATGAAAATGTCTCATCACGGTGCCAGCGTCGGGATCGTCGAGAAGATCGATCATCGGGCCATGGCCGCCGGGGACGAAAACAGCGTCATATTGATCCAGACCTGATGCGATGACATCCGCGATGCGGGTTGGATCTCTGAGCCCAGCCAGGCCGTCGCGGAATAACATATAGTCCTGAAGCTTGGCCGCGTCCCCGCCGAAGAAATCGGCGACCTCCGAATGCACATCCACTTGCGGCGCGTTGCCTTTGGGGTTGGCGAAGGTAATTTCGTAGCCCTCCTTCATCAGGGCGCGAACCGGAACCGTCAGTTCGTTGAGATAGTAGCCGGCGCCGGTATAAACCTTGCCATCCTTCAAGGGCAAACCGCGACCGCTCGATACCAGTACTAAGACTTTTCCTTTAGTTGTCATTGTTGTTCTCCTTTTTGAAATCGAATTCTGTGCTCCTGAATATGAGCTAGCTCATCGTCCGCGGCTTCCTCCAAAGTGGGTAAGGCCCGGCCACTGCGGTTGATGTGAGTTATGCCCCGGGGAATCCGAACATCAACCACGACTGATTGGCTACCCAATCCGGGTATAGCTCCGTCATCTGATCGAACAGCGCCTGCTCGGACGTCGCGGTTTTCTGCAGCCGATCGAAGTCCTCGAGGTAACGCTTGGTGTCTTGGATGGTCGAAGGAGAGTCGGGTGCGCCAGGCTTCTTGTGGCCGGCGACAACCATCGTCGGGTTCAGCGCCGCTAAACGGTCCAGGTCCGCGATCCAATTCTTTCGGCTCTCGGGGGTGGTGTCGCCGACATACATGCGGCATTGGTTGTACACAACATCGCCAGCGACGATCAGGCCGATCGATGGAACGTATAGAGAAGTCGAATCTGGACTATCGGTGCGGCCCTGCTCGATTATGCGCAATTCGTGACCCTCGAGAGTGAATGTGTCGGACTCATAGGGTTCGGGTGAAACCAACTTCGTGGCCACTTGCCCAGGAAACATACGGCGGGCCAACCGCTCCACCGTGGGAGTGAAAGACATCTGCATGGCCTTCACCGTCTTGGGCGTTGCTATTGCCCGAGCGCCGGGGAAGCGGTCGAGCAGAATGCTCAGCCCGTAGAAGTGGTCGAAGTGGGCGTGCGTTATATAGATAGTCTCCAGGTTGCGGTTGTGCAGAGCGACCCAATCCGCGAGAGCCTCGGCCTCGGCCACTGTCCCCATCGCGTCCACCAGCACCGCGTCGTACTCGCCGAAGATTAAAGTCGACGTGATCGGGTCAAAGCCGAGCGCTTCGCCGAAGGGCTTGGGTCGCTCGCCGACCATAGTCTTTCCGGGGGCTGTAAAAACGTTCACACCAAGCGTGTTCAACGCGACAGGCGCGGTCACGCGCGTGGTCTCTTTCAGTCCATTTGTGCCGTCCATTTGGTACCCCTTTCGATGTCAGGGCGAGTGACTGTTCAAGCGAAGATTGGCAGAAGCCCCACGACTAGCGCAGAGTCGGCATCCTAATCCGCCCCAAGTGTTAACCGTACGTGAGGGTAGTGCTCTGTCCGACTTCGATGATATAGCCGTCAGGATCGCGGATGTAGCAGCGTATCTCGCCATACTTCGGTATTGGCGGCGTGATGAACTCTGCTCCTCGACTTTTCCATAATTCGTAGCACGCTTGAATATCCGCAACCCGGAAATTCATAAAGCTGTTGATGTGATTCGGGTCGGGGACACTGAGCGTGACCGTCGGCTTATCGGGGGTCGGCCCGCCCCCAACGTTCAGAATCATCCAGATGTTCGCCAGCTGAAGGTACGGGGGTGCGTTGCCATCACCCATACTCAGAATGCGAGCGCCGAAGATCTTTTCGTAGTAGCGAGCCGATCGCTCGACGTCGGCGACGGTGAGAAAATGCGCGACGCTGATCCCCTCTTTCGGGGGCATTTCATAGCTCTTCTGTTCGACTTGTATCGCGTTCATTGATGGCTCCTTTTGTACCGCGTTCATTGATGGCTCCCTTCGATACGGTGCTCATTACAAATACGGTGTCCCTATTCCCGCTCCCATTTATAAAAAATTGATCGACACCAGCTACTGCAGCAGCGATTCCCAATTGGCTGGAACTCTCCCTGCCGGTCCAGGTGATGGTTGATCCTCCGGATGCGAATGTGGCGGAAGCAATTCCACACCCTTGATCATCCCCTGCTTCTCGTAATCGTAGAACCAATCCTCACCCGGCTCGAAGCTGGCAATGATCGGATGCCCCGTTTTCTCCGCATGCTTGGACGCATGCTGGCTCGGAGAACTGTCGCAGCAACCGATGTGCCCACACTTCGCACACCGACGGAGATGAAACCACCAGCCTTTCGGTGACGCTAGGCATTCGACACACCCATCGCCACTCGGCTTCGAAGCGGGGTTGATTCCGCGCTGGTCTTTTTTCATTTCCAATTTTCCTTCCGTGTCCTGGCAAGCAAGCTTGGCTTCGAGCGCGTCCTATCCGCAACGTCCGGGAGTT
>Ga0208827_1001354_pt1 | contig 10663 bp, 7 predicted proteins | sample Sb_taG_5_FD_187709 | JGI IMG/M metagenome (GOLD analysis project Ga0208827, IMG submission 187709) | Peat soil microbial communities from Weissenstadt, Germany - Sb_50d_8_FC metaG (SPAdes) (version 2) | ecosystem: Environmental > Terrestrial > Soil > Wetlands > Peat | place: Germany: Weissenstadt...
GGTTCCAGGTGGTGACGGCGGTTTGCGGTGTTGCCAGTGTGCTCATAGGTTTTCTCCTTACTCTACTTTAGATGCGTTAACACGATAATCGTTGCAACAAATAATAAGGCAATAAAATCAGGCTGCCCGGCTGCGCGAAATGCGCAACAATTCGGTGAGGGACCGCAGTTGCTCCCGCCCCAAGTGGCCTAGTTGTTGGCGATGGGCCGCCTGCACGGGTTCATCAAGCTGTGCCAGTAGCTTCAGACCTTCGGGTGTAATACGAGCCATTACCGTTCGCCGGTCGCTGGTTTCGCGACGGCGCGAGATGAGACTGCGCCTTTCCAGTCGGTCGAGCAGACGAGTTACGTCCGGGTCCCGAGTAATCATGCGACTCGCGATTTCTCCGCACGCGAGTCCCTCCGGCGCTCCGCGAAGGATTCGAAGGACGTTGTACTGCGTCGCAGAAAGATCCGCGGTCTTGAGAACCTGAACTAAGCTCCGGGACAATATGTCGGTGGTGCGCAGCAGATCCAAAAACACGGCCTCCTCGAGGCATCCCACACGATGTCTATTTACTGCGGCTCTTGTCTTCATTTTTACTGAATAATATGTGTTATAACGATCATTGTCAAGACGAGCGTTGGCGTGGTATTAGCGAGCAACAGTTCACGCCAGCGCTGACTTGGCGCGGCGAAGCAGATCGGGTGACTTCAGTCGCTGGCAGTATTCGTCGAACTCCGGCAGCGGTCCTTTCCAGCGAAGGTCGTCGATCGAATCAAAGACGGGCACATCCAGTCGCAAGGTTGCCAGAGTGCGAAACAACACGGCATCACTCCATCCGGCAAATAGCGATTCAGAGAGCGTGCGAGCCTTTCGGATGGATGGATGCCACTGTTGCCAATCCTTGGGGATGTCTTCCAGACGCGGGTACTGAGATAAAACAGCAGCCGCAGCCTTCTGGCCCCATCCTGGCAAACCAGGGAAACCGTCCGCACTGTCGCCGACCACAGCCAGATAGTCGGGAATCGATCGCGGCGACACCCCGAATTTCGCGACGACGCCGGCTTCGTCGCGCACGATATTGTTTCGGCGGTCGAGTTGAACAACTCGGGTGCCCACGACGCACTGACTGAGATCTTTGTCGGGCGTACAAATCAGCACTTGCCCCACGTCGGAATCCTTGGCGGCCTTGGCAGCAGCAGAAGCGAGCGCATCATCCGCCTCAAACTCGACCATTGGCCACACCAACACCCCCATCGTTTGCAGCGCCTCCTCAAGGATGAGAAACTGCAAAAGCAATTCGTGGGGCACGCCCTCGCTGGTCTTGTATCCAGGATACAGATCGTTCCGAAACGATTCGACAACATGATCGGTTGCGACCCCGATGTGCGCTGCGCCGCGCTCGATCATTGATAAGACCGAAGTCACGACACCACGTACCGCGCCGATTTCCTGGCCCGTCGCATCCGCCGTGGCAGGTACGGCGTAAAAGTGCCGGAACAATTCGTAGGTCCCGTCAACGACATAAATATCCATGCGGCTCCGCTCAGGCTTCCGCAAGATATTATCCGATCCGACATGTGATTTAGAAATTGTTCCGGTATGTCCGGCGGCAATAGATCTTTGAACGGCTTGCATCAGCCCTGCAGGTTCTTTCGATACACAACGAACCCGGACTTCTCGGCAACCCTGTCGTATAACTTCATGGCCGTTGTATTTGTTTCGTGAGTTTGCCAATATACTCGGCTGCAACCGCCATGCCCCGCTTGCCGATAGACTTCTTCGATGAGCGCGCGCCCCACTCCTTTGCCTCTTGCAGATTCAAGAGTGAACAAGTCTTGCAGATAGCAGGTTGACGCAAGAGAAATCGTGGTCCGATGAAAGAGAAAATGTGCCAGGCCGAGCAATTGTCCCGAAAGGTCCGCGACCAGAGCTTGCATTGGCTCATAGCCATCGAAGAATCGCGACCAAGTCGTTTCGGTAATTATGTCCGGCAACGCGGTTTTCCCTTGGCGGCCGTAGAACGCGTTGTAACCGTCCCAAAGGGTTTTCCATCTGTCAAAATCGCTCCGCAGAACCGGCCGTATCAAAATATTCTCGCTCAAGGTTTGCGCCTCGCTCGTAGAAACCTCTTAATTTAGCTCATCACCGCTGCGGCTGATTAAGAATGCCGCGAACAGTAGTATTTTCATAGACCCACTTGCCATGGAATTGGTAATACCACTTTCAAGAGAGGATGAACCTCTTTTTCGTCAGGTTTGCCTGGTGGCGGCAGTCGAATTTAGCTGGGAGACCGCATACAAAGCCTACGACGGTGTCGTTCCTGCGAACCGTTGTGCTTTGTGAGATACGAGTTCCAATCCGCGTTCGTGCGCCTCTCGAGCGAGTGTTTCCAACTGGGAGCGGCCGAGTGCTGGATCAGTTTTTAGCTCCGCTTCGGCCAACGCCAGGCGCGCCTCGCATTCGAGCTGATAGTATCCCAGTGTTTTGGCCGAGGCGATCACGGAACGCAATCGTTGGATTGCAGCCGCGAGACCGTCGTGTCCGGTTGTCTTCTCGGCCGCTTCAACGCGCGCTAGTTGAATGGCAATGGGCAACTTCAACGCGGGATCGGAACTGGCACGGTTGAGTTCGGTCGCGCGCTGAATAGCTTTGCGCGCCTCGTCGAGTTTCCCTTGCGCCAGCAGAGCTTGGCTTAGCTCGGAATACGCCGCGGCAGTCGCCGGGTCGCTCTTTTCGTTTTCAAATTCTGTGATCGCCGGGCGCACCAGCGATTCGGCGTCAGCGGGGTGTCCCTCTTCCAGGTCGACGTCAGCCAGCTCTGCCTGGCTTTCTTCGAGCAGGCCCATGTCTCCCGCTTTCTGCTGGGTATCGCGTGCCGCTTCAAACTGTTGGCGTGCGCCTGCCAAATTTCCCTCGGCCTTCAGAACCTCTCCCATCTGGATCAGAGCCTCGGTAAGGTGTTCGTAGTCCCCTTGGGCGGGGCGGAGTACATCAAGCGCCTGCTGGACAAGGCGATGCGCATTTTGCACGTGTCCCCGCGTCAACTCCAAATCTGACAGCCGGTAATGAGCATAGCCCGGTTTGCTGTCATCCATCGAAGCCAACACTTCGATGGATTGCTCATATGTTTTCCCAGCTGCGGGTAACTTACCGCCGAGATAGAGGACGTCCCCAAGACTCGCGAGCATGCTTCCCGCACTGCGCTTGTCTCCCGCCTGTTCGAAATGAGACTTGGCCTGACGGTATAACGATTCCGCGTGATCGAGTTTGCCCTGGTTGATGAAAACATTCGCCATGCTGTTGAGCACAGCCCCGGTTTTTTCGTGCTCCCCGAATTCCTGGAGAATATTGAGAGCCCGTTGATACCTAACAATTGCCTGCTCGGGACGCCCGAGATTCGCTTCAACGTCTCCCATCAGACGCACGGTGTCGGCCGCCGCCAAGCGGTTTCCTCCCGCAAGGAAAAGGGTATAAGCGTCCTCGCACGCCGGCAATGCTTGGTCAGTGTGGTCGCTGGCATTCAGATACATGCATTCGTCTCTGCGCGCCTGCGCGTAGACCAATTTCTTGCCCTGAGCCGTTGCTTTGCGCTGGGCATTCCGGACCAATGCAAGACGGTCGGGAACGCTAGCCGTGGATGCGCGCGCCTCCAATAGATCGATGCGCGGATCGTCGGACGCCGGCGCGGGCAGGCGACGCAAATGAGCCACTGTCTCCATTGCCTGACTGGCGTGACCCGCCGCTTTCTGCGTTTCCCCGAGCTGCAAGCCGTACTCCATGCTATCGGGAAACAACTCGAACAAAGCGCGATACGCGGATGCAGCTTTTTCATGGTCGGGAAGGCTCTCGTAGTAATCGCCCTCGACTTGCATTCGATCCACGTGGGGCAAATCGGTCGAAAGATCCAGAGCCTTTTTGGCTTCCTCTTTGCGCTTCTGCTCGTAGCCGAGTTGGCTCCAGGCACGCGCCAGCATGGCGTGCGCGAGAGAAAATTTCGGATCTGCTTTGGTGGCTTGCGCCAAAAGATCCTTCGCCGCTATCGCATCGAACTCGCGTAGTCTGGCGATTCCAAGGGCGTAAAACCTTGCTGCTTCACGATTGAGGGGCAAAGACGCGAGCACGCCTGCCTGCTCGGTATCGCTGATTCCCGGTACTCCGAGCCGGTCCCTCATCTTCGCGCCGATATCAGACGTGACTCGGAAAAGGTCGTCACTGTTGCTGGTTTGAGCGATCTGGCTGAGGACTTCACCGGTTCGAGCGTCTTGTAATCTCACGTCGAGTCGCAACTGTTCGCGGTCTGCTCGACCAATTGCGGTGTATGAACCGTAGACCAGCACATCACTGTTCAACGCTGTGCCGATGCGCGCTGTGCTTTCGGGGCCCAGCGTGCCGACCGGCGACCAAGGTGACGCGACGCGAAGGTTGGCCACTTCTTCGCCTGGGACTAACCTGAGTTTCTCGCCGGATGTCAGTTCAGTGCTCAACATCTCTGATAAAGCCGTGGCCAGCCACTCATCCTGGTTGCGTCCGGAGACGTTACGGAAACCCAGGACCGCAACCGACTTCCGTACCAGCACCGCCGTTGGAACGGTGGCGGGAGATTTGACGGCTGGCGCTGAACGATATCGGAACGTCTGCCATCCGAGGCCAGCAAGTAGAAGAACTGCGACGCCCGCGACATAAACCTGCAATCTCGCACGGCGCGGCGTGGGCAAGGACGGCGCTGGAGTTATCACGAGCGGCGTGGCCTTCAGTGGCTCGATAACGGCAGCTTCGCCGGCTGCACTAATTGGCTCGTCCTCGACCGCAACCGGTGCGATGAAGCGATATCCCCGTTTCGGTACGGTTTCTATAAAAATGGGGTTGTCGGCTGGATCTCCCAGGGCTGCGCGAAGCCGCTTCAAGGCTGCATTGAGACTTCCATCGAATTCCACATAAGTGTCGGCCTGCCAGAGTTTCTGGCGCAGCTCTTCACGCGGCACGACCTCGCCTGCTCGTTCCAAAAGAATGGTAAGAACACGAAATGGCTGGTCCTGCAGCCGGATGCGCATACCCTGGCGCAGGAGAGAGCCACTGGCAATATCTGCTACAAATAAACCAAAGCGATAACTGCGTTTGGATTGAGCCAGAGGCATAAAGGAAGAGCCTGCACCCGCGCCGTTGGCGCATGAGTTTAACACGGAAGTTTGGGTGCCAAGTCACACATTTTTCCAAATCATTGAAATCGCATGACTTGTTAGGTCACCAAGACATCACCACCGCGTCCTTTGACGAAATCGGATTTTCCCCTCAATCTGCCCTCGTGTGGCAACCAGCTTTGATCAATTCACCGATCTCCGGAAATTGGCCGCGACCGTGACCACAGCTTACTGACGCCAGGAGGCGATATGAAAGTCCGAAGTTCTTCTGCATTCGAGAAAATGCTGGTTGTTCTGGCGGTGCTCATCGCTTGCTTTGGGGCAACTTCCGATGCACAGCAAACGACCTCAGTCGTACCCACCCTGGTCAATTTCAGCGGAACGCTGACTGACGCCAGCGGGAAACCGCTCACTGGCACCGTCGGTGTCACCTTTTATTTGTACAAAGACGACCAAGGTGGATCGCCGCTCTGGATGGAGACGCAGAACGTGCAGTCTGACAAAGCTGGGCATTACACGGTCGCACTCGGTAGCAGCAAGAATGAGGGATTGCCCACCAGCCTGTTCGCTTCGGGGGAGGCGCGCTGGTTGGCTGTGCAAGCACAAGGGCAAGCTGAGCAGCCTAGGGTGTTGCTGCTCAGCGTGCCCTACGCACTGAAGGCCGGAGACGCGCAGACGATCGGGGGATTGTCGCCTTCGGCCTTCGTGCTGGCCGCATCGCCCAATTCAGGTTCCTCGGCAGGATCGTCGTTGGGTTCCAACTCCGACCCAAATGCGCCCCCGCTGGGCGGGACCGGCACCACGGACTATTTGCCCATCTGGACCAACAGCACCACTTTAGGCAGTTCGGTATTGTTCCAGTCGGGCACCGGAGCAAAGGCCAAGGTCGGCATTGGCACCACGAAACCGGCATCCACGCTGGACGTGAAAGGCGGCGGTACGATTCGTGGCTTGTTCAGTCTGCCCGCAACTGGGACCGCGACAGCGAAAGCGGGCTTTAACTCACAGCCCATCGACCTGGGAGCTTCTGTCTTCAACAGCGGAACCAGCACAGCGGTTACACAGACTTTTCAATGGCAGGCCGAGCCAGTCGGCAACAATACCGCCAACGCCACCGGATCGCTCAACCTGCTGTTCGCGCAGGGTACGGGCAAAGCCAACGAAACCGGATTGAACATTGCCAGCAACGGCCAGATTACTTTCGCCAAAGGGCAGACATTCCCTGGGACGGGCAATGGCACCATCACCGGCGTGATCGCCGGGACTGATCTCACCGGCGGCGGCAGCACCGGAAACGTTACCCTGAATGTGGATACAACCAAAGTCGTTACCGGAGTGACGGCCGGCACCGATCTCACTGGAGGCGGCGCCGGCGGCAATCTTACCTTGAACCTGGATACCACCAAAGTGCCGCAGCTAAAAACTGCCAACACTTTCACCGGCAACCAGACCATCAACGGGAACGTGAGCGATACCGGGAACATCAGCGCGACGGGCTCGATCACAGGACAAACGGGAGTCTTCAGCGCGAGCAACAGCACGCAAGTAGTCAATGTGACGCAATCGGGCTCTGGAACCGCAATCAATGCGACCGTCCCCACGAATTCGAGTGCCTTCACACCCGCGATTCAAGGGACCGCAAACGGCGCCAACGCATATGGAATCGGCGTGCAGGGAAACTCGTCAGCCGTGGATGGATATGGCGTGTTGGGGGAAGAGACGAATAGTAGCGCTAATACCGACGGTTACGGCGTCGCCGGAAGCACCCAGACCCCCTACGGTGCTGGCGTAGTTGGCTTCGGCGGCTCAACCGCGTCCGGTGCCACCGCCGACGGAGTCTTCGGAAGCACCGGCGCACCCAACGGCATCGGTGTAGACGGCTACAACGCGAATAGCACATCGGGCATTGGGGTGCGCGGATCCACATCCGCCACCACTGGAATAGGCGTCTATGGATTTTGGACGAGCGCTAGCTCCATCGGATCGGGTTACTCCGAGATCGGCGTTTGGGGCGATTCGAGTAGTGGCAATGGCGTCCTTGGTACCTCGGATAACGGATATGGCGTTGAGGCAGTTTCAAACAATAACTATGCCGTCTACGCATTTTCAAACAATAACGATGGCGTCTACGGATTTTCGGGCGCATCGTTTGGGATCGATGGGTTCGGTGCTGAGGCTGGTGTAAACGGTGGGACTACTTATGGAATTGGCGTATCCGGAGGCGCGTCCGCCTCAGACGGCATTAGTGGAGTCTATGGAGTCGTGGCCTCTCCCAGCGTGTCTGGAGAGGGACTCAGTATCGCCGGTGTATGGGGAGATAGCGGCGGGAACAACAGCTTTGGCGTGGCGGGCACGACCGACAACGGGAATTCTTTCTTCGGAAAAAACAACACCGTCAACCATGAAACCCTTTATATCGAAAATGACTCCGGCTTCAGCGGCGGCTTCACGCCCTACGCGGCTCGCTTTGCCGGACCGGGCTCTTCCACCTACTGCTCCATCGTGAGAGACCTAGCCGACAATGGCACCGGTGACTTGGACTGTACCGGGTCGATTAACGGCGCAGTAGTGGTTGGCGGAAGCCGCATGGTGAACATGTACGCGGTCGAAGCCGCTGACAACTGGTTTGAAGATGCAGGCTCGGGCCAATTAGCCAACGGCTCAACCACAATATCCCTCGACCAGGTGTTCGCGCAGACTGTGAATGGAGACGTCGACTACCATGTCTTCCTCACTCCCAATGGCGATTGCGAAGGCCTGTACGTAACCAAGAAAGGCGCCCAGGGATTCGAAGTGCATGAACTGCACGGCGGACACTCGAACGTTGCCTTTGACTACCGCATCATGGCGCGCCGTAAAGGCTTCGAGAAAGTTCGCATGCAGGATGTCACCCAGGACTTCGCCCACATGAAGCAAGAGTCCGATCAACTTGCAGCCCGCGTGGAAGCCCGGAAACAGGAGCAGAAGGCGCATCCGATCATGAAGCCGGCGGTGCTTCCGCGGCCGAAGCCCGTTACAACGCCTTCATTCCACCCGGGGACCCCGCATACGCCGGTTTTCCCACCCAAGCAATCGTTGATTGGATCAATCAAGTAACCGACCGGGACCAGCGCGAGGCTGGTCAGACATGATTTGCCAGTGGATCGGCCTAAAGTCCACAACATAAGAAGCACGGACAAATGAATTTGAAAGGAGCTCCAAATGCAAGCCAAATTTTTCATCGCGTTGATCGTCGCATCGGCCTCTACCCTTTGGGCAGCCGACCAATATCAACCCCTGGACGTCAAAACTGGTCTGTGGGAGGTCAGAACCGTGACGAACCTTAGTGGGCAAATGCCCATTCCTCCCGACGTGCTGGAAAAGTTGACTCCGGAACAGCGCGCCCGATTCCAAGAACGGATGAATGCCAAATCCATGCAGCCGTCGAAACCGATCGTATCCAGGAATTGCTTGACTAAGGAACAACTCGACAAGGGGTACTCATTCACGGAAAATCGGAAGTCCTGCACTCCCACCGTTGTCTCCTCGACGAAAAGCAAAGTAGAAGTGCGGCTGGAGTGCGTGGAGAACGACGTGAAAATCGACGCGAAAGTTCAATTCGAAGCGATTGACTCAGAAAATGTCAAGGGGCAGACTCAATCTGTCGCGACGGGTGGGGATCACACAATGAACGCTAATTCAACATTCACGGCCAAGTGGCTCGGTCCAAGTTGCGGCACAACCAAGTAGTCTTTCGCCGCTGAACGTCGGCAAGGTACCGCCTAATCACCACCACCACATCAAGGAACGCAGCTACTCGCATGTCGACAAGCGAACGTAGATACTAAGTTCGGTGTTCTCTTCTGCGGACGATTTCGCAATGGTGCCGTTCTTAGGGTCATTGCTTAATGCTCGCCAGGATTTAAGATTCTCTCGCGTTAGCAACGGCGAGAGCTCTGGCCTCGCCGCTTGTGCCGCGTTGATGCTCAACGGAGTTACGCGTAGAGAAACGGCCGGTGCCTACTCGTTCTCCAAAAGTAAGCGAGGATAATCACGCTGGCAACCGCCGCGTATGCGCACCACAGTGAGGTGAACGCGTAGCGCTTGTACTCCATCACGAGCAACAGAATCACAAGGTTTGCCACGCCGAAGATTACCATCGTCCTTACCTTCGAAAGAAACAGGGAGCCGCAGGTTGCAATTACATACAGCACCGCAACCGCGGTATTGTTTGTGGCTTGATTGATGTACACGATGCTATTTGCCCTTACATATACCTGCAACGGATACGCCGTCAAAGCCCACAGTATATAGAGCGTAGTCGCTCCGCCGAGCACGAGGAGGGGCAGCATGCGCCTGCGACTCTTGGCGTCAGCCTCGAACAGAAGCACACTTAGCGGCAGCAAGAAGGGCAGAAGCCCTTGCGCATACAGCATGAATGCCGCGCCCATGTCGTGCGCCACCGCCGGCGAGAGAATACCATCCAAGCCGAGCCAGACGAATCCTTCGATGAACTGGTGAATGGCGAATAAGGTCGGCAGGGCCGCAAAAAGTATTTCGCGCCTGTGCTTCACCTTGGTCAACGTAACCACACCGACGGCTCCCAGAACTCCACTACCGACAAAATTCGCTGTTGCTGAAAAACACAAGGATCGTCACCTCGCTTGCGAGAATTACACCTAATTATCGTCGAGTGCAAATAATTTCTGTATGAGTGGCGATCGGAGCGGCTCGTGCAGCGCAATGAAATGAGAGGAAGTCGCGATGACCGCGTCTTGCGAGATCTTTGTCTTGCGAGGTCGCTGCTAGGAATATAGACGTGAAGTCTGGCACTGGTTCATTCTGCATTGCATCGTCGACAGGCCCAACTTATGCGGGCCAATCGGAGACGCCCAGGCGAACCCGAAGGCGTCAGCTAAGTCTGAAGGTCGGCCTCTGGCAGGTTGTATTCAAATATGCCGTTCGCACACGCTACTTGAACTGTACATGCAGCTGGCGAAGTCCGATGTTTGTAGCGACAGTGCCAGCGTTAAATACGATAACGCGCACTACGTAATCGCCATTTGATCCCGTCGGCAGGCCTTGCCAGCCACTCGTGTAGAGTCCACTGGGCGTTGTCGCAGGCGCTTCTCCCGACAGAGGGTACCAGTTCATTCCGTCAGGCGTGTACTCAGCTTGAGCGTAGCTTCCGCTCGGCAGAGCCGCCACTCCGATCGTGATAACGAGGCGGACTGAGGTCGCATTGGCCATGTCAATCTGATCGCGGTCCAATGTACCCCCTACTTCAGTTTGGCCAACGGGCGCTTTGAACCCAGTTCCGTAATAGAAGCCGTAGTCGGGTGGAGCGGCCGTAGTTCCGGCCGCACCCTGCGGTCCCTGAGGTCCTTGCGGACCAGCTGGTCCGGCAGGTCCCTGGGGGCCTTGAGCACCCGCCGGCCCTGGTCCTCCGACGGGTCCCGCAGCTCCCACCTGTCCTTGCGGTCCCGTAGCGCCTTGCGCGCCCGGTGGCCCGGCCGCTCCTTGCGATCCAGTCGATCCCCTTGCGCCCATCGGTCCCTGCG
>Ga0208827_1001359_pt1 | contig 10637 bp, 20 predicted proteins | sample Sb_taG_5_FD_187709 | JGI IMG/M metagenome (GOLD analysis project Ga0208827, IMG submission 187709) | Peat soil microbial communities from Weissenstadt, Germany - Sb_50d_8_FC metaG (SPAdes) (version 2) | ecosystem: Environmental > Terrestrial > Soil > Wetlands > Peat | place: Germany...
GCCAGCAGCGTGCTTGCTCGAGCGGAATCCACTCGCCGTGAGCGGTCCGAAGGCCGTCCTTCACCCGGTCCAGAAAGGCGGTCGCGGCCTCGTTGACTGGCTTGAGCTTGAATGCCCATGACCCCGGCCAGTACCGGGCGACCATGAACGGGATCTGCAGATGGTCCTTGTCGTAGAAGCCCGACAGGGTCTCGTAGGTCTTTACGCTCGTCTGAGTGAGCTGAGCGCCGTGGAACTTGTAGTCGACGATCGCGACGGGCACGCCGTGGTTGTACTCGCACATCAGGAAGTCAAGGTCGACCATCGGGCAGTCGTCGCCCCATTGCCGGTGCCGGTCGGATAGCTGGATCTGCGCTTCCATGAGCGACTGGGCGTTCATGCGGCGATGGGTGTTGACCGTGTATCCCATTACGCCGCTTCTTTCACGGCAGCCGCGAACCGCGCCGTCGCTGTAGCGACGCATGTCTCATCGATGTCACAGGCGGTGATCCGGCGGCTGAGCGCGTGCGCGACTACGGCCGTCGTGCCGCCGCCGAGGAACGGGTCAACGATGAGCTGGCCTGGCTTGGTCAGGCGCTCAATCAGGTCGGCCATGCCTGACTCTGATTGGCCCCAGTGGTGGTGGTCCTTGTCATTGTCGTTCACATCGGAGCGGGCTACGTCACCGAACCAGTCACCGCCGTACTCGCCTTTGACGTAGACGAGAACCGGCTTCCAGAAGGTGTTGACCTTCCGCTGCCAGAGCTGCGCGGCCTGGCCGCCGGGTGTCTCGTAGGCGATTGGCCAGTGCCAGGCCAGGTGCGTGCCGAGTGCCTGCATGATCTGCGGGAGATAGGACTGGCCGACCATGACGGCGCAGATGCCGCCGGGCTTGAGGATGCGCTCGGCTACGGCTGACAGGCCGTCGAACAGCGGCAGGAACTCGGCCGGGTACGGCGGGTCGGTGATGACCGCGTCTACCGTGCCGTCCAGGTCCTTGAGCACTTCGCGGAAGTCGCCGTGCCGCAGGTCCACGCCATCGGGCAGGCCCGGCTCCTCGGCCGCCTCCTGCGCCTCGGCCGCCTTGCGTTCCGCCACGACGCGGATCAGGCCGGCGTGGTAGCCGCCGATCTTCTTGGCGTCCCAGGCATCTTTTCCGGCGTTGGCCTTGAGCCAGGCCCGGAAGGCCTCGCCGTCCTCCTCGGTGCCGTCGCTGGCGGCGTATGCCAGCACGCTCTCTGCTGTTGCGATGAGCTTCGCCACGGCGGCCGGGTTGAGGCGGTCACTGCGCAGGTACGCCTCGACGACAGCGGCGTAGGGCAGCCAGCAGGCGTGCACGGCCGGGATATCGAACTTGCGAATCCTGTCTACCTGACTAGCAGATTCGGCCACGGTCCAGCCTTTAAGAATCAGCCGGTCAACAAGCAATAGCCAGGATTCAGAAGGAGCCTTGCTGATTTCGTAAAGATGAAATGCGCGGTCAGCTAGCTGAAACCTGTTAGATATCTCACGGGTTTGCCGCAGCACCCTAGCGGCATTCCGCAGCTGGGAAACAAGGCTCCGGTCGCTGCCGATTCGCTCGGCGTACTCCGAGATGCCGCCGCGCTGGCCGCGCCCACCTTCGGATCGGTCGGCGTAGGCCAGCGCGTGCATGCCGCGTTCAAGCGGTGACAACTCGCCTTGCGTATTGGCGAGCACGAGCTGCATGAACGCCTCATCGTCGTCAAGGTCCTTGACCCAGCACGGAACCTCGGCCACACCCGCCCGCTTTGCCGCTTCTACCCGGTGGTGACCGGACAGGATCTGGTGCGCGCCGCCCGCTGGCCGCACGAGCAGCGCGTGCTCCCGGCCGAACCCGAACCGGCCTATCTCTGCCGCGATCCGGTCCACCACGTCTTCCCGAAGCTGCAGCCGCGGGTTGTCCGGGTGCGGTACCAGGGCGGTGATGGCGAGTACCTGTAGGTCGGTCAACTGCGGGTCTCCTAGCGATGAGCGGTGCGGGTGATGCGATGCCAACCGTACTGTACTACTCTTGGCCTGTAAACATGCTGTAGACTGTGGTCACCACGTGTGCAGGTGTCCTGGTGTACAGGTGTCCTGGCGTGGCACTATGAGGAGGTGCCTGATCCGATGACGGAAGTCCGCGAGGCGAGAGCCGCCTATGACCGGGCCCGCGCCGACGCGAGAGCGCTTGTGGCACGGCGGCGCGCGGAACTCGGCAAGGCCATCGCCGAAGCGCGTGACAACGGCACCACTCAGACCGAGATCCTGAAGGACATGAAGCGCAGCCGCGAGCAGATCCGCAGCTTCGAGCAGGCATACAGGAACTGGCTGCGCGACCATCCCGGCGAGTCCCTTGACTGAGCACTGACCCGCTCACCGCACCTCACCCCTCCGCCTGTGAGCACCGGCAGCACGCGGCGCACCTGGTGCGCTCACTGCCTCGCCTCCCTCGCTGTGGATCCCCCTGCGGCCCGCGCCGCGAACTCGCGGGCCGCAGGGAGGGTTCTACGGGACGGTGACCGTGAACGCCGACCCGGCGCCGAAGCCCGAGGGCGTCAGGGTCACCGGGTTGGCCACGGACGGGGCCAACCCGGTGACGGTCCCGGTGAACTCATAGGTGCTCGGGCTGCTGAACGTGATCCGGCGGAATGTCCCGCCGAGCCGCTCGGTCAGCCCGGCGCGGGCGAAGGACGCCAGCGTGCTCAGGGTCAGCGTCGCCGCGTCCGCCCCGGTGGTCGTGTCGGTGCCCATTCCCGCGGTGTAGAAGGTGCGGTAGACGCCGTGGTCCACGAGCAGGACGTTGGCATCGCCGAACTCGGCGGCCCCGGCGATGAACTTGACCTCCCCGGCGTCCTTCGCGTAGTGGATCTCCATGTACTGCGATCCGCCCGGCGCCACGCAGACGTCGGAGCCGAAGAACAGCAGCGGGCTCAGCGCGGAGATCGGGACGGGCTGCGGGCTGGACAGGAAGGCGGCGCCCGCTTCGAGCGTCCACGTCCCGGCCCCGCATCCGGCGGGGTCGTCCCAGACCAGGCCCTCGCCGTAGGTCTGCCTGCCGGTGGCGACGTTCTGCTCCAGGGCCATGCCGATCGCGACGGTGTCCGCCGGGACCGCGCCGGTCTCCGCCGGGGCGAGCACCGTCCCGCGCACGTCCTGCAGGCTCGCCAGGCCGTTGCCGGCCCAGACGTAGCCGGCCAGGTGGTCGCTGTAGAAGTGCCGGACGACGGCGCCCGGAACCGGGTGCGGCACGGCCGGGGACGCCACCGCCGTTCCGGCGGCTCCCAGGACGGCCAGGGTGATGACCGACAGCAGCGCTGCCAGCCGTGGGATATGCCTCATGCTGATTTCCTTTCCTTGCGACCCGCCCGGGGGGCGGGAAGTTCATGGTGAGCGGCGGTGCCGCCCGGGCCGCTGCGGGCGCGGAGGGCAGGGCGCATCAAGGTCGACGCCCATCTGCGCGGCGGCGATCCGGTCCCGCTCGTCCGCGGCGCCCCGCTCGTAGCCGGCCCGCTCGGCGTCCAGGGCAACCTTGACCGCCAGGATGTAGAGCAGGACGAGCGCCGCTCCTGCGCCGGCGGCGAACCCGAGGTAGGGCAGGATGGTCACCGTGCACCTCCCGGAAGCGGGCGCAGCACGGGCCTCGGCTGCGCGGCTTCCCTGGCGCGCCTCACGAGAGCGTCGTGCAAAGCCTTAGATTTGGCGCCGATGGCGGTGAGGGCGCTGCGGCGCTTCCGCTTGCGGCGCTCGTCGTGCCAGAACTTCGCTGCCAGCACCACGGTCAGCGCATCCCACGCCGCCCAGGGCCACGACCCGTCCGCGGCGTCCAGCGCGCACGCGCAGGCGTTGCTGACCGTCACCAGGCCCCACCAGTACTCGTAGCCGCGCTCCATCTTCCCGAGTCGGCCGAGCACCCCGCAGACCGCGCCCGCGAGGAAGGTGAAGCCTGCCGTGACGCCCAGCACGGCCCGGATGATCTCGCTCACCGGGCACCGCCCTCGCCCTGCTGCCGCTCCCAGCGCCGCCCCGCGTTCGCCGCGAGCCGGTCCAGGTACTCGACCGCGTCCAGCGGATCGGATGGCAGCCTGCCCGCTCCCAGGAGCCGGTACAGCAGTCGGCGGATCACGCGCCTCACCGGGCACCTCCCGCGGTCTCGGCGATGATGACCCGGACTACCCCGCGCGGGTGCGTCTCGCCGGCGAGGACGCACCGGACGCTGCGCACGTGCGCGCTCGCGTCGCCCCTGGGCAGCACGCCCGCTGCTGTCAGCCCGTCGGCACATGCCTTTGCCGTCGGGGCGATGTTGTCCGCGTCGGAGATGGCCTCGGCGGCGAGGGGATGCCGGTCCTTCCTGCGCCGGGGCGGCGTGGCGTACTCCACCGTGATGTCGCACCGGCCGACCGGCGGGATCCTGTCCCGTCTCGCGAGCACGATGACGGCGTTCTTCAGGCCCTGGGTGATCCGGTTCCGCTCGTAGCGGTTCAGCCTGCTGTTGCCCGTCAGGATGGGAGTGCCAGGCGGCAGCTCGATCGTGAACGTGCGCAGCGCCGGGCCGTCTGCGGGGAGCCGGGGAATCCGGTCAGCCATCGGTACCTCCCCGTTGCCTCGCGAAGTCGCCGGCCGGGGCGTTCAGCCACGCCAGGAGAGTCAGCAGCCCGTCAGCGTCCGGCGGCTTCCCGCGGGCCATGCGGGTGAACGTGGACGGCCCTACGCCTGTCTCGGCCGCCACGGCGTTCATCGAGATGTGCCGGTGCCGGGCCACTGCCTGGACCGCTGCGAGAAGGGCGGCGACGTCAAGGACGCACCGGGAGGACTCAGCCACGGGCACCTCCCTGGCTGGCGGCACGCCCGGAGCCACGACCCGGGCGTGCCGCCGTCAGTCCCGCCGCAGCCGGGCACCGGGACGGGTGCGTGGCAGCCACGGCGAGAGTTCTGGTGGTGCGCGGCCACGGCCTCTGTTCCATGGCCGCGCACCCCTGCCGCAGGGCCGGAACCGGGCGTGTCAGTCCCGGTGTCAGCAGGCGCCCTGCGGCAGCGCCGGGCGTTTGGGGCCGCCCGGCCGTCTGCGATGTGCGCTCAGCCATGCGCCGCCTCCTGAACGGTCAGGTGCTCGCGCCACGCCGCCATGGCCTCTCCCGGCTCCCAGGACGGCCGGACCCCGATCGGCTCGTACGCCCAGCCGCCTTTCCGGTTCGTGGCGGCGAGGCGCAGGCAGCTGCACGACACTGCGATCACGTTGCGGGACAGGCACCTCGTGATCACGATCTGGCAGGGCAGCGAAGGATCGCGCCGGGTGATGCGTCTCAGCCCGTGCTCCAGCAGGAACGCCAGCGCCTCGGGGGGAAGTTCCGCTCCCCTGCCGATCCGGGTGAGCGGCGTCTCCGGGCTAGCCACGGGTCAACGCCTCAGCGGTGCGGGGGAACTCGCCAGGGAATTGCTTCAGCGACCACAAGGTGTCGGGAATGCGGCCTTGCTGCCCGGCTCTCGCGCCGCTGTCTTGTTTCACGAAAAGCGGCACCGAGGCCAACTCGCATTGCGCGGCAATGGACTCAAGCCACGCAATGTCCATCGGCCTGTGGCCCGGTCCTGACTCTCCTCCGGCAACGACCCAATCGAGCAGCGGATGGGGCGCGCCCGTTCCGCCGCCGGGCCAGCCCATCCAGTCCCGGTCGATCGCGTTAACGCCCGCGCACCACGTCAGGTCAACGGGGCCGAGAAGCGGCTCCAGCGATACCCAGCGCACTGCTGCGGGCGTATCGAGCAGCGCAGGAATGCGAATGTCAGCCCAGTGCTGGTTCTCGGCGCTGACGCCGCACCACACGTTGTATAGCTCGCGCGGCCAGAACCGCTGGCCTTCCATCCAGTCGTACGGCGGGTAGGCGCAGCCTTCGGGCGGCTCGCCCATCGAGTCGAGCATGTCCGCGAACAGGCGCGCCCGGCCGCTGGCGTATGCCGCGCGCACCGCTTCCGGGCCGCGCGGCATAGGCGGCATCCCGTCCGGCTTGTCGCTGTCCCGGTCGCCGGTCCTGTCGGCCCACCGCTTGAGCCACGAGCGCATCCGGGCGTGCCTCTTGGTGAGTACCTGATAGGTGTGCTGCTGATTGCGGCCCATGACATCCCACACCTGGCCGATAAAACCGTCCGGCACATCCTGGTGGAACAAGTCCGACATGCTATTGACAAAGATCCGTCGAGGCTTCTGCCAGCGCGCTGGCAGCGCCAGCACGTCCGGGTGCACCGTAAGACCGAAACCGGGTCCAGAGGTGGAAGGGTCACCGTCACGCTGGTATTTAGCCTGACCCATCCCCTTCAGGCGCCCGGCCATTGTCAGTGCGTAACACCGATCGCATCCCGGCGAAACGCGGTCGCAGCCCGTTGTCGGATTCCAAACCTCATCAGTCCATGAGATGCCCGTCACGCTGCCACCTCCAACGGCCTGCCTGTGCCGTGCCAGCGCGAGGTCAGGTCGGGCTGCTCACGGGTGCGGCCGGCCATCACGCCGTCCCGGTGATAGTCATCGGACGCTCCCGTCAATTACGGACAACATGGCCGCCATCAGCAGCACATCGCCGAGCGCCGAGTGCAGGCGGAACATGCACGGGTCAACGCCCAGCGCTTCGGCGTACTCGGCCGTTCCCGCGTCAAGCCCCGGTGCCGGCTTCCCCAGCCCGCGCAGGTAGCCGTGGGCTATCGAGCAGATGTCGCGGGCGCGGTGATCCCAGATGCCGCCGCACTGCCCGTGCAGTATCAGGAACTCGCTCAGGTACGGGGCGTCGAACGTCGGCACCGAGCAGACGAGCGTCTTGCCTGCCAGCAGCATGGCCAGGTCGAGCGCGAGAGCGCCGGGGTCAGACCAGAACAGGTGCTCCGAGGGGTCGGCGGCGGCGAGGTCATGCGCGCGCGCGGTGCCCGACGGGTGCACCATCCTGGCTGTCCGCTGGTAGTAGCCGTTCACGCGCATCGCCCCGCCGTCAGCGGCGGGAAGGTCCGGCTCGACCCGCCACAGGTGCTCCACCCGCGCCGATGAGTCGCCGGGAAGCCCGTATTCCAGCGCGCCGACTTCCCAGACCTCGCCGTCGCTGAGCGCGGTACATTCCAAATCCAGCAGAATTACTGATCTCATGCTGCCCGCCTCGGGTAGTAGTCCAGGTACGGCCTGCCGCGGTCGAAAACCGGGGGCAGGTCCCACGCCGTCACCTCGGCCCGCCCGGGCGCGCACGGGACAGGTGCCGGAAGCCACTGCGCCGGGGCCAGCCGGAACGGCACCTCGGCGCGCCTGTGCCGCCCGGGGAAGCCTTCCAGCCACGCCACGGCGTCAGTCCGCACCGAGGAGGCGATGTCAGCCAGGACCGGCGTGAAGTAAGCCGCGAGGATGGCTCCCGCCCCGCTGTCCGCGATGGCGCGGCGGATCTCAGCGGCTGCCGTTCTCAGGGTGATGATCATGATGCCTCCTGTTCCTGCGGTGCGGCGCGCTGCCTGCGCTTCTTGCTGCGCCGCTTCGGCGCGGTCTCGGCGTTCCGGGCGACCGCGTCCAGGCGCAGCTGCTCGCGGTGGCGCTTCAGCGCGCCGCGTCCCTGGGGGCCGTGGAATCTCGGCACTCAGACCGCCTCCCTCAGCGGCTCGGGAGTGGCGGGCAGGAACTGGCCGGTCACGGGATCCTTGCCGCGTTTCTTCCACCCGTCGTTGGCGTGAGGGCTGCGCGCAGGCTTGCTCCCGGCGGGAACAGGCTCGGCGGCAGCGGCAGGCTCCGTCTTCGGCTCGGGCCGGGGTACCGCCTTCACGCTCGCGGTGACCGAGTAGCCCTGGAAGGCCGCTGACCTGACCGCCGCCGCGAGGTCGTGCACGGCCCGGCCGAGCACGATCCCGCCCGCTGCCACCCCGCCGCCGGCCAGGGCGGAGATGGTGACGACAACGATCCCGGTGGTGTTCACGACCGCCTCACCGCCACGCAGAGGATCTTCGCGCCGTCCAGGGTCCGTATCTTCTCGGTAACCTGCCGGACCGCCTCGGGGTACTCGGCTCCGCTGATGCTGAACTCAACCTCCACGGTCACTTTCAGCCGCAGGTACTCAGGCATCGCTCATCCCCTGCCTCTTCTCGTCGCTGGCGCTGTCGGGGTCCAGGTGCGCTACCGGGTCCCCGAGGTCACCGGCCTGCTTCGGGCGCGGCCACCACGGGCCCTCGTACGCTTCCCGGCTCAGGTCCGCCAGCGCGTCCGTCCGGTCCGGCTGCCTGCCCTGGAGCCCGTACCGGGGCCATCTGCGGTCCCGGTGCACGCAGCGCACCAGGAGGACTACCAGCAGGCCGGTCACCAGCCCGATGCACAGGCAGGTCAGGACCACGTCCGCTCCGCTCACGAGAGCCGCCTCCCCTCGAACGGGTCATCGGCGTACACGGCCCGGTCGTGCCGCAGCGCCAGCGCGATGTCTATCCACTTCTCGATCTCGTCAGGACCCAGCGGCCTGCCGTCAGGCGGGAAGTCCGGGTCGCGGCCGGTGACCGCGTACCAGACCCGGCCGGCAGTACCGAGGCACCAGCGCCACGCCCTGATGATCACGGCGAACTCCCCTCGGTCAGCGCCCGGGCGAACCGCCACAGGCAGCCGAGGGAAACCGCCCACCCGGCACCAGGCCACCCGGTGACCAGCCCGGCGGCTATCCCCGCCAGGGCAGAGGCGGCGACAGCAAGAGGGATGAGGAGGAGGGTGCGGATCATGACGCCTCCAGGCCGAACAGCGAGCCCTGGCCGTCTGGCACTGGCGGCGGCTTGGGCACCTGCATGGCCTTAGCCCGCTCAGCCGGATCCGTGGTGCGCCAGCGAGCTAGCCGGCAGTAGTCGGCGGACAGGTCGCAGGAGATTCCCGTGCGGCCGAGCACGTCGGCTACAAGGGCTGTCGTGCCGGTCCCGCCGAACGGATCAACGATCAGGGCGGGCGTGGTTGGTGCCGGTACCCAGTCGCCAAAGTGGTACTCGCGCACCGGCCCGCGCGGGTTCGCCAGTTCGTCCCTGTAGCGGCGGAAGCGCTCGCCCCCGTTGCCGTCGTTCGCCCCGCGCTCTGATCGGCTTGCCTGGTCGGTGTAGGGGGTGCAGGCACAGGCGTAGCCAGTGATCGACGTCTCGCTGATGGTGTGCGGATAGCCGGCCGCGTTGTGGCCCCGGCTCAGGCCGATGCCGTCCGCCAGTTGCCGCTTGGCGCGGCCCGAGTTCACGCGCCCGGTCCACAGTTGCTCGCGCTGCGCGACGGGGAACCGCCCACTGCCGCATTTCGAGCAGATTCCGGGCGGTGACCAGCCGAGAATGCAGCGACGGGGAAGCTCGAAAGGGAATGCGGCGAAGTGGTCGACTGCCAGGTGCGGCGGAACGTTCAGCGGCTGCGACGGGATCTCCCACACCGAGCCCGGCATCTTGCCGAGCGGGTTGAATACCTCGGCCTGGCCGGCGAATGTGCGATGCCGGGAGCCGTTACCGCTGGCGCTGCCGGATGGCTCGCGCTTCTGCGGATGAGCGGTGCCAGTATGCGGCTCGCGGATCTCGTCAACTGCCGAGTAGTACCGGGGGCGCACGGTAAAGTGGAAGATGTATTCGTGGGTGCGCCCGCACCGGTCATTGGCGCTGCTCGGAAGCGGATTGGGCTTGGACCAGATGTTGTCTTCGCGCATGATCAGGCCGAGGTCGTCCATGCAGGCCAGGGCGTAGCGCCAGGGCATCCCGAGCAGCGATTTGCGGGGATGATCCAGTCCGTAGTCGAGCGGCGAGCGGATGGTGCGCCGGGCATTGCGACCCGTGTTTTTCGGGTCAATAGTCGTCTTTCCCGGTGCGCCCTTGCCGCTGTAGTAGGAGTCGCCGAGATTAACGAAAATGCTGCCGGACAGCTTGAGCACTCGAATCCATTCCCGCGTGCAGTCCAGCATTGCCGCCAGCCATTCACCCGGCGTCTTCTCGCTGCCGATCTGGCCGTCGTAGTGCTCGCCGCCGTCGGTGTACGAGCGCAGCCCGAAATACGGCGGGCTCGTCACGACGAGATCCACCGACCTGTCCGGCAGCGGCAGGCGGCGGGCGTCGGCGCGGAGGATGTTGATCACGCGGCCACCGCCATGCCCGGATGCGGGTCAAGCAGGATGCCCCGCCCGCCGCGCCTGTGGTCACGGCCGTCAGCGAACAGGATCGTGCCGCGCCAGATGGCGAACGGCGCGAACCACGCCATGTCGGAGACGGTCTGATCGAGCTGGCAGTCCGCGCAGGGCCAGCACAGCCGCTCGCCTTCCCACGGGATCAGCGGGCCAGGTGACGGCCGGGAGCAGCGCTGGCAGTTCACGCGGCGACCTCGCACGGCTCGTCCAGCCACTTCCCGCCGCACGACGGCCACGACGTGACCCCGCCGTCATCGCTGTTCCGCATCACGCCATCGGAAGCCGGCAGCACCGTCTCTGCGGGCAGCCGCCAGCCACTCGCCTCGGCCCCGGCCCGGTGCCCGTGCACCCAGGCATGGCATCCCGTGCACAGCCGGATCAGGTTGCAGCAGCAGTCGGTGTGGGGTCTCGGGTCTCCCCCGGCCTGCTTGAGCCGCCGGTGGTGCTGCTCCAGGTCTCGCGGCGAGCCGCAGCGCAGGCACCACGGGTCGCGGGCGCTCACCAGCCTGCGCACCTTCGGCGGGATCG
>Ga0208827_1001367_pt1 | contig 10615 bp, 10 predicted proteins | sample Sb_taG_5_FD_187709 | JGI IMG/M metagenome (GOLD analysis project Ga0208827, IMG submission 187709) | Peat soil microbial communities from Weissenstadt, Germany - Sb_50d_8_FC metaG (SPAdes) (version 2) | ecosystem: Environmental > Terrestrial > Soil > Wetlands > Peat | place: Germany...
CCCCGCCGAGAGGAACCGACCGTTTCGGCGAACCGTAGGAAACGTCCGCGGTCACTCGGGTTCATCCTCGAACAAGACCGCGACAGGGAGTCGAAAGCCGGGGAGGAGGTCGCCGCCATCCAGCTCCTGGCCAACGCCGACCACCTGCACTTGCTGGGGTGTGGAATAGATGTAGACCTCGGCCTGTTCAGGATAGACGACCCAGACGCGAGTCACTCCGGCCTTGAAATAGTCGTGAACCTTTCTCAGGACTGCCGACATCATGTCGCTCGGGCTGATGACCTCGATGGCGAGATCGGGAACCATGTCCCAGACGGGAACATCGGGGACGCGACGGTTATAGGGCCAGCGGGCATGGGACACGAACGCGACGTCGGGCCGGCGCTGGAGGTCCTGACCAATATCGATACGAAAGAGCATTTCACCGAAGAACCGTCCCAGCCGATTGGCCCTTGCAAACGATCCCAGGATCTGATCGAGGAGTGATGCAATACCAGTTTCGAACGCGCCCATCGTTTTCTCCACAACCTGTCCATCGACCACTTCGTAAAGCATGTCGTCGGGAATGATCGGTGCGCTTGGGGTCGGTGGCGGGACCGGGGTCATTGATTCGGCGGGGATAGGCGGCATGGCCGGAACAGTGCTCATGCGGGGATCTCCTTTCAGCCTTCCGGACAACTGCCGGGCGTCGAGGCAATTATTGTACCACGAACGGTCGCGCTGCCGAGAGGAACCGACCTTCAGGACGTGTTCCAAGATTCAGGTGATCCCAGGCACGATCAATAATCAAACGGCGACTCCGAATTGCCGGTATGGTGAGGAGCTCTGACTCCGGGCCTCGGGGCAATGGACGACCCACGTCCCCATGGATTCTTCCGTCCGAAGACAAGATGATGATCGGCTGACCTTGCCACCATCATTCCCTGGCTGAGCCATATTCGGGTGGAGATCTTTTGTGGTCGATCTTCGTGTCACGCTCGGTCGCTTGCAGCTCAAGAACCCGGTGCTGGTCGCCTCGGGTACCTTTGGCTACGTTCGCGAGATGGCCGGCTTCGTGCACCTGGAGCGGCTGGGCGGAGTCATCCCCAAGACTGTCACCTTCCGGCCGCGCGCAGGCAACCCCACGCCGCGAACGGTCGAGACCCCCTCGGGCCTGCTCAACGCCATCGGCCTGGATAACGATGGCATCACCCACTTTCGCGAGCACCACCTGCCTTATCTGCGAACCGTGGGCACTGCGGTGATCGCCAACATCGCCGGTGAAGACGAAGACCAGTTCGTCGCGATGGCGGAGATGCTCGGGCAGGAGCCTGGTCTGGCGGCCGTCGAGCTCAACATCTCCTGTCCCAACGTGAGCCATGGCCTGGACCTGGGAGTCGACGCCAGTGCGGTGGGCAGGCTAGTCCGACGGGTCCGTGGTGCCTGCCCCTTGCCGATCATCGCCAAGCTGACGCCGAACGTGAACGACATTGTTCCCATCGCCGCCGCGGCAGCCGAGGCCGGGGCCGACGCGGTCAGCCTGATCAACACCATCAAGGGAATGGCCGTGGACTGGCGGCGAAGACGGCCGATCCTGGCCAACGACATCGGCGGACTGAGCGGCCCGGCCATCAAGCCGGTCGCTCTCCGCATGGTCTGGGAAGTCGCGCGGGCACTCCCGCATCTGGCCATCATCGGCATTGGCGGGATCGCCAGGGCCAGCGACGCCCTCGAGTTCATGGTCGCGGGCGCCTCGGCCATCCAGGTCGGAACCGCGACGTTTTACAATCCACCCGCCTCCGAAAATCTCCTCGATGAGCTGACCGGCCTGCTCGGGGAAACCGGCGTGACGGCCGCTGCAGAAATCATCGGGACACTGCGGTCGAACCGGCCATGAACCGCCGGACTCCAGCCTACAAGGTGATGCGCGCATGCCGCCGTCGCAGACCTGGCCACGCGTCCGTAATTGGGATGGAGGATTCTCACTGGCTGGTGTGTTTCCTTACCACAGGTACCCCATTTGACTCAGAGCCTGTGAAAGAATCTCCAATTATCCCAAAAGTATTGTCAAGTGATTAACCCACCGCTATAATCTCTTCATGAAAAACCCAGACGATTCCCAATCGCCCCGCCTCGAACAGCCCCCGCTCTTCGAGACACCTGCCGATCCGGCAGGCCAGGCCCCTCCATCCGAGGCTCCATCCTCCTCTGGATGCCCGCGGCTGAGGACCGCTAACCGCCAGCAGATCGTCTTTCGCACTGCGTCCCTCGATGAACTGATCCCTCTCGATCATCCCGCGCGGATAGTCTGGGACTATGTCGAAGGGCTCGACCTCAGCCCTTTGTACGACCGCATCAAGGCCGTCGAGAGGGCGCCGGGACGTGCCCCCATCGACCCCAAGATCCTCGTGGCGCTCTGGCTTTACGCCACCCTCGAAGGAATCGGTAGCGCCCGTCAGCTCGACGAACTGTGCCGCACACACGATGCTTTCCGCTGGATCGCCGGCGATGTGAGCACCAACTACCACACGCTCTCCGACTTCCGTACCGGGCATGTCGAGTTGCTCGACAAGTTGCTGACTGACAACGTCGCAGTGCTGATCGCCGAAGGATTGGTCGACTTGAACCGAGTGGCCCAAGACGGGATGCGCGTCCGTGCCAGCGCCGGGGCTGCGTCGTTTCGCCGTCGTCCGACCCTGGAGGAAGCTTACGCAGAGGCCCAGGCGCAGGTTGAGGCATTGCGGGACGAGTTGGACGAGGACCCAGGGGCCGAGAACCGCCGGCAAAAGAAAGCCCGTGAACGAGCCGCGCGCGAGCGCGCCCAGCGGATCAAGGAGGCTCTGGAGCGGTTGCCGGAGTTGGAGGCCAAGAAGAAGCCCGAGGACCGGGGCAAGGCGCGGTGCTCGACAACAGACCCGACGGCGACCGTGATGAAGATGGCTGATGGCGGCTTCCGCCCGGCGTACAACTTCCAGTTCTCCACGGCCACGAACAGCCAGGTGATTGTGGGAGTGGACGTGGAGACCACCGGCAGCGACGCAGGCCAGGCTCTCCCGATGGTCGAGCAGGTGGAGGGCGATACAAGACCACTCCGGGCGAAGTGTTGATCGACGGAGGCTTTGCTCAACACGATCGGATTGAGGCGTTGGAGGCTCCTGAAAAAGGCTGCACGGTGTACGCGCCTGTGCCAGCGCCAAAGGATCCGAAAGTGGACCGGTATGCTGCCAAGCCTTCGGACAGTCCAGCGGTGGCGGCATGGCGGGCGCGGATGGCGACCGAGGAGGCCAAGACGATCTACAAGGAGCGAGCCGCGACCGCCGAGTGCGTCAACGCCCAGGCGCGAAATCGAGGCTTGTACCAACTGCAAGTACGCGGCCTGCTGAAGGTCAAGGCGGTGGCGTTGTGGTATGCTTTGGCTCATAACTTGATGCGTGCGGTGAGCCTGCGCGCTGAGGCAGCCGGGACGGCGTGAAGCGAGGTAAAGTAGGTAAAAAGGGAGGTTTTCGAGGCGGACTACAAGGCTCGGGGACAACTCGGTTTCGGGCACGCTGGACCTGGTCGCTAACGCCGCCAGAAATGGCGCGGCGGACGCGCGCGTGGCGGCCTCCAAGGCCCTGTCAAACACCAGCCTGTTTCTCTCTCGGGTCGTTTACCAGACCACGTACGCGGTCTCGTACGGCGTGGTGTTTCCCGCGGCTTTCGTGGCGCGGGCGATTCCTCGGGATAACGCGGCTGTTCGTGGTCTCATCGAGGGGGCACAGGCGGCGAGCCAGCGCGCCGACGCGATTCTGGGCCGCTCGCTGGAAGCACCGGCTGCACACTGAAGACCCCGTCGCAGGTGGCTGCCCATCGATCAGGCCGAGCGGATGCAACAGCGTCGTTGCTGACGTTCGCGATTCTGTCGGTGGTAAATGGTTCGCAATCGTTGCTGATTTCGATCTGCCTCACCTCGAACTACTGGTGGCCCAGGGGTCGTATGAATCGATCAACCTCGTTCTGAGAGCCGGTCGTGGTCGTCCTCCGGGCTGAATCTCTTCGCCTCGCACCCTGCGCGGTGAGTTCGTCTGGAACCGTCGCATCGGACGGAGCACATCGTCAGTTGGTGAACTTGTCCCTCGCGGCATTGGGGTTTTGGGTCATCATGCGATCAAAGATACTCCCCATATCCCTTGTTGCCGAGGCCTTCGACCAGCCCTTTCAGCTTGTCGAGCTGGCTGCGGCGGGCGACCAGGGTCGCCTTGCCGGAGTGGACGACGACGATGTCGTCGAGGCCGAGCGTGGCGATCAGGCCGCCGTCGTCGGAGATGATGATCGAGTTCGTGGTCTCGTGGGCGAGCACGTCGCCCTGGAGGGCGTTGCCCTGCGGGTCCTGGGGGAGCAAGCCGGCCAGGGATCGCCAGTCGCCGACGTCGTTCCAGTCGTAACGGACTTCGAGTACGCGGACGTTCGCGGCTTTTTCCATCACGGCCTTGTCGATCGGGGCGCGCTCCATCCGGGGATATTCCAAGGCGATCACGTCGCGTTCCGCCGGTGTGCCGAGCGCAGCGCCGACCCGGGCCAGGGCGGCGGCGAGCTGAGGCCGGTGGCGCTCCAGTTCCTCCAGGATGGTCCGGGCTTTCCAGAGGAAGATCCCCGAGTTCCAGGCAAAGTTGCCGGCGGCGACGAAACTCTCGGCGGTCGCGCAGTCGGGCTTTTCGCGGAACTGGACCACGCGGTTCACGGCGATTCCCTCGCGGGTCTCCAGCAGCTCGCCGCGCTCGATGTAGCCATAACCGGTCTCGGGTCGGGTCGGCTTGATTCCGAAGGTGATCAGGGCCGTGGGATCGTTCTCGATGACCGAGGTCGCGGCCCGAACCGTGGCCAGAAAGACCGCGGCCGGCTCGATGACGTGGTCGGCGGGCATGACGATCATGGTGCCATGGGGATCTTTCTTGTGGACGATCCAGGCGGCCAGGCCAACGCAAGGGGCTGTGTCGCGCGGGCAGGGCTCGGCGACGATATTTCCGGGGGGCAGCTCGGGAAGCTGGGCGCGGGTGGCTTCCGCCTGGTCGGCACCGGTAACGATCACGACCCGCTCCCTGGGGACCAGGGGCTCGATCCGGGCCACGGTTTGCTGGAGCATCGTTGCGTCGCCAAAGAGCCTGAGGAGCTGCTTGGGTCGATCGCGTCGGCTCTTGGGCCAGAACCGCGTGCCGCTTCCTCCCGCCATGATGATCGCGTGCAGCATGAGACGTCCTGGTTTTGGTTTTTCTCGCCGGTGTGGCGGGTTTCATGCCCGATCCGGCCTTGTCGTTCCAGGCGAGTTTCTGGAGCTCATCCTGGTCGCATCATCAACGCAAATAGATTGGCCGCTCGACGATGAGCCCTGGCTCGAGCCTGGACTTCAGCTCCTGGGCGTCGAGGGCGAAGAGCGGGCTGATCTCGATGGCGAACGGAATCGAGCCGTCCGCGCGGCGCGGGATTGTCGCCCCGGCCTGCTCGAGCCAGTTGCCAAACAGGTCGCTCAGGCGCTGGTGCACGGTTGCTGGAGAGTCAGGACCGACCGCGTTCTTGAGCGGCTCGAACTCGCTCGACCGGTCGGTCTCGACGATCGTCCACCGTCTGGCCTGGGGCAAGGCGTCGAAGACGAACTGCTCGAATTTCACGCCGTTGGGCTCCGCTGGCTCGATCGTGCGTCCCGTCTCATCCACATGGGGGACTTTCTTGATTGCGCGATGGAACGGCAGGTGGTGCTCGCCGACGATTCGCTCGATGAATGGGCGCTCCAGAACATGGATGGCGATACTTCCCGCCCAGAGTGAAAGCCGCCCGTCCGGATCACGCAGGCCAGCCAGCTCGGGCGGGAGGTCGGAGTACTCGATCACCTGGGGACGGCCGTCAACAATCACGACCACGCCCAGTTTCTCGTCGGGCGAAAGCCGTTCGATGACCTTGAAGGACATCTCGGCCTCGGCCTGCCGGTGCAGGCCCAGGAAGGCCGGATCGGCGATCTGGACCAGGGGATTGTCGACCTGGAAATAGTAGAGGGTCTGGATGCCCCGCTCGCGCATCTCGTCCAGGCAACTGGGCGCGCCATCCGGGCCCGGGGCAGCCAGCGCAGCCAGCGTGCCGCCATGGCCGTCGGGGCTGAGGGCGACACGATCCTTGGCGGCCAGCAAGACCTTGCCGGTGACTCTGTCCACAGCCGGCATCTGCCCCTGGGTGAAGAACCGCACGTGATCCAGTCCAAAGCGGTGGTTGGCCTCGAAAAACGACATCGTGGCCGCGTGGTTCTCGGGGCTCGTCATGACGTAGAGCGGCAGCGGGCGGCCATGCCGGCGTCCCAGGGCGACGATCTTCTCGGCATGGATCTGAAACAGGCTGGCCGAGGAGACCGGGCCGATGGGGAAGGTTCCCTTGGGGCCGTCGAAGCCCAGTCGGGTGCCCGCTCCACCGGCGACCAGGATCAACGCCACCTCACCGGCCGCCAGCGTCTCGGCACCGATCTCCACGGCACGGCGACGAGCCACGCGCTGGCCGTCGGTCTGCGGCTGCCGGATCACCTCGATCGGCTGGACGCGCTCGGGCTCGACCGCCGCCGCGGATTCCCCTCGAATCAGATCGCCGATCAGGCCGCTCAGTTGGTCAAAATCGATCGCCGCGATCTCTGCCTGAAGTCGGACCCGCTGGGCATCGGTCAAGTCGCTCCACCACGCCAGCAAGTGTCCTTGCCCGTAACGTTCCAAGCGTTCGATCAGGTTGGGGTCGGGAGACATGGGGCGTCTTACTCCTCACGGCTCAAAACGCCAGCCCTGCTTTGCGTTGCATGGCCTGGCAGGCGGGCATCGGTCCCAGATAACCCTCGGCTACTGGATCGAAACCCATGAACTCTGTGTACTCTATCCACCCCGAGCCTAGAATTCCACGCCCAGCCCGTCGTGAGCCAGACTCACGTTCGCCGGCAGCATGGCGTCGGTGGGGCCGTGATCCAGATCGTGGGAAAGATGAGTGAACAGCGTTCGGCGCGGTTTCAGCCTCTCGATCACGGCAAGTGCCTCTTGCAGCGAAAAATGCGTGGGATGGGGCTGGAACCTGAGTGCGTCCAGAACCAGCGTGTCCAGCCCCTCCAGCAGGCTCCAGCTTTCGTCGGGAATGCGGTTGACGTCGGTGCAGTAGGCAAGGTTGCCCACGCGAAAGCCCAGCACGGTGAACGGGCCATGATCGAGCCGGATCGGCATGACCTGCTGGTCAAGCACATCGAACGGCACTCCAGGCTGAATTCTCACGAACTGGATTTGGGGCACGAAGCCCGCCGGCCAGTGCTCGGTGCCTTCGCGGAAAGCGTACGAGAAGACACGCTTGATGCACTCTTCGGTCCCCTGCTCGCAGAAGACCGGAACCGGACCACCGATCCATTTCGGGAACAAGCGAGCGTCGTCCAGTCCGAACAGATGATCGGCATGGTGATGCGTGAAGGCGATCGCGTGCACCCGCCGCACCCGCTCGCGGAGCAGTTGCATCCGCATCTCGGGCGTCGTGTCGATGAGAAGATTACCGGCCGGGAAAGCCAGTAGCACGCTGGGCCGGGTCCGCTGGTTTCGCGGATCGCGCGAGGTGCAGACCGAGCAATCGCACCCCAGGACCGGAACGCCCGTGGACGTTCCGGTTCCCAGAAAGATCAGCCGCCTCGCCGCAGCAGTAGGGCTCTCGATCAACCGTATCAACCTCCAAAATGCAGGAAGCTCGGTCTGGCCGGGTCGATTTTCGGGCTGCCTCCGCAGCCGAGCCCGTTCTGTAAGCTCCCATTTTACGAAAAAAAAGGCCGCTCAGCGACACGAGCTGGCGCGGCATCCGGGCTCGAGTTGACCGTTTGTCCGCAGGGCCATATCCTGCATGAGGAGGGTGCCATCCATGAGCACGACAGAGCGATCCGTGCGTACCGCGACTCTTGCTCCACTTGTGGAAGGGCAACGCCTCGACCAGGCGACGTTCCACGAGCGCTACGAGCAGATGCCTGCCGGCACTCGTGCGGAACTGATCAACGGAGTTGTCCACATGCCGAGCCCTGTCGGTCCTGAACATGGGCGCGCCACGATACCGGCGCACGTGTGGCTGAGCTACTATCAAGAGAATACCCCTGGTGTTGATGTCCTGGACAACGCATCTACCGTGCTTGATGTCAGGCGAGAGCCACAGCCCGATGTGCAACTCCGTATCTTGCCCGAGTACGGCGGGCGTACCCAGACCGACCGGTGGTTCGTCCGCGGGGTTCCCGAACTGATCGTCGAAGTCTCTCATACAACCCGTTTCACCGATCTCGGTCCCAAGTTCGACGATTATGAGCGCGCTGGCGTTCTCGAGTACGTTGTCCGTGCGCTTGACCCCGACGAAGTTCTCTGGTTTTTCCTGCGCGAGGGACGTCTCGTCGAGTTGCCGCCCGATTCCGAAGGCATATTCCGTTCGGAATCCTTCCCCGGGCTCTGGCTGGATCCCCGGGCATTGATCGAGGGGGATACACGCCGGCTCCGCGAGATCCTCGACCGCGGGCTGGCGACGACGGAGCACTCGGCCTTCGTCGCGCGGCTGGCTGCGGTCCGGGCGGGCTCCTGAGCACGCGGAGCCGACCTCCCTCCCAACGAAAAACCGTCGTGTTCGCGGGATTGTCCCACTGGTTCTACCGGCTCAGCGCGTCGGACTGGCGATGGATTCACGGTGCGGGAAACCCTTTCGTCATGACAGCCACCCGCGACCCGGATAGTTTGCGGACCCGATCGATCAGGGCGATATTGCCGTAAACGACCACCTGACGCTCCATGTCGGCGGCACGCACATCGGCGACGAGTTTCTCCGGGTCCGCCTGCTTGCAATCGAGATATAAGTTGATGCGGCCCTTGGCGATCTCCAGTGCCTGCGCGAGCGTGAGGAGCCGGGTGTTTGCGTACCTCCGGGCAAACCAGGAGCCCGCATCGAGCGCATGAAGTTGTTCAACCGTCGAGTCGCTGACCCGTCCTCGTCCGTTCGTTTTCCGTCGAGTTGATCGTCGTGGGCCAAGACGTGAATGCCATCCTTGCTCAGCCTCACGTCGATCTTCACCCACTCCAGCTCATCGGCGATGCACATCGTGATCGCCGGCCTGGTGTTCTCGGGAGCCTGCCGCGCCAGAGCTCGGTGAACCATGACCTGAACCGGGCGAGGCGGCTGGACCGGCTGGCAGAAAGGGAATATCGGGTCCCCGCTTGGTCGGTGCGTGCCAGTTTGGGCCTGGATTTCCCTGCCCGGGAAACCGCCCAGCGCCCCCAGGGCGAGTCCGACAAGCAAACTTCCGGTCCACAACAATCCTGATCTTGATCCTGATCTTGATCTTGATCGTAATCTTCCTCTTACCCTCTGCCAATCTATTTGTACAAGGCTCATGACAATGCACCGACGAGCAAGAGAAGGATGATGATCAAGATCAGGATCAGGATTAGGAAGGGAAGACGGAAGGGGCCGTCCACTTGCTGGTACCAGGGAAACTTGGGTGGACCCTTTCGCCCGAATGGAGAAGTCGGCCCCAGGAAAAGAAAAACCCCCAAGGATCACCCTGGGGGAAACGGAAAGCCGTTTTTTGGGTATGCCGGGTCAAGACAGTTGGACCTACCGTGGGAGGCATTCCCATACTTGACGCTTGGCCTTGCGGGCTACGGCGACGTATCGATCCGTCACCAGCCGAAGGAAGACTGGAGGCAGACCTGGACGCCTTGAGAAATGAGAGCCACGATCACCGGGTTTCGAGGTTCGGGAGTTTGCTCGCGGGCACCCAAGAGTCCGCGCACCAGCGCCTGGAGCATCTCTTCATCCGGCCCGAAGTCCCGGGCGTTGAGTTCGGCCCTTCGCGGAATCCGTCCGCCCTGCAGACCATGTGGGCGAAACATTCGGCATACGCTCGACCAGCCCGGCAAGCTTCCCTTCAGTTCTCCACCCAGAAGGGCTACGGTTTCTAGGAGCCCCACCTGGCCGGCTTGCCCACTGCTGGAACTTTACCTCATTCGATCTGAGAAAACAAGAGATAAGGATCTCAAGGAACGCAGGGATTTGGATCATCAAGCGCATTTTTTTCGCTGGCAGGCTGGAGCTGGCACGCTGCAAGGTTGGCCTTGAAATGGCCAAACCGCCTCGTGAGATCTTATCGGTTTTGTTGCGCTCAGGCGATGGGAGAGTGGTCCCCACCAATCAGCAAGAGGAAATAGGCATGGAAGCCACCGTGGAAGCGCCTTCGGCTCAAACTCGCAAGGACTACACGAGCCGGCCCGGCGCTTTGAGCCGCTTCTTCCGCATGAGCCGAGATGGGTGGAAGAGCAAGTACAAAGACCTCAAGGCCACCGTCAAAGGCTACAAGAACCGCATTGCCGACCTGACCAGGAGCCGCGAGCAGTGGAGGATCAGAGCCGAGAGAGCGGGCGAGCAGATCACCACCCTGGAAGTCGAAATCGCCGTACTGACTAATGACTAATGACTAATGACTAATGACTACTGACTAATGACTAATGACTAATGACTAATGACTACTGACTACTTTGCACCAGGACGTCATCACGCCCTCTCAGGTGAGCCGCCGCGCTGCTCCAGCGTTAACGGCTTGGTGCCTGGACCAATCCGGCGCGCACGGGGTTGAGCT
>Ga0208827_1001371_pt1 | contig 10605 bp, 7 predicted proteins | sample Sb_taG_5_FD_187709 | JGI IMG/M metagenome (GOLD analysis project Ga0208827, IMG submission 187709) | Peat soil microbial communities from Weissenstadt, Germany - Sb_50d_8_FC metaG (SPAdes) (version 2) | ecosystem: Environmental > Terrestrial > Soil > Wetlands > Peat | place: Germany: Weissenstadt...
GCGCTGCTCGATCCGACACTGCGCGAGAAAGAGAAACTCCACCGCAAGCAGAAGACGCAGATTGCCCACGCCGCAGCCCGCTTAGTCGAAGAAGGTCAGTCCGTGCTGCTCGATTCCGGAACAACAACAACGGCCATTGCGCGCGCCCTGAAAGACATGGGGCAGCTCACCGTGATCACGAACGCGATCAACATAGCGGCCGAACTGGCGGGCACGCACATCGAAGTGATCCTGACCGGAGGCATGCTACGCAAGAACTCGTTTTCTCTGGTCGGCCCCCTGGCTGAGCGGACTCTCCGCCAACTCAGTGCCGACATCCTGTTCCTCGGCGTCGATGGCTTCGACACCAAGGCTGGCCTTTTCACTCCGAATTTATTGGAGTCCGAAGTGAACCGGGCGATGGTCGAAATTGCCCGCAGGACAATCGCGGTTTGCGACTCAAGCAAGTTCGGGCGTCGCAGCCTGTGCAACATTATGCCGGTCACGTCGGTGCATGAAGTGATTACCGACAAGCAGATCCGGAAATCAGATTTACACGCGCTGAAAGAGGCGGGAGTAAAAGTCACGTTGGTGTGAGCGGAGTCAAACAGAGCCAATGAAATCGACTGCAATAACGGAGCAAGGCCAGCGCACGCTAAGCGAGATCTTTTCTCAGCCCCAGTGCTGGAAAGCGTGTCTTTCAAAGCTGGCGATCAGCGCGGATCTTCGTGCGGCCGTGCAAATGGCGCGGCCCGGAGCGGAGTGGATCTTTGTAGGTTGTGGAACGAGTTACTATCTTGCGCAGGCCGCTGCATCGAGCTTCAACCATCTCAATCTGCCCGCGCGGGCCGTCCCCGCTTCGGATCTCCTGATGTATCCAGGACTAATTCTGCACACCGGATGGGACTATGTTCCCGTGGTGATTTCACGCTCCGGCCGTACCTCGGAGGCAGTCCGCGCCGCGCAGATGTTGGAGAAAGAGCACAATTTTCGCACCATCGCCATCACCTGTGCCGATGGCCAGCCGCTGGAGCCCGCATGCAGCGTGACGTTGAATCTTCTCGACGCCGACGAACAGAGCACGGTCATGACGCGATCGTTCACATCTATGCTGCTGGCGCTGCAATACCTCGCAGCAACGGTCTCGGGTAATGAAGTTTTTCTTCGCGCATTACTCGAGCTCCCGCAACAAGTGGAACCTCTTATGAAAGAGATTCCGGAGCGGCTGCGCTTGTTTGTCGAGTCTCGCAGTTTTTCGGATTTTGTCTTCCTGGCGCAAGGCCCACTGTTCGGCATTGCCTCGGAGTGCATGTTGAAGGTGACCGAATCCTCGTGCTCCTATGCCCAGGTATTCCACTCTCTGGAGTTCCGTCACGGTCCGAAATCGATTGCAGGTCCGCAGATGCTGATCACGTTCCTTATGTCGGAAACTTCTTGCGACGCGGAAGTCGAATTGCTCGAAGAAATGAAAGCTCTCGGCGCGGCCACCATGGTGATTGCGAATCGAGTCGATAACCGGGCTCAGCGTGCCTCTGACTTCGCCATCGAACTTGGCCTCCAGTCACCCGAGTACGCGCGCCCCGCGGCTTTCGCGATTTGGGGTCAACTGTACGGGGTTTACTACGGGCTCAAGAAGGGCCTCAATCCCGACTCGCCAAAAAACCTGACGCGTGTGGTCGAACTTACGGACGGCCGCTAAAAATAGCAGTTACTAACTAGCAGTAAACCAACAGGCCTGCTCCATGTCCAAGCTTGATATCACGATCGCCGGGGAGATCAATCTTGACCTGATCCTCTACGGTTTGCCTGAACACATGCCCACGGAACGCGAACTGCTGGCCAGCGGCTTTGCCATCACGTTAGGCAGTTCCTCGGCCATCCTGGCGCATAATCTCGCCGCACTTGGCAGCCGTGTGGGGTTCGTCACCAAGGTTGGCGATGACTTTTTCGGAGCCCTTGCAGTGGAACGACTGCGTGAACGCGGTGTAGACCTGGCGGGCATCGCGCATGGCGCGAAGTCCGGCGTGACGCTCATTCTGCCCCACGGACCCGAGCGCCACATCCTGACGTATCCGGGCACAATCTCCGATCTGCGCTTTGAGGATCTCGACCTTGATTATCTGGCATCGGCGCCCCACTTTCATATGTCGTCGCTGTTCTTGCAGCGTGAACTGTTGCCACGTGTGGCAGAACTTTTTCGGCGGATGAAGTCCGCCGGCCTGACCACCTCGCTCGACACCAACGACGATCCCGACGACCGCTGGGACAGCGTCCTTGAGATCCTGCCTTACGTGGACATCCTGCTGCCAAACGAACGCGAAGCGATGAAGATGTCCCGGGCGGACGACTTGGAAACCGCGCTTTCGCGGTTGGCACACATGGTGGAAACCATCGTGGTCAAAATGGGCGCCAGTGGAGCCGTTGCTATTCGGGATGGGCGCCGATTCAGCGCACCCGCCGTGCCGGTAACGGTCATCGATTCGATTGGCGCAGGTGACAGCTTCGACGCCGGGTTCCTCCACCAATTTCTCCGAGGGGCGGATCTCGCGACGTGCCTGGCCTACGGCAACCTGTGCGGAGCATTCTCCGTCACCGACTGTGGCGGTACGGAAGCGTTCCGCGACACAGCCCGAATGCAAGAATTTCTTCGATAGCCGCAGGACTGCTCGGATAGTTTTCTCGTCGACAGCGGCTGCGTTGCTCTCTCGAAAAACTCGTTCTGCAACCGCCGGCTTTCGTGGTCGGCCTTTACGGCACGAACCGGCTTCTGAACGGCCGAAAGCCAAGCGTTCATATCATACTCGCCCAGCTCTCGCGTTCCCCTTGCGCCGTCTCCCGAGCGTCAGTGTCCGCCCTTGAACGTGAGTGGATTGCTGGCTGCCACGACATTCCACCCATCGACGGCCAGCATAAGATTGCCGCCATTGTCTTTGGCAGACTCGAAGCGTGCGCTGAGCTGACGTTTTTCTCCCGGCAGCAGGGGAAAATAGTTGTCATCCCAGAAGATCGGCACCACGTCCTCCGCGTCGCTGGTTCTGGCCACTCGCAGATGCACCATGAAGGCCAAGCTGGAGCTCGGATTTTCGACGAAAGCATGAACCACTCCGATGGTGGTAAAGCGTTCGAGGCCGGCGTGGTAATTCCAGTAAACGTCAACCGGCCACAGGTGATCGGCCGGTATAAATCGCTTCAGGCTCGGCAACGTTGGGATCACCGGACCCGGACTGGTTTCGGTATTGAATCCGAATGCCCCGCCGGCTTTGTTGTCGGTGAGCCAGTAATTTGGTGGCTCGTAGTCGTAGGGGCCCGACATCTTTACCCCGGAAGCACCGGTTGGCTTAGTGCGCTTGGCGGACGCTGAGGAGACCGTGGGGTTAGGCCACCTCGCGTCCTTCAAAACTTGCAAGTACAGGGTTTCGATTTTGGCCGGCGGGGGATTATCGCTGCCGTAAAGCCAGACGAACACGCTCGGGTGGTTCCGCAGACGCACGGCCTGATCGTGGATTCGGCGCGGCCTACCAGGCCATGCACGAATGCGATCTGCTGCTGCCCTTGGGCACTGATTTTCCCTATGACAAATTCCTGCCCACCAAGCCCAAGATTGTCCAGGTCGACATCAGGGTCGACAATTTGGGCCGGCGAATCTCGCTGTTGCGGGAGGCAGAGAAACCTCACGACAAAGATGTCGTGAGGCCTTAGGTGCAACCTTAGCTTCCGATCAAGCCCTTCACCGCCGAAACAGCAGCGCTGCTCTGGAAGAAGTCCGAAACCGAGACCCGCAACATCCTCGAAGCGCTGCCTCGCGGGGCATGATGCTCGACATCGACTCGCGCCATGGCCAGGTGTTCGTCATGCCGCCGCCGATGGCCGGCTTCACCCCCGGCGTGGAGGTGGTGCCCGAGAGGCGACAACAATGTAATGCGCTTTCGAGGAGCGTCCGGGCCAGGTCATTGCCGAAACTCTGGCGGCGCTTTCCCAGTAATAGTTATCGCTGCGAATGGGTCGTCGGATTCGCGGACTTACGAATCTCGGCATAACCCGGCTTGATCATCGAGTAAATCAAATCACAGCGCTGGCGATAAGGCAGGAAAGCGCTCTTCATCGCGTTGATGGTGATCTTCTCGAAGTCATCCAACGTTAGACCAAAGGTATCTGTCGCTGCTTCAAACTCTTGGGTCATGCTGGTGCCGCTCATCAGTCGGTTGTCGGTGTTGAGGGTAACACGGAATTTCTCCTGGTAAAGAATTTTGAAAGGGTGTTCGGCCAAGCTGGGAGTGGCGCCGGTATGAACGTTGCTGAGGAGGCAGACTTCCAGGGGGATTCTCTTATCGAGCACGTACTGGGCAAGATCGCCTAATTTCACGGCCTTGCCATCCTTGACGGCGATGTCGTCGATCAGGCGCGTTCCGTGCCCGATCCGGTGGGCCCCGCAGTACTGAATCGCCTGCCAAATCGATTCCTTTCCATAACCTTCCCCAGCGTGAACCGTAATGTTGAAATTCTCCCGCTGAATGTAATGAAAAGCTTCTATATGTTTTTTGGGAGGATAACCGCCTTCCTCTCCGGCAAGATCGAAGCCAACAACTCCGCGCTCGCGAAAATCGACGGCAAGTTCCGCCATTTCAAGCGAGACATCCATGTTGCGCATGGCGCAGATAATCAATCCCGAATAAATTCCGAAATCCTTGCGGCCTCGTTCCAGTCCCTTCAAGACGGCCGCGACTACCTGTTGGTGGGTCAATCCTTTCTGGGTGTGAAAGATTGGCGCGAAGCGAGTTTCAAAGTAAACCACGCCATCTTTGCTTAGATCCTCGGCCTGTTCATAGGCGACGCGCTCCAGGGCCTCCTCGGTCTGCATGACCGCGATGGTGTGGGCAAAGCCCTCCAGGTATTTGGCGAGGCTTCCCTGGTTCGCGCCTCGATGAAACCATTCCGCCAATGCCTTGGGATCTGCGGTCGGAAGTCCGGCATATCCCGCATCGCTTGCCAACGCAATCACAGTTCTCGGTCGCGGCGCACCATCCAAATGCTCGTGCAGAAGGACTTTGGGAAGACTCTGCAATCGCTTTTTATCAAGTTTCATCGAATGCTCTTTTCTCCCGGCAGCAGCAGTTTCGAAACAAAGGAGTAAAACGTTGCAAGATCATACACCGCCTTGCGGAGGAGAGTAGCGCACACTAACTAATGACAGTGAACAGGCGGAAGGCCGCGTCTTGGCTGATCCACGTCGACCCCATTCGAGTGACCCCAGGTCGCGGACCGATCCCGCGAAACTCACCCGCCGCCATAAGAATATCTAATCTATCTCAAAGAAATTTTTATTGAGCGAAACGCTTACATTCCGTACCCAACTGGCGTAAATTCGGTCCGTTGTTTTGTTTTGCTTTTTTGCGTGCAGGCGCGCGAACAAACCAGGCTTGCCGCGAAACATCGCTTGAACAGCACAGCTATAGCTCGACTAAGGGCAAGCAGTGCCGGACAACTGTATCAAGAATTTATACGAGGTCATTGATGCTCAAGAGGATCGGATTGGTCGGTATCATTCTCGCCGCCTCACCCCTGTGGATGCCGTTTGCTTTCATCCCGTACGCTCAGGCGCAGCAGACGCTCGGCGGCATCACGGGCTCGGTCACCGACAAGACGGGCAGTGTTCTGCCGGATACGGTTGTGACCATCGTCGGCGACCAGACAAAACTCACGCGCACCCAGAAGACCAACGCGAATGGCATCTACGACTTCGTGAACCTGCCCATCGGCACCTTCACGCTCACCTTCACTCATGACGGATTTCAGACGCAGAAGATACCCTCGATTGCGGTGCAGGCGAATCGCACCGCTACCGTCAACGCGGTATTGCCCGTCGGGCAGGTGGGAACGGTGGTCGAGGTTCGGGCGGACCCGCTGATGAACGCCGTCGATACGACGAACGGTTACGTGCTGGACGACCAACAGATTCAGGCCGTCCCGCTGCCCACCGGTAGCTTCACTGGACTCGCCATTCTCTCTCCCGGAGTCAATGCGGAACTTCCCGGCGGCACCGGCGCCAACAGCGGCCTGGGCAACCAGCCGATCTGGGCCAATGGCCAGCGCGATACCAGCAACAGTTTTCTGCTTAACGGAGTCGACGCCAGCAATCTGTTTAACGGCAAGAGCACAAGCCAGGTCGCCTCTTCCCGCATCGTGAACAACACCGGCGTGTCCGCAGTCTCCAGTACGACCGCCGCCCCCGTCCAGAGCACCGCCTCTGTCTATTTGGCGGTTGGTCAGGCGTTGCCGACTCCGGCTCCTGAGACGGTTCAGGAGGTGCGTGTGAACACCTCCATGTACGACGCGCAACAAGGCGCGACCAGCGGGGCACACATTGACATGAGCACCGCGTCAGGGACCAACGCAATTCACGGCGAGGCCTACTGGCACCGCGGAACCGACTGGCTGAATGCTGCGCCGTTCTTCAACAAACAGGATCCCAACATTCCCCCCGACCAGGCTGTCCCGGAGTTGCATCGCGAAGTCGTAGGCGGCAAATTGGGTGGCGCACTGATCAAGAACAAACTCTTCGGATTCGTCGGCTACCAGCACCTGCACACCTCCGACCAGGACATCGGCCTCTCGCGGCTGATGGTGCCCATCGACTTCAACCCGACCTACTGTGGTACCTCCAGCCGCCAGGGCGCGGCGTTTTCTAACTGCCTGGTCAATATCGCTAACAACGATTTCCTCATCCCAAACAATTATCCCGCCATGACAGCCGCGCAGATCAATTCGGTCGCGCTTGCTCTCTTTCAATACCAGTTCTCCAATGGCCAGTACCTGGTTCCATGGTCCAATTACGGCGTCATCCCAACCCCGGATTTTCCTGAAAACGCCACCATCCCCGGTACAGCCTTCTTCACCGCCGACCAAGCGGTGGCGGATCTTGACTGGAACAAGAGCCCCAGGGATACCGTCTCCGCCAAATACTATTATCAGCACGACCCCACTTCCGCTCCTTACGCCTTCTCCAACGTTGCCGGCTTCACGCAACATCTCGACGCCGGCAGCCAGGTTGCGTCGCTCACCAATACGCAAGCCCTGCGGCCCAATTTGAGCGTCGTCGAAGTCCTCGGCATTCTTCGCGAGAAGGTCTACAACACCATCGCTCAGCCGTTCACGCCGCAACAGATGAACATCAACACCTTCGGCTCGACTTATTTCCCCGGAATCAGCATCGTGAATATTCTTACTGGCAGTTCCCCTGTGCCCAACGATTTTCTGGACATCGGCCAGGGGGCAGCTTCTCAGGGGGCCTTTACGGGAGTATTTCAGAATCGCATCATGCCTTCCGCCAACGCCATCTGGATGCGAGGCAAGCACACCCTCACCTTTGGCGGCAGCTATGCCTATACCCAGCTTAATACCCGCGACCAGAGGACGAACCAGGGCATTATTGCTTCCGCGGACTTTGGGCAGTTCCTGCAGGGCTTCGTCACCACGAACGACGATTACACGACGACCAAATTCCTCCAGGGCAACGCCAACCGCTACTACCGGGCCGGGCAATCGGGCGCTTATCTCCAGGACAAATTTCAGTTCCGCCCCAATCTCAGCCTGACTGCCGGACTGCGTTGGGACTGGGACGGAGGTCTCACCGAAAAATACGGCCGCATTTACAATTTCGATCCTTCGCTTTACTCCTATAACGGCGCGACCGATACACTCACCTCCAACGGCCTAATCATCGCCGGGAACAACAGCCTGTTTCCCACCAAAGGGGTTAGCAAGACCACGCTCACCGGACGGCAATGGGGATTTGCGCCGCGTTTGGGTGTTGCCTGGAGTCCGAAATACTTCAACGACAAGGTCGTCGTCCGCGCGGGAACAGGAATCTACTACGACCGCGGCGAACTCTTCTCCTATCTTTCACCAGGCTTCGCGGAGGGCGTGATCAACGGTGGACCGTTCGGGGTTAATCAAACCCCTCCCTTCGTCAACGCGCAGGCATGCAGCCCCGCTTCGGAGAGCTTCTATCTGAACTTCGCTCCCACGTGCCCCTCTCCCGCCTATTCGCTCTCCAGCCCGTGGGGAGCTAGCCTCGGCCCGGCTCCCACTGGCAACCCTAAAGATATCGACAATTACCTGCCCAATACCGGGGTGCCCGGAGTCGGAATAGAGCAAGGAATCTTTAACGGGGAACAGCTCTTTTCCTTTGCCACCTATAACCGCGCTAACAAGCTGCCCTACACCATCAACAACACGCTCGACATTCAATGGCAACCGCGTCGTGACCTGGCTATCGACATCGGCTACGTCGGCAACTTGGGCCGCCACGGGGTGATTCCCATTCCCTTCAACCAGCCCGGCATCGCCACCCCGACTCACATCCTCCACCCTAATTCTCCGTATCCGCAGCAATACACGTATGGCTATACGGTGACGGGCCCATCCAACTGCAATCCCAATGCCGTACCTCCAATACCATGCAATCCCATCAATCTGCCCAACAACCAAGGACCTTTTCTTACTACCTACGAAGGCGGTAATGTGGACTTGCGGGTTCCCTATATTGGCTATTCGGCAGAATCGGAGAGCTATACCGCCGCTGGCGTCTCGCAATACAACGCGCTGCAGACTCACGTCGAAAAGCGCATGAGCCACGGTCTGCAGGTGGGCTTTTCCTACACTTATTCCCACGCCTTGGACGAGCAGAGCGGCATGGGCCTGTTCTTCAACGGCAACAATCCGCTGAACCTGCGCTCGGCTTACGGTTCGTCTGACTTTGACCGCACCCACGTTTTCAACTTCAGCTACAACTACGAATTACCCAGGTTCTTTCCCGCGTCCACGCTGAAGGCTAAAGTGGCGAATGGATGGGGCATTCACGGGAGCGCCGTTTTACAGAGTGGACAGCCCTACAGCGTCATCGACTACACCGGCGCCGTGGGCAGCATCTTCTATAGCGTTTACAATGGCATCACCAATCCCATCGTGCCGCTGAAAGCGGGATGCACGCCGAAGAGCGCGCTCACCGGCTATTCCGGCGCCAACGCCTACTACAATTCCAACCAGACCGCACTCAATCCCAATTGCTTCACCCTGCCCTTGCTCAACCCCGGTGATCTCGGAGGCGCAATTCCCCCCAACGACACTTTCGAGACCAACTTCACCAACGGCCTGCGCAACGTCTTCCGGCAATCCTGGCAAAGGGTCGCTAACGTTTCGTTCGTAAAAGTAACGCCCATTACGGAACGCTACTCGCTGAATTACAGCTTGGACATCTTCAACTTGACCAATACGGCCAGCTTTGATGTCCCCATCGATGACGTCTCGCAGAACCAGTACTACAACCAATTCCCGGTAGTGGGGGCTACGCCGTTGCCCACTGGTTGCACCACGAAGAATCCGACTCCTGCTTTCTACAACTGTCCCGCGTCGCTAGGCGCGGTAAACAAAACCATCGGCAGCCCGCGCCAGATTCAGATGACCCTGCGAGTCGTGTTTTAGTGTCATGTTTGGCCAGTTCATTTAGAAAGTGGATGCCCTTGAAAGGGCACAGGCACACCTAAAATCAGCCGACTAGTTGACATCAGGGTCAATCAAAACGGGCCGTCACCTGCCGCCGTTGTCGGCTTCACGGGCCTCTACTCTTTCCCGATGTCCTCGTTCCACAGCGCGGGGTTCTTGCGGACGTAGTCGCTCAACAATGAGGCGCACTCCGAAGAATCGCGGTCAAAGACTCGTACGCCCAGCGAGCGAAGCCACTCCAAGTCCCCTGAAAATTTTCTCGGCGCAAAAGCGGCGTGGCAACAGGGCGTTCTTTCGCGGATCGCAGACCACGAGATGGCTGACATGAGGCTTGAGCAGATCATGCAACCAGGCGGCAGAGGCTCCTTTCATACGGCGCTCCTTTCGGTAAGTGGTGTTGTGAACAATCACAACCTACCGCAAAGTGGGCGCCTTTTTATATTGCGTGACATAGGTTTGCGACAACTATCGTTGGCGGGCCCGATGCGCAAGGCAACCGAAGTCGTGCTGGAGGCCACAAACCGGTAGTGCGCTACTTTGAAAGTAGCGCACTACCCACAAACCGCTGGTCTCCGTCCGGCCCGATAATCGTATATACTGCCTGCACTACGAAGTACCCGCAGGCGCTCGCTCGGGTGAAGTCGAGGGAGGCATGGTTTCGTCAGCCTCCGGGCCGTTCCTACTTTGCATCATGGATGATTCCAGCCCACGGCCGGACGCAAAGTCTCTCTCTAAGAAGCCCGCAGCCCCCGGTGTCAAGGCTCCGTTTGCCGGGGAGAGTTCCGGCAGCAATGTCCCGGTTCCTCCTCAGGACGAAGGCACGCTCGTGGATGCCGGGCCCTTCCGACACGATCCCGAAGCCACCCTCGTCGATGCTTTCCCGAAGGCGATCGATCCTGAAGCCAAGCTGGTGGACGCCGGCGCCACGATCGCGCCAGGATCTTCGTTTCGCCGAACCCCGGCGCCGACGCCCAACCGGATTTCCGATTCCTATGCCAGCGCAGCCGTTTTGCAGATCGGCGCCGTGTTGGGCGGACGTTATGAAATTCTCCAACTGCTCGGCGAGGGCGGTATGGGCGCGGTGTACAAGGCCGCCGATCGCGAACTTGACCGCTTCGTCGCGTT
>Ga0208827_1001380_pt1 | contig 10552 bp, 9 predicted proteins | sample Sb_taG_5_FD_187709 | JGI IMG/M metagenome (GOLD analysis project Ga0208827, IMG submission 187709) | Peat soil microbial communities from Weissenstadt, Germany - Sb_50d_8_FC metaG (SPAdes) (version 2) | ecosystem: Environmental > Terrestrial > Soil > Wetlands > Peat | place: Germany: Weissenstadt...
AGCGCCCCGACGACCTTTGCCTTGAGGTCTTCCTGATGTTCCGCGAAGTCGGCGATGCGCCGGAGGACATCTTCGAGGAAGCCGCCTTCTTGGCCGGCATGGACCATGCTGACAGCCAGCTCGTTGAAGGCCTCGGGATACTGAGCCATCGCTTCGGCGAGACCTGTCCCATCGGCAACCCGCTTGCGCACTTCGCGGACAATGGCGCCGAGGGCCGGTTGAGATCCCTGCCGTTCGAGGATTTCGAGACTGCGCAGGAGCGGCACGCCCGAGCGCAGCAAATCTGCGAGCTGGGCGAAGAAAACGGACACGTAGCGGGCGCGAATGCGGCGGCCGCGGCGGAGCGCGCCTGCGCCGGCCGCAACCGGAGCGACCTTGACGGGAAGCAAGCCGCGTGCGCGCAGGCTGGCCACCACTTCGCTCTCGCTGCCGGCAGCCAGAGTTCCCTGGCTGCGTTGACCAGTCCGCGCTACCGCGGAGTACGTGTATTCCGGCACGATCTCCTCACGCTCGCGTTGCGGGCAATGTAAATCCTTGTGACCTTGGCACCGATTCCGCTATCATTCGAGCTTGCACAGCTCGTGATGGCCGGGAGAGGGCAGGTGGTTGAGGAAAATCAGTGTCAATCGTCCAATGATTAACAAACCATGTAGCGGGTAGAGCCTTGGCAAGGAATCTTTTTTGCCCTGGTGGCCGATAACAGTAACCGAGGAATTCAGGGGCCTCGGCCGACCAAGGCAATAAGGACTTCTCGAACAGTCTCCCGTTGGGGGCGAGGTTTAGCGGCATCCTCCGCGGTGGTTGGTTGGGCAATCAATGCTTGGCGCGAGAGTTTCGGAACCTCCTGTTGCAAACTCTGGCCTCGGGGATGCATGCGAAGGTAGGAATCAAAAACAACCATAATGGCAGGCTAATTATCCCCCGGCAGGCAACATATGTCAATGATAGTTTTCCTTTCGGCACCAAGCAAGTTTTGTGCCGTCGAATGAGGTAATCATGGCCCTGATTGCAGTTAGGCAGATCGTTGATCGCATCCTGTCAGGTACGCTCACTATGATGGTGGGAGCAGCTGGCCCAGCGACTTTGCTCGCTCAGGCCCCGGCTGGCGGGACTTCGACCCCGAGTGCTTCTCGTTCTTCCTTCTTGTCAAACCCCACCGCTTTGGGCGGTTCGACGCCAGAAATCAACGTCACGGGGCTAACGCCGCCGCCAGGTCGGGGAGATGGCAACCTTGCGGCACCTTTCTACGGGAACCCGCTCAGTGTCGCCATGCCGGGCGGTCCGGGAAGTCGAACTTTCTATACGCCTTTGTTCGCGAACCTGCCCGCCGCGGCGACTGCAGGCCTGGCGGGGACGGGGAGCGCCCTGGGAGCGAATCGCTTGCTGGCCGAAACCAATTTCGGCTCCAGTCTCGGCATTCGGCGTGCCCCGACCTTCCTAGCTTCCTTGGAGTTCCCCAACCAACCCATTTCGCCCGCCTCGCTTCAGCCCGAGCTGCAGGAGATTCTGGCACGCTCCACTTCGTTGTCCGCGCCTAGGAAGATTCGAGTCGAAGTCCAGGGCCGCAACGTCGTCCTGCGGGGAGAAGTCGCCAGCAAGAAGGAGAGTCGCCTGGCCGAGGGACTAGTACGCTTGGCCCCTGGAGTTCAGGAAGTTCACAATCAACTCGAATTGAAAGGCCCTTGAGAGCCACCGACGCTGGTCGGCGCTCTGGCCGTTTGAGGCCTGAGCCCGTTCTCCTGAATCGGATCAGGCTAAGTGGGAGGCTTATTGGACTGGATGCCCGCGTGCCCGCCGCTGGGCGCCCGCTTCTGCAGGACAAGCGTTGAACTCTCGGCGTAGAGGGGCGTGCCCTTGACCGGCTCAAAACGCACGCGCAACTGGACTTGCGTAAGCTCGGGCTTATAAGTTCCCCACGGAAGGAAGACAGTGTAGCCCCAGCCCACAGCATCGCGGCGCTGCAATCGTTTGAGTGTGTCCTTGTCGATGTGCCATTCTTCCAGGGGCGGACCCTTCTCGACTTCCGGGCCCGAAAGGGCGTTATAGAGACTGACGACCAGGCTGCCCTCGGCAATCAGCGGGCGGTCAATCTCCTCACCGTAAAGATAGATGCGACCGGCCAGCCCTGGCGTTGGAGCACCTCCATGCGCTGGATCCGGCGTGAAGATGACTTCAGGGATCCAGGTGACCAACGCTTGACAGACAGGTCCCGTGGGTGGGCTTCTGCCAGGAAGTACAAAGGAGTCGGTAGCGGCGCAGCCGGCGAGAAGGACCATACCAAGCGATACTAAACAGGCGCGCATGTCTCGGCTCCCTCTCTCCCAGCGCCAACGCAATGCGAATTACATGCGGAGCGGGTCCGCCCCAGAGTCCCACGGCCCAAGCAAAGTGCTTTTCCAGAGGCTTCCTAAAATCGACAGAACCGGCGCTTTCATTAAGATCGGCAATCTTGACCCAGTTTCTTAAGCGGTCCTGCGTTTTTGCCCCAGTGCAGGTTCGCCATCCAAAACAAAGGCCGCACCGGGAATACGGCAATTCCCGGTGCGGCCTATGTTTAACGCCTTAAATTCGCTTCCGAGTGTTTGTGCCTTACAGCATCACTTGGCTTGCTGCGCTGCGTGAGCCTTACTGAAGCACATGGGGTCGAGCAGGAGTGCCGCCATGGCAAGCTTGCTGGCCTCGGCGGACTGACCCTTCGCGCAGGCGCTTTCGTACTTTGCCAACAAGCAAGCCACTATCGCAGTGGAGGACGATTGGCAGACCTCATTGGAGCATCTTTGCAATTCTCCGAAAGCCCCAAGGCATCCTGTCAAGCCCGCGTCGGAATCGACCTCCACCTCCAGAATCTTTTTGCCAGAATGCATATCCCGCAAGTTGTTCAAGTTAGTAATGAAAGCGGCAGGCCCGAAACCGTCAATGAAACCAAATGGATCCAATGGCTTCGGTGGAACTGAGCTTGCTACCGGAGCCTCCTGCGTCTTTGCAGCCTTATCGCAGCACTTTTGGGCTTCGAAAGCCTCTTCCTCTTCTTCTATGTGAAGGACCGGCATGGTTGAGGGCGCGCTGTTCGCAGCAACGTGCTCGGCTGCGGAATCGCCAATGATCCTTGGTGTGACCAGCACGAGGACATCCATCTCTTCCTGCCGACTGACCTTGGATTTGAACAAATCACCCAAATAGGGAAGGTCAGAGAGAATCGGCGTCCCGCTCTCATCTTCGAAATCTCGCAAGGTGTGCCACTTTGCGAGCAGAACAGTGCCGCCGTCCGGCAAAGTGACCTTTTGGTCTGCGGCCGTGGTCAGAACCTTGGGCTGTTGAATGAACTGTGTGAAGGGCACAGGAGCGCCGACCGCACGGCCTTCGAACACCGGCGTGATGAAGGTCCTGACAGGGATGAGCGGGACTGATTCAATAAAAGAGAACTTGCCATTCATTTCGAGATGAACGAACCGTTGGTCGGCGCTCACGGTTGGCCGAACTGCTAACTTGAAACCGGATTCCACCAGATTGTTACAAGGAATATATACTTGCTGCCCTCGCACCTGCTGCACCGACAAGCTCGTTACGAAGAAACGATTCTCTTTCTGGCAAAGTTCTGCGGACTGGCCGTTGCCAATCGTCATCCGCGGCGTCTGGATCATGCTGCTATTGGCATCCTCTTGTGCCGCCTGGAGCAATTGGGCCAATTGCTGCGAACTCAAAAAAGTTAAGCCATCGGCGTTGCAGGAATTGCCCAGGGTGCCGGGACATGTCTCCAGCTTGCATTGATATTCCACATGCGCCGTGGCGGCCGTGCTTTGCTCGGAGCCGCGCGGCTCGGAGAGGACCCGGCCGCTGTTGTCCACCACGGTAATCTGATCGGGGGCCAGACCCTTGACGCTATGCGACACCAGCGAGATGATGCCGTTGGCAAGGGAGGGGCTCAGGTCTGATCCCGGCTTCAACCAGAGCATAACGCTGGCAGTTGGAGGTTTTGGGTCGCGCGGGAAGAGAGTCGGCTGGGGATCGATATGAATGCGCGCTCCTGCGATCGGCTCGAGGCGCATGATCGACTCGGCCAATGCCGTCTGCATGGCCCTACGGCAATCCGCATCTTCAAGCCAGAGGGGCATGCCAGCGGAGTCGTTCATGCCGGCAGGCGCGGAGCACTTGAGCGCGCATGCATGGGGCATCGTGACGATGCGCACCTCCACCGACACCTGCGGATCGGATGATTTACCTTTTTCGGAGACCGGTTGTCCGGCAACGAGTGGAGAAACCGAGCCGGCCAGGAATAGGGCCACAAGCCAGTATCCTTTCAGCAATCGAACCGCCATGACAAAGCTCCTTTTGGGTTTGGGATGGGCCAGCGACGGGAGAACTAAAGGACCGCGTACAAATCGGCTGATACTTGCCGGAGGCGTTAGCGAAGACCTCGCTGACGCTTCGGGCTAGTATCAGCGGAATCGTGCACGGTGATGTAGAAACCGAAAGTTCGGCACTGCTCGCAGAATTCGCGGGTGCGTCGGCAATTCCCAAATTGCCGATTGTCCGCCAATTTCCCGCGTGCAATTTGCGCAGCCGTTCTCAGGGGGCGGGAGTATGCCCAAGCGATAGAGGAACTTCAAGATCAATTCGCGAATGGCTTGGATGGCGCCTCGAAAAGCTGTAAGAATGAAAACCGCAACGTTCGATTCAGCCGTCGACTTCATGGAGTCCGCGAAGTGGGGACCGAACCAGCGTTTACCTACGCAGCGAGCGGGGTGGATTATGAGCCCCTCGATCGTTTCAAGCGGATCTGCCAGCGTGCTGCGCGGACAACCGTAACCTCGCTGGACAAGCATGGCTTGAGCGAGCCCGAAGGTATACGGGGTGAAAGTGCCTACCTTCTGGAAACTCCCGTCGGATTCCTGGCACACGTGGAAGAAGGACTCGGCACCAAGAATCTGGTCGCCGATGCCATGCTTCAGCTCACCGGTGAGCGGACCTACGCGAACATCGCTGTCGACACGGTGGCCACCATCGTCAATGACATGATTACTGTAGGTGCGCTGCCCATATCCGTTGCCATGCATGCGGCGGTTGGGGATGCAAGCTGGTTCGAACGAGAGAATCGAGGGGAAGACCTCGCGGCGGGTTTCGCCAGAGGCTGCCGGCTGGCCGGCGCCGTCTGGGGGGGCGGCGAGACTCCGGTCCTGCGCGACATTGTTCATCCCGACACGGTGGTTCTGGCCGGCTCCGCTGTCGGGGTGATCAAGCCTAAGCACAACCGGGTCGTTGGCAACGTCAGGGCAGGGGATGCCATTGTCATGCTGGCCAGCTCGGGCATCCATGCAAATGGCATAACGCTGTGCCGGAGCTTGGCAGCCAGTCTACCGGACGGTTATTTGGCCAAGCTGGATGACGGCGGCTGCTTTGGTTCAAGCCTGCTCGAGCCGACGATCATTTACGTGCCGTTCATGCAGGCGTGCCAGGAGCAAGGCATCATTCCGCATTACGCCGTGCACATCACCGGCCACGGCTGGCGGAAACTCATGCGCCTTCCGGAGCCATTCGTGTATCGGGTCAGCACTCCCGCACCGCTTTCTTCTCTGTATCGGTTTCTCCTGCACGAGGGGAAGATGGCCCTACGCGAGGCTTATGCGACATTCAACATGGGAGCCGGCTTCGCTGTGTACGTTGATCCGAGCGAGGCCGAACCATGCCTTACGGTCGCCCGCGCGGTGGGCCTGAATGCCTGGGTCGCCGGAGCAATAGAAAAACAGGGGCAACGAAAAGCCGTCGAGATAATTCCGCACAACATCTCCTTTGAGGGAGAGACGCTCCAGGTGCGGGAGTAGAATAGGTTGGTCGAGGGTTATTATGTTTGAAGCGGAGATGTATTCCATTCCAGGTTTCAGCGATCCGATCAGCTCACTTACCCACTTGGCCGGCGCCGCCGTATTCGCCGTGCTGACCGTGTTTCTCCTCCGGCGGGGTTGGGGCGACATTGGCCGATTCACGTCTCTCGGCATATTCGCGTTGACGTTCCTCTTCCTGCTCTCCATGAGCGGCGTCTATCATCTGCTGACGCCGGGCACGGCCGGGAAAGCCGTGCTTAGACGGCTGGACCACAGCGCCATCTTCGCGATGATCGCCGGCACGTTTACACCGGTGCACGCGATTCTGTTCAGAGGATTGTGGCGCTGGGGCCCGCTGATCTTTATTTGGGCGGCAGCCACCACGGGGATCTGTCTCAAGACCGTTTTCTTCGGTGGCGTTTCGCACTGGCTCGGAGTGAGTCTATTCCTGGCCATGGGTTGGGTTGGCATTGTGCCCGCGCTCATGCTCTGGCGCCGCTACGGAACGTCCTTCATCAAGCCGCTCATCTGCGGCGCGGGCGCATACACAGTGGGAGCACTGCTGGAAATGCTGCATTGGCCGGTGCTCATCCCGGGCATCGTGGGGCCGCATGAAGTATTCCATGTGGCCGTTCTCGCCGGGGCCGGCTATCACTGGCATTTTGTGACTCAGTTTGCCTCGGGCGAGGTCTCTTCACGAATCTGATTGAGCGCCAACTTTTCTCCAGACTCCTGCCCGTTGTGTCGAAATTGAGATAAACGTACGGTGCGGGCCTTCCATGAGGTACGATCGTGATCCTCAGGTTGGGTAAGCCAGGTTGACTTTCTTCGGTTGTTTGCCCCTAAGGAACGTCATGGAGCCGTGCAAATCGGCTGCCCAGGCGTTGTTTTGGTGCAGTCGATGTTTCCTTTCTTAGCTAACTTAATCATCGCCACGGCAGCTTTGTCCGGAGCGGGTAATGAACCCGGGGCCAGCTCCTATCTCCACGCATTTCAGCCTGGGACGGATGGCGTGATCGCCACACGCCCGGAAGTCTACGTTCCCCAACCCGGTGATTTGATCCTTTTTGATGATCGCAACCCGACCTGGATCAAGCTTTACCACTATGTCGGCAGTGATATGCCGGATCATTCGGGGATTGTAATCAAGCTGCCCGACGGCAGGCCCGCCTTCCTGGAATCCGCCCCGGATGACGGCCACCTGGCAGGTCTTTATGTGCGCATTCTGCACGCTCTTCCCCGACTGCACCAATTCAAAGGCACGATCTATGTCCGCCGGCTCAAGGTTCCTCTGACTCCAGAGCAGTCCGACAAGCTGACGGAATTTGCGTTCGCTCAGGAGGGAAAGAAGTACGCGATCTGGAGGATGTTGCTTCAGGGCACGTGGTTCCGATGCCGTTCCGGCTGGCGTGCCAAATATTTCGCAGAGACCGACATGAACCGCAACAGGTGGCTCTGTTCGGAAATCGTTGTCGCAGCGGGAACTGCCGCAGGTCTATTCGATCCAAACATCCATAAAGCCAACCGGATCTATCCGCGCGACTTGATCTACGACGATCACTATGACCTGAGTCAGACCTGGGACGAGGCGTGGGTTTGGGGCCCGACGCCGGAGCGGCCGTCGTGCGATCCACCCAAGCTCGATCCTTGGCCGGAGTTGCCGTGAGCCCGATTGAGCGGTGACACGTACCAAGGCCAGCACCTCCGTCCAAGAACTCGCCAAAGTCTGCGCCCAGTCCTTGAGCAAGTGATGCTTCATTCCCAAGAAAACTCCTGCGAGAAGAAATTGCCTTGACGGTTGTACACGACCCGATAATCATTCCATTGTGAAGAACGGGGTGTCTGAAGGCTCAGCTGCGGCGGACTTCATGGTCCCTCTGGGACGGGGGCAAAAGTGGAATCGGACGTGCTTTATGAAGGGGATTGCGTTGCCGGGCTCGGGCGGCTCCAGCCAGGCAGCGTCGACTTGGTGTTTGCCGATCCGCCGTTCAACATTGGCTATGACTATGACGTCTACAATGATCGTTGCGATGCGGAAGAGTACTTGAAGTGGAGCCGTAACTGGGGCCAAGCGGTCCATCGGGTTCTGAAGCCGTCTGGTACGTTTTGGCTGGCAATCGGAGACGATTACGCGGCTGATCTCAAGCTCATCTTCCAAAAGCAACTGGGGTTCTCTTGCCGCAGCTGGGTGGTCTGGTACTACACTTTTGGGGTCAACTGTACGAAGAAGTTCAGCCGCAGCCATACCCACCTTTTCCACTTCGTGAAGGACTCGAAGAACTTCACGTTCAACAGCACGGCGATCCGCGTGCCCTCGGCCCGCCAGCTGGTTTATGCCGATGTCCGCGCCAATTCGCACGGCAGGCTGCCGGACGATACGTGGATCTTGCGTCCACAAGATCTGCCCCACGGTTTCCAGGCGGATGAAGATACGTGGTACTTCAGCCGGGTCTGCGGCACCTTCAAGGAACGCGCGGGCTGGCACGGCTGCCAGATGCCAGAACAATTGCTGGGGCGAATCATCAAGGTGTGCTCCAACCCTGGAGACCTGGTGCTCGATCCCTTTGGGGGAAGCGGGACCACGCTGGCAGTGGCCAAGAAACTGGGGAGGCGCTGGATCGGCTTCGAGTTGTCGCCCGAATACGCTGCTCGGATACGGGCACGAATTGATGTCGCCAACGAAGGGGATCCTTTGGAAGGCGCGGAAGAACCCAAAGTTAGCGCGCCGCCTACCCCGCGCAAGAAGGCCGAGCATTCACCGATACCAACATTCTCTCCACAAAGAACTGAGCCGGAGGATGCCAAGAGGGGAATCATCGAAGCGTTTTTTACGGTGAGACGCGGTCTCCCCGCTGACCGAGTAATAGCGGACCCAGATTTGAATGTGCAATTCCTGGAAGCCTGCCGGCGGTTAGGACTACAAGGTGGACCGGTCGAATGGAATTTACGGCTATTTAATCTCCGGAAGGCAGGCCACTTCAGTGGCTTACCCAGATCGCAGAGAACCCAGCTCACACGTGAAGAGATAGATCAGTGCAGTTATGCCTGCGAGATCGCTCTTAAGCATTTGAGCGAGCAGGGACTTACACTGGATGCGATGCTGTGCGACCCCGAGCGAGCCTCCGAGTTTGATAGGTTCGTCCGATCAATGATTTCTGCGCAGGTATCTTCCTTCCGAATTCGGTGGGTAGCACTCCATATTCGCAAGCGAGCCATGGACAATCGAAAATTCGGGCAAAAGCTTGGCGATCGCCAACCGTTGCCCAAGCGTTTCGATTATTTGTCCTCTCTGGATTGGCATGTGGTCCCCGAAGGGCCCGGCCTATATTGGCTGAACAGCTCTGACAAGAAGCTTTACGTTGGCGAGACGCTCGATCTTCGGAACCGTTTCAAATTGCAATTCGAAGGTTCCGAGTTTGCGTTTTGGAATACCGATCGTAGAGAGTTGGAGGTGCGATACTGCGCCTTGGGGGATAATCGAAAGGTCTTGCTAAAGGGCAATCAATCGCTGTGGATCGCGCACTGGAAGCATCCGCTAGGTAACTACCCTGAATTTGCCGCCATATGAATGAAGTCGTTCATGAAGCATTTCTGGCCGTTCGCGAGGAACGCTCGCCGGATGTCGTGGTGGCAAATCCTGATCTGAACCGTCGGTTCCTGAACGAATGCCGGTCTCGGGGGCTTTCTGATTCCGCGTTGGCTCTCAATCTCAGGTTGCTGAACTTGCGGAAGGCTGGCGCATTGCCAGATCTAAGGTCACGAAGAATTGGACTGAAGAACCAAGACGATTACCGGTTCGGTGCCGAGATTGCCGTGCGATTTCTTGAGCGCCGAGACAGCCTTTCCTTGGATCGAATCCTTTGCGACCCGGAGCGCGCGGCCGAGTTCGACTTGATGGCTGGCCAAATCGCGCCCGGTTTCACCGCGTTTGAGTATCGCTGGGCAGCATTGAATCTTCGCAAAAGGAGTAGACTTCGGCCGGAATTACTTGGCAAGGTTGTCTCTGCAGAAATGGTCTCGACCTGCAAGGTAGTCGATCTGATCCCGACACAAATCCCCGCACGTGCGGGTCTGTATCTGTTCATTGGATCAAGTGGAGTGCTTTACATTGGAGAATGCCACAATCTGCGCAGACGCATCACCAAGCACTTGGACCACTCGGACAACAGAGGACTCGCGCATTGGCTGTGGGAACATGGTAATAGAGACTTGCACCTGGAGTACCACGTTCTGCCAATGAGTGTTCCCACCCGAGTACGAAAGGCAATGGAACTCGAATTAATCCGATCCAGGAACCCACTCTTCAACATTGCAGGCGGCAAAACCGAGTAACCTGAGTCGCTTTCGCGAAATGAGGCGATCCGTGTCGCTCACAAAAAGTGCTTGGAGTTTTCCGGACTATTTGAAGCGGAATTATTGATGGAGCTTATGCTCCGCTTTTGGGATCACCTTCTGGCCGTAGACCAGCATTTTCGAAACGATTTGCTAGAAGAAGCAGCCGCGGTCCTAAGGTCTTGTTTGGCAGGACAGAAAGTGATGGCAGACATACCTTCTGATCAAATGAACTTTGTGGCAGCAGTTTGGTTTGCCGAATGGAATGCTCTTGCCACTGGCTCGGAAGACCCGCACGCGCGACGGCGCGCTTGGCTGGTACGAGTGCAATAGTCGGTCCCTTCCTGTTTCTGCGCGTCGGATCTTCTCTAGAGTAATTTCTTGCGATCGAATGGAGAAGC
>Ga0208827_1001381_pt1 | contig 10550 bp, 8 predicted proteins | sample Sb_taG_5_FD_187709 | JGI IMG/M metagenome (GOLD analysis project Ga0208827, IMG submission 187709) | Peat soil microbial communities from Weissenstadt, Germany - Sb_50d_8_FC metaG (SPAdes) (version 2) | ecosystem: Environmental > Terrestrial > Soil > Wetlands > Peat | place: Germany: Weissenstadt...
CCGCCAAACAGGCCGGCGCCTACGTCGCTCGCGCGATCAGTGCGCGCCTGCGAGACCAGTCGCCCACGGAATCATTCGTCTACCGCCACAGGGGCAGTCTCGCGACCATCGGCCGCAAGGCGGCGGTGGCCGATTTTGGCCGCATCAAACTCTGGGGTGCGCCGGCCTGGTGGCTGTGGGGTTTCGTGCACGTGGGGTTTCTGGTCGGGCTGCGCAATCGCGTCGCCACGATGATCAACTGGTTCTGGGCTTATCTGACCTTCGGTGGCGGTATCCGCCTCATCACCGGAGGCGAGCCAAAGACCACCGCCGACGCGGCCATGGTCAGAGCCGTACCGTAGGCGGCAGCTATCAGCGCACCAGTGATGCGCTTTATCATGCCGTGCCATCCACCCGCGCATTGGACTTCATGCGGACCACAATAACGATCGCGATTCTACGCCAGATCCAGCGGCTGATATTCGTCGCACTGGCGTGCCTGTCCGCCATATGCGCCGCAAGCGCCGTTGACCTCTCGTCGCCTACCGGCTGGTGGCAGCCAATCGATGAAAAGACGGGCAAGCCGCAGGGGCTCATCAGAATCTGCGAGGAGAGAGGGCTGTTCTTCGGACGCATAGAGCCGAGCTCACCGTCCGATGATGCCTCGAAGAGACGCTCACGGTGTACTGATGAACGCAGGAATCAACCGATAATCGGGCTGGTTCTGATACGCAATATGCGGCTGCAGGGCGACGAGTATGTCGGGGCGACATTCTCGATCCGGACACCGGTCGAATTTATGGCTGTAAGTTCCGGTTGGCCGACGGCGGAAGAAAATTGATCATGCGTGGATTCATCGGACTGTCGCTCTTTGGAGGATCTCAGACCTAGCAGCGCGTGGAAGGTAATCGCTAGCCGAGCCTGCTCAGCATATTGAGGTTCATCAACAGCCCGTCGACATTCTTACGGCGCGCATCGTCGATAGCAGCAGCTTTTCTTCGCGATGCCAGTCGTTGAGGCCGTGTCCCACGATCAGCACGTAGGACCCCGGCAGGGAATCCTTGAAGAAATCGCCGGGGAGAAACTTCAAGCGTCCCTGCAGCCCGAACGATCAGATGTAGTCGTCGAGTATTGGCCCGACCGCGGGCAGGTCGAGGCCGCGGCCGATGACATTCCAGAGTGGAAATGACTGACAGGGGTTGGGGCGCTCTCGGGCGACACTGCGGTATCATTGTCACCGCCGATGCAGATAGCAGATGGAAACGCCAACGCCGCAGCCAACACCCCAGCCACCACACGATCCGATCCCTGCGCCCATTGGCGACCCGCCACCGGGTCCTAACCCGAGGGCCTCGGGCGTTCATCACTGACGGGCCACGCCACGGTCCTTGGATCTGCGCTGGACTCACATTGCCTTCAGACCTACGCTTGCAACACAGCGGCGGCCAGAAAGTTGAACGCGCCCTGCATGATAATGAAACAGGGCACGTTACGCAGCGGCGCGTCCGGCAGCCCCATATCGCGATTCAAGTTGTTGAGCACATACCGGAAGCTTCGCCGGATGCTGCGGGTAATCCGTTCAAGCCTTTATTTTCATATAAATTTCAGTTGATTACGCCAACTGAGGATGGCACACCGGTCGACACCGCTTCCTGGCACTATCATTTACCCGTGTCAGCAGTGATCGATAAGCTCCGCGGCCGATCCTTTGCGGGTGTGCTGCTCGTAGTTTTCTCTTGCAACGGTGTGGATGCGGCGATCGAGCCGCAAGTCTCGTCGCCGGCCGATCAGCAGTCAGAGGAGCTGACGGAAGTGGTCGTGAAGGCAGCGGAGCCACGATTCGTTGCGCCAACCCGGCGAGATCGTATTGGGCGTATCTGGGCGCCTGTGTACATCAACAACAAAGGGCCATTCCGTCTGGTGCTCGATTCGGGCGCCAACCATTCTGGAATTAACACGCATGTCGCCGAAGCACTGGGCCTGCCCCTGAATCAATCGCGGCAGGTAATGCTTCGGGGTGTGACGGGTTCGGTCGCAGTGCCAACGGTGCGTGTCGAGAGCTTTACCGTCGGCGACCTGGCATTGGGCACTTCCGAGCTCCCGATCGTGACTGATGCGCTCGGAGGCGCCGACGGCATTCTGGGCACCGACGGAATGTCGGGCCGACGCGTACTGATCGACTTTCGTCACGACCTGATTACCATTGCGATTTCGCATAGCGCGCGCGCTGCGGTTGGCTTTCGTACGATTCCTTTTCAATTGATACGAGGCAACCTGCTGGCTGTCGATGCCTCGGTGGGCGGCATCCGCACCAAGGCAATCATCGACACCGGCGGTGAGGCGACGATTGGCAATCTGGCTTTGCGCCAGGCACTGGAACGGCGATCGTCGCAGCTCAAGAGCCGGCCGGACAAGATTATGGGCGTGACGACCGATGTTCAGGACGGCGATGCCGCTCACACGCCGCCGCTTATTATGGGTAAGGCTGACCAGGGCGACATCGTCGAAATTCGCTACAACTATGTGACCTTTGGCGACATGCATATATTCGAGCACTGGCACCTGACCAGTGAGCCGGTAATGCTGATTGGAATGGACGCATTGGGATTGCTCGACACGCTGATCATCGATTACCGAAGGCACGAGCTACAGATTCGAATGCGCGATCGCGAATAGCCAGAGCGGCCATCCGCACCGCGTTTTATTGTTGCCGACTCTCTTGAACATCATGCCTCGCCACAAGGCTTCGTCAATATCCTCGGCCATGTCGCTGAATGCGACCTGACCGGTGGTCCCACGGCGCGCTGCAGCGGATGCTTTGCCACCTATGCCGGGCTGTTCTTCAGGCCCTTGAGATGATCCCTGACGGTCTATGCCGCGCTGCTGTGCGCAATTGCCGTGGCTGCCGCACTCGTTCGTTCTACACCGGCTGCCAGTGTCGTACGAGATGCACGCCGTCCACCATGTCTCGCCTCGAGCCTTCGTCGGCACGCCGACATGGCTCAGCCTGACGATCCTTTGCTGCGTGATTTTCCTGCCGGCATGGTGGGGGTTTTCCATCAACGCGGCTAGCGGCCTGATGGCCGGAGTCATGGCGGGATTTCCCTGGTACGGCATCTTGCACCACGCCATTCATCACCGGCGACCAAGGATGCTGGCATCGCGATTGACCGCCACGTCGCAACATCATCTCAGGCATCATTGCTGCGATCAGGGCGGAAACTTTGGCGTTACGACCCCGCTGTGGGACTTCGTATTCAGAACCATTGTGCCCCGCCGGTGAGGCACCCCGCAGGAATGCGTCAAATCATTCCTCGGTCCAGCACGGCGGATGACTGCACAACCTCCGGCGGACAAGCCACTTGCGCAACTCCTCCAACAACGACACGCCCAGCGCGAAAGGAAGGATGACCCCCAGACCTTCTCTCCGACAGGCGCCGTGCCGAGGTATAAATTCCTTCACGAGCCGCAGCCACAGAGGCACGCCAGCCATCTTCTGCACCTCGTTAAGGCCGAATTCGTGCAGGCGGCGTTCGACTTCGGCGCTGCTCAGCCCTGTCGCGGCGCCCTTCAGGCTCGCGACGGCATCGAGCGCAGACAGTTGGTGGATCCTCACGGACATATCGAGGTGCGATACCTTTCTCTATTCCGGATGCAACGCGACTGTTTCCCTGAGACAGGGAAGCTTGCCAAAGCGATGGTATGAGTCGATGAGATGCCCGTGCGATTGAGCGCTCGGGCCATGCTCGAGTGACCCTAACTGGTTGATTCCATGATCTGTTTCGCTTCACTCATTTTGTTGTTCAAGTATAAGGCAACGCGAACTGCCCTCCGCGGGAGCTAAGGGCCGACTACGGGAAAACCGAATACCCAGGGGGCCCGAAAAGAGCAACGATAGCTTCCGCCAAAGCAAACGCATGGACGCTGATCGGAGGAATCAACATGGCGACACAGCAAATGAACAGCTTCGATTTTGCGCGTCTCCGCGATCTTATGATTGATCGCCAGATAGCCGGCCGCGGGGTGCGTTCGCAGCTGGTGCTGGATGCCATGCGATCAGTACCCCGCGAGGCGTTCCTGCCCGAGAATCTGTGGGAATTTGCGTATGAGGATTCGCCGCTGCCCATAGAAGAGGATCAGACGATCTCTCAACCCTACATCGTCGCGATGATGATTGAGGCTTTGGCGCTCAAAGGCGGTGAGAAGGTACTGGAGGTTGGCACCGGTTCGGGTTACGCGGCAGCCGTTCTCGCGCAGATCGCCGGGAGCGTTTACACGGTCGAGCGGATCGGCCAGCTCGCGGAGAAGTCTGCAACGAAGCTTGCCGAGCTTGGTTATGGGAATGTGCACGTGCTGCATGCGGACGGAACGCGCGGCTGGACGGATCACGCGCCGTACGACGCGATCGTGGTCGCAGCCGGCGGCCCCGACGTTCCAGAATCCCTGAAGGCACAACTGAAAATCGGCGGCCGGTTAGTCATTCCTGTGGGCATTGATCGGCGGGATCAGGAACTCTTACGCCTCATCCGCGTCTCAGAGCACCAATTCAAGACGGAGGATATTGCCGATGTCCGCTTCGTGCCATTGGTCGGCGAGGAAGGCTGGCAGCCGGAGGCAGATCGTTTCGCCGCTCGAAAACATCCTCCCGCCGTCAAAGCCACGGCGGGGACTTTGGCGAATTTGATTGCGGCATCCTGTGAAAAGTTTGAGGCGATCGACTCCGCCGACCTCAATCCGTTGCTTCGGCGCATCGGTGCGGCGCGCATCGTTCTGCTCGGCGAAGCATCGCACGGCACCTCGGAATTCTATCGTATGCGCGCGCGTATTTCCCGCGAGCTCATCGAGCGCAAGGGATTCTCATTCGTCGCTATCGAGGGTGATTGGCCAGATGCTGCGCGCATCGACCATTACGTTCGGCATGCCGAATACGCGCCCTCCGAGTGGACGGCATTTGCGCGTTTTCCCGTGTGGATGTGGCGCAACCGGGACGTGCGAGCTTTCGTCGACTGGCTGCGGACGCACAATGCCGATATCGAGCCTGACAAGAGAGTGGCATTTCACGGCCTCGATCTCTACAGCCTTTTCAACTCCATCAGCTCGGTCTTGAACTATCTGGATGACATCGACCCGCGGGCCGCACGAGTCGCACGCCACCGCTACGGATGCTTAACGCCTTGGGAGGCGGACCCTGCGACTTACGGCCAGGCGGCATTAACCAGTGAGTTCCAGACGTGCGAGCGTGAGGTTGTCTCTATGCTGGCGGACCTCATGCAGAAACAGCGAGCCTATGCCGAGCACGATGGAGAGCGATTTTTGGATGCCGTGCAAAACGCCCGCCTGGTTGCAAATGCCGAGCGTTATTACCGGATCATGTACTACGGGTCTCGCGCCTCCTGGAATTTGCGAGACAGCCACATGTTCGAAACGTTGAAGACGCTGCTCGACTTTCATGGGCCCAAGAGCCGGGCCATCATCTGGGCCCACAATTCGCACGTCGGCGACTCCGCGGCCACAGAAATGTCTTCACGCGGGGAATACAACATCGGCCGGCTTTGCCGGGAGGAATTTGGCAGCGAGGCTTATTCGATCGGCTTCGGAACGAACGCCGGCACGGTCGCGGCGGCATCGCAGTGGGACGGGCCGATGGAAATCAAGGCAGTTCGTCCGGCCGTGCGCGGCAGTTATGAGCGGCTGTGCCACGAAGCCGGCATTGCGCGGTTTCTGCTGCGCTTGCGGAGCCCAATCGCGCCAAACCTCGCAGAGGGTCTGTCGCGGCCGCAGCTCGAGCGAGCCATCGGCGTGATCTACCGGCCGGAGACCGAGCTCCAAAGTCACTACTTTCAGGCAGATCTGCCACATCAGTTCGACGAATACATCTGGTTCGACGAAACCGAAGCCGTAAGCGCGCTGAAGACCGCGGAGCTCGAGGGGCTTCCAGATACCTACCCATTCGGCCTGTGAGGCAGCCCATGACCGCGGTCGAGGACATACAGTATGTCCTCGCCTAGCTGACCGAGCGCGGGCTGATCAGCCCGCGAGCGGCTTCGGTGAGGCAATCTCCTTTAGTAGTACATACCAGAACTCCAGGCCGTCGTAAAACGACTTGACCGGCAAACGCTCGTTCAGCCCGTGCGCGAAGACATCGCTGTCCTTGGTAAAGACCTCGCTGACCCCGTAGGTTGGAATGCCGACCGAACGGAACACCGCGCCATCACTGGCACCCGACTCCTGTTTCGGGACGATAGGGATACCCGGATAGAAAGTGTGGACGGTGTTGGTAACTGCCGCTAGGACATCGGGCCGGAGCGGCGATGCGTGGCTGAAAATGACCGGCACTGGCAACTTGATCTCGACCTTTGGTCCCACAACGCGCTGCAGCGTGGCTTGAATCCTATCGGGGCTGATGCCCGGGAAGATGCGGCAATTCACCGTGACGGTGGCCGACTGCGGCAGCGCGTTGTCGGCATGACCGCCACGAAGCAGCGTCGGCACACAGGTGGTGCGCGTGACGCCCACGTAGTTCGGGCTGACATTTAGAATGTCGTCGGCGGCGCGGTCCTGCGGGTTCACGGCAAAGCGGCTCATGGCGGCGCCGAGCTCGCCGGGTGTGCGCGGACCCATGATCTTGAAGAACTCGCGTGTCGAATCATTCCACATCACCGGAAACCGGAAGCTCCGCAGTTTTTCCAGCGCATCGGCCAGTTCATAGATCGCATTGTCGGCGCGCGGCAAGGAACTGTGGCCGCCGGGGTTATGTGCCGTCAGTTCATAGCTGGCGTAGGTTTTCTCGGCGTTCTGCAATGCATAGATAATGGCATGGCCATCGCCCTCATCGAGCGTGCCGCCGCCGGCATCGCTGTTCAGGGCGTAATCGGCGTCGACAAGGTCACGATGCCTGTGCGCGATGTCCATGGCGGTGTCCTGCGTCGTTTCCTCATCGCCGCTGAAGACCAGGATCAGGTCCCTGGTGGGCACGAAGCCCTCGGCCTTCAGGCGAAGGAAGGCGTCGGTAATGCAGACGACACCGACTTTGACATCAAGGGTACCGCGGCCGAAGAAATAACCACCTTCCTCCGTGAGCGTAAACGGATCGCGCTGCCAGTCTTCGGGCTTGGCCGTAACCACATCCATATGGGCAAGGGCGAGAACTGGGTTACCGCCAGTCCCGTTGCCCCGGTAGCGGACGATCAGCGAGGCCGTCTCCCCGAGCGGCAGCACATGGATGTCCTTTTCCGGAAATCCGGCGGCGCGGAACTTATCAGCCAGAAAGCGCGCCATAACCGGTACCTGACGGAGTCCGACTTCCGTCTTGAAGGCAATGACCTGACGATAGATATCCAGCGCCTGGACTTGGTATGGAGCGCTCGGTTCGGCGGCACCTACCGACAATGCGATGGCGAGGGACAAAACCAGAGGCGGAATCGGGCGCATCATAGGCCTCACATATGTCCGAGTTTCAGAACCTCAGAGGGCGCGATATTATTGATCGGCGGTCAATGCTCGGCTATCAGCGCCTCGTGTACGGGGCGGGGCGGCCGCTCCTCATGCGTGCACCGCTTCATGGATGAGCGCGAGCCGATTCACGCAGCCGTTGAGGATCCCGCACGTGCCGACGTGTCCGCCGACCCACTTCGGGGTCAGCTACGTGATCAATTCGCGCCCGGGTGATGCACCACCGTGTACATTTCATGCCATCAGCGGGTCGAAAGAAGAGCGGGCTGTGCCGCCGGGGCGCCATCCCGTCTGCGGAGCCCCGCAACCGGGCCTACGTTCCGCGGCTGCCTGCATCGCGATTTGGCGAGCCACCAACGTGGCGTATACTCGACAGCAACAACGAGGGGCCTGCGGATAGCGGCGAGATCGCGCGGTGAGGGCGGTGGGCGCTGCGACGAAGGTATGGCGCGCCGCATAGGCATCGGCGCGCGCTGATTACCGTGCAGCTTGGCGTCGGTCGGCATGCCTGCAACCGGACGGGACATCTCGGTGGCCAGCAACACGGAACCGGTGGGCTCATTGGAAACGGCGCTTCAGCATGCGCTGCGTCTCCTGGAATCCCAGCCAGCGCTCGCGGCGGAGCAAGCCGCAGAGATTCTCAAGGTCAGCCCCAACCATCCGCAGGCGACGCTCGTAGCGGGCGCAGCACGCCGCTTGTGCAATGACGCCGCCGGAGCGGTGCTGGCACTCACAGCGCTCTCCCGTGACCAACCACGATGGGGCGCCGCGCAGTACGAGCTTGGCCTCGCGCTGGCGCAGGCGGGCCAAGGCGATGCGGCGCTCGCGGCGTTGCGGCGCGCGGTGGCGCTGGCGCCCAATCTCACCGACGCCTGGCGCGCGCTCGCGGATCATCTAACCGCCATTGGCGATGTCGCCGGGGCGGATGCCGCCTACGCGCGGCAGATCAAGGCGGCTACGCACGATCCACGCCTGCTACAGCCGGCCGCCGCGCTGTGTGAAAACCGTATTCCGGTGGCAGAGGCGCTATTGCGCAAGCACCTGAAGCAATTTCCGACGGACGTGGCCGCGATCCGGATGTTTGCAGAAGTCGCCGCCCGCCTCGGCCGATACCGGGACGCCGAAGTGCTGCTCGCGCGCGCGCTGGAGCTGGCACCGGGCTTCACGGCGGCCCGGCAAAATTACGCACTGATTCTGCATCGAGGGGCCAAGGCGGCCGCGGCGCTGCGTGAGGTCGACGTGCTGCTCGCGCAGGATCCGCGCAATCCGAGTCATCGGAATCTCAAGGCCGTGGTGCTGGGTACGATCGGCGAATATGAGCAATCGATTGCCATCTACGCGAGCCTGCTCGCCGAGTACCCGCATCAGCCCAAGGTCTGGATCAGTTACGGGCACGCCCTGAAGACCGCCGGCAAGCAGTCCGAGTGCGTGGCGGCCTACCGCCGCACACTGGAACTCGCCCCGGCGATGGGCGAGGCCTATTGGAGTTTGGCGAACCTGAAGACTTTCCGCTTCGAGGCCGCCGACCTTGAGGCCATCAGAACGCAGCTCGCGCGCCCAGACCTGTCGGACGAGGATCGGTGCTTTTTCGAGTTTGCGCTCGGCAAGGCGCTCGAGGATACCGGCGATTACGCCGCGTCGTTCGAACACTATGCGGAAGGCAATCGGCGGCGCCGCGCTCAGGTCTCCTATGATGCCGACGAGCTGAGCGATCTCGTGCGCCGCTCCAAGGCGCTGCTGGACGGCGCTTTCTTCTCGCAGCGCGTGGGTTTCGGAGCGCAGGCGCCCGATCCGATCTTCATCGTCGGCCTGCCACGCGGCGGATCGACGCTGCTCGAGCAGATTCTGGCCAGCCACTCGGCGGTCGAAGGAACGATGGAATTGCCCGACATGGTGGCGATCGCCCGCGGCCTTACCGGACGCGTGCGCAGCGATGCCCCAGCCCCCTATCCGGAAGCGCTGGTGGACTTAAGCGCCGAGCAGTGCCGCGAGCTGGGTGAGCAGTACCTCGAACGCACGCGCATTCACCGCAAAAGCGCAGCACCGTTTTTCATCGATAAGATGCCCAACAATTTTGCGCACATAGGACTCATTCGGCTGGCGCTGCCCAATGCCAAGATCATCGATGCGCGCCGGCATCCGCTCGGCTGTTGCTTTTCCGCGTTCAAGCAGCACTTTGCGCGCGGTCAGAATTTCTCCTATACGCTCGATGAACTGGGTCGATACTATCGCGACTATGTCGAACTCATGGCCCATTTCGATACGGTGTTGCCGGGCCGCGTACATCGAGTCATTTACGAAACGTTGATCGAGAACACCGAAACGGAAGTGCGCCGACTGCTCAGCTACTGCGGCCTGCCCTTTGAGGTGCAGTGCCTGCGATTTTATGAAAACGAGCGCGCGGTCAGGACCGCCAGCTCCGAGCAGGTCCGCAAGCCCATTTTCCGCGACGGCGTCGAACATTGGCGTAACTACGATGCACAGCTCGGGCCGCTCAAGGCCGCGCTCGGGTCCGTGCTGGCGAGCTATCCAACGGTGCCGAAGTTCTGAATCTGTCTCGCGACGGGGATTTATTGGTCTCAGGTCTTGACTGAAGGGGAAATTCATGACCAGAAGCAAACTGCGAAAGCTCAAGCGTGCCGGCGCGATACTGGCGAGCATGCCCTTGCCAGCGACACTTCTTACTGCGATGCCAGCGGCGTACGCGCAGGAAACTTCGGAGGCTGGCACTCTGGAGGAGGTCATCGTAACCGCCCAGAAGCATGTCGAAGATCTGCAGAATGTACCGGTCAGCATCACCGTGCTCGGAACCGAAGAACTCGAGCAGCAGCATGTTGAGAGCTTCAACGACTATATGAAATTGCTGCCGAGCACCTCGGTGCAGGTGCTGGGCCCTGGAAATGACCGCGTGTTCATGCGTGGCATCGCGACCGGCGACTATCCGAACCATTCCGCCTCGCTGCCGAGCGTCGGTACGTATCTGGATGAACAGCCCATCACGACGATTCTCGGTGCGATCGATCTGCACATGTATGACATCCAGCGCGTCGAGGCCCTCGCCGGGCCGCAGGGTACGCTCTACGGTGCGAGTTCCGAGGCAGGCACGATCCGCATCATTA
>Ga0208827_1001391_pt1 | contig 10514 bp, 9 predicted proteins | sample Sb_taG_5_FD_187709 | JGI IMG/M metagenome (GOLD analysis project Ga0208827, IMG submission 187709) | Peat soil microbial communities from Weissenstadt, Germany - Sb_50d_8_FC metaG (SPAdes) (version 2) | ecosystem: Environmental > Terrestrial > Soil > Wetlands > Peat | place: Germany: Weissenstadt...
TACCTATTCGGACGACGGCACGACTTGGAGCACGCCGTTTCAACTGAACACCACCACCTTCTACCGCAACGTGCAGATCACAGGTTCGCCGCGAGGCGCACAGATCAACTCGGGAGACGCCACCGTATTTATTGCCAGCATGGATGAGGGTGGGGGGGGAACAGCTACCCGGCAGAACCTCATGTACTACTCAACCGACGGCGGCACAAGCTGGACTCAAGTGCTTATCGGTTCGCGGTTCAATCCTCCGGGCAATGTGAACTGCGGATACTTCGAAGCCGTTGCTCCCATCTGGCGGCACATGGGCTGGGGAGAACCAGCGGTTGGCCCGGATGGCGTGGTGCACTATGACTATGCCGGGGCGGGAACAAACGGAGACTTAGGAGATATCTTCTACGTGCGGTCCACGGACAACGGCACGACCTGGTCGAAACCGATCAAACTCAACACCGACAGCGACAATCAGTTCAGGACGCAGTGGATGCCCTCGCTTTCCGCCACTTCGGATGGCAACGTCACGGCCTCTTGGTATGACCGTCGCAAAGCCACGAGCACCTGCACCAGTGCTGGAGATCCGGGATGTAACTACGAGCGCGTGGGCCGTCAGTCGAAGACCAACGGCGCTTCGTGGGCAACTTCGGAGATCACAATCAGCACTAAAGTCATCGCGCAGCCACTCCAGAACGACGGATTCGTTCAACCCTGCTACGCGGGTGATTACGATTACGACACGGCTCTGAACACGGCTGACGTCGGCAACAAACACGGGGCCGCCTATATCAGCTGGACGGACGGTCGAGCTAGCATTGGTGGCGTTCACGTGGAGAGCGAGGACTTCGCCAAGGTTCCCGAACCGTAGAGAAGTTGCTACACGATTAAGAACGAGGGCAGCCCGGTTGGCTGCCCTCTTATTTTTTTGGAATTCTCCACCCTGACGTTTAGTCAGGCTCCGTACAACCTTCGCCAACGTGCTTTCCGGAAACTTCGGATGCACCACAGTCCGAAATGGGTGGTCAGCAGAATCGTTCCACCGCCGAGCGAACAGCCTACCGGAACCAGGAACCAGCCGAGTAGTTCTTGCCCATGCGCCTGAGTGGCCTTTGCTCCGAGCGCAAAACAGCAGCACGAACGGCGCCTGAGGCGATCCGGTGTATGATGTCAGCCCAGCGAAGTCTGTCCCCCTCCCCACGCTGACGACGCAAGCCTCCACGAGGAGTTCGCCGAATATGAAATCCGGTTCGTGGTTTCGCGCGGCAGGTCGCCCGGTCGTCATCGCCCTGGCCATGCTGACGCTCGTTGCAGCCGCCTCGGCCGACTGGAAGGAGAAAGTGCTCTACAGCTTTAAAGGCGGCACGGACGGGGCCGTTCCCGTCGGCGCAGTGGTTTTCGACCAGCACGGCAATCTTTACGGGGCTACACAAAATGGAGGCTCGTCGTCCTGCCGTTCGATCGAGCAGTGCGGCACCGTCTACCAGCTCGCCCCCCCCGCGAAGCAAGGCGATCCGTGGACGGAGACCGTGCTCTACGTTTTCAAAGGGAACGCCGGCAAAGACGGCGCATCTCCGTATGGCGGCCTGGTGATCGACGCCGCAGGCAACCTCTATGGCACGACGGGCTATGGGGGCACTGGGAACTGCGTCGTGTTGGGAACCTTAATGGGTTGTGGCACGGTGTTCGAGCTGTCGCCTCCTAAGCAGAAGGGCGATGCCTGGACCGAGACGGTGCTGTACAGCTTCCCCACTGCTAAGCAAGGCTACGTTCCTACCGGTGATCTGGTTTTCGATAGTACGGGCAATCTCTATGGAGCATTCGGCGGCGGGTTTGGGACGACCTGCGATCCCTCCTATCAGTACTGCGGGGCAATATTCGAGCTGAGTCCGCCGAAGATGAAGGGCGGCAAGTGGACGGAGAAAGTGCTGCACGGCTTCAGCAGCGGGAAGGACGGAGCAAGTCCTAACGGCGGCCTGATCTTAGACGGCAAAGGCGCTGTGTACGGGACGACGTACGGAGGCGGCGATGAGAGCGGGGAGTGCGTTGGCACTGGGTGCGGAACGGCTTTCGAACTCAAGCCCCCGGCCAGAATGGGCGGCACTTGGAAGGAGAAGATAGTCCATCGTTTTCAGGCCAGCCAAGATGGCGACAACCCCGTAGCAGGCCTTGTTTTCGACGAGAATGGCGACCTCTACGGCACAACTCTAACTGGCGGACCGGGTGGGGGAGGCGGAACGGTATTCCGCTTAACTCCGCCTTCAAAGAAATCCGGGGCTTGGAAGAAGACAATATTGTACGGTTTCAACGGCACTGGCGGCGGTCTGGACGCGGAATCCCCCGTAATCTTCGACTCGAAAGGAAATCTCTACGGAACGACATTGGACAGTGGCGGGACTTATTACGGCACTGCCTTCCGATTGAGCCCTCCCAAGCATGAAGGTGGCACCTGGATCTTCAACCTGCTTTACGGCTTCCGGGCCCCACCAGACGGCGGCCAGCCAGCTGCTGGTTTGGTGTTCGACAAGAAGGGCAACCTGTACAGCACGACGACACAGGGCGGCTCCGGTAACGGTTGCAGCTTCCATGGTTGCGGTACCGTGTTTGAGATTTCGCCTTAGGAAGTTGCGCCGAGGATGTTAGACCTTGGAGTAGGAAGATTACCATGCAATACACCAAACGATTAACGTCAGCCGGAATGTTCCTCGGGAGCAAAGGACACCTCGCGCCGCTACCCCAGCTTGGTGCACATCTCCCTGGCCAGAGCGTCCACGGCTCGCATTTTGGTCTCGGCAAACAATGGGAGGTTTGGGACATCCAGCGCCATTTCGCAGGAGAGCAGTAAGGCGGTGATCGTGTCTTTTAGTTCGCTGCGCAAAGTCTGTTGCGCCTCCTGTCTTGCGGCCAGCAACTCCCGCTTGCGGCGGTGCAAAGCCGAACGTAGCTCGCGCAACACGCGCTCGATTCCACTGATGGCGAAGTTGGAATACACGGGCACGGCCGCGCCCATGTGTTTGAAAATAGTGTCGACGTTGTCGGGCTCTGCGTCCAGCAACAACTGATCGAGAACCACAGCTGAGAATTCGTTGGCTTGCAGTTGCGTCACTGCATCGGACAATGTTGCCGCAACTCGTACCGGCTCCGCCGTCGCGTCCTCTAGCGCTTTCGAGCAATCCTGAGCTTTCGCCAAAGATGTAATCAGCAGAATCATGCTTGCTCCATTGCACGTTCGCAGCCAGAGGTGTGTGCTTGATAACAAGTGGTTTGCGCGAATCCTCCTCGTCAGTAGGTTCCCAATGCGGGAAGCGGGATTCGGATTTGGGCTGGCAGGCTCGGGGCGTTTTCCGTGCCCAGGAATGAATAGTACGTCTGAGGACGATTCTTTCGCTCCGCTGGGGCTGGTCGGCCTGACACCGTTTCCCCACGGCTTGCGCCGTGGGCTGCATTCTTTCGCCGCTTCGCGGCTGAGAGCTAGATTCTATGCGAATTCTGCGAGAGCTTGGCTTAGGCTCGCGCGTCGTACTCCTTTAGCTTGCGATATAGCGTGGTCTTGCCGATTCCGAGCAGCCGCGCGGCCAGGAGTTTGTCGCCATTGAGCTGCGTGATGGTGTTGAGAATCGTCTTTCGCTCCATTTCCGAAATCGGGATGATCTTCGCGGAACCGTCGGCTTCGATCACCGCGTGGCCGTTTCCACCCTGGACAGGCCTAGGCAAATCTACGGCCTGGATTTCAGGACCGCTGTTCATGGCACAGGCGCGCTGCAAGCAATTCTCCAGTTCCCGAACATTGCCGGGCCAGTCGTAGGCGAGCAGGGCTTTCATGGCGTCGTCGCTGAGGCTGCGCTCTTGTCCGAATTCCCGCGACATGCGCTCCAGGAAAAATCCCGCTAGGACGGGAATATCCTGCCGCCGCTCGCGCAAGGCCGGAATGCGCAGGTTCAGCACGTTCAGGCGGAAGTACAGATCGCGCCGGAAGGCTCCCTGCGCCACCGCGGTTTCGAGGTCACGATTGGTCGCTGCCAGAATTCGCACATTGATGGCCGTGCGCTTGGTACTGCCTACTTGCCGAATTTCTTTCTCCTGAATGGCCCGCAACAGCTTGGCCTGCAGATCGACGGGCAGTTCTCCAATTTCATCGAGGAACACCGTCCCGCCCTCGGCCATCGCCAACAATCCTTCCTTGGCCTGTACCGCGCCGGTGAAGGCGCCTTTCACGTAGCCGAACAGTTCGCTTTCAATCAACGTCGGAACCAGAGAACCGCAGTCCACAGGGATGAAAGGCTTGTCTCGAAATGGGCCTGAGAAGTGGATCGACCGCGCTACCATTTCTTTTCCAGTCCCGCTTTCCCCCAGAATCAACACCGGGTGATTGCTCAACGCGGCCTTGGCAATCATGCGGTAGAGCTTCTCCATTTCGGGCGCGCGCCCTACGATGCTGCCGAAACCGAGCTTGGATTTGATCTTCTCCCGCAGCATGCGGTTTTCGGTTTTCAGCTTTAAGTGGGTCGCGACTCGCTCCAGCAGAAGCTTGAGTTCGTCCATGGTGAAAGGTTTGGTCACGTAATCGTAGGCGCCGTTTTTCATGGCTTGCACCGCCGACTGCACTGTGGCGTAGCCGGTAACCACGACGATCTCGGCATCGGGGCGGCGCTGCTTGATCTTGTGCAAGGCTTCCATGCCGCCGGCGCCGGGCAATTTCAGATCGAGCAGAACCACGTCGATGGCTTGCGAATCGAGCAGGCGGTAGGTGTGTTCGGCCGACTCCGCAACCATGGTGTTGAAACCCAGGGCCTGCGCCACTTCGCGGCAGACATCACGAACCGCGCGTTCGTCGTCGACGATCACCAGATTCAACAAATTAGCCGCTTCGAGCTGCGGCGCATTAAAAGCATGGGCGATGGCGCTGGTCATACGGATTTACCTCTTCCTGATTTACCTTTTCTTGCCGATCGAACCTTTCGATTCGGCGCCGGGCTGATCTTGTTCTCAACTTCGGGCACACTGGATGATTGGTATTCGACTTCAGCCCTTGGCAGGTGGACGACCACGCGCGTGCCTTTGCCAGTTTTGCTGTCCACGCCAATCGTCCCGCCTTCGTGAGTGACGATACGATAAACGGTGGCGAGCCCGAGTCCATTACCCATTCCCGGCGGCTTGGTGGTAAAGAAAGGCTCGAATAGCCGGGCACGAGTTTCGGCGTCCATGCCGCAGCCGTTGTCGCTGACGACGAGCCCGACCCAGGAATCGCAGAACTGGTTCGTTCTAGGGCCCGACAGATTTGGGATTGCAGAACTCAGGCTAGCGGGGTTTGGCCCATCGCAATTTTTCGTATGGAGCGTGATTCGGCCACCGTCCGGCATGGCGTCACGCGCGTTCAACACCAGGTTCAGGATGATCTGCTGAACCTGGGCTGGATCCATCTTCACAAAACCGAGATCGTCGGCGAGTTCAGAAACCAGTTCGATGTTTTCGCCAATCAGGCGCGACAGCAGAATGCGCATGTCCGCCACGACATGATTGAGGCACAGCAACTGAGGCTCGACCGCCCGCTGCCGCGCTACTGCCATCAACTGCTGGATAAGTCCCGCGCCCTGCTCACCGGCCTTGCGAATCTCTTCCGCGAAATGGCGTAAGCGGTGCTCCGGCTCGAGACCGGCCAGGATCAGCTCACTGCAAAGCACTATCCCGGTCAGCAGATTATTGAAGTCGTGAGCAACACCCCCAACCAGGCGGCCGATGGCCTCCATCTTGTGGGCGTCCCGGAGCTGCTGCTCGGTTTGCGGATGGTCTGCCGGTTCCTCGGCTCTCAGGTGAAGTTGTGCGATTGCGCTCATAGTTGGCGTCTGTCCGATCACAAAATTCCTGCAGAAGTCACGCGTTTCGCCCCGTGCTCCCCATTTGGGAAGTCTAGGCGGGACTCTGGCAGGAGCGCTGTGATGGTTGAACAGGAGTTTGGAGATTCAAACTGAACCCAAAATGGGAGGAGGGATTTGGCGCGAACTCGTAGGCCTGCAACGTGCAACCGCACTTCACAACCGCTCCGGAGCTACAGATGCAAAGGCCGGGCCAGTCGAAAGGTCAAGCGGTGCCCTGTGGAAAACCTCACGTCACTCGGCCCATGAGCGTATGAAATTCCGGCGCCACTCCCGGAATCTGCAACCGGTTCGGTGATTGCGCTCTGGCCGCTGGCTTCGGATCTATTCAGGGTTGCTGGTTTGCGTTTCTCATACGATCCGCCTTTGGCGAAAATGCTGGAGGTGTGCAGCGGAACAGATTTTCCGTTCATGGCAATCGATGCCAGGGTTACGCGCAAGTAGCCGGGATCGTCCACGCCTCCGGAGGCTTTGGCTGCCACTACGCTTCCGGCGACCGGAGTCCCCTGCGGCACAACCGTTTTTCCTGCGACGATCACGGGCTCGGCGAGCACTGCCTGGAACGAGTCTCCTACGCGCGAGTCTGCGCTCGACAGCGCCAACTGCAATCGGATGGCAACTTCGGTTCCGGCAGGAATTCCGTCGGAGATCAATCCGTCCGTCGGAGAGATTCCGCTGTTCTCTGAGACGCGGTCGAAAGGCAGTTGAGTAGCATCGGGTGGCGCGTTGGTCGCTGGGACGGGGGCTTGCCGGGAGCATCCCGTCGTCCAAGCCAAGGCGACCCAGAGCAGGGCCAAGGCCCCAGATAGCCGACCAGCCTGCCGCCAAGTCCTCATAGGCGAATCCTGCGCGTGCGCAGTCTTCGCTGGCAAGTCGCAAAGCAGATGCCATCTCATGGACTCGATGAATCATGAGTTTAGCGGCGGGTTGGCGGTTGCGCCGATGTAGATTTTGCGCGATTGGGTTTAGTGTGACGGGGCCTCCTTGCCCGGTTCGGTGATGCCTGCGAATTCAAAGACGGTGCGGAGACGAGTTGGCTTTTGCCAACCGTCACGGCCTCTACCATGATCGCGCAAGTGGCGGGCTGGGGACAACGTGAGATGTCACAACCGGCTTGTGGAAATCTCGGACGACACGTCCGCAAAAATCAGGCGAACCCTGTATTGCGCAGTTGCACGGAGCGTGCTACAGAACAGATCCTGATTTCTCCACGCGGCCGCGCGAACATAGAGGACGGGACCTGAGAAGGCAGCCGCTCAAGACCTGCTTCCCCTGCCACGAGGCTATCAAAGCTCGCGACTTGGTCTTCATCCGTTACACGCCTTGATGCTGAGAATCACAGCGGAAAGGAACGAGGCCATGACCGCACGCAAATCAACTGCACCACGAGCCCAAAATTCAAAAACTACTCTAAGGAGGCCACTATGACCCAAACCACGAATAGGCAACAAGGCAGCAAGCAGGCAGATGACAAGAATGCAATTCGGCCGTTTCATGTGACTTTTCCGGAAGCAGACCTAACTGAATTGCGCCGGCGCATCAACGCAACCAATTGGCCGGAGCGGGAAACGGTTACAGACGCATCGCAAGGCGTGCAGCTCGCGACGACTCAAGCGCTCGCTCGCTATTGGGCGACAGAGTACGACTGGCGCAAGATCGAGGCAAAACTCAACGCCCTGCCGCAATTCATCACCGAGATCGACGGACTGGACATTCATTTCCTTCACGTTCGATCAAAACACGAAAATGCGTTGCCGCTCATCGTTACGCACGGATGGCCGGGCTCGATCATCGAACAGATGAAGATCATCGATCCGCTGACTAATCCCACCGCGCATGGCGGAAATGCATCCGACGCGTTCCATATCGTGGTCCCGTCGATGCCCGGGTACGGGTTTTCAGGCAAGCCGACGACCACCGGCTGGGGCCCTGAACGGATCGCGAGTGCTTGGACGGTGTTGATGAAGCGACTCGGCTACTCAAAATTTGTGGCACAGGGCGGGGATTGGGGCGCGGTCATCACCGATCTGATGGGCGTGCAGGCGCCGCCCGAACTTCTCGGTATTCACACCAACATGCCCGGCGCGGTTCCTGCGGATATCTATGGAGCGGTTTTGTCCGGCGCGCCGATGCCGTCCGGTTTCTCAAACGATGAAAAGACCGCCTTCGAGAGGCTCCAATTCGTGTACAGCAAAGGCGTCGCCTACGGCTACCAGATGGGGTTGCGACCACAGACGTTGTATGGAATCGCGGATTCCCCGGTCGGCCTGGCCGCCTATTTTCTGGACCACGATGCGTGGAGTTATGCGCTGATCGCGCGCGTCTTTGACGGGCAGACCGAAGGTCTCTCACGAGACGATGTCCTCGATAACGTTACGATCACCTGGCTGACGAACACGGCGCTTTCCGGAGCACGGCTCTACTGGGAAAATAAATTTCCCTATTTCAGCGTCAAAGGCGTGTCGGTCCCGGTTGCTGTGAGCGCGTTCCCTGACGAGCTCTATCAATGTCCGCGGAATTGGGCAGAAAGCGCGTATCCCAAACTGATCCATTACAACAAGCTCCCCAAGGGCGGGCACTTTGCGGCATGGGAACAGCCGAAGCTCTTTTCAGAAGAGGTTCGGGCGGGCTTCAGGTCACTGCGGTCAGGCGTGGCGAAATCAGATGTGACCTTCGCCAAAGCTAGCTAGCTGCTCGCAAAGAAGCAGGAGAGCTTCGATGGCAGAGGCTCTCCTGTTCTAGTGGGACGCGCTGCCGAGGAACTTTACCGCGGAGAGGGGCACGACTACGCGATTCAGTATGAACGCAAAGGAGAGAAGAACATGGCAAATGCGACGTATGAAGTCCAGGCTTTGCAGTTCAACATCGACCGTACCTATCCGGGCCGGTGGATGATCAGCTTCAACAACCCGCCGATCAACATGTTTGTTCCCGCAACGATCGTCGAATTGGGAGCTCTAATGACCGACCTTGAGGCGGACCCGTCCGTGAAGGTCGTAGTGTTCCAGTCGGCGAATCCCGATTTTTTCATCGCTCATCTCGACGTAGCCAAGGCAGCTGAACGGCCAGAGGCGCTGGGCCTTTGGCGCGACTTTGTGCTTCGCCTCTCGTCCACGCCAGTCGTGAGCATCGCCAAGATTCGCGGCCGCACGCGCGGAATCGGCAACGAGTTCGTGCTGGCCTGCGACATGCGCTTCGCCAGCCGGCAAAGCGCCCTGTTCGGCAACCCCGAGGTCGGTGTCGGACTAGTCCCGGGTGGCGGAGCCCTGGAATGGCTCCCGCGTTTGGTCGGCCGCTCTCGGGCACTTGAGATCGTGCTTAGCGGTGACGATTTTGACGCTGATACCGCCGAGCGCTATGGCTGGGTGAACCGGACGCTGGACGATAAAGACCTCGATTCGTTCGTCGATTCGCTCGCACAGCGGCTGGCTTCATTCGGCGGCAAGACGCTGGCCACGGCAAAGGCCCAGATCAATCGATTCGGGATGCCGACAGCGGCTGAGCTTCAGTCGAGCAATGAAATGATCTTCCCAATGCTGGCCTGGCCCGATGCGCAGGCGCGCCGCACCAAGCTCCGTAGTATCGGTTACGGAATTCGCAGCGACTTCGAATTGAACTTCGGCAGGTACCTCCCTTCGTTCGGACGGGGGGACGACGACGACACGGGACAGGAGAAGTAGACATGAAACCCTGGAAAATAGTTTCGCTAATTCTGTTTGCTCTTGCGGTTGCAGCCGTGGGATACGGCCTGAGTCTCGTGCGACGAGGGTTCAGCGCACTTGCGACTCCATCAGCGATCGAGGAGTTCGCGGCCACAACAGCACGCGAAATGGCCGTGCCATCCGCATATCGTCACCTTCGCAATCCCATCACGCCTTCAACGGAGAACATTCGGGCAGGCATGGCGCATTTCGCAGATCATTGCGCCACGTGCCATTCGAATGACGGAGGGGGCCAGACGCTATTCGGCAAGGGCCTCTATCCGAAACCGCCCGACTTGCGTACAGCCGGGACGCAGAACAAGAGCGATGGCGAACTCTACTACACCATCGCAAATGGAGTTCGTTTGAGCGGCATGCCAGCCTTCAGCGAAGCGCACACTGCCGCGCAAGCCTGGCGCCTGGTTTTGTTCATCCGGCACTTGCCTCAGATCACCCCCGAGGAACTCAATGAGATGAAGGGGCTGAATCCGAAGGGGCAGTCGGATCCAGCGAATTGGTGAAGGGCGGGGAACCTCCCCAGAATCCTGCTCCTCGCGACGTTCTACCGACTCTTGTACGGTTAAGCGAGTCGATGCTCACGGCCAAGCCTTTCTCTTCCTAGCTGTTGCAAGATCAGGCCATAGCACGTTTTGAGAAATTGCGGGTGAGATGACGTTGTTCTGCTGGCGTGTGGCGGCGGTGGAGCTTTGCTCCGCTGGACAGCCGGGGCGGCTGTCCGACATCAGCGTTCTGGCCCGGCATTCCTGCGTGGCCTCCCACCCTTTCGCACAGACCGCGAAAGAGTGGGGCACCCTCGGTTTGATTCTTCCCGTTTGACTCCCCGCGACAGTTCCACCCTGCGCCAAGTGGCGTCTCCACTTGTCCGGACTCATCGCGGACATATGTTACGCCCAGGGTTTCGTGGCCGCCGCGTTTCAGTTCGGACCATCGA
>Ga0208827_1001399_pt1 | contig 10476 bp, 10 predicted proteins | sample Sb_taG_5_FD_187709 | JGI IMG/M metagenome (GOLD analysis project Ga0208827, IMG submission 187709) | Peat soil microbial communities from Weissenstadt, Germany - Sb_50d_8_FC metaG (SPAdes) (version 2) | ecosystem: Environmental > Terrestrial > Soil > Wetlands > Peat | place: Germany...
CCCCGCTGATTGCCCCAACAAGGGCCTCCCAGGTCACGAGCGACGAATCATTTGGAAGGCAATGCGCCGGTACCTTGGAGGGTCAGTCCGTGACTGGGAGATCCTCGCCGACATCATCCCAGTACGTTGGGATGAAGCCGGAAGGGACGCATGCCAGCGACGTGTCGCTTGCACCCCAGCGGGTGCGAAGCTGCCCTCGTTGTGACCACCTCCCTCGTCCTCGTGCACAGCCCTCTTGTGGGGCGAGATAGCTGGGAGGCCGTGGCGGCGAGCCTGAGCCGACGCGGCGAAAGAGTGTCCCTAGTTGACCTGACCAACGCCCTGGGAAGTGGCCCTCCCTACTCGCCTCACGAGGTCGAGGCGATCACCGCCGCGATCACGGGCCCAGCCATCCTCGTCGGCCACAGCCGTGCCGGCCCCCTTCTTCCGCTTGCGGCACGGGCGACCCGCCGAGTGGAGGGCTGCGTGTTCGTCGACGCTAGGCTCCCCCATCCCGGCGCGAGCTGGATTGCCGCGACTCCTTCTGAGTTGGCCGCGCAGTTGAGGAGGATGGGCCGTGACGGATGGCTCCCCCCGTGGTCGGACTGGTGGGATCCGAACGAGCTGGCCCGCCTTCTACCCGATCCGATAGTCAGAGCTCGTTTCGTCAGGGGTTGCCCGCGGCTGCCTCTTGCGCTCTTCGAAGAGGTCCTTCCGGAGGTGCCCGGATGGCCGGATGTGCCGTGTGCCTATCTCCGGCTCAGCGAGGAGTATCGCGAGCCGTGTGACGAGGCACGGCGCCTTGGCTGGCCGGTGATCGAGCTGGACAGCCACCACCTCGGTCTGATCACCGACCCGGAGACCGTCACCGACGCCATCCTTGAACTGGTGGGACAACTCCGGCCGAGGGGATGATGGTCCGCCTCTGACGGCTTTGGCTCCGCGACCCACGTGCTTCGGGTCCCCCAAATGACATTTGCGAGTGACATTTGCGATGCCGAATCTCACTCGGCGGCCCCTGGGGGTTGTATTAACGATGGACGAGGTTGCCGAGTTCATTGCTCCTTCTGTGGCGCCAACCTCATGAGAGATCTCAGCTAGGTCAACGACGCGCGATACAGTCAGCCACTCGTTGTTCCACCACCGGGGAAACCGCCGCCACCGGGGAAACCCCCGCCACCGGGGAACCCACCGCCACCCGGGAACCCGCCGCCGAAGCCTGCGGTGCACCCGTTGGCCCCAGCCGGCGAGATCGTGAGGACCGTGGCCGCGACAGCTCCGGTCGTATCTTTCGCGCCGATCGCTGTCAGGCACTGCCCAGTCTGAAGGGCGGATGACGTCACCACTGTGGACACCGACACTTTGACGGTCGTCGGCACGATGACGGTGGCCGTGGCGCCTGTTGTCCCGGTTGTGCCGGTGGTTTCAGTGATGGTCACGGTCGTGCCCGAGATCGCTTTCACCTGCCCGCGAGCGAACGTCAGTCCCGACGCCCCGGCGGGCGGCGAGAAGTTTGCGCCGGGGGAGAAACTCGGTCGTGGACTGGTGCCACCTGCCCCGCCGAAACCACCGCCTCCCGGGCCTGCCGCGGTGCAGGAGCCCTTGGTGGGGGCGCTCAGGGTGACCGATGTCGCCGTGAGCGTGCCGTCGGCACCCTTGCCACCGGTAACGGTGATGCAGTCTCCCGCGGTGATGTCGGTGACGGTTTCGGTCGCGGTCTGGGTGATCCTGGTCGTGGACCCGTAGGTGACCGTCGAGTCCCCGGTGCTGCTGCTCAGGATCAGGGTCGATCCATTGATCTGCACGAGCTGGCCGAAGGCTGCATTGCCGGCAAAGCCGCGAGGTCCATTGGCCGACGGCGACGGCGTGGCGGTTGCGGTGCCGCCGTTGGTCGATGTGCTCCCGCAGGCGACAGCGCCGCAGCATGCGGCGAGGCAGATGGCGCCGAGAAAGGCACGGTTCATAGGGTGGTTCCTCCCAGGAAGGTGACGGCGTTCAAGATCATTCGGATCGCAGTGCGGCGATCGGCGCCAGGCGAGCAGCCCGCGCAGCCGGGTAGACGCCAAAGATCAGGCCAACCCCGGCCGCAACTGCCACCGCGATGATGACGGGGGTTGCCGTAATGGTCACGGCGATATTGGCGAGCCGGGGCACGAGGAAGCCTGCGAGGAGTGCGGCACCAACCCCGAGGACTCCGCCGACGAAACTCAGGGTAGCCGCCTCGATGAGGAATTGACGGAGCAGATCGCGCGGGGTTGCGCCGAGCGCCTTGCGGAGCCCGATCTCCTGGGTCCGCTCGGTCACCGACACCAGCATGATGTTCATCACCCCGATGCCGCCGACAAGCAGTGAGATCGCCGCGACGCTTGCCAGCAGGATGGTGAGCGTTGTGGTGACCGATGCGGCCGTGCTCGCCAGCGTCGATGCCGACGTGATGTTGAAGTCTGCAGATGCCGAGTTGGTGATGTGGTGGGTCTGTAAGAGCAGTTGATCGGCTTCGAGATACGCCGAGCCGATGGTCGTCGAGCTCGTGGCGCTGAGAAGAATTCGCTGGACCGAGTCGGGGCTGCCGCCGGTGATCTGATCTTGCGCCGTGGTGAGGGGGACCACCGCGAGGTCGTCGTTGTTCGTGAAGCCGGTGCTGCCACTCGAGGTCAGCAGACCGATGACCTCGAAGGGCGCGCCCGAGATGCTCACTTGTGAACCGACGGTGGCACCGAGTTCCGCGGCGGTGGTCTGCCCGAGCACGACCACCTGCGCGTGTTCGGTGACCTGCTTCTGTGTGAAGAAGGCACCCTCGGACAGGGTGCGCGCGTTGGCGGTCAGCCATCCCGATGTGCTGCCCTGCACGGTGGTCGACCAGTTGGAGCTGCTGCTGACCAGCGTGGCGGTGCCCTGGACCACGGGTGCCACCGCAGCCACGTCGGGCACATCCGCCTTGTCTTCGAGCCCGGCGACGTCCTCCATGGTGAGCGTGTTGGCCGAACCGGAACCGCCGCGCACTCCGAAGGTGGAGGTGCTGCTGCCGGGGGAGACGGTCAAGAGGTTGGTGCCGAGCGCGGCGATGCGCGAGTTGACCGAGTCAGCCGACGCGGTGCCGATCCCGACGGTGCAGATGACGGCGGCAACCCCGAACAGGATGCCGAGCGTGGTGAGGATCGAGCGCAGACGGTGGCCCAGCAGACCGCGCATGCCGGTGTCGAACGTGCGCAGCAGACTCATGCCGCGACTCGATCCTGAATGTGGCCATCTGCCATCTCCACGACGCGCGCAGCCACGCTCGCTACGTTGGGATCGTGGGTGATCAGCACAATCGTGTGCCCCGACTTGTTGAGCCCGGTCAGGATGTCGAGTACCTCACGGCTCGACTTGGAGTCGAGGTTGCCGGTGGGCTCGTCGGCGAGAATCATGGTTGGAGTCGTGACCAGCGCCCGGGCGATCGCCACGCGCTGCTGCTGACCGCCGGAGAGCTGGTTGGGTCGGTGTTGCACGCGGGCGCTCAACCCAACCTGGGCGAGCGCGTTCAAGGCCATCTGCTTGCGATCCCGCGCCGCCCGATACAGGAGCGGCAGCTCGACGTTGCGCCACGCCGACATCGACGAGAGCAGGTGGAACTGCTGGAACACGAACCCGATCCGGCGGTTGCGGATGCTGGCGAGCTCGCGCTCGTTCATGCGCGCCACGTCTTCGCCGGCGAAGAGATATTCGCCGCTGGTGGGGACATCCAGGCATCCGAGGATGTGCATGAGCGTCGACTTTCCCGAGCCCGACGGTCCCATCACCGCAACGAATTCGCCCTCCTGCACACGCAGTGACACCCCGTCCACGGCTCGCACCGTGGCGTCGCCGCTGCCGTAGACCTTGGTCACGTCGACGAGGCGGATGATCTCCGCGGCCATATCAGGACGACCTCATGGAGCGGCTCCACCGCCTGGGAAGCCGCCGCCACCACCTGGGAAGCCGCCGCCACCGGTGAGGCTGCGCCCGGTGCCGGTCGTCGAGGAGGGAATTGTGCTGGTGATCGTTGCGATCACGACCGTCTGTCCAACCTTGACCCCGGAAAGAATCTGGGTGCGGGTCGAGTCCGACGCGCCAACCGTCACCGCGACCGGATCAGGCTTGCCGTTGACGAACAGCGTCACCGTGCTCCCTGCACCGGTGGTGTGCACCGCACTGGTGGGCACGGTCGTGACCCCGACAACCTGGTTGATGACCACGCTCACTGACGCGGACATCCCGGGGCGAAGCGACGCGCTCGCACCGCTAAGCACGACTGTGACCGGGAAGCTCGCGACGCCAGACGTGACCGTTGCCTCCTCGGCGACCTCAGTTACCTTGCCGGCGACGGCGTCACTCGAGCCGGCGGCAACAACTTCGGCGGTCTGACCGACAGCGATCTCGTTGACGAGGGTGTCGCTCACGGATCCGGTGACCTCGAAGACGCCCGGGGTGATGATCACGATCGCATGCGTCGAGGCGCCGGAGGCTGTGGCGCCACCGGTCCCACCAGTCGCAATCTGCTGGCCGTTGGTGACGTTCACCTGCTCGACGAGCCCACCGGACGACGCCTTGAGCGTGGTCGCGTTGACGGCCGCCTCTGCGTTGGTGACGTTGACCTGGTCGATCTCGACCTGGCTCTCGTCCATGGCGATCTGTGCGGAGGTCGACGCTGATCCGTTCTCGAGTGAGGCGAGTGACGCCTTGGCGTTCTCCCACTGGACCTTGTCGTTATTGACCTGCGCCTGGGCCTGGTCGTCGCTCTGCGTGCCCTTGACGCCGGCGGCCTGCCACGCCTGATAGTCCTGGGTGATCGCGGCTTCATCCTGTGGGCACGGCGGCGTGGTGTCACCCGGTGTGCAGCCGTCGCTCGTGGCCTGCGCCTGCGCCGCGGTGTAGGCGCTGTATGCCTGCGCGATCTGCTGGGCATTGACCGCCTTGGTGTCGGCCAGGCTGGTGACCGCCGCCTGATAAGAGACCAATGCACTGTTGACCTGCCCCTCGGCCTGCGTGATGCTCGACGCCGATGCTCCCGCCTTGGCTGAGGCCAGATTCGCCTCGGCACCGGCGAGGGTCGCCTTCGCCTGAGTGAGACTGGCGTCGACGGTCGTGGGATCCTGGGTGGCCAGCACCTCGTCTGCCGTGACGGTCTGTCCCGGTTGGACATTGACGGCGGTGACCTTGCCCGCGCCCTGGAAGTCGAGATCGACCTCGCCGTCAGGTTCGAGGTTCCCGGACAGCGACACCGTTTGCGTCACCGTTCCGAGGGTGGCGACGCCGGTCCGGTACGAGACGTTCGCCGCAGCATCGCCGCGCGTGAGGAAGAAACCACCGACGCCGGCCGCGATGACCAGAACGACAATTCCAAAGATGAAAGGCTTGCTGCGCAGGCGACGTCTCACGCTGAATACTCCCCAAGCTGGCATCAACCGCGAATATCACGCCCATCGTTGTCCACGCAATCTTTCGAAAGAGTGACCGTCGACCGCCTCGATCATGGAAGGCGAGTCGGTCTGATCGTGCGGAATTGGCGTTGTGCAGGAAGCGGCAAATGCGATTCCGCCGCTTGCTCTGCCTGCGAACGCGGGCGGCGAACGAGCAACAGATGACCTCGGGTGGGGTCAGCGTTCACATGTCTTCGCAGGTTCGCCCCGGACCTCCAGAGAGTTGTGAGAGAAAGCTCAGAATTTGCTGTGAATTCGAGATGTGGCTGAGCGAATCCCTAAGCAATCAGATCTTTCGTGACGATTCAATTAGCGACTGGGAAGGTTCCGCTCCGTGTGATGGGCCCACCCTTCGCCATATCCAACGTCTTGCCATTTCCGCCCAGAGCTTCCGGAGCCAATTGTCGTCGGTGTCGACATGGAGACTCGGCAGTTGGAGGGCCATGGAGTTCATCTGATTGGCCACAGCGGCTATCCCCAGGGGCGACCGTTATGGGTCTTGAGAAGCCAGGTGAGAAGGATCTGCCAGCTGACGCCCTGGTGGCCAATGGTCCCTTCACCTGAGCCGCAGTCGATAGGAAACTCCTCGTCCGAGCGACCAGCCTGGTACGCACTGCGAACAGACAATGCGAAGCTTGAAATCACACGACAAGTCGGCGCACGCTATCAATCCACAGCGTTGTGAGGCAAGGAGGTAGCGACCATGAGTGTCCAGGTGCAGCCGTCGCGGATCAACGTCATGGATCACTCGGGCAAGGACCATCTGCTGGCCGTCGTCCGCCAGGCCCGGACCGAGTTCTACGACCTGATTGACAGCCTCGACGCAGAGGGCTGGCAGACACCGACCGCGTGCACCGAATGGCAGGTTCGAGATGTCGCGGCGCACATGGTTGACGTGACCGAGGCATATCTCCAGCGCTGGGCCCTGGCGCGGGGTGGGCAGTCGGTCGGCTCCGCAATCGGCGTGCAGGATGTGATGCCGCACGGGCTCGACGCGGCGGCAAAGAAGCTGCGCGAGGTGCCGCAACAGGAGCTGATCGCGCGCCTCAAGCGCGCCTCGGACGAGCTGTTCGTGATCTTCGACAGCATCGATGCGGACAAGTGGGGAGGCGAGCTGGTCGAGCACGTCTACATGGGCCCGCTTCCGGCTTTCATCTACATGGGATTCCAGCTCATCGACTACGCAGTCCACAGCTGGGACATCCGCGCCGGGCTCGGACGTTCCGCTCCGATTCCAGACGCTGAGGCAGATGCCCTCATCCCTTACATGTTCTTCGTGCTGCATCCGTCGACGGTCGACCAGAGGGAAGCAGCAGGTCTTGACGCCACATGGGGTGTCCGCGTCTCAGGCGCCGCAGGTGGATCGTGGCGCGCGACTCTCAAAGGCGGGCAACTATCCTACGAAGAGGGGAGCGTCGCCGGGTTGCCCGTCGTCTTCAACTTCGACCCGAACGACTTCGTCCTAACGTCATTTCAGCGGATTAGCGGCGGGGCCGCGATCGGCGACCAGGCGCTTGCGGCTCGCATCCGCCGGCTCTGGTTCAAGATCTAGGATCAAGGAGGCGAACCATGGTGGACACGGCAGTCGACTACAGCGCCAAACGAGACACGCTCATGCAGACGTATCTCAAGCCGAAGGCCGAGCGACCGGCGTCAACGGCTCGCGGTTCGCATCACCTCGCGCTGATCTGCTCGGACATTGAGCGCACCATCAAGTTCTACACCGAGGTGCTCGGGTTCCCACTCGTCGAGCTGTTCGAGAACCGCGACCTGCCCAGCTCGACGCACTTCTTCTTCGATATCGGCAACGGAAACCTGCTGGCGTTCTTCGACTTTCCCGAGGATCCGATGCCGGCAACCCGCGAGTCGATCGGGGGCATGCACCACATCGCGATCGCCGTGCATCCGGAGTACTTCGACACCATCCGGGCGAAGCTTGACGACCTGCACATCGAGTACTTCGGGCCGGACCGCGTGGCGAACTCGTTGTATTTCCACGATCCCGACGGGGCACTGCTCGAGATCACGCGCGACCCGCTCGACGAGATGGAAGGCAAGCCCCTGAACGTCTGAGGTCGATCACCGGGTTCCGGCGACGTGCCGCGACCAGAACTTCGGGAACGCGAGGCCGGGAGGCGGTGTGACGAAGCGGTCTGCGAGCCGCGTGGCGCGCAGCACCGCGATCGCATCTCCAACCGCGCAGACCGGCCAGGCAGTCCCCCGCGGCCCTGCGACAAGACCCGGATGTCAGGGCCTTGCCGATTCCACAAGGTGGCCAGATCGGCGACATCTCCCCAGACTAATCCCGGACGGAACCAAAGCCACCGCAGCAACCGTCTCCATCGCGAGCCAGGCGACTGCGTTCAGGGGCGTGAGAGCTCCCGGGGCTTCAATCAGCATCGCCGCACCCCAAACGACTGAGCCGGCGAGCACGATCCCGGCGCTCCAGGTGATAGCTCGCGCAAGGGCGCCCGCCGTCCTCGCATCCTCGATGGCGAAGTGGGTTCGACGTGCCGCGCGACGAAGGCCGGCCGCGCTCATTGCAATGCCGAGTACGCACAGAGCCGCCCACACGCCTACGGCGACCTCCCTTGCAACCGTCGTCGTTTCAGCTTGCCGCTGAGCCTGCGCGAGCGAGGCGTAGGAGACTCCGAGGACCGCCTCGGCAACAATCAGCAGCAGCACGCCGACTCCGACCGCAGCAAGCGCGGCCTTGAGACCCTGGGTGTGAGTGCGACGGGCTTCGCGAAGAGCCAAGATGCATACCATCACGGTGCCGCTGAGCGCGAACACCGCGGTCGCTACCACGCCAAGCATCACGACCGCGAGCGAAAGCGCTACCAACGGCTGTCGGCCGGCGGCATCCACGAGCCGAGCAGATTCCGGGACTCGCAAGAACAGGGCCGCGATCGGCGCCAGGGCTGCGGCGGCGCAGAGCGCACTGCCAAGTGCAACGCGCTGACAAGAATCGAGCGATTCGCCGCGATCTCCACCTAGGCGCGCGTCGGCGGCACCCCTCAGAGCGTCGAGGAGGTATCCAGGCCCCGATCCACTCTCGTCGAGAAGTGCCAAGAACTCCTCGCCGTAGCGCGATCTCCACCACTCGGGATACAAGCGGACCACGGCACGCGTCGCCAAGCGCCACACGTCAGCCTGCGGCGAGTCTGGCGCGGCCGATTGCAGCAACGTGCTCCACATGTGCGAGCTGCGCGGTGAGGACGGCGACGCCCTTCTCGGTGAGCTGATATGGGCGGCGGCGTTCCTGCGTGCGGAGCGGCTCCACCACCCCGCGATGTTCGAGACGAACCAACGCTCCGTACAAGGTGCCTGGTCGAAGTACCGGCCCCCCCATAGCCTCGATGTCTTTGATGATCGCATAGCCGTGCTTTGGCCCTTCAGCAAGGCTGGTCATGATCACCAGTGCCGGATCCGCATAGCGTCCGAAGCCACTGAGCGGAGGCGATGGCATCATGGGTTCGATCCTACACCACATAGCGGTATAACGCAATCCGTTATATCTTGAACTGAAAGAGGAGGATGTACTAACGAAGGACGAGGTTGTCGAGGTTGGTCACCCCGCCATGGCTCCAGTGGACGACGTGGTGCCCGTCGGTCCATGCGGGCGGCCGGTCGCACCCCGGGAAGCGGCAGCCGTGGTCGCGGAAACGCAAGGCGGTGCGGAGGTGCGCCGGGATGGTGCGTGTGGCCCGTCCGACCGAGAGCGGCGTGGCAGCGATGCCGGCCGCCGAGGCCGAGGCATCCGCGGACGGCGCAACCGTCACCACCGTCCGCACCGCATCGCAGGCAATGCGACGCGCGGTTTCCGGATGGATCGGACCCACCAGGCTCAACGCGGCCGGTGGCGCAGCGGCGCCGGAGCGCAGCGTGTCCGCGCTCACCGTGAGCGTGAGATGCGGCCGCTGCCCGTGCACATCGCGGTGGTCGCCGCAGCGCAGCTGCATCGCGGCAAGCTCGACGAGCGCGTCGGCACGGCGCTGCGATCTCAAGCGGGTTTCGCCAGGACGCATGCCGTGGCTGAGCGCGTCGATCGCCGTCTTCACCAGTGCCGCCCCCTTTGGCGTCGAGCTCCCCACGCAGGACGAACACGCCGCCATAGGTCTGGTCGCACTCGAACCAGCGGCGCTCGTGGGCGTGGTTGTCCGCGGCGAGCACACCATCGGGATGGACGCGAAGCCGAGTGACCTGGGTGAGGGTGCGCATGGCCCCGGGATCGAGCGTCTCCGCCGCTCCGACCAGGATGCTCTCGAGCGGCGCCACCTGCTCAACCCCGACATCGTTGGCGAGGTGGGCGATCATGGTCACGTTGCCGAGCGAGGCGCGACCGGCGCGGGCGCTGTCGAGCGTGGCCGGCAGCTCGCCGAGCGTCCGGGCCAGGTGCACGCGGTAGGCCGCCGCCTTGGCTGTCATGCCGCAGCGATGTCGCAGCCAGGACACCGTGGTCACCCCGCCGTCGGCCTGGGCTCCGTGCGCCCGATGAAAGCGGTCCAGGCGGCGGATGAACTCGGCTTCGAGCCGGTCGACCGCCCGCCGGATGTCGATCAGATCCGCACCCAGGGCGTGGGTCGCGACCTCGTCGACGGACTCGTCGACGAAGGCATCGACAGCGTCATTGAGACGGTCGCCTGCATGCGGCATCGCGAACGCTTCCATCGCCACAGTGTACCAAACATCTGTTCGCTAAGCACGGGACAATGTGGCCCTGGGGGAGTGTTAGAGCCATGTTCGACAAAAACCTTTCGGGGCGCCGCGTGGCCGTGTCCGTTGACGGCGGCCTCGTGTTCAAACCAGCCGTCGGTACGCCGGCTTCACTCGGGTTCGACCAAGGGGGCCGGTGTCAGCGCTCGAGCACGAGTTCGTACCGGGCTCCCTGCCGGCCGCCGTCGACCTCGGTCGGCCCAACGGCAACGAACCCGGCCTTGGCGAGCACTCGCCGAGAGGCGACGTTCTCGTTGCTGGCCGCCGCCCGCAGGGTCCGCAGTCCGTACTCCTCACGGGCCATCCGGCACAGTGTCAGCAACCCGGAGGTCGCAAGGCC
>Ga0208827_1001409_pt1 | contig 10442 bp, 8 predicted proteins | sample Sb_taG_5_FD_187709 | JGI IMG/M metagenome (GOLD analysis project Ga0208827, IMG submission 187709) | Peat soil microbial communities from Weissenstadt, Germany - Sb_50d_8_FC metaG (SPAdes) (version 2) | ecosystem: Environmental > Terrestrial > Soil > Wetlands > Peat | place: Germany: Weissenstadt...
GAGAAGGCGGCCAGGCCGAACTCGATTGCAACGGAAACGGGCAGAGGCGGATGCACGACCAGGAACAGGGCGGCGGACAGGGCGGACCAGGCGAGCGACTTCCACAGGGCTCTGCCGTCTTTCCAGGAACGCTCCGCCCTATCCGCCTTGCGGATCATCCAGCCGACGCCCGGTAGATGACACAGGTGTCCAAGCGTTACCGGTGCCGCGCGGTGCAGGTAATGGTGCGACAGCAGGAGAAATGGCGCGGTAGGAACTCCCGGCACGATCACCCCAGCGACCGCCACCGTGAACGTTCCTCCGGCCAGCAGCAGATCGACCAGCCGGCGTCCAGGCCGGGTCTCAGCAGGAGTCCTTTCCTTTGAATCTGCCGGGCCTCCCGGTGGTGCGGTGGCGGCTGCATCGACCGCTCCCGACTCCCGACAAAACGCCGCCTCGGCCGCGGTTACCAGGTCTGCCACGGTGCTCAAGACGGAATCGATGTCAATCTCCACCCGTCCGAACCAGGGGTTAGCTCGACAGGCCTTGACTCCGGGCAGACCCCTAAGCACCCGGGCCACTCGCACCGCGAGCCAAGGTGCTTCGCGAAGAGCAGCGTGCGAGAGCCAGACGCGGCCGGGCTCCTCGATCAGTGTTTCCCAAAGCGAAACCCTTGCGCCGGCCGCAAAGGCGGTTAGGGATACCCAGGCAGCAGGTTGCCTTCGGTCCGAGACGATCGGAGCGATTGCATCCCGGGTCGCTGCCCGGATGGCCGCCGCGGCCCGCTCCGCAAGCTCAACAGGGTCGAGCGAACCCGGCGTGAACTCGAACCGGCAAACCGATGACCTCAGACATATCGCCGCGCGACAGGCCCCAGAGGTCGCAACGGCATGCTCGACCAGGGCGAGGCAAAATGTCTCCCGGCCGTAACGGAGCAGCCGAGGGTCGTGCACCTCGACAACCCCTCTGGCGACGTCGCAAGTCACGCGGACGCCTGCCCCGGACTCGGCCGGAGCGTCGCTCATCGCGTTTCCACCGGACCCATGGGTGGTGCCAGGCGGCGACGCGGCCACCGGCACGACCTCCGGAATTTCCAGCGGGATCAGCATCGGCCAGAGACAGCTCTCAAGCGTCGAGAGTTTCGGGTAGCTCACTTCCTGAAAGAAGGATGTCCCGCGTGGCGCGATGATCACGCCGTCTTTTCCAGTCTTGAACTGCAGATCGCGTCCCGGGCGGCGGTAGTGAGCGGGTCGGCGATGATCACGCTGGTCCTTCACCCAGCCACCGCGGACCGGCGCCCGGGACGCAATAACGCCTGACCTCGTCCTCCTGTCAATCATTGGCCCCTCCGATCTTCGTTGCGTGGAGATGAAATGGTAAAGGCCCGAGGATCACGGCCTTCACTGCCGGTATCTCTCGGCTGAACTCCCACCCCATCGGCAGAACCGGCAGGGCGGAATGCTTTCCTTGGTCAAACGTTGACCGGGCTTGTTAGAAGCAAGGGGGATAGGAAGGCCCCCGCCGTGGCCAGGCCGGCTCGGCGGGGGGAAGGCGGGAACCGCTTCCGCATCCGGGTCACGAGCCGGTCACGACCTCGTCGTCGCAGAAAGTGTTACGCGACATAAATGGGGATCGTCGGCTTGCATGACGGCCTCGTGACTCAATGGAAGCCAAGCGGTAAAAAAACTCGTTCCTACTCTTCAGTGCAATCGACGTGCCAGATGCTGTGAGAGCATGGGGAATGAGGATTCCCAGGCAATACGCGGGGAAAACACGGACATCCTGTGTTCCCGGATAGCCCTCGTCACGGCGAATCGCCGGATCTCGCCGCAAGCGGACCTGCATTTTGCAGGGACGAGCGAGAATGATCGCCAAGGGCAACTTCGATCAGGACAGCCCGTACCGCTTTCGCTTCCGCTGGAGGGTCGTCGCATCGATGCCCAGGATCTTCGCCGCGGCTTCGAGCGAAGAAGCACGGGCCACGACCCGGGCGATATGCTCGCGTTCGAGCACTTCGAGCGAAACGTCACTGCCCAGGAGCGACGAGGTGGAAACGTGGGACGTCTCCGTGACCGGAGCAATGCCCAGGTCGGCCGCCTGGAGAACCTTCGATGGGACCAGGATGACAGCCCGCTCGACGGCATTGCGTAGTTCTCGAAGGTTGCCAGGCCACGCATAGGCCTCCATCGCTTGCTCGGCAGTGAGGGAGAAGATGAGGTCGGGCCGGCCCTGCTTGCGCCCCAGGAAACGGAGGAAATGTCGCGCCAGGATGAGGATGTCCTCGGCGCGGTCGCGGAGTGGGGGAATGACCAGCGGAATGACGTTGAGCCGGTAGAAGAGGTCTTCGCGGAATCGGCCCTCCTTGACCGCGACTTCTAGCGATCGATTGGTCGCGCCCACGATCCGGACATTGGCCCGGCGTTCTTTCGACTCGCCGAGCCGTTCGTAGGTCTGGTCGTTAAGGAATCGGAGCAGCCGGGCCTGAGCATCCGCGGTGAGGTCGCCGACCTCGTCGAGAAAGAGTGTTCCACCTTCGGCCTGTTCCACCTTGCCGACAGTGTCTGCGACGGCGCCGGTAAAGGAGCCCTTGCAGTGACCGAACAAGGCGCTTGTCATCAGGTCGCCGGAGAGCATCGGACAGTGAACAGTCACGAACGGCCGGTCCGCGAGCTTGCTCTGGGCCTGAATCCAGCGGGCCAGGACGTTCTTGCCGGTGCCGCTCTCGCCACGAAGCATGACGACCGTGTCGGCGGCCGCGGCGCGGCGCACCGTCTGGAGGAATCCCCGGAAGACCGGGCTATTGGTCTCGAAGATGGTCTCGCCCTCTGTCTCCTCGATCCGCTCCTGCAGTTCTCCGATCTTCCGCTTGAGTTCCGACTCGGTGACCACGCGGCGAGCGGCGTGCCGGACCTGGGCCGGCGTGAAGGGCTTCGGCAGGTAGTCAACTGCGCCCAGCTTCATCGCCTCGACGGCCGACTCGAACGAGGCGAAGGCCGTGATGACGATGACGCCGATTTCGGGCTGGCGGCGGAGAATCTCGGGCAGCAGCGAAAGTCCCGCCTCCTTGCCCAGCCAGAGGTCCAGGAAGACCACATCGAACCGGCCCCGCTCGATGGCCTCGAGGGCGCCGGCCGACGTCCCCACCCCCATCGCCCGACCGCCGTCGGCCTCCAGGCAGAGCCGTATCGACTGCCTTACACCAGAGTCGTCATCGATGATCAATGCGGACCAGATCTTGCCACCTCCACACTCGGCAAAGCCAAGAGTTCCGGATCGACCGATCAACGGCATCCATTGTCCGGCGACCCGCTCTGCGGTTGCAATGGCCTCAACAGCAGAGCCGTCCGCTTCGTCTCCATGGACGGGGAGAGAAAAAGAGGAGAGAAAGGGGGGAAAAGGGGTCGGGAGTCATTGCCTTGACAGTCAAGGTGGCAAGACGCTCGCTGGCCCCACGACGGGCCCGTTCGATTCAAGACGGTTAGGGAAATCCCCGGTAATAATCTCATCTTGATTCGCGACCCTGGTTGTCCGTGATACGAGGTCCGTTAGATCGATTGAGGTTGGATGAGGATTTCATACTTGGGGAGGATCTTGTCGCGTTGCAGTCGGCTCTCGACGGCTTTGAAGGCGGCCTTGGCGATGCGAACACCTTTGTCGTAGGTCTTCTCGATCAGGGTGACGACCGGCTGAACCCCGTTCCAGGTCATCGTCCGAGCCCACTCCACCACGGTGTGGACGCTGTTGAGTAAGGTTCCGTTCCAGTGGCCTTCCAGGATGCCCCAGCAGCGTTCGATGAGGTTGTACTTGCTATGGTACGGCGGATAATACACCAACTTGACTTCCAGTCCGGTGGCGTCCGCGAACCTCACCAACCGGTACAGGAATTGGGTCCGAGCACCCGAGTTCTCCGGGCCGTTGTCCAGGTTGATCACCAACCGGCGGGCGGCGGTATGCTGTGCTTTGTTCGCCTCCCACCACTGTTCCAGACAATCCACAATGAAGTCACTGGTCTCGTGCGATGTGCCGATGAAGATACTCAGCAAGCCCGAGGTCACGTTCAAGATCCCGTACGGTACCAGTTTCTTCTTGGGCTCGGTGTCGTGATCCAGGGCGCGGGGAGCCTCGGCCGCGCGGGACTCCCCGTCCCGGGAGAAGTCCCCCACATCCACTTTGGCCTTGGCGTCCATGGAAATCCGCACGACATCGGGGGAGTCGTCCGCCGCCTGATTCTCCTGACGGACATTCTCGAAAATCGCATCGGTTTCGGGAATCTTCTTCAACGGTTTGGTCTTCTGCACCCTCCGCAGCTTATAGCCCAGACGGTTGAGGATCACGCCGATCGTGTTCACGTGGGGAAGTTCCTCGTCCGTCCAGCCTTTCTCGTCGATGAGGGCTTGCCGCATCCCCTTGGCCGTGATTCGAGTGTACAGAAACGGCGACTGAAACTTTGGGTCCGCTTGGCTTTCGGGATCCGCCAAGGCCCGGATGTCGGCTTCCAACTCCGGAAATTTCGTTTCCGTCTTGTGATTTCCCCGAGCGGAGAAATTTCCCTGGCAAGTGATCCCAGTTCGCAGTTCGTTCAACCCCAGCGCCACGGTATGGTGAGACCACCCGAACACTCGCTCCGCTTTCCAGATGCTCCCGTCCAAGTAGTCCAAGGTCACCTGGGCCTGGAACGCCCTGCGCTTGGGGCCTGTCAACTTCCGGGCGGCATCCTTGAACGACGCAATCACCTCGTCCGTGAGAACTTTCATCATCCCCTCCCTGGGACCAGCTCTCGAATCCGAAACCACAACGGAGGGGAGTAGAACAGAAAACTCGAATCATGCCGAGACTATTCTGCGGGGATTCCCTAGCATCTCGTAGCATCTTGGCCCCTGCCAGGTCCTCACGGACAGGTCAGAGTGTCGTGCCGTCACCTGCCGCCGGCGGGGTCGGCGGCGGTGGAGAGGTCGCCCGCTTCCAGAGGTAGTAGAAGGGGATTCCCGCCAGAATACTGCCGAGCGATGCGGCCGAGACCTGCGGCCGCTGGTAAAATGCCGCGCCGGTCAGCAAGGAGGTCAGGCCAAGATAGACCGCGGGCGTCAGCGGATAGCCCGGGGTCCGGAATGGGCGAGGCAGATCCGGCATTTTCCAGCGGAGCACGAAGATCGAGCTCATGGCCAGCATCGAGAAAATCGACAGCCCGACGCTGGCATACACGACGATGCTCTCGAATGACCCGGTCCAGAGCAGGACCAAGGTCATCCCCACCTGGAACGCGGTGGCCACGGCCGGGGTCCCGGCTCGAGGCGTCAGGCGGGCCGCTATAGCCGGAAACTGGCCAGCCCGGGCCATCGCGTAGATCACACGTGGACCGAGCAAGAGGTACACGCTCAGGGTGGAGAGCAGCATCAGGCCGATCACCACGCTGAGCGGGGTCGACCAGCGCGGGCCGAAGAGCTGCCTGGATGCGATCTCCGCGATCGGCGCGACGACGTCGAGACCCTGCTTGTTGCCGGGGTCGTTCACCATGTCCTGGACGGCCGCAACCGGCAGAGCCAGCGCGTAGACGGCGTTGACGCCCAGGTAAATCACCATCACGAGGGCTGTCCCGATCAGGATTGCCCGCGGCAAGACCTTCTGGGCGTCCCGGATTTCACCGGCGAGATAAGACGCACCGTTCCATCCCGTGTAAGCGTAGTAAATGTAGACCAGCGAGAACATCATGGTCACGACCAGGCTGCCGCTGACCGGCTTCGGATCATGAAGATTGGCGCTGTGCGGCCAGCCCACCACCAGTCCGACGACGATCAAGAGTCCCAGCACGGCCAGCTTCAAGCCAGTGATCCATCCCTGAACTTGCGCGGTCCGTTCCCTTCCGGAGACGTGGATGACCGCAAAGATGAGGATCGCGGTTGTCGCAACCACGCGCTGAATCACGACGGCGTGGCTGCCTTCAAGACCCAGGGGTGCAAGAAGATACTTGGCCGAGGCGAATGCCGACGCGGCGCTTGGTCCGGAAAAGCCGACGAGAAACGAGGCCCAACCCGAAAGAAATGCCGCCAGAGGCCCGTACGCGTGATAAAGATAAACGTAGTCGCCACCCGTGTGAGGCAAGGCCGCGGACAGCTCGGCGAGCGTCAAGGCGCCGCAGGCCGCGATCACGCCTCCAACGACCCAAAGCCCAAGCATATATTCGTTGCTTCCGACCTGCGCCATCGTGTAGCCGGAGGTCGTCAGAACCCCAACACCGACCATGCTCGCGACGACAACGAAGATCGCCATCGCCAGTCCGAACTCGGCCGGCATCCTGGTTTCGGGGACTTGGAACGAACCGTCCACCTGGCAGTCTGTGTGGTTTTCAGGCATCTAAGTAATCAGAAAAGGTTGGCAAAATGGCGTCGTATGGGTAACTCGTCGGAGAAAATGAAGAAATTTCGGTGAACATCTGGAAACCGAAGATCGTGTCTTAGAATAATGAATGAGGTTAACGACGTAACCTCAGGAACCCCTTTGCAAGCACTGACGTCTGGAGGTGTCTCCCGTGCGTGAGCTTCGGACCCTGAAGCGGACCCGGCCCGGGTCGCGCGTTCGGAGTGTCCAAGGAAGGCTCTCCATCGAGTTCGGGGACGAGGATGAGACTGGTGGCGATCAGCTCAAAGTTGAGCCGCCAGTCAGGAGTTCCGGATTTCGCCGTCCAACCAAGTCGTCCGCCGTGAACCAAGAGCGTTCACTTGGTGCGCGGACAACAGCTCCGGTTTTCCACCCACTTGCCTATCGCAGCGTGGTGGCGGGTTGGCCCCTTGAGTGGCGTGAGCTGTGGGGCCGACGCGCCAACGATCTGGAGGAGACCGGCTTGTCCTGGCGTGATGCGGAAACCCAGGCCTTTGTCGAGGTCTGGCACAAGTACCGCAGTGCCACCGAGACGTGTCCGTCTTCGACGCTGTCTGCTGACGAATGAGCCAGGGCGGTGTTCTCTGGGCTCAGCCCAAGAACCATCGCTTGCGCGATGCTGTGCTTGCGCGCTCAGTCATGCCCGCCGGACCTCACACCGTTGATCTTGTCTTTGGCCCTCGCCTTTTCGGTTTTCTGAAACTTGGCGATGAAATTCTCCTTGAGCCGAGGAGCCTGGGATATTGGACGCGGTTTGAACCCGGCCCCCTCGATCTCGCGGCGGAACTCGGTCTGGCTGGCGCGGATGTGGTTGAGCACGAAGGTGCTGCTTTTCCCTTCGACTCGATCAAATTCGACCAGGACGAGCAGACCTCTGGGCCGCAGGGCCTGATGGATCGAGGCCAGGATCCTTTCGTGATTCTCGAGGTGATGATACACGTCACAGAGGAAGGCCACGTCAACGGAGCCCGCGGGTAGGTTCGTGGATTCTTGCGTTCCCCGGATCGTTTCGACCTGGGGCTGCCCTCGCATCCTGGCCCCGGCGGCGATGTGGTCGAGGAAGTCCTTCGATACATCGACCGCGTATACTTTTCCGCCGGGACCTACCGCGTCGGCGAAAAGCCGAGTGAATAGCCCCGTCCCCGCGCCGATGTCCGCCACCGCCATTCCCGGCTTCAGGTCCAGGACGTCGGCGATTTCGCGTCGCTTGACGAAGACTTCACGATCGTTCGACTCGAAACGCTTGATGAAGTCCTTGACACTCCCTTTTTGAAACTGGGCATTGATTTGAGGGTCGACCTTCTTGGAATGGGCCTTGGACTGCGCGGGATCCGGTGTCGCCTGAGTTTGCGCCCAGACGCCCGCCACCAGCGACGATGAGCTTGCCACGGCGACCATCACCGCCTGCTGTACCCATCGCGACAACATTCTCAACGCTCCACATCCATTCCATCAAGGCCTTGAGACCATCCGGGCCCAGCACGCGATCGTCCTATTACCCCGGCAAGGAAGTAGGTCAGGCTTTCCAGCCTGACAAGGCTCAGAGTCAGGCTGGAAAACCTGACCTACATGCGTTTCTTTCGTGCCGGGTTAATAGTTAACCATTCCCCGGCCAGTCGACCAAGAGGCAAGCAACCTAACTGAACGATTTCAGCCAGGTCGCTCCCGGAGACAGAGATGCTCGGATCCAATGCGGGCAAGCGGCCAGAGCCGTCGGCTGGAGCATGATCGTCCCTTTGCGTGCTGGCCGCCGGCTCGGGTAAAAAAGGGAAATGGACGATCGCAATCGACAGATTCCTCCGCAGCTCTGCGACTGGGCGTCAGGCATGAAGCTGGCGCGGCCGGAAGCCGGAGAAACGTGCGTGTTGCGGGTGGATCTCGACCCGAGCCCGGACTGCGGCGATCTCGAGCAGTTGCTCCAGTGGAACGTTCTCTCCGAGGCAGAGCGGGCTCGTGCGTCTCGGTTCGTCCGGCCTCGCGACGGCCGGCGCTTCGCTGTCTGCCGCGGATCATTGCGTCTGATCCTGGGCCGGCTGACGAACGCTCCCCCCCAGGATGTCGCTTTCCGGTTCGGTCCTGGAGGCAAGCCGGAACTGGCCGGACCCCGGCCGCCAGGCAATGTTCCCTCGCTTCGCTTCAACGTGACTCACTCGGACGACCTGGCGTTGATCGCAGTCAGCCTCGACCGGGAACTCGGGGTTGACCTGGAGCGGCTGAGGACGATTTCGGAAGCGGCGCGGATCGTCGAGTCCTATTTCACTGCTGCCGAGCAGGCCCAGTTCGCCGCGCTCGAGGAGCCGGTCCGTGCATCAGCATTTCTGCGGGGCTGGACTCGCAAGGAAGCGATTCTCAAGGCCAAAGGAGTGGGGCTGGCGGGGCTGGCGGCCAGTTACGAGACCATGTTCGGGACCACCGAGCTGACCGACAAGTTCTCACTCGCCACGCCCCTGCCCCGGATCGGCGAATGGTGGCTCTGGGAGGCTTCGCCGCGCGAGGGTTATTGCGCGGCACTGGCCGTGCAGGACGTTTCCCGCACGGGTCCGAACTGTCCGCCCGCTGACTTTCCGCCTCATGATCTCTCGTTGCATGGCAGGCAAGGGAGTACGTAAACTCGGTATGAGCATATCGAAGCGAAGGGAGAGAGGCTCCGGCCTGGCAGCTTGCCGCCAGGAGGACACGAACCGTGGGCAATGAGAAAGCTGCGGCCGACTATGGAACTGGTCGTCCTGGGTCTGATCGTCGTTTTCATCTACGCCTTCATCCGGGTGCTGGCGTCCTTCAACACCTGGATGACCGGCACGCGATACCGTGCCTACCGCCAGCTTGCCCATCGACATGGCGGCCGCTACGAGAGCCGGGGAATGAGCGACCCTCCCACGGTCAGCTTCCAGTACCACGGCACGGCGGTTCGCGTGGGGCTGGCTCCGACCATTCCCGGTCAACCGACGAACCCACGCACTCGGGTCGTCGCGCGGTTCCGGTCGGGAATCCCGTTCCGGCTCGAGCTTGCTCCGGTTTCCCGTCCTGCCCCAACCCAGCCGCCCAAGGGAACACGAACGGTCAAGACGGGTGACCTGGAGTTTGACCACGCGTTCCTCGTCCAGGCCAACGATGCCGAGATGGCGCGCGATTTCTTGAACCCCCTGGTACGCCAGGCCATTGGCAACCTTCACGGGCTGGTGCATGCCGGCGGAATGCTGGTGTCCATCAACCCGGAACGGCTCCTGGTCCAGATTGACCGCAAACTCGGTCAGAGCACCGAGGCCCTTTGGCAGGTGGTCAGCGAGTCACTGGCGATTCACGACGGTCTGCAACTCGGCGTCTGCCGGCGCACGAGGCAGGGAATCGCGATCTTGGACAATCCCGGACTTGCCGCCGAGGATATGGGGCCGCCAGTCTGCAAGGTCTGCGGGGAGATCATCGACGGCGGACCCGTTGTCATCTGCTCCAGTTGCCGCACTCCCCATCACGGGGATTGCTGGGAATACGTCGGCGCTTGCTCGATCTACGGCTGCGGCTGCAAGCTGGGAGAGCCGATCGTCGGGTCGAGAGCCTGAAGTGTAGGCAGGCTGCCGCCCTTCGTCCCCAGCGGACCACCTCTTCCACCTGATTTCCCAACAGTTTCCGGTTTGATAAACTAAAGAGGCCTGGCTGCCTGGCGGGTGACGCCTGGGGCGATTGCCACGGAGTCAACCCATGGGATGGAAGCAACGGGAGAGGATGGGATGTCGAGATTCGTGAAGCTGGCGACTCTTGGAGAGCTTCCGGTTGGGGCGGCCAAGGAAGTCGAGTTCGAGGGCCGCGTTTATGGCCTGTTCAATGTGAATGGAGAGATCTTGGCGATCGACGCAATCTGCCCGCATCAGGGAGGACCGCTCGTCGATGGCACGCTGCAGGGGACGATCGTGACCTGCCCGTGGCATGGCTGGCAATTCGACATCAAGACCGGAAAGACACCACTGGGGCAGAAGATCATGCAAGCGGTTTTCCAGGTGAAGATCGAAGGACAGGATGTGCTCGTCGCCGTTCCCTGAGACCCGCTGCCCGTCGCATTCACCCTGTGCGGGGACGACAACATTCCCCGGCTT
>Ga0208827_1001410_pt1 | contig 10442 bp, 8 predicted proteins | sample Sb_taG_5_FD_187709 | JGI IMG/M metagenome (GOLD analysis project Ga0208827, IMG submission 187709) | Peat soil microbial communities from Weissenstadt, Germany - Sb_50d_8_FC metaG (SPAdes) (version 2) | ecosystem: Environmental > Terrestrial > Soil > Wetlands > Peat | place: Germany: Weissenstadt...
AGGCCCGGCCGGGGCGTACCTGGCCAGCCTGGCGCCGTCGGCGGCCGCCGTGGCCCGCGGTCCGCTGCCCGCGCTTGACGACTTCTACCTGGTGAACCGGGCGGGCCGGTGGTCGGCCGCCGCGCGCCAGGCCTACCTGCTCCGGTCAGCGCTGGTCCAGCCGTTGTTCGCGGATCGCGTGGTGCGCGCCGCGCGTGCCGTCCCGCTCCGGCACCGGATGAGCGACCGGCTGCACCGTGACGTGCTCGCGCTGCTCTGCCCCGAGCTGGCCGGGCTACCGCTGGCGGGCAGCCCGTGGTACGGCGAGCCGCGTACCCCGGCGAACGTGCTGCGAGTTCCGGCTGCCCTCGGCGACTGGCGGCGCGACTACGGCGAGGGGATGGCCAAGTTCCTGCGCGGCTATGTCCTTGACCACGGCGACGCGAGCCCGATGTTCGGCATCGTGCGCAGGGGGGCCGCCGAACGCTCGCTGAGTTCGCCGCAGGCCGACGCGCACGCGGTCTGGGCGCTGGCCACCCTGGCCGCGCTGCTGTCGGGTGACTGGCTCAACGCCCGCCGTTAACCGTCAGCCGCGGCCGTACCGTGTCTCGGCCTGCCAGAAGTAGAGCACCCCCGCGGCCAGCGTGACGATCGCCCAGCCGGCCCCGGCCAGCCACAGCTCGCCGGTCGTGATGTCCGGGTGGCAGTAGGCCTGCAGCGCGGGGATCTTCTTCGCGTTGAAGACCGCGCACCGCATGGCGTTATAGGGCTTCGCGCCGGGCGCGTCAGCGCGGATCGTGGCCATGATCGCGTACCTGGTCAGCGAGATGTACACCGCCGCCGGATTGAAGGAGATCACGTTCTTGGCCCATTCCGGCAGCGTGGCGGGCAGCGCGGCGATGCTGTACATGACCCCGCAGAAGTACCGCCAGACCCGGAGCAGGAACGGGACCAACTGGCTGATGTCCTGGGCGCCCGCGCCGATCCGGGCTATGAGCAGCGCGGCGCCCATGTTGAACGTGGCCTGCATCAGCAGCGCCGGGAGCAGCAGCAGCCAGTACCAGGTGAGCGGCTCCCCGGTACCCAGCACGATGGCGAAAAGCACCACCATGGACAGCAGTAGCTGCTGGAACTCCACCAGCACGTACGCGAGTGGCAGGCATGCGCGCGGGAAGTGCAGCGCGCGTATGAGCGTGATATTCGCCCGAATCGCGCTTGAGCCGACCACGATCGACCGTTCGGTAAAGGCGAATATGAAAACCCCGGTAACCAGGTACGCGGTGTAATTGCTGATGCCGCGATTGGCCTTGAATAGGACCCCGAAGATCAGGTAGTACACGCCCGAGTTGAGCAGTGGCGTCAGCACCTGCCAGAGCTGGCCGAGCCGGGCCTCGGTGTACATCGACACGTTGCGCGCCGTGGCGTAGGCGAGGATGAAGTGCCGCCGCTGCCACACCATTTTCAGGTAAGAGGCCAGGCCAGGCTGTGCGGAACTCGGCCGCAGGCCGTGCTCGGCGGCCAGTTCGGCCAGGCTTCGGTTCCCCTCGTCCGGCCCGGCGAGCGTGTCCGGCCCGGCGAGCGTGTCCGGCCCGGGCGCGAGCACCGCCCCGTTCAGCAGGTCGCCAGGAGCGGTCAGCCGCCCGCGGTCTCTCATGGGTCCGGAGTTTATGAGAATGGCCGCGGCCAGTGCCGATATCCAGGGCCAGGAGAAAATCGTTCGTCCGGAATTCGGCCCGCATTAACCCGCCGTACCCGGTCCTCTTCATTTTTGGCCGAACGGACCGGTCTCACGCATGAGCGCCGGATCACGCCAGGGCACGCGGACGGCCTGCCTCCCGGCGGTCTCCGCAGCCGGCTCAAAACTAGAACACGTTTCAGTATTGCCCATCGGCGGCGGGATCTCTATCTTGTGCTACAGATCCTGACCAAGCAAGCGCTTGGTTGCCTACGGCTTCCCCATCCGGGCCCGTCCGCAGCCGTGCGCTCAGGGTCGCCCGAGCCCACGTCTGAGGAGAGCCGATGCAGCCCCGCCACGATCGCCGTCCGGCCAGATCAGCCCAGCCAACCGCCCCCGCCGACCGATCCGGCAGGCCGTCCCGGCGTGCTTTCGTGGCCGGCGCCGCCGCAGCCGGCGCGCTGGCCTGGATCCCGGTGTTCCGGGTGAGCCCGGCCAGCGCGCAGGCCACCAGCGCGGCGCCGCCGAACTTCCCGTCGTCCATCCCGCTCTACCAGCAGGCGTACCAGAACTGGGCCGGCATGATCGTCATCGACAGCGTCTGGACCTGCGCTCCTGCCTCGGCCAATGACGTGGTCACGCTACGGGTTCTGCGCGATCCCGGCGCCCGGCGACATCACGGTGGGCGGTGCGCTCGCCATCAACGCGCACGGCAGCGCGATCCCCGGGAGCGGGGAGACGATGCTGTCCGGGCAGACCTACGGCTCGCTGTCCAACCTGATCCTGTCCCTCACCGCAGTCGTCTGGAGCTCCTCGGCCGGCCAGTACGTGCTGAAGACGTTCCAGCGCCCGGACCCGGACATCCGCGCGTTCCTGGCGCACCTGGGCCGCGCGTTCATCACCTCGGTCACCCTGCAGGTCGCCGCGTCGCAAAACCTGCGCTGCCAGAGCTGGGTGGACATCTCCGCCGGGGACCTGTTCGCCCCGCCGGCCAGCGCCGGGGCCAACTCATTCGCGAGCTACGCGGACGGAGCCGGCCGGGTCGAGGCGATCTGGTTCCCGTTCACCGACACGCCCTGGCTGAAGGTGTGGACGATCTCGCCGGCCAAGCCGGCCCTGTCGGTGCAGGTGACCAGCCCCTACAACTACTCGTTCACGAACAGCGTGACCACCGCGGAGAACACCTTCTTCGGCGAGGTGGCGGCCGGCGACGTGTCCGGCACGCCAGCCTTCGAGGGCACCGCGATGGCGTTGGTGGACACCGGCCTGGTGTTCACCGGGACCTGGGACATCTGGGGCCAGTGGCAGAACGTGCTGCTCTACGTGAAGCCGACCACGGTACGGATCGTGGAGGCCGGCTTCGCGATCATCACCTCGCGGGCCAGCATCCAGCAGGTGGTCAGCGACTTCTACACGCAGTACACCAGCCGGCTGTCCTACTACGCGGGCCTCGGCGAGTACCCGATGAACGGGCCGGTAGAGATCCGGGTCACCGGGCTTGACCGCACCTCGGACGCCCTGGTCAGCGGCGCGCAGTCGCCGATCCTGTCCTCGGTACGGCCGCGGCCGGACCACGCTGGCTGGGACACCGCGGTCTGGCTGGACATGGGCACGCTACCGGTCACCGCCGGCTTCTCCCAGTTCTACGCGGACATGGAATCCTGGATCTGGAGCCACTACACCGGCAGCTACGCATGTGTCCGGCCGGAATGGTCGAAGGCCTGGGGGTGCACGTCCACCGCGCCGTGGACGAGCTCCGGCATCCTCGGCAGCACCATCCCCGCGGCGATCAGCGCAGGCCAGGCCGCCGGCGACGGCTGGAGCACGGCCGTATCGATCCTGACCTCTTACGACCCGAACTCGGTGTTCAGCAACCCGTTCCTGGACACCCTGTTCGGCTGAGCCAGGCACGCGAACCCCGCCCGTTCGGCCTAAGGGTCTTCAGTGGCTGAGATGAGCCGTGTCGTTGAAGGATCGCAGGACCGCTGGGCCGTCGGCGTACCAGTCGATCTCGCATAGGGCCGCCACGTCCAGGTGCATCCGGTAGAGCGCGGGCGGCGGGGCGAGCAGGGCCGCGGCGACCAGCGTCTTGATCGGCGTCACGTGGCTGACGATAAGGACGGTCTGGCGCTCCCGGTCGGCCAGCACGCGGTGCAGCGCGGCGGTGACCCGCTCGCTCACCTCGGCGAAGCTCTCGCCGCCGGGTGGCGCGACGGCTGGATCGGCCAGCCACGCGGCCATCTCGGACGGCCAGCGCTCCCTCACCTCGGCGAACGTCAGGCCTTCCCAGGCGCCGAAGTCGGTTTCCCTGAAGCCGTCATCGGTCATCACGGGGACGCCGGTGACCGCCGCCACCTCCTCGGCCGTCCGCACGGCGCGCTGCAGCGGCGACGCCACGATTGCGCCGATGCCCGCCGGGGCCAGCCGCTTGGCGGCGGCGGCGGCCTGCCGGACCCCGGTGTCGGTGAGCGGGACATCGGACCGTCCGGCGTACCGTTTCTGCACCGACATCGGCGTCTGCCCGTGCCTGAGCAGCAGGGTGACCGTGGGCTCGCCCTGAGCGGGCATCCAGTTGGTCCTCGTGCGCACCTAAAGGCCAGACTCGGGGGTCCGGACGAGGATCCTCCGGCACTCCTCGCACCTGACCACCTCATCGGGCGCCGACGCCCTGATCACGTTCAGGTCCGCCGCGTTGAGGCTCAGGTGGCATCCCTCGCACCGGCCGGCCCGCAGCATGGCCGCGCCGACGCCCTTGGTCTTGCGGATCTGGTCGTAGAGCGCGAGCAGGTCGGCGGGTACCTCGGCAGCGACATGGCCGCGCTGATCGGATGCCTTGGCCGCCTGCTCGTCGATCTCCTTGACGGCCGCGTCCCGCCGAGCCGCCACCGCGGCCATCTCGTTGCCGATACTGTCACGTTCGGCCGTCAGCTCGTCATGCCGGCTGTCGAGCGTCTCCCGGCGCTCCATCAGCTCGAGCACGACTTCCTCGAGGTCGCCCTGCCTGCGGTGCAACGACTCGATTTCCGACTGCAGGCTCGCGAGCTCGCGCGCGGCGGAGACCTGCCCGGCGTCCAGCCGGGCCCGGTCCTTCTCGATCCTGGTCCGGACCTGCTCCACGTCGCGCTCCGCCCGGCTCTGCTCCCTGGTCAGGTCGCCGAGCTCGGTCTCGGTCACCACGAGGGCGTCCTTGAGCTCGCTGGCCCTGGCCTCCAGGCGGGCCAGTTCGGCGACTTCGGGTAGGCCGCGCCTGCGATGGTCGAGGCGGTTAAGCTCGGCGTCCAGGTCGGCCAGTTCGAGCAGGCGGAGCTGGGTCTGCGGTGATGCCTTCACGAACCCCAACGTTAGTCCCAAGGGAGGCCTGGGGGGATGGGTCCCCCCAGGAGCGGGGGGTTTCGGGGGGTCGCTCCCCCGAACCAGCACAGCATGGTAGACCTTGCGCCATGGAGATCCCTCAAGTTAGCCGGCCCTATATGCCGGGGTACGGCATCGCCGGACCGACGGAAGGCAGCGGACTCCTGCACTGGTCCTGGGCAGCCGAGCGGCTGACGGCCGCGCGTAACTACTGGGTCACGACGGTCTGGCCAGACGGACGGCCGCACGTCATGCCGGTCTGGGGCATGTGGGATGACAGCACGCTGTGGTTCACGAGCAGCACCGGCTCCCGGAAGGTCCGCAACCTGACCGCCGACCCCCGCTGCTGCATCACCACCGAGGACGCCTCGGACCCCGTGATCATCGAGGGCACCGCGCACATATCAACCGAGCTGCCAGTGCTGCGGCGGGTAGTCGACCTGATGAACGCCAAGTACCGGACGGACTACCGGGTGGACTTCCTCGATCCGGCCAAGAACGCCACCATCGGGGTCCGGCCGCACCGCGTGTTCAGCATGCGGGCCGGAGACTTCGTCGGATCCCCGACACGCTGGACGTTCGAGGACGAGCGGTAATAAGAGCGCAATCTTCGCGGGACTAACGAAACGTCCTGGGGCAGGTAGCGTGGACGGAGCGCCCAGCCGCGACATTCCGCCATGACATCAGCGCCCGCCCCCGCCGACGACCCGCCCCAGGCCCCGCACGCCCTGGCCGGGGCCGTGACTGGCGTGCTCGCGGCGACGGTCGCGATAGGCGCGTCTCAGCTCGCCGCAGGCCTCACCGTTCCGCAGAGCTCGCCGGTACTCGCGGTCGGCCAGGCCGCGATCGACCTCACGCCGCCGCCGGTCAAGAACTTCGCCATCTCCGCGTTCGGCGCCGACGACAAGACCGTGCTGCTCGGCGGCATCCTGGTGGTGCTCGCCCTGTACGCGGCGGTGGTCGGGATGGTGGCGGTCCGCCGGCTCACGTTCGGCATGTGGGGGCTCGCGCTCTTCGCCTTCATCGGCCTGGCGGCCGCCCTGACCAGGCCCAACTCGACGCCGGAATACATCGTGCCGACCCTGGCCGGCGCCGCGGCGGGAGCGTTCGCGCTGGCCCGGCTGGCCCGCGCGGCGACCAGGCTCAGCCCTTCTCCGGCCCGAGCGCGCCCGGTCGGCAGGCCGGACCGGCGCGGCTCCCGGACGGCCGGCCCCACCGCCGTTCCGTCCGGTCCCCCGGTCTCGCCGGAGGCCCTGACCCCGCCGGATCTTCCCGCGGCGCCGGACGCCCCGGCTCGTCCAGCGGAACCCGCTGCGGAGACGTCGGCCTACTCCTTTACTTACCTTCCCAATCCAGACGATCAGGGGCCGTCGCGCTGGCCCGAGCGGCGGCGGTTCCTGGTAGCCAGCGGGATAGCCGTGGCCGCCGCGGCCGTTGGCACGGTCGCCGGGCGGGAACTGATCACGCGGCGCAACGTCAGCCAGGCGCGGGCCGCCCTGCGGTTCCCCCGGCCCGCGGTTCCCGCACCGCCGATTCCGGCCGGGAGCAACCTGAACATCCCGGGCCTCAGCTCGTTCATCACCCCGAACGACAGCTTCTACCGCGTCGACACCGCCCTGCTCCTGCCCCAGGTTGATCCGGCGACCTGGCAGCTGCGGATCCACGGCATGGTCCAGCGCGAGGCCACCATCACCTTCGCCGAACTGCTGAAGCGCCCGCTCATCGAGGACTACGTGACGCTCACCTGCGTGTCCGACCCGGTGAGCGGGCCCTACGTGGGCAACGCCAAATGGCTCGGCGCCAGCCTGGCCGCCCTGATTAGGCAGGCCCGCCCCCTGGCGGGCGCCAGCCAGCTGCTGTGCACCTCGGTCGACGGGTTCACCTCGGGCACCCCGCTGGAGGTGGTGCTGGACGGCCGGGACGCGCTGCTCGCCGTCGCGATGAACGGCACGGCGCTGCCTGTCGAGCACGGTTTCCCGGCGCGGATGGTGGTACCCGGCTTGTACGGCTACGTGTCCGCGACCAAGTGGGTGACCGACATCGAGGTCACCACCTTCGCGGCAGCCTCGGCCTACTGGGTGCAGCGCGGCTGGTCGCAGCAGGCGCCGATCAAGACCGAGTCCAGGATCGACGTGCCCGCGGGCGGCGCGTCGCTTGCCCCGGGGCGGACGGCAGTGGCCGGGGTGGCGTGGGCGCAGCACAAGGGCATCGCCGCGGTGGAGGTCAGGGTCGACGGCGGCCCGTGGCACCAGGCGCGGCTGGCCGCGGTGCCCGACATCGACACCTGGCGGCAGTGGGTCTGGGAGTGGCCCGCGACACCGGGCAATCACCTGCTTGAAGCCCGCGCCACTGACCAGCGCGGCTACACCCAGACCCCGGTCCAGGCCCAGCCGCCGCCCAACGGCGCGTCCGGCTACCCCTCCGCCGCCGTCACCGTCCGCAGTTCCTAGCAGCCCACCGCTCCGGCCGGAAGCGCGCTTTGGCCGCCGGACGTAGGGCGGATAGACCGGTCCGTTCGGGATAAGGATCGTTGAGATTCGAGCAGGTCCCGGAAGGTGCGGCCGAACAGGTACGCGTCACCTGGCCAGCGGGCCGATACGTAGTTGCGGTCGTGGGCGACGAAGGCCGGGCGGTCGTCGGTGGCAGTGCCGCGCGCGGACAGCGTGACCGGACCGCGCTCGAACTGGCCGTCCGGGTCCTCCAGGGCGGCCCGCACCTCGTCCTCGACGTAAGCCGGATAGGTGCGGTAGTAGCGGCCGAGCCGCCACGCGGTGGCCAGGTAGGCCGAACGCTCCATGTATTTCGGCAGGCAAGTGGTGCGCCGGCTGGCCAGCACGCTGCGGCCGGTGGCCGGGTCACGGGTGCGCGCCAGCACCAGCACGCCGTGGCAGATCGCGCCGACCGGCCGGTTCAGCCGCCAGAACCGGCCGACCTGCTCGCTGAGCACCGGCGAGCCGAGGTACTGCCGCATGCCCGGAGCGTGCCCGCCCGGCAGGATCAGCCCGTCAAAGCCGCCCGGATCCAGGTCGGCCCACGCCACCGTCGAGCCGAACTCCGCAGTCCCGATCAGCTCGTAGTACAGCTTCCTGGCCTCGGCGGCCGCCCCGAGCTGGCCGAACAGGACGCCGGTGAGCAACCGGGGGTCCGCGGCCGGGGCCGTGCCCGCCTTCTCGGTGGCGAAGACGACCTGGTGGCCGGCGTCGCGCAGGATCGCCCATGGCACCGCGACCTCGGTGACGTCGAAATCCCGGTCCGGAAGCGGCAGCAGCACGCGCACCGGGCCATCATGTCATTGGCTACGGTAGACGCGGAGAAAGGGAGGCAAGATGAGCGCCGATGCTGAGTTCGCCAGGGTGGCGCGGGAGTACCTGGACGACCGGGCCGAACGGCATCCGGATGTCGCCACCGGCCTCGGCGATCACCGGTTCGACGCGCGCCTGGCGGATCCTTCGGCGCAGGCCCGCGACGATGAGCGGCGCGCGCTCGACGGCGGGGCCGCGCGGCTCGCCGCCGTCGATCACGGCGCCCTGTCGGCCGAGCACCGGGTGGACGCCGCGATGATGGCGGACAGCGTGGCACGGCGGGTGTTCGAGCTCGACGAGCTGCGCGAGCACACCTGGAACCCGCTGCAGGCCAACCCGGGCAAGGCGATCTACCAGCTGCTGGCCAGGGACTTCGCGCCGCTGCCCGACCGGCTGGCTTCGGTCGGCGGGAGGCTGGCCGCCATTCCCGCCGTGCTGGCCGAGGCCCGCCGGCAGCTCGGGCGCATGCCCCGGGTCCACACCGAGACCGCGATCGGGCAGTTCGACGGCACGATCGCGCTGGTCAGCAAGGAGATCGACGCCGCGCTCAAGGCCGCGCCGCAATGCGCCGCGCAGCTGGCTGAGGTGCGCCCCGCCGCGCTCGAGGCGCTGACCGAGCACCGGGCCTGGCTCTCCGCCCGGCTCGCCGGTCCCGATGGTTTCGCTGATCCGAGAATCGGGCCGGAACGGTTCGCCCGCAAGCTGTCGCTCACCTTGAGCGCGGCGACGGACGCGGACGCGATCCTGGCCCGGGCCCAGGCCGACCTGGACCGGGTGAGCGAGGAGATCGCTCAGCTGGCCGCCGAGATGGCTGGCGTGGCCAAGCCCGGCCCCGAGGTGGCGCGGCAGGTGCTGGACCGGCTGGCCGAGGACGTGCCGGACGACGCGACCATCCTGGAGTTCTGCCGCGACGCCCTCGCCGCGCAGACCGCGTTCGTGACCGACCGCCGCCTGGTCTCGGTCTACGACGACCCGGTGGAGCTGATCGTGATGCCGGAAATCGACCGCGGGGTCGCGGTGGCCTACTGCGACTCCCCCGGCCCGCTCGAGACCTCGCGGCTGCCGACGTTCATCGCAGTGTCGCCGACGCCGGCGGACTGGCCGGCCCAGCGGGTCGCCTCGTTCTACCGCGAGTACAACCGGCACCTGGTGCACAACCTGATGGTGCACGAGGCCATGCCGGGCCACTACCTGCAGCTGCAGCACTCGCGCCGGTTCACAGGCTCGGACACCGCGATCCGCGCGGCGCTGCGGTCCGGCTCGTTCACCGAGGGGTGGGCGGCCTATACCGAACGGATCATGGCGGAGCAGGGGTACCCGGGTGAGGGCGATCCGCGAGCGCTCCGGATGCAGCAGCTCAAGATGCAGCTGCGCACGATCATCAACGCCATCTTGGACGCCGGGATCCACGGGCACGGCATGACCGAGGCGGAAGCCATGGCCCTGATGACGGGCCGCGGCTACCAGGAGGAAGGCGAGGCAGCGGGCAAGTGGCGCCGCGCCCAGCTCACGTCGGCCCAGCTGTCCACGTACTACGTCGGGTATTGCGAGATCTCCGACCTGGCGGACGACCTGCGGACGGCCGAGCCCGGCCTGACCGACCAGCAGGTCCACGACCGCATGCTGGCGCACGGCTCGCCGCCGATCCGGCTGCTGCGCACGCTGATCGCGTCGTTAAGGCTGACCGTTCCCGGCGGTCAGGGTTTTCCGGTGCGCCGGGACTTCCGGGACGGCCGGGGCTGCGGCGGAACGCCGGAAGAACTCCCGCTCGGCCAGCGACCAGGCCAGCGACGTGAGCAGGTAGATCCCCGCCGCGAGCGGCGCGAACGCGGCGATCACCACGGTCAGGTACGGCAGCGCCCTGACCAGCAGCCCCGTTCCCGCGGGAGCGGCCTGGGCGCCGCTAGCCTGGGCCGTCATCAGGCGGCCCAGCCGGGCGGACAGCCAGCACAGGGCCGCCAGCAGCGCGAACACGCCGAGGAAGACCGCGCCCTGCAGGCTCGCCGGGCCGGCGCCGCTGAGCCAGTGCGTGCCCAGCGGCACGCCGAACAGGTCACGGGAGAGCAGCGTGTTCGGCTTCCCGCCGACCTGCGGCGACCGGAATAGCACGTACATGACCGACAGGAACGGCCACT
>Ga0208827_1001417_pt1 | contig 10402 bp, 10 predicted proteins | sample Sb_taG_5_FD_187709 | JGI IMG/M metagenome (GOLD analysis project Ga0208827, IMG submission 187709) | Peat soil microbial communities from Weissenstadt, Germany - Sb_50d_8_FC metaG (SPAdes) (version 2) | ecosystem: Environmental > Terrestrial > Soil > Wetlands > Peat | place: Germany...
AATGGCAAGTACGGCCAGCGTGACCAGGGCCACGCCGGCGAGATGGCTCTCGACGCCGGTGTGCAGCAAGGTCCAGATGCGGAACGTGATCGTGGTGATGCCGGGGGGCTGAAGCAGGTTGGTTGCCGGCAGCTCGCCGAAGCCGAGCACGAAGGCCACGCACCAGGCCGCCGCGAGCACGCGCCGCGAAAGGGGGAGAATCACGTGCCAGAGCTGGCCCCAGGGGCCATGGCCGTCCAGGACGGCAGATTCCAGCAGCTCGCCGGGAAGGATCCGCAGGGCTGGCCAGAGAACCAAGAGTGCATAGGGCAGGGTGCGAATCGACTGCGCCATGACCACGATCAGCGGCGAGTCGTAAATCGGCGGGAACCAGCGATAGGCCAGCTCGAGTGCCATGCCGGCGACCGGACCGGGCGTGGCCAGGGTCAAGGCGAGTGTCGCCAGCAGCAGAACCTGCCAGGTGAGTGAATTGCGGCTGACCCAGGCCAGGACCCAGGCCAGGACGGCCGTGACCGTCGCCGCGCAGGCTGCCAGCATCAGGCTGGTCTGGATCGGCTCCCAGCTCTCGGCAGCGGCGAAACCCAGCGTTCCCAGCAGGCCCGCGAGCGACCAGGCCGGCGGTTGACCGAGCCGGGCCCGCCCCCCCACTCGGCCGGCGCGCCAGACCAGGCTGTAGAGCGGCAACGCCACCAGGTTGCCGACCAAGAGGAGCAGCGCTGCGCCCGCCGCAACCCGCCAGCGTCCCAGCTTCCACCGCCGGGCCGGAACAAAGGCCGAGGCCAGGCGGGCGGGATCCGCACGGATGAGCGACCGGGCGACCAGCACGATCGAGCCGCCCAGGATGATCAGGGGCGGGACCGATACGAGAGCGGCGTCGGCTGGCCCTCGTCCCAGGGTGAACTGCACGTACGCTTCTTCAGCGTACGTGCGCACCTGAAGCAAGTCCGTCACGGTCATATCGCCGGCCGTGAGCACGGCGACGGCCACGGCGGCCGCGGCGATGGCCCCCACACCACGGCGCAGGGTCACCTTGCTCCAGACCCGCCCCGCGGGCATGTCGAGCTCGGCAGATTCTTCCAGCTCCGGCTCGATCGTGCGCAAGCCGACGCCGACCAGGAAGACCACCCAGGGCAGGCACGCCAGCGCGTGGATGACCGCCGCTCCCGTGCGGCCGACCAGGACGGGCCGCAGCCCGATCGCCTGCATTCGCCCCGCGTTGCCAAGCGCTCCCAGCCAGGCCGTCGCGTGCAAGGGCAAGGGCACGAACGCCGCGATGCCCAGTATTCCCAGGAGCAGCCCTCTGCCCCAGATGTCGGTGCGGAACAGGAGTAAGGCCAGGAGAATACCCGGTGGCAGGACGAGGGCTGCCGTCATGAATACCAGGGCAAGCGTCTCGACCGCCAGTCGGGCCGGCCTGGCCAGGCCCCCCGTTTCGCGGAGGAGCCGCGAGGTCGCGGCCGGATCGAGCACGCTTCCCGAGGCGGGCTCGGGCTCGATGTTCCACACGCGACGAATTTGCTGTGCCCAATCTTCAAGCCCCAGCGCAGTGAATGCCCGGTCCAGCCGCTGCGGCGCCCGGCACGCCTCCAGGACCGTCGCGGCGAGCGGCCAGCCCACCAGGACCACCAGCGACCCAAGAAGCGCCAGCGCGGCGAGCCGGCGCGACACCCTGCTCATGGTCGCAGTCCGGCCGCGCGCAAGAGCGCCGCGGTCTTGTCATGAGCCTCCACCACCCATTCCACGATGTGCTCCGGGTCGGGCGAGTATTCGAGCTCCACCGAGATCGTCGCGTCGTCGATTCCCAGCCGCTGCACGCTGGGGTTGAAGTCGGTCAGGCCGACGGCCACGCAGGCCACGCTGATGATGGGCAGGCCGGCGGCTGCGCATTCACGGCGGATCAACGCCCGCTCCTGGTCACTTATGTCCAGCGGGTCGGCGAACATGTTGATGGAGTCGAAGCCGATCTCGCGGGTCTTCCGGATGCCGTAGGAGGTTTCCCGCCCGGCCTGAACCCAGGCCGAGTTGATCAGTCCAAGTTTCATGGTGCGAGCTCTCCGGAAGAGGCAGACGGGGATGCGGGCAGCGGTTGCGGCGCGACCTCGACCCTGGGCGATGGGGTCGAAGGAGGCGTCCCGCCGATGCGGCCATCGAGGCTGGAGATGGCGGGCGCTGACTCCTCGCGGCGCTTGCGCGGGGGCTCGATGGGCAGGTGGATGGTGAAGCGGGCGCCCTCGCCGGGGCTGGACTGAACCTCGATCCGGCCTTCGTGCTCTTCGATGATGCCGTAACTGATGCTCAGGCCCAGTCCGGTTCCCTGACCCACCGGCTTGGTCGTGAAGAACGGGTCGAAGATGCGCTCGAGGTTCGCCGCGTCGATCCCGCAGCCGTTGTCCTGAATATCGATGCGGACCCCCATGACCTCGGGCTCGGTCTGGGTATGCACCGTGACCACACCGGTCTCCGCCGCACAGGCGTCGATGGCGTTGGTCAGCAGGTTGACGATGACCTGATGGATCCTGGCTGCGCGGCAGCGGATCGTCGGCAAGGCCCCCAGGTCCATGACGATCCGCACTCCCTTCTTGCGGGCATAGCCCTTGATGATGTTGATCGTCGACTCGATTCCCGGATTGAGATCGACCTCGTTCCAGTCACCCTCGCCCTCCCGGGCAAAGAGCCTCAGCTCCTTGACGATGCGCTCGATTCTCCTGAGTCCTTCGCGGGTGCGTTCGATCAGACGGGGCAAATTGGACAGGCTGTAATTCAGGTCGATGCGCTCGTCCAGGTCATTGATCTTCGCGATGAGATCGGGCTGGGCCTTCTCGAGGTCGGCGTCGCCCCGACGATAAAGCTCGATGAGATCGAGCAGGTCGTTAAGATCCCGTTCCAGAACCGCCACGTTGTTGCTCACGAACGACAGAGGGTTGTTGATCTCGTGGGCAACACCCGCCACGAGATGTCCCAGGCTGGCCATCTTTTCGTTCTGAACCAGGCGGGTCTGGGTGCTCTTGATCTCCTCGTGGATGCGCTTGAGCGCCTCGTGAGCCTGGTGCTCCGAACGTGCCAGTTCCTGGAGCATCACGTTCTGCTCCTTGAGCTGCTCCTCGGCCCGGATCCGCGCGGTCACATCCCAGAAAATGCCCTGGATCCCGATGGGCTTGCCATCATGAGAAAAGAGTGGCGTCTTCATGACCTGGACGTACAAAATCTCTCCCTGGGGCGTGATGTGCTCTTCGACGACGTCCAGAACCTGGCCGCTTTCGATGACCTGCCGATCGTCGCGACGGTATTTCTCGGCGAGCTCGCGCGGCCAGAAATCGAAATCGGTCTTGCCCCGAATCTCCTCGAGGCTGCGCCCCAGCTCAGCGCAGAGGCGCGGGTTCGCGAAAGTGAAGCGCCCGTCGAGGTCCTTGCGCAGGATGTGCTGCGGCAGGGTCTCGATCAGTGAGTGGTAGAAGACCTCGGTCTCGCGCAGGGCCTTGACGGCCCGCCGCCGCTCGGCGGCCACCGTTTCCAGATCCGTGGAAAGGTCGCTGTGGCGTTTCCTCACCCGCCAGAGCGCGATCCCCGCACCGGCGATGAGAACGGCCAGGCCGATCAGCATGACAAACTGCCAAATCAGGCGGGCCGCCCAGAGAGCGGCGAGCGGCACGAGTGCGGCAGCATGGGAGAGGTCAGTCAGTGACAACACGGATGGTTCCGAAGGTAAGCCAGGCGGGTCCGATCGCTCACCCGCCAAGATTCCCGATCCAGGGCCTTTCGGCCCGAGGCCTCGTCGCACAGTCGAGGTGAGATTCGCCGGCTGCGCACGCGCCGCTTTACCGTCCCAAGTGCGCGAACCAGCGCGGCTCTGGGTCGTATTATGTGCGGAATTCGTCGAATCGTACCATGCGGTGCTCCGTCCCGGCAGTCAAGACAGCCTCGCAAAGGGCAATTGTCCCGAGATTGTCCCGGCCCGACATGTCCGGCTCGGCACCCGCCTCGAGGGCACAAAGCAGCCCTGCCATGGTGCCGGCAAAGGCGTCGGGAAACCAGGCCTCGGGCCACCGCGGGCGGTGCCACGCCCCGTCATCGCCGCGGCTCGTGTAATCGAGCGTGCTGGGTACGCGTCGCGGCCAGCCGGGCCAGCCGATGGTGCCCTGGGCAAGTCCGTCGGTGCCCTCGAATCGCCAGCGGATGCCGATGTCGGCACCGGCTCCTTCACGCGCCGGACCGCTCCAGACATCGTCCCAGCTCGACGCCCGGGCACCCGAGGCATACTCAAGAATGTAAAGGTTGATGCCATCGGCGTGGGCGAACGTCGTCCTGGGGTCGGGCCGCGTGCTGCCCAGCACGCGAACCGGATCGCCCAGCCAGTAGCGAAAGGTATCGAGGTGGTGAATGCTCATGATGAACGTCGACAGTGAACGGCCGTCGCGCGCCCAGGGCATCCAGTGCGGAATCGCCCGCATGTCGATCGTGGCCAGGACCGGCTCACCCAGAACCCCTCGCTCGAGCATTCCCACGTCGCGATGAGCAGGCCAGGAGGGCAGATGAGCCCGACCGTTCAGCTCAAACCCCGGCATCGTCAACTCCCCACCGGCCAGCCCCAGCCGGAAGCGGCCCGCAGGCCGCATTGCCTGATGCTGCTACTCGCTTGGTGATACAACGCGGGCAACCCGGCTGTCCAGGGGGCGGTGGGCGGAAAACGGCGCGGCAGCCGCAGCGCCGAGGGCCGACGGATCGCCGGGGCGGAACCACCTGGAGAACTCGGCTTCCGCCAATCCGCGCGTGACCGACCGGGCGATGCGGGCCGCGCCCAGCAAGGGGGCCAGCATGGCCATGACGAGGGCGCCGGATCGCCAGCAAGTGAGCCAGAGCGACGGGCGGACAACGGCCAGAACGGCCAATCCCGTGAGGATCATCAAGACCACGTGCGGCTCGCAGAGCTTGTACAGAGGCCAGCTTAAGAGTCCGATGCCATGCTTCGGCCAGGACGCGGGGGGCGACGGCCGGCTGCCGCTGCCGCCAGCGACGAGGTAACTGCCGTCAGAGCTCTTGAGACGTTGAAAAAAGGCCTTGTAAAGGCAGTCGTTGTGCAAACTGAGTAGCGCCCAGCCCCCAGCGATCGCGAACCCGGTGAGGGCCCAGGCCGGCTGACCCGACCGGCTGGCCAGTCCAAACCCCAGACCGAATCCCAGGGCGAAGCTGCCCACATGGTGCATCACGTAATCGAGATAGACCCCATCCAGGCAGGCCGTGCCTCGCCAGCGAGCGACCTGGCCGTCCACATGATCGAGCCAGAAGCCCAGGTGAGCCAGCGCCACGCCCAGCACGAAGCCCGCCCGAGAGCCAGTTCCGATCGCCAACGCCCCGCCCAGGCTCGCGGCCAGGGCGGCCAGAGTCACCTGGTGCGCCGACAGGCCAAGGCGGACGGCGACCCAGCTTCCATACACGGCCGCCGGTCGAGCGACTCGACGCGCCAACCAGTTGCCAATCTCGCGATGCCGCTGCTTCTGGACGGTCGCACGCAAGTCGGCAAGGGTCGGATGGCCGTGGCTCATCGGGGCAGGCTCTCCTTTCCGTGTACCCCCACCGCCTCGTCGCCGAGTCCATAAATGGAATAGCTCCGGACGACTCCGTCGGGGTCGGCCAGATCCTCGTGAAAGAGCGGTGTCTGGGCCGCCAGCCAGGGCGAGAGGAGCTGTCCCAGCGTCGGATCGAATTCGACCGACTCTTTTTCAACCGGCGGGCACATCATGAGGTGCGTGTAACCCTCTCGCTTGAGGACCTCCACGATCTCGCGCGACGATTCATTGTTCTGGCCCAGGCCCGTCCGACGGCGATGGGCCAGTTCCATCGTGTATCCGCGGGGGATGTAGAAGCCGCGATGATCCTGCCCGATCAACCGAGCCGTCGCCGGCAGGTTGCGGGCAACCCAACGACCAACGCGGTAGGTCGGCTCGCACCGGCCGAGGAACTCGGCAAACGTTTCCCTTCCCAGCACGATTCCCGCCGCGCGTGCGCCTCGGGTGAGCGACAGGCCGGTCTCCAGGCCGAGCACGAGCATCAGGGCCATCACGAGCGCCCGCGCCGGTCTCGTTCCCCGCTCGAGCCAGCGCGTGGCCACGTACGCGATGCCCACCGACATCGGCCCCACCGCGAACAAGAGGAACCGCATGCTCTGCCGCTGAGTCATGCACACCACCAGGAAGGCATAAGCCACGGCCGCCAGGCCCAGCACGCGGCGGGGTGCGCGCTCGAACAGCAGTGCGGGCAAGAACAGCAGGAAGACCGGCCCGAACTGGTGCGCAAAGCTGTCGAACCGATCGGGCTCGAGGGTCAGCGGAACGATCGCGCCCAGCAAGCTCCAAACATCCACCGAGAGTGGCCGCTTGATCGGCGCCAGCACCTCATCGAGCCCCGCTCCGCCGAACCAGCTCTTGAAGAACGGAAAAACCGGATTGCCCGTGTAGACGTACGCCCGGAGGTACCAGGCTCCGCCCAGCAGCACGGCCGTTCCCAGGAATCCCGCCGCCATCCTCAGCGAACGGATCGCTGCTCGCCGCGACCGCCACCCCGGATCGAGAACCGGACGCAAAAGCATCGCCGCAGTCAAAAGGCCCGCCAGCACGAGAGCAGGGTACTTGACCCCGATCGCCAGGCCCGTGAAGGCTCCGGCCACCACGGTCGAGGCACGAGAAGGACGGTCAAAGCACCGTGTCCAGGCCAGGAACGCCGCCACTCCGAAGGCGGCCAGGGACACATCGTTGAGGGGAGCCGCCATGCCGTTGCTGATCGCCGGCACCAGGATCGCCAGCGCGGCGGCCCACCAGGCCCTTCGGCCCAGGCTGGGACGCGCCAGAGCCGCCACACCGGCGGCGAAGACAAGTCCCAGCACCCACTGGAGACAGCGGCAAGCGACCGGTCCCCGGAACTCCAGGCTGATCGCATAGAGCAGCTCGGTCACTAAGGGATAAACCGTCTCATGCAGGTCGGGGTCGAAAAAGACCGCTTGCCGGACCAGGAAGACCTTGGGCACTTGCAGGTGGTAGCAGAGCGCGTCGCCATCGGTGACGGGCGCCAGCGCGGCCAGGGCCGTTGCCCCCAGCGTGAGCACCAGGAATACGAGCATCAGCCGGTCGACGACCGTGGTCGAGCCTGCTTCGGGCCGTTTCACCGCATGCCTCGCCAGCTCGCGCAAAAGACGGAAGCCAGCCAGCAGACCGAGTTCGGTGGCCACTCCCAGGAGCACTGCCATGCCCACCAGGTTCAGCCAGCCTGCCTGTCCCAGGAACAGGCAGGCCAGGGCAAGCAGTCCCAGTCCCAGCGGAGTCGCCAAAGCCAGCGCATCGAGTGGATGGTCGGGCAACTCGCCGATCCAGTTCAGCAGCCGCTTGCCGATGCCGGCCGCCACGAGTGCGAGGAAAAGAGCCAGTCCAAGATCAAGCATCCGGGTCTCACCTGGTTACGGGGACAGCTTGGCCACACAGAACTGCGATGTGGCCGGATCAGGGTCCACCGGAATCGGCCCCGACTCGGCCAGCACGACACCCTGGCTCCGGTACCAGGCCGCGGTGTCGTATCCGTAGCGGTTGTAGCTGCGGCTCGTCTCCTCGTTATGGGCGGCAAACCGGCGGGCCACGCGGAGGACCTCGCGGCGGATGTGCTCCGCGGCCCCGGGCGGGTTGTGCAAGATAACGGCCGAGGTCACCACCATGTCAAACGCCCCGTCGGGGAACGGCAGGCGCTCACCACAGCCCAGGAGCATCTCGATATCGTCCAGGCCCTTCAGAAACCGCCTGGCGTGCTCGAGCTGCGTCGTGCTGAAGTCAAGGCCCACCAGCGGAACATCGAGCCGCCTGCGCAGGGCCCGCAGCAACTTGCCATAGCCGCAGCCGATTTCCAGGATGGAGGCCGGACGATAAGCGGCCAGGCGCTGGGCCAGCCATTCGGCGCGGAGGGTGCGTGCGGCCTGTCCCTCTTGCTCGCGGAAGTAGTCTTCCCCGCCGCGCAAGGTCCAATAAAGCCGCGGATCGGAATACAGCCAGTGCCGCTTCCAGGACGGCCAGCGGCCAAGGACGCGTCGGAGCGCCTTGTGCCAGGCGTAACGCGGGCCCCGACTGCGCACGGCATTCCACGCCCGGACCGGGAGAGCCGTATGAGAAGGAACCAGCAGTTCCATGAACACCGTCCCTGGTCTTGGGCGCGGCACGTTCACTGCGTACGCCGGGCCGCTTCCTGCGAACCCTCAGCGACCCGAAAAGCTGTCTCGCGATCCCAGCCGTTCGCAAGCTGCCCCAAGGTCCAGGCGGGGAGTCTACGAATCGACCGCCCGGCGGTCAAGGCGGGCCGGTGGCAGCCAAGGGAGGAAGGTTGCCGAAAACCTGCGAATGACATAGCATCGTATTCGATGCTATAACGATGCGATATCTGGAGGCACCATGGACCTGAGCCGCGACATTCATCCGCTGACCGATTTCAAACGCAACACGCCACAATTCCTCCGCCAGTTGAAAGAGAGTGGCCATCCCCTCGTGCTGACCGTGAACGGCAAGGCGGAAATCGTCGTCCAGGACGCCAGATCTTATCAGCGGCTGCTGGACTTGGCGGAGCGGTTGGAGACCATCGAGGCTGTCAAGGAGGGACTGGCTTCTATCGATCGGGGCGAGGGCCGTCCGATGGATGACGTCTTTGACGCCCTGGAGAAAAAGCTGCGGTCCAAGGCCCGCCCATGACCTACCGAGTCATCATCCAGCCAAGGGCGGAACGCGACATCTGGGCGGCCGCCCAGTGGATGGAGGATCAGTCGAAATCCTCGTCGAAAGCCCTGCGGTTGGTTCAAGGCATTCGGGCCAGGATCGAAACGCTGAAATCCAATCCCCAGCGTTGCCCGGTCGATCCCGACTCCGACGCTTTCGGCGAGGAAGTCCGGGTGCTGCTCTACGGCAAGCGGCATGGCAAACGCCGCATCCTGTTTGCCATCCGCGGCCAGACGGTGCATGTCCTGACGGTGCGGCATTCGGCCAGGCGGAGCCTCAGCGAAGAGATGGAGCAGGACCAGCCGGATGAGGAAGGGGCAGGACCGATGCACTGAAGAGGAATCACAATCCCTGTCCCCTCTCTTTCCGAAGGTCGAAACCCTTGGTCCCATGATCAGGGAAGCATTTCGCGGACGGCGATCTGGCCGATCACCTTACCTTCGATGATCAGGTCCGCTCTGTCGTCGGGGCCCAGGGTCCGGCAGCGACGATAGCCGCTGGGCTCGGCGTCGCCGCTGGGCTCGGAATAGACCTCGAGCTGCCAGTCGGTCAGGTTAACGATCCAGTAAATAGGGATTCCCGCCATTCCATAAATCGACAGCTTGACTTGCCGATCGAATTCCAGGCTGCTTTCGGCCACCTCCACGACAAGCGCAACCGCCAAGGCATCGGGATTTTGCTCGAGATAGTCCTCAGGCTCACCTCGAATGACCGTCAGATCCGGTTCCGGCTCGCTGCTGCGATCGGGAATCCGGATCGGATCCTCCTTGGCAACGTGCCAACCGGTGGGTGCCAGGCACTCGAGCTCGCGAAATGTCTTCTTGGCACACACCACGTGCGGGGGAAGCTTGACCATCTTTTGCACCAGAAGGCCGTCGATCAGTTCGATCCGATCGTCCTTGCTCACGACGCCAGCCTCGGCCATCCGTTCATATTGATCGATCGAAAGGCGATACAAACTGAGTGTTCCCTCAAAGGTGGGTCGCCCCAATTCCGGGGCGGTCTTGGATGGCGAGGTAGTAATGATCGTGACCATGAGGACTTCCCGAGCGTGAGTCGAGGGTCAGCTCAATGCAAGGCAGCGTAGCCCAGTCCTTGGAAGACTGTCAACCGAATGGGACCCTTCATGGCGCCCACCGGGCGGCGCTCACTCTGGAATCAATCTCATCCTTGTGAGCGTTCTGTCCCTGGCGGCTGAACGCATTTTCCGTCGAAATCCTTGAGGAGCAGTGGTGTCAGTTCATTTTTCGACGAAAAATGAACTGACACCGAGCCACTTATACCTTACGCGGCCATGAGTGAAACATCTTCGAATCGCTGGAACTTGAGCGTCATCAGCGACTTCAGCTTTTCGGCGTGGGTGGTTGAAAGACCGTCGAGAACCTCTTGGATGGCATCTTGAAACTGAGCGAAGGTCGGCTGGTAGCGGCCGTAAAGGGCGCGACGGTTGATGAACTTCCACAGTCGTTCGATCAGGTTCAGATTGGGCGCATACGGCGGCAGGTACAACAACGTGATTCCTGACTGCGTCGCCAATCCCTGTGCAACTGCGTTGCGTTGATCGCGTGCGTTCGCAGGCTTCAGCCACGGTGCGGACAGGTTGCTTCTCGAAGGACTCGCGAATCAAGTCGCGATCAGCGGCCCACCCCTGCGGGGGCCCGGCT
>Ga0208827_1001423_pt1 | contig 10367 bp, 13 predicted proteins | sample Sb_taG_5_FD_187709 | JGI IMG/M metagenome (GOLD analysis project Ga0208827, IMG submission 187709) | Peat soil microbial communities from Weissenstadt, Germany - Sb_50d_8_FC metaG (SPAdes) (version 2) | ecosystem: Environmental > Terrestrial > Soil > Wetlands > Peat | place: Germany...
TTCGACGTGGCAGTGACCTTCGCAGACATCGCGCGGGCGCTCGCGGATTGAGCCCGATGATCCCGGCGTGGGGCCTGCCAAGGCCTTCGAGTCGGAGATTTCGGAAGCGGGGTTTCGGGAGCAATGGAACAGAAAACCGGGTTAAGGACCGGGGTCGGAGGGGTTTCTGAGGGGTCGTAACTCGCCGCGGGAGACGGAATCCGGGATCCAGAACGAGTAGCGACCGGGCATGTTGATGTGATCGTGGACATGCGGGCTTAGGTGCGCAATGTCCTCGTCAAGGACGGGTAGCCCTCGGCGCGTAGCTGATCGATCGCGGCCTGCATGTAGAGAGTGTTCCACAGCACGATCATGTCGACCACGAGGCCCAGCGCGCCGAGCTGGTCGTCCTGGCCCTCGCGGTAGCGTTGGCGCAGCTCGCCGCGCTTGCCGTGGAAGAAGATCCGGCCGTGAATTCTCTTAGTTGTTGTCCATTTTCCGTTACTGGACGTCCACTTCCGGAATTGCAGCTTTTGGCCAATGAGAGGGCAGCGTGCTTTCCGTGTCTGGAGTACCGGTTGTAACATTTCTTGTCTTTAGAATCAGTAGGATGCGCGGCCCCAGCCAACTCATTAGTGCTCAGCCGTGGCGCGTGCTCAGAGATTCGACCAATCAATAAGTCACGGGAATATTTGGCGCAGCGCCGAAGAGAAACCAGGACTCTTTGCACGAAGGGTACGCCTACCCCTACCAGTGTGGCCTTGCCCATAACGAAGTTCATTGCTATAAAAAACCAACTGTGGTTCTATACCATCCATATGGATGGTATGGAGATGGTTTGCGGATGGGAACAAGCACCTCCCTAGTGCGAACGAAAGTCGGCGAAACAGAGAAGTTGACCATCAACCTCGGACTCGTCGATTTAGGCCAGATCGATCTTCTGGTGCAGGAAGGGTTTTATGGGAACCGCACCGACCTGATCCGAACCGCAATCCGAAATCAGCTATCGGTGCACGCCGATGAGCTCAAGCGAACGGTTTCACGACGAATGCTTCAGGTGGGGCTGCAGGACTTCAGCCGTGCGGACCTGGAGAGAGCGCGCGCTGCAGGGGAAATGCTGCAGATCCAAGTGGTGGGATTGGTGAGGATCGCGGAGGACGTTCCGGCTGAGCTCGCGCGCGCGACCATTCAGCGCGTTGCGGTTCTAGGCGCATTTCATGCCAGTGCGGCCGTACGCAGGGCACTGGCCGATCGCATCTATTGAGTCACTGTCTTGAGGGGGATCCACCTTGCACATCGATAGTGCTTTGCAGACTTGGTTACTCAAGGCGACGCCCTTGGTCGGAACGCCAGCGCTCGTCTCACTAGATGCCAGCGGAATCACCGATAGCATTCAGCGTGTGCTCGCCTCCGCAGGACTCGACACGCGAACGGGTCTGATGAGGGGTGTGACAGACACGATCCGTCAAGCATTGACCAACACACGCCCGGTTGCCGCTGACGCGCGGCGCATGTTCATGGGGAGGGCTGCGCGCGAGATCGGCACGCCCGAGGACCACGTCGATGAGAAATCGATCAGGCCGCCACCCACCGCTGAAGATGCGCTTCCCGGCACGTTCACGAGCCATCTGTTCGCCAATAGCGCGGGCACGCGGACCTATAAGCTCTATGTACCTGCGAACTATTCAACCGAAGTAGGACGCCCCGTGCCGATGCTCGTGATGCTGCATGGTTGCACGCAATCGCCCGACGACTTTGCCGCCGGTACGCGGATGAATGCGCTGGCCGAGCAGCACGGGTTTTTAGTGATCTATCCCGCACAAGCGCCCTCCGCGAACGGATCGAAGTGTTGGAACTGGTTTCGACCGCAACATCAGACTCGCGAGAGAGGCGAGCCTTCGATAATCGCCGGCATAACGCGCGAGGTTGCCGCGAATTATCGCGTTGATGAGCGCCGCATCTTCGTAGCCGGACTGTCCGCCGGGGCTGCGATGGCCGTGATCCTGGGTGCCACCTATCCGGAACTGTACGCCGCTGTCGGCGCGCATTCGGGGCTGCCCGTGGGCGCTGCTCACGATGTGCCTTCGGCCTTTGGCGCGATGCACGGCGGCGGCACGCTTGCAGACGGGCCGCGCCCGCCAGAAGCCCAAAGGCGGCGTCGGCAGGAGGCTAAGGCCGCCATGTCGACTATCGTCTTTCACGGCGACAACGATCGAACGGTGGATGTTCGAAACGGTGTCGCGATCGTGGAACAGGCGATGGCTCCTCGCACAGATGAACCGCGCCTGCAAACCAGCATGAAGAAAGATGCGGCGCCCGGAGGGCGCACATACAGCCGTGTCGTCTACACCGACGAGGCTGGCCAGCCTTACGCGGAGCATTGGACGCTACATGGAGCCGGGCACGCGTGGTCGGGTGGCAGTCCGAAGGGATCCTTCACCGACCCTCTTGGGCCGGACGCTTCCGCCGAGATGATTCGTTTCTTTTACTCGCAGCAGCGTGAAAGCACCGGCTGACGGCAGCTCATCCATACGCGTGCGGCACGCTTGACGACGTCATCGTATATTTCGCGAGAATCAGCAAGCGCATCTTTCAGCGAGATGCTGCCCTCGCTGAATCCGGTTCCGCGATAGTCGAACGTCATGACATTGAGATTGAGCCGTGATGAAAAAAACGTGTCCCGCGCCTGAGAACCGGCGTCCGCGATAGTCTCATTGTTCCCACGAAACGTCAGTACGTACGCAGCTTTTGCATCAGCACTTTCGATGACCCAACCGCGAAGTGTTACGCCGTCAGCCGTCTCCAATTCGACGGTCTTCCGGGACCCGTCTTCCGCGGCGCCAGTCCACACGCCAATTGGCTCCACCGCCTCCTTGTGGAATAGCCGCTCTTCGGTAAGCACGACATCCTTCGGTGCCTGAGCTTGCGCCCCGACGCAAGCAGTCAAGAGCGCCACGGCTGCGAATAGCTTGTGGTTGATAATGATCATCCCGAACTCTCCCAGGAAGTCGCCGACGCCTTCGCATTGTTAGGATGACGGATCCCTGGCGTTCGCGCATGTCCGGAGCTGCCCCCGCGGAGAAAGTGATCGAAAGAACAAATGGGACGACAACCTATCCAGATGAGCCATGGCCATTCTCAGAAATTACCAGGAGCATAACCTGCGAAACTGTAAAGATGCGCCTGGGCAAAGCCGCATGTCATGAGGGAACAGCGTACATGCGGCTCGTAGTTCCCTCAGATAACCCTGACCACCTCGACATCGTCCCGTACGATCCGTCAAACAAGCCGACTGGATGGTATAACTTTCGTAAACGACAGGCGCAATAGCGGCACTGAGCTTGGCTGCACGACGAAATAGTCAAGGCGGTACGCACCGTACGCTTACAGTCAAACACGCGCTACTCGTCCAGCAGAATCCAGCTCGGCGACGCCATGGCAATTTTGCAAGTGTCGAAGCCGAGCCATTTTGCCGGTGCAATGACTTGCTTGTCGCTACGCGGATTGAGCCATGCGCCCCACCAGGAGAAGGTGCTGTTGGCAATGATGTGGTGCCGGCACAGTGACATCAGGCGCATGTCTTCGTGGCCGCGCGTCGCATCGTTGTGATCAACGATGACAAATCTTGGGTTTCCCTGCGACCACTCTCGAGCAAATGTCACATCGTCCGAGAACACGAAGAAGGTGCTGCTCCGGTCCTGCTTCAGGAAATGGTTTATCGCCCGCTCATAATATCTATTCGACAGAAGCATATGTCTTCCGAAGAACGAAACGTAATCACCACGACGGAAGTGAAGCGATATCGGGTTGTTAGCTTCAGAGATTCGCTTCGCGACGTCCAGATCCTTGCCGCGCAGGGGCTCGATCAGCGAAAATTCACGACGTAGTTCGGGCTCAACCGCGTGCACGATCTCTGAGTCCTGCCAAAACCCGACCATATATGCGGTGCGCACTCCCTCCGCTATCTGTAGCTCTTGGTGGAACAGAAATTGTTCGGGATTCTGTCGGATCACCTGAATGTTGCGGGCGGCGCGTGCGATGTGCGCGGGGAGCTGGAACCGCCGGCGCGTGGATAGCACCAGGCGGTCAAAATAACTGGCCTGCTTCACTTGAGCGCGGATGGAAAACTTAGGTAATAGCACCGGCCTAGGGTGCCCAAAGGACACGAGGTTGTGATCTAGCTCCTGCGAAATTTGCAACGTTGCGCCGTATCGCTTCGCTAAGTATCTGCCCGCCGAGTATTGAAACAATTGATTGCCAAGTCCGCTGCTTTGCCTAACAACGATGTTCATATCGATCCGAGTGAGAGATCATGGGGCGCGCGGCTTCATCCAGGCATCGAGTCATTGAGCGCACGGCATTCCAGCGAAGGGTCCCAAAACCGGGGGAAGCTTCGTTTTCAGATCACCGGTCGAGCAGCTACGAGGGCTCGGTCAAGTTTCTCAACCGTCGTTCCACATTGCAGACTGGAGAGCTCAACCCCCCTGCAGTTATAAAACTGGAACCCGCAAGCGCGGCGTCGACAAGGCCCATGGAGTTCGCGAGAATCGGAGGTCGCCGCGGAAAAAGTCCTTGGCAAAGAATAGCCTGCCCGATCCGCTGTGACAACCCGGCAGGGCCTCCGACTTCGACTAAACGCCGATTTGCTCCGCTTTTTGAAGTCAGACTGTATCGAGGTGGAGAGGCGAGAGGCCATGCGGCCATGACCGTACGCTTACGTTGCCGGACTTTCGCCGCTCGGTCCACCAAGTCCTCGAGCGTGGCAAGTCGGTCCACGCCTTGCAGAGGCAGATCTGCACTCAGGCGCTCCCGCCCAAACGTGGTCGCAGAGCCGAGGAGCTCATTGCCACCTCCGGAGCCCTCACACTCGTCACCAACTGTGTGATGGCCTGGAATACCCAGCGGCTGCAGCGCGCCGTCGATCGCGAAGCTCAGCGCACCGCGCCGCGCTATTGCATCGATGCGCTCAAGTGCATTGGCCCGGTCGGCCACCGGCCCATCAACTTCCGCGGCACCTTTCGACTCCCCGTCGATCGCTATGCTGAACGTGTTGTCGCCTTACACTTAGCACTGCCAATGATGTACTGCAGCAGAGACCGGGACCTTCTGCACGAAAGGTACGCGACCCCCTTAACGTACGTAATGATCCCTTTCTTGCAGCCATCCCCCATGGCGTAACGGGCTCCGTTGAACCCGAACCCGATTGGTCCGTTAGTCGACTTAGCCGTAAACGGTTGGAGGATCCGAAGGGTTGGGTGTGGAAGGCGCCATAGCCCAACCAAAAGCGATTACTAAACCTTCAGATTTGGTAACGATTTAAACGTAACTGGGGAATCGATGTAAATTATTGATTCGCAGGAAGGGAAAAATCGGGTCGCCAAAAGGGATTCAGTTAAAGGAAAGACCGGCTTAGAGTACGTGGCTCCGATGCCCGATGGAGCGACGCCGCCGCGCATCTCCGGGCCCATATTGCGTGTGTTGTAGAGCATCAAACAGGAAACCCATTATGAACCTTCATCTCAGCCTCACGCCCTTGGTGTCACTGATCGCCGGCATTCTGATTCTTGTGATACCGCGATTGTTGAACTATATCGTTGCGATTTATTTAATAGTAATCGGACTGATCGGACTGTTCGGCCACGGCACCTTGTAGCACAAGTCGTGTCGTACCCCTCCGTACCGCGGGTCCCAAATATGCGACCCACCCTCCCCGCGGGCAATAGGTGTTCGAGGTGCCGACAATTAATGACGTCCACTGAGGTCAAGGGGAACAGGGCAAGCACGCTCTCTCCCCTTCCATCTCAGCGCGCGGGACGCACCAATTCAGCAGAGACGCCGCTGAGCTGCTCAAGCTATTGATCATTGCAGTGCGCCGTGCCAAGGCACGGCGCACTGCAATGATCAATAGCTCCGGCGCGAAGGCAGGCAAGCGCATGATTGCCGAACGAGATGTCAATGGCGTGGAGGAGCGATGAAACATCGACTGATCACGCGACGCCGCGGCGACACCGACATACGTCCTCAGCGTAGACCGGGAGCGTAGAGGCGTTCGTCGCGATCGGATTCTACCTGAGGGCCCCGACGAGCAGATAGATCGCTAATGCAATCCCCGCTGCGGCGACGACCACGTTGATAAGAGAACCCAGACCGATCAGGTAACCCGATGATACGTCCTGGCTCGGCAAGGTCTTGACGAATCGTCGATAGCTGATGCTCGAGGCAAGCGCGACGCCAGCACCGAGCAGGATAAGAGCTACACCGACCAACTAAGGAGAAAAGATGACGTCCCGGATTCTCCGGCTCGTGGCGCAGGGCCGAAAGAAAGAGGCTGAAGCGCTCAATTACGAAACCGAAGGCCATGAGGGCCACGCTACTTCGCTGCCAAGCTAGGAGCGAGCGCTCGGCCGCAAACAATACCCGTGGATCGGGCGGATTGGACATAACCACATCAGTTATATCCGATGCCGATCGCCACGCGGGCTCGAGCGCGTACCGCCCCCGCTCTCGCTGCCACCGGACTCGATGGCTGGGGGCCGCCGGTTTTGTGCCCCACCCGAAAGAAAGCGGCGGAAGGCGAATAAGGCGCCGACCCGAAGGTCGGCGGCTGAATGGCGGCACGTCAGGTGATAATGCGCCAGTACTCGCGGGCCAAATCGGCGTAGGCCGCGATCGTTCGCGTCGGCGCGAAGTAGAGATCGCACTCGAGGGGTAGACCGAGCGAGCCGCGGGCGGCAGCGAGCTCGTGCAGGCTCACGTAGCCGAGTTCCGGCTCCCCTTGACCTCAAGTCGCAGAGTCCGAATGCGAGATACTCGTCGTTCGGGTTCAGCTCCGTGAGGAGCCAGGTGGCATTGCCGTCCGGGGTGAAGATCTTGACGACGGGTTCGAAGTCGATGCCTTCGTCTTGCTGTAACCCCCAGACTCTCCCGGCCACTGAGAAGTAGAGTTTTCCGACAGGAGAGCTCGAATGAAGAAGTTCCGATCCGCCGATGAGAAGATCAACGCGATTCTTTGTGAAGCCGAGGTAGGGTCATTTCGGTAAAAGGCCCCGGTTGGCAGCGGCCATCAGCATTTCGCTTAAGATCGTCAGCTATATACGCCAACGCACAAACTCCGTAAGCCCCCCGTTTAACATATCGTGCGCGTCGCAATCTACGGGGGCCGATTCGATGTCAACGACACAAGAGGAGCATCAGACCATCGCGCCCCACGCTGCTTCTGACGGCGACTCGCTATTCGAACGGATCGGCACGATGACATAACCCGAAGCCTTAAGTTATTACGCGGCGATTCCACCCAAGCTGCAATGAATCGCGAAGCAAAGCGCAACGGCGCGCCGCGCTGATCCTGTATGACGTTACCGCGATCGTTCATTACAAGTAGCAGGTCCGCCGCCTCTACGAATGCGACGTTGCACGCGAGCCTTTTAGCTGTTACGCGTTACGCCTTTCAATGGCTTGCGGCACGACAGGAATGTCAGTAGCCGAGCATACTTTCGCCGGCCCGTGGATACTTACAGCCCCTGTGATGTAAGCTCGATACATGCGCCCTGCGTCCGCACGAGGGTCGGCCTGCATTCCACATGACCTACAACCTGCAACAGCGACTCGATGCTTTCGTGAGTGGCGAATGTAGTCCGGACGCGTTAGTGCAGGAGCTGTCAGCTCTTTGCGAAACAACGCCGGACTCTGCTTGGGACGTACTATCGCTAATCGATCAGTATCATCGTCGCGGCAAGTTGCCCGTTACTCTGTTTCGAACGGTCAAACACAAGATCGAACGGCACGTGTTAGGGGTTCAAGGCCGCAACACAATCCGTGAGATCTCCGACACTGCGAATGCTTCTGCCCAAGCTGCCATAACTGCCGTAACTGCCGTAACTGCCGTTCCCGACGATTCCGGGACAATCCAGGAGCAAACGGCGTCAACAAAGGAACTGCGGATGCAAGTCAGCGCATTGCGCAGCGAAATCCTCCGTGCACACACCAAGGTGCAACGGTATCGACATCGCATCGCGATTCTGTCAAGTTTTGGCCGCCGCAACCGCAGCGTGCTAGTAAAAGCTCGGCGCGAGTTGGACGTCTCGCGTGGTCAGGCCATGGTCTATCTCGAGCGATTAAGGACTGGTGTATGGCGACGCTCTTGGCGCGAACGGCCAATGGACGAAGCTGATGCTGCTTCCGATACGCGCGATCACTTACGCCGGCGGCGGCGGATTCGATTATCTCAAGCAGTCTTATCGGCCACCGCCGTATTCGGTGTTGGAGCATCGCCAGCGCTTCGAGACTTACCGAAGCACGTCGATGCCGGGAACGTGGTGTTAGCTGTTGCCGCGGCGCCGATTTCGCAGATTACTGACCCTGGAATAATTACGCTGTCCACCGACAGGTACGTCGTATTCCCCGGCAACCCGAGTGCGGAGATATATGTCCACCGAACCGGCAGCACTGACGGTGACGTCAACTTTGTATGGTGGGCGGAAGCATCGGGGGCGAAACCTGGCAAGGACTACGTTTCGGGAAAGCCGAAGATAGCGCACATGCTCGAGGGAGTAGATTCTCTGCAGTTGTCGGTGCCGATTCTTGCGAATCCATTGCGGAAGCACACGGAAATGTTCTATGTGGTGATAGCCAGACCTGACGGTGGTGCCTCACTGGGTTCGATCAGGCGCGCATCAGTATTTATCATGCGCCCCGATTAAGAGTGTAAGCGCGTTGTCAGATAGTCGGCCGTCGCCTTTGGCGAATCGAGCCGCGTGGCGACAGTCATGGCGCATTTTCTGCCCGGGCCATCACGTCCGGCCGCTCGAGGGCAGCGTACTTTCCGTGTCAGGAGTACCGGTTGTAACATTTCTTGTCTTTAGAATCAGTGGGATGCGCGGCCCCAGCCAGCTCATTAGTGCTCAGCCGTGGCGCACGGCTCAGAGAGTCGACCAATCAATAAGTTGCGGGAATATTTGGCGCAGCGCCGAAGAGAAACCGGGACCCTTTGCACGAAAGGTACGCCTACCCCAATGATCGTCGGCAATCGCGCGCCGACAAACTGGAGCTGTTCGAGCCCTGCTTCCCCCGTTCGTTCGGCCACGGCTTGCATCGCCGGTCATATTTCCGGTTTAACGTGTCCAAGATTGTATTCCGTGCGGATGCCATGAAGTCATCGCCGTACGCCCCGGTAAATCCGCGACTGGTGAGTTTCACGCGTCTACCCAAGGCCGTGCGCCGCGCCGGAATTGCCAAAAATTGAACGTCGGCAGCTTCACGGGACGGTGACCGACCTGGTCAACATTCCAGCAGTATTTGAGCAATACGCGCGGCGCACCTGTATCCATCAGAGGTGTAAAAGACCCAATGCCGTGAACCATCGAACGTTAGAACAGCCGCAAGAAATGAGGGTCCCTCGTGCTCCAAAGCGCTGCACTGGTGTTCCTCAAAGCGGTCCATCTCCGCAATCTGATCCCACGAGGGTGGAAAGACCTCTTGTCCCCGTAGGACCAAAGCACACTGAAACGAATTGTATGACTGTGCGTGTCTGCAGCAGCAGGTAGGGTTGACGAAAACGGAGCAGCTATGGAACGGACTCGGTCATTCCTTGCGCGATTTCCCCTGTGCCGCCATTCAGCGCGCCTGTGAGGGTCGCATCTTTCTGGATTATCCGCGCAACGATCGCATGGCGACCGCGCTCGCGCCGCTGTCTCCGCGCGCGCGACCAGGCGCCACGGTATCGATGCCGCTGCGGTGGCCGCAGTTACGCTCGGGGTTCGATCCCAAGCGCTTTACGCTGCGCACCGTACCGGCGCTATTGGCGCGCGATAAGCCGTGGCAGAATGATCCCAAGGCAGCGCACTCGCTGCGAGCCGCGATCAAGCGACACACGCAATCTGGAAGGTCTGGTGGGCGCCGGCGGCTCGCCCGTCGCCGAGCTCGCGCAGCTGACACAGCGGCACCACGTAACCGGTGAGGGACCAGCGATCGCGCATCAGGGCGAGTCGCGCATCGAGGAAGTGACCGGTCAGATTCAGCGTCGACAGGACCTCGGAGCGGATGTCGTCACGCGCCTCGCGCACCAAATACGCGCCTGCGGCGATGGTGACAAGGGCGATAAGCGCGGTGATCCACACGCTCAGCCGCAGCTTGAGCGTGCTGCCGACAAGCGGCAATCGATCTCGACGAAAGCGCATGAGCACTGAGGCCTTCGGTCCGGCTGAGCTTGCGGTTCACACTATACCCGCGGTCGTCCCGCAGACACGGCCCGCAGACACGGCGATTTCGTGTTGGCGCAACGGAGCTCATCGGTCGCTGTGTAACCATTAAAATGCAATATATTATCATGGTGTTAAGATATATATCTTATGTGCTTTCTTCCGCTACACTGTCGCAGCCGCCGTTGGCCA
>Ga0208827_1001427_pt1 | contig 10357 bp, 8 predicted proteins | sample Sb_taG_5_FD_187709 | JGI IMG/M metagenome (GOLD analysis project Ga0208827, IMG submission 187709) | Peat soil microbial communities from Weissenstadt, Germany - Sb_50d_8_FC metaG (SPAdes) (version 2) | ecosystem: Environmental > Terrestrial > Soil > Wetlands > Peat | place: Germany: Weissenstadt...
GACTTCCTGAACGGCTGGCCACTGAACGGTAACGTCGCCGGCAAACTCGGTTTTGATCACCAAGGTTTTGTCGTCTGATTTTGTAATTGTCCCGGTCAAGCGATCGCCATTTTTCAGCACTACTTGATCGGCGAAAAGCGCAGAACAGAATGCGAATACTGACAACGCTGCCCAGAGATGCACCTTACGCATAGCATTTCTCCATCGTGGATTTGTAGTATCGATTTACAGGACCTGGTGAAATGAAAATAACGTGAAGGAATTAACTTACCGCAGATGCGCGAATCCCGCCATAGGAGAAACCCCGACAGGTTCTTGGTAGGCTTTTTTGGACTGACCGAGTACGGCGGAGTCAGGCGCCTCGTCTTCTTGCGTTGAGAGAAACAGAAATGCCAGCTTTGAGTGAACGTTGGTTCGCTCGGTGAACCTAACTCTTTGTCCGGTTACTCTGCACTTCCGTTTCCGCGGTCTTCGCCGGTTCCGAAGAGGAGTCCTTCATTCCATCTTTCAAAGCGCGAATGCCTTCGCCTATCCCTTTGCCGAGTTCTGGCAATTTCTTGGGTCCGAACACTAGCAGGGCGATAAAAAAAATCACCAGAAGGTGCATCGGTTGAAAAAGACCTTCAAACATACAAAACCTCCCTACAGACACAACTACACTCTTTAACCTTACTGAAGCCAGAATATTCCGTCAACCTCAGCAGGACTAGGGCTAAATACACCAAAGCCCTGCAGACTCTTGACCCGACGGAAACAGTCGTCGAACGCTGCCCATTCCGTCCTCATTGGGTCTCAGTTTGAAAAGACGGCGAACGGTTTTGTCGCGGAAAAAGACGTTTCTTCTCGTAAGTTGCTGATTCTATTTGTTCTGGTTTGGTCCGCCAACTGCAATGCACAGTTAGGCAGCCATTCAGGCATGAACTTCCGTGCCATCGAAAGCCAGGGCCAACCCTCTTAAAATGACGGAGGCCCAAGGTTTGAGCACGGCCCTTCAGCCGCATGGGGTTTTCATTATGAATTCGACGCTAGTAACGCCAGTCGGAGTCAAGAGACCAGTCTCTCCGGCAGCCCTCCCATCCAACACCGACGTTCAAACCAACGAGCGCACAGCAAAACCAAATCCACCGATCGCGCCTCAGGTCGTTCCCAAGCAAGCTGGCTACGGTATGCCGTGCGCAAATTGCAAGACCTACTACGCGGCTGATCTGAAGGCGTGCCCGGTGTGTAAGATCGGTGAGCGCCTTTCGCCGACCGCGGTGCCGGTACGGTCGACAATCTCTGCCGCCGAACTATGCCCTGATCCAGTTGCTCTGGAAGAAGAACGCGAACGTTTCTTACGCGACTTCAAGGCGCAAGTTTTCGCTTCCCAGTTGCCTATCAATCCAAACGGGAGTCTGGCTTGCACCCATGAAGAAAAGCATCCGAGCGGGCCTGAACCCGCAACCGTGTGCCAGGGTTGCTACGATCATCTGCAGGAACGCGTTGACGTACTCGAAGCGGCCCTGCACATAGACCTCAAGGATGCGGCGCAGATCGTGTATGACGCGGTGTGGGCAGATCCGTCGGACCCAACCAAGACCTACGAGAACGCCGCCCACGCGCTGCTGGCCGAATTGCGGAAACGCTCGGGAGTCACGCAAGTGTTCGGGCTGCTGCAGCCTCTGTCGGATTGAACCGTCACCTTTCGGCAAATCGCAATGTGCCGAACGTGCTGGGAACGTGGAAATTCGGCTGCGGCGTGCGCGTCGGCTGCCATGCCAGATAAGCGCGCGGCTCTTTTCTGCCTTCGACCCGATAGAAGTTAACCCGCCAAATCGCCGCTGGATCAAACCTTGTAATCAAAGACTTCAGGGGAATCGCCAATTCAGCCGTCCACGTGCGCGATTTCTCATTCAGGACCACCGAGCGTTGCAAACCGCTCTTCAGGTCAGCGAGTCCGCCCGGAAAAATGTCGAGATCCACCCACATCCCATTTGGGCTGACTTCAAATTCACGATAGAAACGCTCCCTCGATGGATCGGGCTGTAGAAACGCCTCGGCCACATCGCGGTCCCAGAGATGGTCGCGCCGGCCGTTGGGATCGGAGTCCTCGAAGAGAAACAGCTCGCGGTAACGGCACTCGAACCTCAGATAAAGATGCTGCCGCGACCACAAGACCCGTACTTTGGTTTCGCGTTCGGGATCGGCATTCTTTCCCTGCCAGTCAGAATAAAAAGTAACGGGGCTGGCATTCTGCCATTCATCCGCCAGACGCGAATCCCCGAGCTCGAATTCATGATCAATATATGTGGCAACGATTTCGGAAGAAGGCGCGGCCGGTCGGTTTTTGCTCATAACTAAGAAGCGAAAGCCGGGGACCGGGAACCGAGCTGAATCCTGATCCTCGAACGCACCAGCATACCCCAGAAAAATTGCTTTGACCGCAAGATCCGGATGGTCCACCGGAGAAAGCCGTCTTAAGCTTTCAACATTATGACAACCAATGCGATACTCAACCCAAAGGAAGCGACGGAAATGGCCCGCAGCAAGCAGAGCCGCGATGAAGACAATCAAAGCCTTTACTGGCAGGCCGTTCTGGCCCGCGATGCCAGCCAGGATGGGCGCTTCGTTTTTGCCGTGTCCTCGACTGGAGTATATTGCCGGCCATCCTGTGCCGCTCGGCGTCCGCGGCGCGAGAACGTAACCTTTTTTGGCAAGCCCGACCAGGCGGAGCACGCCGGCTACCGTGCCTGCCTGCGCTGCCGGCCCAAAGCAGCAGGTGGCAACGGCCCTACTGAAACAGTGAGAGCCATGTGCCGCTATATCGAGCAACACCTGGACGAACCGCTCACGCTGGCTCGACTTGGATCGGAATTTCATCAGAGTCCGTTCCATTTGCAGCGAACCTTCAAAAGCGTTCTGGGGATCACGCCGCGAGCCTATGCCGACTCCTGCCGCATGAACCAACTCAAAGGCAATCTGCGCGCCGGGCACTCCGTAACCCGATCGATGTACGACGCGGGTTACAGTTCCAGCAGTCGTTTGTACGAACGGACCGCGTCGCAACTTGGCATGACGCCAGACAAATACCGCCGCGGCGCGATTGCGGCGCCCATCCGCTACACCTTTGCCGATTCTCCCTTGGGACGCATGTTAATCGCGGCCACCGACAAGGGAATTTGCGCCATCCAATTCGCCAACTCCGACGGCGAACTCGAACAGGGCTTGCGACATGAGTTTCCATTCGCCAATCGGCGGCGCGACGACCATGCCATGCAAGCCTGGAAAACAGATTTGCTTCGCCAGATGCGCGGCCAGCGTTTGAATGCCGCTCTGCCTTTGGATATTCAGGCAACCGCGTTTCAGCGGCGCGTTTGGTCGCAGTTGCAATCCATTCCCTTCGGGGCAACGCGTTCCTATGCCGCCGTGGCGAAGGCAATCGGCCAGCCAACAGCCACGCGAGCCGTTGCCCGAGCCTGTGCAACCAATCCCGTCGCCGTCGCCATTCCGTGCCACCGCGTGGTCAGGAAGAGCGGAGACATGGGCGGCTACCGCTGGGGCATCGATAGAAAGAAGGCCCTCCTCGAATTGGAGTCAAGTCGAACCGTGTAGAGCGGACACTCCTGTCCGCTGCCATTGATCTTCTAACACGTCGGCAGCGGACAAGTGTCCTGGCACAATCATTTTTCCAAACCAACGTAAACGCCCCGGGCGCGGTTCAGCAGATCCAGTACGGAAGCTTTTTCTGCCTCCGTGTTCCAATCCCGATTCGAGTTGGCGTCCTGAATCATGCGATCGATCCACGCGACAAAGTAGGCAGCATCTTCGCTTGCCTTCGGCGAGGAGCCCGCGATTGTTACGTAGATTGGGCTGGTGGTCGCGTAAGGGTACGCGTCCAGCACAGGCTCCTCGGGCTTATCGCTCCATGCGCGTAACAGGCACCATCCGCTCTGCGAGATCGGCATCACATCTTCGACGTCAGCGCTTTCGTGATCGTCGCTCAGCTTGAGTTCGCGCGCCACGCGGCCATTGCAAATCACTTCCAGATGATCGACGGGAACAATCGACCTTAGCCAGGCAGAAAACTTTGTTTTGTTTTCGCCTGCGGGAAGGCGAACCTCATCGCCCAGCGTGCGTCCTCCCAGGGTAAAGCCCAGAAGCGGACCATTCGTCGCGAAAGTGTGACCGTGCTTCAGTGAATCCAGCCAGGAGCCGATGTTGAGGGGTCCCTGCGGAACGCTCGCGTACACTCGATTAAGACCGACCGGTCCACGCAGCGAAGCGAAGTTTGCCATCGCATCTGTACCCGCTGCGGCCGGCAAGTGAAAGCCGCAATTGAGCAACCGATACCACACCGCGGCCGTAGATTTGTGATCGCTGAAGCCCAGCACCTCAAGGTAATCCACTTTGCCGAGCGCAACGTCAACCGGCAGTTCATGCGTGAGCGCGGCATCTTTCGCGGGATCAGGAAACGTGTCGTAGGGATGAACATAGCCCACGAGCGCGTGTTGTTGATGCGCCATATCAGCCACGGCTGAGTTCGTGGGGTAAAGGCTGGCCGCTGCCGTGTTGGGATAGGCTGCGTACCCGGGAACGAGGAGGTGTTGCGTCAGGTTGAGCAGGCCAAGATGCCCCCAGTAACTCGTGTGAAACTCCTGGCCATGAAGCAGAAGAGTAGACGCAGTCGATGCCGGATCAGGCTTGGTGCTGAAGTAGGCGATGTCGGGAATCCGCTGCTCTTTGTTCACCACCAGGTCTTCGACGATGGAAAGATTTTCCGCTGCAGCCTGCGCAACCAAATGTTTGGGCGTGTTTCGGTATGCGCCGCCGTAGTTCATGTGGACGTGAACGTCGCCGCTTACCCAGTGGGAATGCGCCTGCGCTGGCACATTCATAGGCCGCAGACGTATCGTGACATTTGTGACGTGGCCGGCGGTAATCTGGAGCTTTCTTTTTTCGACGTGACATTCGAAGCCTTTCATGACTTCTATGTCGGCGCGTCCCTCCGGAATAGTTAACTCGGCTTTGCCCAGGACATGAAAGTAGTGAGCCTCGAAAGGGCGCTCCGCGTGGACAAAGCTGTCATCGGCATGCATCCATGCATCATCGGGTGCGTATGCGTGACCATCCTCGCCACTGACGAAAATGCGAACCGCCGCAGGCCGCCCCAACCAATCGAGGATTTGTATCGTAAGGCGACCCATGGGCCGCAGGAAGTGCTTGCGCGTGGGAATGATCTGCTTCTGAGCGCCGCCAGGAATTTCCTGCATCTGGAGCGACGTGTTTCCATCGCGGTTGGAGATGAAGGCGATTTTCGTCCCATCCGGCGACCAGCGGGGATCAACATTGTCGAAGTCTCCATAAGAGAGTGGAAATGGATCGCCGCCAACCGCGGGCATCACCCAGAGCTGATGCCACTGCTGGCCCAAATACGACGCATATACAATCCGCTTCCCATCGGGAGAGAAATCCGGCCGGGCCTTCCATGCGGTCTCTTCACAATGAATCTCGCGCGCTTCTGCGCCTGGTTCCGCGTTCATTCGCCAGAACCCGCCAGTGCCGTAGATGTGGCCGCGATTGGAGACAAAGATTATGTCCGCTCCATCGGGCGACCACGCCGGACTGATCTCGTGATCGAACTCGCTGTAGTAATAGCGCGGCAGATCGCTACGCGTTTCCCCCGTCAGCCGCCTCACGTCGCTCAACTCACCGTCTGCGAACTTTGCGACAAAGATGTGAAAGTGCTTCTCATAAGACGTCGACACAAAGGCGATGCGCTTGCCGTCGGGAGAGAATCGCGGCTCTACATTCACCTCGCCGCCCGACGTGAGCCGCCGCGATTGTTGAGTCTCAAGATTTAAGGCCCACAGTTCGATGGCATCGTTGGCATAAGAGGAATACACCACCCAGCGGCCGTCGGGCGAGCAATCGGGCTGGTAATCGTAGCCGGGGCCGGCGGTGAGTTGCTCAGCGAGCACGGAATCGAATTTCTGTTTCCATAGTGAACCTGCCATGGAGTACACCAGCGTCCGCGAATCAGGCGACCAGGCCACGGAGCCCGGTCCGGTGGTGAGTTGCGGCAGATACATCTCGCGGTAGTAATACGGATGCGGCAGATCAATCTGTTTGAGCACAGGCTCGCGCTGCGCCATCAGCGGGAGCGATGTCGCCAACAGAAGCAGCACACTGATTGGATATCGCCTCGACAAGAACACCTCCGGGATCGAAGGCGGATTATATCGAGATCGCAGGTAGGAGTGCCCGCTTTCACACAATTTTCTCGATCAAGAGACTAGCGCAGTCGAAGAACGACGAGCACCACCGTGAGAACGACGATCAGCACGGTTCCGATGGTGTAGATGTGCGAACCGAGCCAACCTTGTTGCTTGGGCGCACGGACCTTTGCAAGAAAAGCTGGGACTTGGTCGCTGGCCAGGGGAGCGGGGCTTTCGCCGGAAAGTCTAGCAGCCTCGCAATCCAGACAGAGCGTGCGGCCTTCAGAAACCGGGAAGCCGCAGGCTTCGCATTTTCGGACTTTGTCCAGTTCTTGAGGCCGCGCCGGCTCAGACTGCTCAAGCTCAATAACTGCCACATCTCGACTTTCGGAGCCAGGCACGCTGTCAACTGCTACGGTAATGCTGTCCTCTATCTTTGCGGGCGCGGATGCCAGTTCAGCCTGCTCCTGTTCTTTCTTAGCCTGATCGTTCTTCTCGGCAATCTCAGTCAGCGCGCGCTTGGCTGCATCCGCGTGCTCCAGCCCAGTCTGGACCATTTGCGCCAGCCGCTCTAACGCGGTGACATCGCGCTCCTCGAAAGCGTTCGCTCGGTCCGCCAGAAGTTCGAACACGCCAATCACTTCCTCTTCGCGAAGCAGCGGCACCACCATGACAGACTTGATGCCAAGAGCGCGGCAACTCTCGCGGTTGACCCGCGAATCGCTTTCCGCGTTATCGCAGCGCAAAACTTTTCGGGTGCGCACGCTTTCGCCGGTGAGGCCCGACTTCATCTGCACTTCGGCTCCCAACTCCGGCGCCGAAGGGCCTGCGCTGGCCCGGCAAATCATTTCGCTATCCTCGAGCAGCGCGATTGCCGAGCCCGACGCGCCCGTAATGTATTGCGCCCGCTGCGCCAGCAACTGCAGCGCCGCTTCGAGGTCACGCTGCGCCATCTCCGTCAGCGACTTTCCGCCGTCATCCGGAGGGAAACGCAGAGACTCCTGAGCCGAGACAGGTTCCTGCTGCGCGTTGATAACTGGAGGAGGCACTCCCTGCCCACTGCCAACAAGGCTTTGATCGAGGATGGAGTAGCGTTCCAAGGGCTTCCGCTATTATCACCCGAGTTTGCCTCGGCGCAAGCGGAGATTTTGCGAAACAGGTTACCGGCGAAGGTCCATTCCCGAAAAGGCGTTACTACTTCTTCTTCGGCGGCAAAAACTTCTTCTCAATCGACGCCACCACTACATAATTCGGATCAACCATTTCGTTCAAATGTATCTTCGCGACTTTCGACAGCAACTCATACGCATCCAATTCAGACAAACCGTAATCCTGATGAATCCAGCCGACGAGTTCGGTGAACGCGATGCGCACGCAATCATCCAGCGGACGATATATACCCGCCGTCATAATCGCGTCGTCATTCTCGAAGCGCGGCCAATTGATCTTCTGGCCCTTGATCAGGTTAAGCTTCACCCGCGCCCGCAGCGGCACTTCGATCGCCGTGCCCGCCACTTCCCCATCCCCCATGGCCGCGTGCCCGTCGCCCATGTACAGCAAGCCTCCGGGCACATTCACCGGAAAATAAACCGTATTCCCAACGCTGGCCTCAGGAGAATCCATGTTGCCGCCAAACTCTGCGGGCACAATCGAACTGCGCGCCTCGCCTCCAGCCGGCGCAACCCCAATGCAGCCGAAAAACGGATGCAGCGGAATCTTCACCGAGAACTTCGAATCCTGCGCCTTGAACGTTGCCGTATTAGCCGCATGATCGATGGGATAAAACCAAATTTTCTCCGGCAGCGGCGGATGCAGCATGGGCGTGTAATTGGTCTCATTCAGCGCTCCAAACCCCGGCGCAAACGCTCCCACGCCCTGATCCCCGTCAACTTCAAGATCAAGAATCTTCACCGCCAAAGTATCGCCCGGCTCCGCGCCCTCAATATAAAAAGGACCGGTCAGAGGATTGTCGCCCTTGCTCATGCTAAGCGTGTCCCCCGGCTTCTTGATGGCATTGCCAAAGCAGTCGAGCGTATTGGTGTCCAGAATGTCCCCCGGCTTCAACCGCGCAACCGGCTCGGCCGAGCCATAAACATATTTCACATCGTTGATGGTCGCGTGATACTTCACTACTTTGCCTGGAGCGGCCTGTGACAGAACGTTCGTTGCGCTAAATATCAGCAATATGGGCGTCAGAATATAGCGGTCCAAGAACACCTCCTGAATGAATCGAATTGCAAACCCACCCAGCGATCTGCATAAATATGCAGTCCAGCAAATATTAGGGTAATGGCGATATTACCCCAATCGACGAATCTTTAGTTTCCGCAGTCTCTGGCGATGTCGTTTCTACGCCGCAGGATTTGACATTTTGTTTACATTTCCATGACATATTCACGCACCATCGAACTATGATTCGGCCCCTTGAGGTTTCTCGCCGAACACCTAAGGGCCTCATCACTTGCCGCGCCAGAAAGGTCGATTATGCCGAGAAAACAACTTTCCGTCAGCGTTCGCAGCGCTCGTGCCATCGCTCTACTCACCCTTCTCACGGTGGCGGCAGTCGCGCAGGCACAGACTTACACCGTGCTGCATGCGTTCACCGATGGGGAAGACGGAGCAGTTCCTAGCCCCCTCATCCGTGACGCGCAGGGGAACCTCTATGGCACGACCAGGTTTGGCGGCATCCCCTCCTGCGGCGAAGACACTTGCGGCACGGTGTTCAAGATCGACAGCGCCGGCAAAGAGACCGTGCTCTACCGCTTCGAGGGCGGGAACAATGGTTCAAATCCCGTTGCCGGTTTGGTCCGTGACGCGGCGGGCAACCTCTACGGCACGACCCAGGGCAACGGCAGCATTGGCGGCCAGTCCGTAATTTTCAAGGTCGATCCGAAGGGCCAGCAAACCGTGCTTTACGTCGCCGATGGACCCGACGGTTCCTCATTAGACTCGCCACTTACACTCGATGCGCACGGCAACCTTTACGGCATGTCGCCCTACGGGGGCAATACCAATTGCGGCGATGGCGGCGGTTGCGGAACCTTGTTCAAAATCACTCCCGCCGGCAAATTCACCCTACTCCACGCTTTTACCGTGGAGGACGGAAGACAGCCGGAGGGCGGCCTGGTCCTTGACGCCAAGGGCAACCTTTATGGCACTACTAACTTTGGCGGCGACCTCAAGTGCGAGTCCCTCGGCTATGGCTACTTTGTGCCAGGCTGTGGAACTGTCTTTAAGCTCGATCGCAACCGCAAGTTCACCGTACTCCACACGTTCACCGGAAAAGTCGGGGAAGGTGGCGGATCATTTCCTCTGGGTCTGACTATCGATTCCGCCGGAAACCTCTATGGCATTGCGCAAAATGGCGGCCATGTCATCAAACATACAGATTTCGAGTATGGTGTTGGAACCATTTTCAAAGTGGATACAAGCGGCCGGTTCGACGTGCTCTTCACCTTCGTCCCCTGCACCGAACCCCCGTGCACGAGGGGCCAGGTGCGGAATCCCGTCTTCGCCAGCCACCTGGTCAGAGACTCGAAAGGCAACTTGTACGGCCTCGAACAATCAAACGACTGCGCCAAGGGTGGGGGATGCTTGTTCAGACTAGACACGGAAGGGAAATTAACCGACCTTTACGATTTCGAGGGCGAGAACGGAGGCCCGGATGGATTCACTCCGATGGGCGTTGTCTTCGGCTCAGATGGCGATTTCTACGGCAGCATGTTCCTTGGCGGGAACAATGGTGGAGGTGAGTGCACCTATGGCTGCGGTACGGTGTTTCATCTTACTTTTTAGCCCGAACGCTGTGCGGCGATCGGTACTCCGCAAAAAGCATGCGGTCAGACATCACTGAGCGAACACGCGTTCTCAAGATGCTCTAAAGAACGATTGCGAGTCTCTAGTACCTCGTCCCGAAAGTTTGCGTCATAAGTCCGCACTGTCATCCTGAGCAACGCGAAGGATCTATGTACTTTGCTCGCAGTACCAACGCATTATGCCTCGCGCCGAACAAACCTAACGACTTATGCGGCGTATTTCTGGGACACGACACTAGTTAGCCGATCCACGCCAACCACGCCCACCCCACCAGAAGAGTCACCAGCGTGATGGGCAAACCAACCCGAAAATAATCCCAAAAACCAATCTCCATCTCTGGCTTCGCG
>Ga0208827_1001433_pt1 | contig 10323 bp, 16 predicted proteins | sample Sb_taG_5_FD_187709 | JGI IMG/M metagenome (GOLD analysis project Ga0208827, IMG submission 187709) | Peat soil microbial communities from Weissenstadt, Germany - Sb_50d_8_FC metaG (SPAdes) (version 2) | ecosystem: Environmental > Terrestrial > Soil > Wetlands > Peat | place: Germany...
AGAGAAATACGATTGCGCGAATGACCAGATACAGAGCCGCGCCGGCCGCCAGGGCGCGCTGGCCTTGGAACGGACCGTCGCTTTTCCAGATCAAGACGCATGCCACGGCCCCGGAGACCAGTCCGATGACCTTGTTGTTGATGAGCAGCCAGAAGACGATCGGGCCGAGATCGGCGACGAGCGTGCCAGCAATGGCTGGGGGCAACATGGTCGGGCGGGGCACTCCAGAGGGCGGGAGCAAGCATCCTGTCCCAGGAAGGGCCAGGGCCTCATGGATTCCAGGGCCAGCTCGCAATTCGAAGGCCTATCTTGCGATCGCCGCGCATCGCTGTCAATGACTCCTTGCGTCGCGGCACCAGCAGGCGAGCCTGGTCCGCGGTAGCCCCCGGCCGTGGCTCTCCAGACTTGATCAAAAGGCGGGCATGAACTCGGGTCGGTCCGATGGTAAGATGGCGGACATCGATCATCGAGGCGACTCGGCCTCCACTCCCTGGGAATCAATCATTCAGGACCCGACGACATGACTACACCGCGCGCGACTGCCGACATCGGGCTTATTGGCCTTGCCGTGATGGGCGAAAACCTGGTGCTCAACATGGCGAGCCGCGGGTTCACAGTCGCCGTGTTCAACCGGACGACCTCCAAGGTCGATGCGTTCCTGGCCGGGCGCGCCAGGGGCAAGTCAATCATTGGCTCACATACGGTGCAAGAGCTCGTCTCCAGCCTCAAGCGACCGCGCCAGATCATGATCATGGTCAAGGCAGGCGCGCCGGTCGATGAAGTCATCAACGAGCTGGTTCCGCTGCTGGAGCCGGGCGACATCCTGATCGACGGGGGCAACTCGCACTACCCGGATTCGACCCGCCGAACCCGACAGCTCAAGGAGAAGGGCCTCCTGTTCATCGGCACGGGAGTTTCAGGCGGCGAGGAAGGCGCGCTGCGTGGGCCCTCGATCATGCCCGGCGGAAACCCCGACGCCTGGCCGCACGTCAAGCCGATCTTCCAGGCCATTGCCGCCAAGGTCGCCGACGGAACCCCGTGCTGCGACTGGGTCGGGCCCGAAGGCGCCGGGCACTTCGTGAAGATGGTCCACAATGGAATCGAATATGGCGACATGCAGCTCATCTGCGAGGCCTACCACGTGATGCGGTCCATGCTCGGAATGGAACCGGCCGCCATACACGATGTCTTCGCTCGGTGGAACGACGGACCATTGGACAGCTACCTGATCGAGATCACTCGCGATATTCTCGGTTTCAGCGACCCCGAAACCGGCAAGCCAATGGTCGACCTGATCCTCGATACGGCTGGCCAGAAAGGCACCGGCAAGTGGACCGTGATCACGGCCTGCGACCTCGGCGTGCCATTGACCTTGATCTCCGCAGCCGTCTTCGCGCGCTCGCTCTCGGCACAGAAAGAGGAACGCGTCACCGCCTCACGCGTGCTCAAGAGCCCTACCGCACCATTCACAGGCAACCACCAATCGATGGTGGACGCCCTCGAGCAGGCTCTCTACGCCGCCAAGATCATCTCCTACGCCCAGGGCTTCAGCCTGATGAAGGCCATGGCGGATGAGTCGAAATGGGAGATCAACAACGGAGCCGTGGCCCTCATGTGGCGGGGCGGCTGCATCATCCGCAGCGCCTTTCTTGGCCGCATCAAGCAGGCTTTCGACCGCAATCCCAAGCTGGCAAACCTCTTGCTCGATCCCTACTTCACCGGCGAAATCACGCGTGCCGAGGTAAGCTGGCGGCGCGTCTGCGCTGGGGCGATCACCCACGGCATTCCGCTGCCCGGGATGACTTCCGGCCTGTCGTACTTTGACGGCTATCGCAGCGAGAACCTGCCGGCCAACCTGCTGCAAGCCCATCGCGACTTCTTCGGTGCCCACACTTATGAGCGCGTCGACCGCCCTCGCGGCCAGTTCTTCCACACCAACTGGACCGGCCGGGGAGGCACGACCGCTTCAACCTCTTACAACGTCTGAGCGATGAAACGGTGGGTACGATGACCGATCTCGCTCGTGGACGTGCCCGCTCCGCCGGACCCGGCGACGTCATCTGCCTTGAGCCGAGGTGGGGTATGAGTTCTGACCTCCAAGAAAGACGCCGAGCAGGTAGCAAACTTGCTCGGCGTCTTTCTTGCGCATTTCACGAGCGCCGGCGACTCCTATGGAGTCGCCTCGACTTTGAGGATGACGGCTGTGGCGTCGTCTGACTGGTCTGCCCCTTGCGCATGGTTGGTCACTGCCTGGAAAAGTGCATCGAGGATTTCGTCAGGGCTACACTCTCGATGCTGATGAACTGAGGCAAGAAGCCGCTCACTCCCGAAGAAATGGCCTTCTGGTGAGTGCGTCTCCACGATGCCGTCCGTGAAGAGAACGATCAAATCACCAGGCTCCAGTGTGATCTCAGAGGACGCCGGATACTCGCTCGACAAGTCCACCCCAAGCGGCATACCAGTGCTGGTGAGGACCGCCTTCGTCTGTCCTTGATGGTCGAGAACATATCCGGGCCAGTGACCTGCCCCGGCATACGTCAGAACTTTCTTCCGGGGATCAAGGTGGACAAGCAGGAGCGTCACGAAATGGTCACTTTTGTTCTGGCGGCAAAGGCGACGATTGGCGAGCGCCAACATTGTGCCCGGCTGATTCAGTGTCAAGGAGAGGGCATGAAGGTACGCACGGGCTTCCGCTATCAAGAGGGCGGCAGCAACTCCATGACCAGTCGCGTCCCCGATTGCGATTCCCAGGCAGTCCTCGCCTTCTACCGTCAACGGCATGAAGTCGAAGTAGTCGCCACCGACCTCGTTGGCGAAGAACACTCTTGCGGCGATCTGGAAACAAGGCACGGTAGGCATGACCTTGGGCAGAAGTCCCTCCTGAATCTGGCGTGCCAAACGGCGGTCGTGATTTTGTTCCTGCACCGTCTTTTCTGCGTGCTTACGCTCGATGAACTGACTTATCTGGTTCCCGATGCAGGTCATCATCTTGACAAGTTGTTCGTCCGGCTCCCCAATCTCCCGACCGAAAAACTCCATGACGCCAAGAAACTGGACGCCATTTCCGACAGGGAAACCGATGACCTCGTGCAGCCCCACCTTGGCCGCAACATTCCAGCGAGGGAGGTCGGGGTCTTTCGCCATGTCGGCAACCCATACCACGCTGTCAGCACCCCACACCCGACCCGGAAACCCCTGTCCTTGCAAGAACCTGTACTGCTTGCTGGCCCGCTCGAACTCTTCGGCCATGTCAGTCCGCACGGTCCATGACTGGATCAATTGGAGGTCTCTGGCGTTGCGATCCAAGATCCAGAACAGCCCGACTTCCCACCCCAGGGCCTCGCAGACGGCCTGAAGGATCGGTCGAGCGGCGTCTTTGATGCTGAAGGAATCTGTGAGAATTTGCGCCACTCGAAACTCAGCAGTCAGTTTCCGCCCGGCGAATTCCACCTGCGCAATATGTTCGGTCAGTTGCGCCTGGATCTCGTCTAAGCGGCTGGGCATCTCCTTTAGCGGGCTTTCCTCAAGGCTCGATCTGACGATCCCCCGAACGACCCTCCCCGCCTGATGGTAGAGGAGAAGGATGAGGGCGGTCATGCAGTACAGAAACAACCCGAACTGATCGACCGGCGACTCGATAGAGAGGGAGAACCGGGGGTATAAGACGAAAAAGGCCAAAGCCACAGGGCGAGGAAAAGGTAGAGCAAGGCTGGGCCGACGCCGCCGTACCAAAGGGTGAACAGGAGGGCACACAAGAACCAGAGGTAGTAGGGTGCGCTGGCAAGAAAGGGTCGAGCAGCAGACAGGCGAACGTGGCCAGAGCTACGCTGATGAGCGCACTGCCGTAGCGCAGCCACCAGGTGCGAGCGCCCCCCTCTTTGGCAAGCGCCGCCTGGCTCCGGGTGTTCCCACCAGGGCTGTTGGGTTCCACCATGAGCAATTCACTCCGTCTGTGTCCGAGGCGATCAAGGCCGGCATCCTGGCCATGATCAAGGCCGCTGCGGGCAAGATGAGCGAGCGATGACCTGGGCCCGCATCACCTGCGACAAATGCCACGCACCCATCTACACCGGTTGGGTTAAGATGACCCAGGCGCGAGGCATCGTCCTGCTGGTCTAGTAGTTGCCCCGCCGAAGCCGCTCCAACCGGGCGTCGAGGCGGCTGTTAAACCAAGCGCCGAACAATCGCTCGATCCATCGCAACATGCGGCACCTCCCGAGCCATTATTGGTGTCAGTCCTTTTTTTCGGCGAAAAAAGAACTGACACCAATCATCAGCGGCGAAAAAAGAACTATCACCTTTCCCAAGAATTTCTGCGACGCGGTCCGCGTAAGCTCTGACGGCGCGGGTCCCTCCGGGATCACCCGCACGGGCGCGCCCCTGGGGATCGCGACAATCGAAGGCCCTGCCCACGACGAGGCTCTCGGCGCGATCGGCCTTGGAGCGGCTCGCCGTCGGTCCCCCTGCTAACCGGCGAGCGTGGGATGGGCTGTTCTCCAGCCTCGCGGCCCGCGTCGCCCGGGCCGAACAACTCCTCCCGGATGACATTGACATTCTCCGGTGCTTCGACTCCAAGCCGGACCCGGTTGCCGCTGACGCGAAGAACCGTGATGCGGATGTTGTCGCTGATGGTGATCGTCTCGTGAACATTGCGGCCTAAGACAAGCATCGTTCGTGGCTCGTTCCTTGTTGGAGGCTCAGCTTGTGCTTCGGATGAGGATTCTGTCGGAACCAAGGCCCTGCGCCGGCTTCCGTCGCTGCGCCCGATCGGCGAGTCTTTCCCGGATGCAATGACCTTGATCTGATTCATCACGACCACCACGCCCTCGACCTCGGCGACGATCGCCTGAGCGACCTGCTTGAGGTAATGGGTAGGCAGACGGCCTCGCAGACGTGCGACGCCCTCGCGGACCTCGCACGAGATGTCCCGGAGCGCCAGATAGCCACTGCGCCGGAGACGGTCCTCGGCCTCCTCCTCGATCGTCGTCCGACGAATCGCGCCCGAGGCCATGGCGATGTCGCCTTCCAGGTACGAATCAACGCGAGCGCTCATCACACCGTCTCTAACAGGTCTTCCGATGGGGGAACTCTCGAGGCTCTGACCCTCGATCGCGCGAAGAACAGGCTGACGAGGATGGCACATGATGAATTACCAATCGTTTGATGAGAATCAGGCCCGTCGCCGCGATGATCCCCATGAGCAGCGACAGCACCCGTCACCGTCACACTCCCCATCATTCAGTCGAATGCCGCCGTGTCCGTCGGCAATGGCGACTCCGGCGCCTCGTCGGCGCCCCGGCGTCTCGATCGCTGACCATGCGGAGTTGAAAGCGACGCGGTCGATGCCCTCCCGTCGTCGAACGCTTCGTCCTCTTCGAGTTCCGGCTGCTCGATTGACTCGCGTTCTTCAAGTTTGTCGTTGACACCAACGAACGACAGTACCTTCAGCCGGAGTTCTTTCCATAACGCGGCCAGCTTGTCGCCCAGTCCCTGCGAGCAACCTTCATCTCGCTCGTGACGAAAAATCCCTGACATCTTCCCCTCCGATTGGTGTGGGCTCCCTACAAATGCACTCGCCATCCGAATTACGGTTTAGCTTGACTCTAATGAACTCCTTCTCGGCCGCGAGAGGGGGTCGAATCACGCCCCGCTCGTCGATCCCCGATCAGATCGCCACCGCCTTTACCTCGCCCCAAGCCCAGCAGCGTCCAGGTCGAGGGCTGGGGACCGCCCTTGACTCGAACGAGAAAGGACGAGTCCGCGTTGGAGACGAAGGCCACCCCGGTGATGAGGATGGGCACGTCGCCAAACACGCTCGCCGAGTAGACCTGCTCGAAACGACTCGTTCCGGGATTGAGCAGTGGGTCGCGGGTCCCGCCGTTGGGCGTGCCGACGGTCACGAAGTCGGCGCGCGATGCTGGAAGCCCGAGCCCCACGCAAGGGGTGGTCAGCAGGATGATACGGAATGTCTTCACAAGCCGATTCCTCCTGGTGGTATCCTCTTCGGGACGGACGAGGCCGAGCTACCGTTTCGGTCCTCTCAATGATCCGCGGCGGAAACAAAAAAAGCCTCGACCGTGCTATGATGCACGGTCGAGGCTTCACGGCCCAATCGGCTCGCCGAACGTGAACGGGTCGGATTCAATATGCATTAGATCGAAGCCTTGTGTTGTCGTCAAGGCCCCATCAGAAAAATTTTTTGATCCGAGGGACTTGTCTTTCCCGTCGCCATATCAAAAAATGCTCGGCGACCATCCGGAGTGCGGGGTCAGGCTTTGTTTTTGGTTTCGAGGCCAGCACGTAAGAACCAAGAACAAAGTCTGACACCATCCCTCCCGCGTGGTCGAGAAAGAGCTGCTGGGGCAGTTGTGGGAAGGGAAGGTGGATTCGGCGATCGAACTTCTGAAGGGGGCATTGGAGTGGGTGAGCAACCCTGCTGCGGTCGAGGAGCTCATCGCGTACCTGGAGAAGCGGCGAGCGTACATCCCCAACTACGAGCAACGGCAACGGGCGGGGTTATGGATCGCCAGCACACGGGTGGAGAAATACAACGACTGGGCGGTGTCGGCACGCTGCAAACACCAGGGGATGAGTTGGTCGCCCCAAGGGGTGCTGGCCTTGGCCGCGCTGGAAGCCGCGCGGCGGAACGGTGAACTCGACGCTTGGCGTCGGGTCGATGCCCTCCCGGAGCGTGCGTTACCGGAACCGGTTCGCAAGGCCGCTTGATCGCGGAACCGGCGCACCAACTGGCGGGCGCCAGGAAAAATTCCAGAAGCGTACTTGACTTGATGCCTCAGACTCGTTCTACTTAGAAAAGAAAGGTCGGCCTGTCCCCGTCCGGCAGGCCTACCAAGGCCAAGACGCCTCGTCCGTGCCATATCGGCATGGACGAGGCGTTTTTGTTTGCCGGGTTCGAATGGTCTGGAGCGAACACCGCCCTTGTAGGATGCGCACGATGAGGCGATCGGAGAGGAGTTTCGAAGCGGGCACCCATCACCCGACCACCGACCTTAAGGGAGACCAATCGAGGAGATGCAGAGGCCGGTAGTTCTGCCCGTGGGGTGGAGCTGGTGCCTGCGTACCTTTTCATCCGACGGGGACTCTCATGGTGACCCTGGAAACCCTGAAAAACATCCAATTCTTGCAGGATTTTTCGGACGACCACCTGCAACACATTGCCTCGCTTGCGGAAATCAAGGAATTTCCGGCCGGCAGTGTGGTGTTCCGCGAGGGGCAACCGCGCTCGTCGGTGTACCTGGTAGTCCAGGGCAACATAACCCTGGAAATCAACGTGCCCGCCCGTGGTGCCATGCAATCCCAGACAGTGGGTTCCGGAGAGCTGCTGGGCTGGACACCTGTGCTCGGCCCCGGGTTCATGACCGCAACGGCGCGTGTGCAGACGCCCAGTACGTTGCTGGTCCTGAACGCGGCGCAGATCCGGTCGTTTTGGGCTTACGACACATCGTTCGGGTTCGCGTTCATGCAACGCATCGCCCAAATGTTGAACTGGCGGCTTTTGGATCTGCAGCAGCGACTTGCACGAGCGACAGTACGACTCCACCATCCAGAGCCGCTTGTACTGTAACGCCACCTCGGCCGCATCCAAATCCGTGTTGGTGCGGAGCACCCACTTGCCGTCGTAGCGAGCCTCCTCAACGATCTTGGCCTCGTCGATCTGGAAGTGATCCGGACCACTCGGGCACAGGTAGCGGCGGTATCCCTTGTTGCCGATCAGCGACTTCTCCCCGGCCTGGAGTTTCTCACGCAACGACACCACGATCGCCTCTCGATCCGCGGCATCCTTGCGGGCCTCGTCCTGGTTGCGACAGACGATGTAGCGACGGCCTCATGCCGCAGCCGCACAACAGGTGCGGGCGGCTGAGGCTCAGTTCGCGGGCCAGCTTCGCGGTGGGCGTCCCCTGGGCAATACCACGGAGGATCGAGAGGATCGTCGCAGGGCTGAAGTGCGTCCCCTGCCAGGGGGTGCCGGTGAACACGTTGAACACCCGGCGGCAGCCTTTGCAGCGGTAGTCGACGACCGGGGAATCGGGGCGACGGCGGTGGACGTGGAGGCCGTCGCCGGCGGCGCATCGGGGGCAGGCCAGCCCCTGGGGATGGAGCAAGTCCAGGAGCTTCTGGTAGCAGGCGTCTCGGTCCATCAAGTCGATGATCGGGAAATCCATGGGGTCGCCTCCCTGGGGAAATCCGCTGCGAGACCGGACCGCCAGGAGACCAGAAAAGCAGGTGGTGTGAAAGGGCCAACCACCAAATTCGCTACATGAGCCAAGTCCGGGGGTGCAGGAGTTTTCCGGCATCGCAAGCACGAGACTCTGAGGAGACATGACCATGACCGTCATGCAAATCCGCTGCGATCGATGCGGCGAGATCATCGAGACCGGCCGCCACAAGCTCACCCTGCAGTGCGAACCGCGCCCGGCGATCTCGTCGCGGGACTCCGCGACGAGCGATCCCGGAATCAACCTGTGCAAACCATGCTTCGACGAACTGCACGAGTGGTTTGCCGAAAGCTGGTCTACGTCGACTCATCGTTTGCGGCCGCCTGATCGCAGCCCATTGGCTGATTGACACTTCCGTCGAGAGGACTGCTTGGTAGAGGCGGCACAAAAAATCCCTAGCGCTCGCCAGTTGGTGCGCCAGGACGGGGGTGTGACCGCCCCTCGTGCCGGACGGGGTCGCCCCGGCTGGCCGATGGCCGCGCACCAACTGGCGAGCGCCTACAAATAACGTCGCAGCCTGTCCGTTCAGGTTTACGCCGATTCCGATAACCAATCGCGGCGCAGGACCTTCTCGGTCCCAACAACACCAAACCTGCCGCACGGGGCAACCACGAACGGAAAAGGACGGCAAGGTGCCCCCTCTCGGCTCACGGGGAGGGGAGTTTTTTGCCTCTGCCGGAAATTGACCCAAAAACTTGACTCAAGTTGCGCGGGTTTGGCTCTATAAGGGCTCTAAAAACATGGCCTGACCCCCACAGTTCCCTTTGGCCCAAAGCCGTCGGATCGTGCGGAGCTTACGCTCGACCGTTTGCGGCACACACCCGAGCTTCGCAGCGATCTCGGCGTTGGTGTGCCCTTCCATCTTCCACCGCGCCACTGCGCGCAGCGTGTCATCGCCCAAGCAGCCATAGAGCCGCCGGCATTCATCGGCCATCTGGCCGCCAGCTCGGGAGTGGGCTCGGGATCGAGGACCTGTTCGAGGCCCGGTCCCGCCAGATCCGAGAGGACGAGCACCCGGCCGGAGCCCCGTGTCGGCCGACCCTCGTGGCGCACCAGGTCGATCGCCTTGCGCACGGTGACGACAACCAGCAGTTGCCAAAGGTCGTCGCGGTCGTTGAGCTGAGGGAACTGGCCGCATTCGGCCCGCTGATAGAAGCTCTCGAAGGCACTGAGGGCCACATCCTCCTCGTCGGCCGCGCTGCGCGAGGTGCCCCGGAGATGGGCGCGGACGAGCCCGACCAGCCGCTGGAAGTATCGCTCCCAGAGTTGCTGGGCGGCGGTCCGCTCCCCCGTTTTCATCAAATGGATGCAGTGAGTGATCGACCCTTCAGACGCCATCGCCATCGTGCCCCGCGACGAGTCTGAGTGGTGAAACCCTCCTTCAGCCGGCGGGGGTCTCACCATATAAACAGGACCAAGTTCCCGAAAATGTACGCACTTTTAAGGAATGGCTCATGTCAGGCAACCAATAAGGTCTTGGGGGGCCGGGGGCAGAATCTCCGTACCCCGGTTGCCCTAGCCCATGAGGCTACCCGAACTTCTGAGGCTGCTTCCCCTTTGCCCAGGCCATCCGATCGCACTCCCGACCACCGATTTCCCTCCATGAGCCGGAATCTTTCGGGGCCCCCCGATCTTTGCACTGCGTCGACCCCAAGGTTGAGTCGGCGCAACAAAAAACACCCCCCATGCGAGCTTTCGCACAGCGAGGCCACCATAGCCGAGCGTCAGTTGCCCGTCACGAACAACTCGCCATCTTCTTAGCATGGGCAGGGCGGAGCCGAGTGTCAATATCCAGGTACGTCTAAAATATCAAGATATTCTGAAAAATCCGGTGGAATTAGGCCCCGGCATGCATCACAGGTCCGCGCGGCCTCACCAGGCCGCGGATACCTCGGCCCCAGGGCAGCCGGCCCGCCCTCGAACGCTCGGGACAATCCGGTTGCCTGGGGGCCGGGGGGGTCACTGGGCCCGCGGGGCCACGCGGCGGGCGTCATGGCCAGCCGTTGCGGCTCGGCCCGCCGTGCTGGCGGCCTGCGCCGCCTTGGTGGCGCCGCTCGTGCCGGCGGCCGACAGGCGAGCGGCCCAA
>Ga0208827_1001437_pt1 | contig 10315 bp, 11 predicted proteins | sample Sb_taG_5_FD_187709 | JGI IMG/M metagenome (GOLD analysis project Ga0208827, IMG submission 187709) | Peat soil microbial communities from Weissenstadt, Germany - Sb_50d_8_FC metaG (SPAdes) (version 2) | ecosystem: Environmental > Terrestrial > Soil > Wetlands > Peat | place: Germany...
CGGGATCTATGTCGATCGGATCTCCTATGTATTACAGTCGCCGTTTCACGTTGAGTGGTTGTGTGTCGCTTGTTTCGTGATCGCCGGGTCCGCGATTGATGTGACGGTGCGTGATGGCGGTTGGCGGCTGTTGCGTCCGGGACAGGGGCTGGCGGGCGTGTAACGCGGGGCGGCCGTGGCTCGTTCCTGGTTTTTGTGAGAAAACAAGATGCGGCCACGGCCGCGATGGCCAGCATAGAAGATGCCGCGGAGTGCGGGGAAAGAGCGGATGGCCTGGTCAGCGTGGTGCTGGGCCGGGTGATGCGGCAGCGCCGCAGCATCGCGGCGGCGCTGGACTACGTGAAGGCGCTGTCGCGGGGGACGCGGGCTAACTGCTGGGACCTGGCGGAAGAGGCCGGGCACGAGAGCCCGCGCCGGATGCAGGCCCTGCTCAGGCGGTATAAGTGGTCGTGGGAGAAGCTCCGGGACGCGCTTCCCGCGCTGGCGGCAGAGTTCCTGCCGGACGACCCGGATGACCTGGCCGGTCCCGGGATCGCGATCGACGAGACCGCTCACCTGAAGAAAGGGAAGTCCACTGCCTGTGTCTCGCCCCAGCATGCGGGCGTCACCGGGAAGGTCGAGAATTGCGTGACCTGGGTGTTCGCCGCGCTGGTCACCGCGTCCGGGCAGGCATGGGCCGACTTTGACGTGTACATGCCGAAGTCGTGGGCGAAGGACCCGCAGCGCCGCCGGAAGGCCTGCATCCCGGACCGCCTGACGTTCGCCACGAAACCGGAACTGGCCATCAATCAGCTGAAACGCCTGATGGCGGCCGGGACGCGCGCCATGTGGGCCGCCGCCGACGAGGTCTACGGGCGCTGCAGCGAGTTCCGGGACGCGTGCCGCGCGCTGAACCTGGCCTACGTCGTCATCATCCCGTGCGACTACCGGGTCACCCTCGCCAGAAACACTGTCATCCGCGCTGACGGCGCACTATCAGATGCCGTGTTCGAGCGCCGGTCGTGCGGGAACGGCACGAAAGGGCCCCGCTACAGCGACTGGGCCCTGGCCGCCACCGCGGACCCGCGGGAGTTCCTGCTGATCCGCCGCCTGCCCGCGCGCGAGAAGAACCAGTACACCTTCTACCTGTGCTGGGCGCCGGACGACAGGCCCGCGACCATGACTTATTTCATCACCATCGCGGGCCGCAGATGGCCCGCGGAAGTCGGCCACCGCTGCTACTTGTCAAGCGGGATTTGTCTTTCACGGCTGCCCTCCTTGTCCTTCTTCCTGCGTTTCGCCGGTTTCTGCCTGGGGTGGTGCCCAGCGGGCGCGGGTGTAGTAGCCGGGCGGGCGGTCCCTGCGCTCGCGGAGCTCGCGCATCTGCTGCTCGTCGGCGGTGATGATCCAGTTCCTGCCCCCGGGTGCGCGGCGGGCGGTGATCCAGCCGCGGTAGATCCAGTTGTAGATGCTGGCGGTGGGCATGCCGAGCTCGGCGGACAGTCCCGGGACGGACCACTCGCCTGGGTTCAGGTCCGTGAGGACGGCGGGCCGGCCCTTGGCATTCTCGCGGATGGCGTGCTTGCTGATGATGTTGCGGACCTGCTGGCCGGTGAAGACCGCGGTGCGCTTGGGCGGCCGGTATCCCGCGGCGTTGAGCGTGCCGGCGATCTGCCTGCTGTTGCGTCCCTCGCCGGCGAGCCGGGTGACGGTCTCCAGGAGGGCCGGGTAGTAGGAGAGCTGGTCCAGGCGGCCGACAGGGCGGACGGCTCTCCCGCTGGTCCGGTGGCCGCCGGCCCAGGTGATGTCCACGTTCACGATCTCGCTGTCGCCCTCGACGGCCACGGTGACGTCGTCGGTAAGAATGCGGAGCAGCTCCTTGCGGTCGGCCCGCGTGGTCGTCGGGGCGTCCCAGACCCGCGGGAGGTCGGAGGCCAGGGACCTGATCGCGTCCCGCTCGGCGGGGGCCAGCACTGCGGGCGTCTGCTCGGCGAACCGCTGGTACTCGGCCTCTAGCCGCCCGGCCTCGGCGAGCGCGGATTCCCAGTCGGCCTCGAGCTGCCGGGTGACGAGCCTGTTCTCGGGGTCGGCGAGCTGGTACTGGCGGCGGGCGCGGTCGGCGGCGTAACGGCCGCGCTCGACGCGCTGCCGCCAGAGCTTGTCCAGGGCGGCCCGCTCGTTCTCGGCGTGCGCAGCGGCGGCCATCGAGACCTCCAGGGCCGCCGGGGCCACCGCGTCGAGGACCTGCCGGGCGACGTAGTCATCGAGCGCGGGGCCGGCAATGTGCTGGCAGCGGTCGCCGGTCCCGTAGTTCACCGGGTAGAACCCGCAGGTGTAGCCGTAGGCGGCACGGGCGGACGGATCGTGGTAGCTGACCGCCATGCGGTGCCCGCCGCACAGGCCGCAGCGCAGCAGCCCGGACAGCAGCGCCTGCCCGTTCCGGGGAGCGCCCGGGGACTCCGCGGTCTGCTGGTTGGCGGCCAGCCTGGCGAGGTTCGCGCGGTACTCCTCCTCGGAGATGTAGGCGGGAAGCCTGCCCGGCAGCATGACCAGCCACTCGCCGGCGGGCTTCACCACTTTCCCGGTGTCCGGGCGGCCGGGGATCTTCCTGCGGGGATCGACCTGACGGCGGCCGTAGGCGTAATAGCCCGCGTAAGCAGGGTTGCGCAGCATGTTCTGCAGCGTCTCCCGGGTCGGGCGCCGCCATTCCAGGTCGCCCTTCGCCGGCCCCGAGCGCGCGCGGACCGGAAGCTGGATCTCGTGCCCGACGAGATAGCGCAGCACGGCGTTGAGGGTCCCCAGCCGCTGGAAGGTCCTGAAGATAAGGCGGACGACGTCCTGCGCCTGCTCGTCGGGGTCGAAGGCGGCCTCGCCGGACGGGCGCCGCACGTATCCGGCCGGGAGCGGGAAGATCAGCTCGCCGCGCTCGGCCTTGGCCCGCTTCGCGCCCAGCATCCGCTGCCGGATCAGGAAAATCTCTGCCTCGCTCATCGTCCCCTTCAACCCCAGCAGCAGGCGGTCGTTGTAATACCCCGGATCGTAGACCGCGTCCGGGTCAGCGAGAAGCGTCCCCGACAGCGAGCACAGCTCCAGCAGGTGGTGCCAGTCCTTCCCGGTCCGCGCCAGCCGCGACATCTCGATCCCCAGGACGACCCCCGCCCTTCCCATGGTGACCTCAGTGACAAGCCGGGCGAAGCCCTCCCGGGAATCCGGGACCGCCGCGGACACCCCGAGGTCGTCGTCGATCACGATGACCTGGGACCGGGCCCAGCCCAGCGCGACCGCCCGCCCGGCGAGCGCGTACTGCAGCCGCGTCGATTCCGTGTGCTCAAGGACCTGGCCCCTGGTCGACTGCCGGACATACACGATCGCGGCCAGGGCCAGGTGCTCCGGCCGGATCTTCAGCTGCGGCAGTCCCTCCGGATGCATGACCGCGTTCACCGTGACCGCCTCCCGCCGAGGCCGCGGCCCGTGCCGCGAGCATCGCCAGCAGCGCCACCGCCGTCATCCGCCGCCCTGGCGGCACCGCCGCCCAGATCAGCGGGCCGGGAGCCGCCGTCGTTCCGGTGCCCAGTCGCATCAGGATCACCTGCCGCAGCCAGCAGACGGCCAACCGTCGCTGCCGCCTGCAACAGTGCTCCCACGCTCAGTATCGCCCCGGATGCACCCGGAACGCTAGAGACGATTTCTTCTTTACGGGTATCAGCGGTGGCTGACTGAGGAAACTTTCAAAACGGGAAAGGACACCCTCGGCTGGGACACCTCCCAGGCCCGCACCTGGGACGCGATCTGCCGCCACACCGTCCTGACCGCGCTCGCCCAGCTCAGGACGGCCGCCATCCGCGCCGCCCTCAGCGGCTCCGCCGCGGTTCCCGTCACCGCAGCCGCCCGCGAGAGCACCGCAGCAGCCTCCAGCGAAAACACCGTGAGCACCGCTGACCTGCAGTTCTACCGGTACGGCGCGCCGCTCCCCGTCCGAGGCGGCCAGCCCTGCCCGCCAGATATCCCCCCGATCGAACTGTCCGACACCGAGACCGCCCGCATCGACCGCCTCGCCCGAGACTGGAAAGCCGGGCTCCTCACCACCGCCCGCCTCGCCTTCTGCCTCCGCTGGTCAGCATGGCGCAGGCGGCACCAGGCCCGCGCCCGCTGGCACCACTACAGCACCCGCCTCCAGGCACTCACCACCTGACCCGCGACGAACGAAAGGAGGTGACACGATGTAACCAGCACCCTGGAATCATGCGCCACGCTGAGCTGCAGCGCGGTCACAGAAAGAAAAACAGCAACTGTAATACAATGCACCGGGGCTACCCGGCCGACGTGCGTCTCTGCCGTCTCGGGCTGTCTCTCGCAGGCGTGGTGACCTCGGCGGACAGGACAGATCACATCTCGCTCCGTCGGCTCTGTCTCCCCCGTCTCGTGCTGTCTCGCCGCGTCCGGTTTACAAATCGGTTTACAAAGCAAGCTATTGATCTGCAGTTTCCCGCACCCTTCCCGCCCTTCCGTGGCTGCCATCCCTGGGTGCGCGGCACCGTGTCCGGGCTCGCCAAGCAACTGCCTAGCGGCATGGCCTTGACGCGCGACGTGTTGCCTCCGGTCGCGCCCGACGCCGGGCCGCCGCGCCTGGTCGTCACCACCGCTGCGGGCCTGCACCGGGGCACCGGCCGCGCCGTTGCCCTGCCCAGGCCCCTCCCCCGAACCCGACTGCTGCCAGACCTGACGGCAGACGGGTTCTGTCCAGGGTCGGCGCAGCCGATCACGCAGTGACGCCGGAGGCGCCCTGGACAGGTTCCGGCTGGCGTGAATACTCCTACGGCGGGTTCGGGGGAGGCCACCCACACTTCCACCCGCATGCCGCCCGCCGCCAGCCCAACGTCGCCAACTTGAACTATCAGCTTGGGAATCTGTGCCGTCCAGGCTGCCAAGCGGCCTGACCTGCGAGACACGCTGTCCGCGAGTGACCGTGATGGACCGCTCTTCACCGGGGTTAATGGCACGCTAATGGCACGGCGATCTTGGTGGGAAGAATCGTCACGCGGACAGCGAATCGATCGACGAGCATCATTGAAGGCGTGGATGATCAGGTGACGGAGGGTGTCATGCCAGTGGCGGATCCTCGGGAGGCAGAGCGCCAGTTGTGGTCGGCTTCCGGCCAGGGTGTGCTGGTGGACCTGCGTACCGGTGAGCAAGCCGCCGATGATCCTGCACATGGGGCCGGGATGTGGGTGCTGGCCGCACTGGATCGGTGAGCTGGAGGACTTGCGGATACCCGAGCAGCTGAACAAGCTGCTCGGCCAGCACGCGGTACGCGTCCGGCTGACGGCGATTACCGGAGAGGAACGCCGCGACCTGCGTGCTCAGGATGTCTACGCCGCGCTGCGGCCGGTGATTGATCAGAACGATGATTTGTTTCTGGGCAGGCTCATGGTGGCCTGGGAGCCGTTGCGTGAGGCCCTGACCCGTGGCGGCAGCTTTGATGTGCTGAGCTACCTGTACCGGGCCTACCGCGGCGAACTGACCGGCCCTAGCCTCGGCAGCCCTGTTTCCGCAGCTGGGTTCCGTAGGCCGCAGCTGCGCCAGCTGCTGTCCGTCCCCGGCTGATCGACCTGCAAGATGTCCCCGGCGGACAGCAGTACGCTCCCCACCCTCTGCTGGCCGTCATCGCCGATGACCCCGATGAGGACATCGGCTGGCCCGTTGCCGATACCCTCTGGTCCTACGCCGGCCGTTATTTCAGCGGGGACCAACGCCGCGACATCGGCTACAGTGCGCTAGCACGAGGCGCATGCCAGGCTGCCGCCCGCTTGCTCGGTCAGTCATGCCGATACCACTGTCGATCCGGGCGCGTACGGCCAGATCGCGGAGCTGTTTTACGAGCGTGGCGAATGGGCGAGGAGCCGCGACTGGTTGCATCAGGCGATCAATACCGGTGACCCCGATCAGGCGCCCAAGGCGATGTTCGGCCTCGGCGTCCTGGAAGATGAGCAGGGCGATCCCGGCAAGGCCCGGCACTGGTACCAGCAGGCCATCGGCACCGGCCACCCCGAGGCGGCGCCCAAGGCGATGGTCAACCTCGGCTTCCTGGAAGAGGAGCAGGGCGATCGAAAGCCGACCCCCACTGGTACCGTCGCTAATCAACGCCATGCCCTGAGGAGGCGCCGGAGCGCCCGAGACTTACGCCCGAACCTCCCGGTCATCGAGGTCTCGGTCAAACGCCGCAGGTTCATCGAAATCCACAAACAACTGCTTCGCAGCGCGGACTTCGTGCTCGTCCCCGAGGCCACGATCCCTGAAACTCTGCCTCAGAAGACCACGTTGCCAGCGTCCACGCCACATGAATGGCGTCCGCGTCGGTGTTGCGACGTACTGGTCGATTGACGACTGCTCGCTGAGACTCAAGGCGCTTCCGGCGCCGAGGAGCTGGACGAAGCTGTTCAATCCGGCGTTGATGGACGCCCGCACCGTGGCGTGAGCGCCAGAAGCCGCCGACACGATCACGATGCACGGCTCCGCGAAGACGACCTCCTGGACGTAGATCCATTCCCGGTGCCAGAAGAGCTTCTCTGCGTTCTTACGGCGGATCCGTTCCTCGACTGACAGCACGTTTGGGATCCTTGATCCCTGGACTTTCATTGCGCGTACGACGAATCCACCAGCAGCAGAGAAGCTCACCCGCATACCGACCTCGGCGGAAGACAAGGCACCGCTCGGATCAGAAGCTTCCGCCTTGCCACCGAAATCCTCGGTCCTGGCACATGCGGAAGTGACCGAGTACTCGGACTCGACCGGGACCGACTCCTCCTCGAAGCTGATGCCGAAGTCAGAGAGACGTGCGATGTGAATGTACCCGCGGCGATCGATGACGCCGATGTCGCCGAGCGCCATCGGTGTGCCAGGCAACCAGACCGGGGCTCGCGAGAACCGCTCCTGGAACGCGCCCCAGAAATCGTCGAAGGTGCCCATGCGCATCAACCTCCGATAGGCGCAGGAGATAGCCCTGATGGCGGGATATCTACTGTCGGCGCCACGTGGAGAGCGGGCTGGCCATAATATGTGTAGAGCAGGCCGAGCGGGGACCCCCGGCGGTGGAGCAAGTCCCACTTGGCGCACTGGAGCGCCTCGGCGGACCTCTGTCCCCCGAGCAGCCGCTGATAGAAGAACCGCCCGAACTCCGCAGCGACATCGTCAGGAACCTTGATCGATGTGCTCACCACGGCGCGGTTGCTATTGCGCAATAGCACACCCGCGACGGACTCAGCAGCGCCCGGGTGAAAGTCACCGCGGCAACCGTTGAAGAAGACCAGCGGCCGCTCTACCGCTTCGGATGCTCCCTTGATGTCCGCCAAACCGTTTTCGAGGTCAGTCACGTTGATCTCGAGAAGCTCCTCGTTACCGAACGAGAGCGTGCTCTCGAGGAACGCCAACTCGTAACCCGAGAGCTTGCGTGGGTCTTTCTTGGTCTTATGATGACAGGACAGATGGACTACTTGGTCGGGGCCGTCGGGCGCCGAGTAGAGAGGATCGGCGAGTTGCTCGACGAGCGCCAGCGGGCGGCCGGGCTCTGGCAGCGGACCGAGCAGTCGGAACACCGGCATGGAGGCTGCCCCGGCATAGCTGAAGAACTTGAAAAACCGGTACTCCAGCTCCGTGCTCGCAAGGTCCGGATGACGGAAGAATCGCACTTGCATTGGTTGCGCGGTGAGGAACTCGCTGCGACCAGTCTGGTTTTCCCTGTATACGTCACGGCGGTAGACCACCGCAGCGAATCCCAGCAAGGTCGCGGCCTCAGCTTCCAAATCAGTACGGCAGTCTGGACTTCCCAGCCATTCCCACGGTAGGTATTGTGCGCCGTGATCGACAATCTCGATCTGCGGGGGCCGCTCACGAAGCAATGCAGTATTGATGACCTCCGTGAAGATGTCTCTAGCTGCCTGTAGCATTTTGATATTGTTGGACGTGCAGTCGACGAAGCAATGGTACGCCTTTTCTTTGGCGAATGAAAGGAAACGCTGTGCCGTTGCGGGTTCGACCGGCAGGCCAAGGGGGCGTTCGTCCTCGACGGCGTACGCGAAACTCGTGACCTGTTTCCGCAAGAGTTCCCGGTCCATCAGTCGCAGCTCGAGCGGGTCGCCGTCCAGTGGGCGGATAATCACCTCGGAGCTGTACTGGTCCACCCGGATATCAGGACTGCTGAGCTCACCACTTGGGTGGCTGAGGACGTCCGCGCAGGGATCTGCGCTGCTACCCGTGCCCATCGTCCTGGTCCTCGGGCTCGGTTGTCCGCTTGATGGCCTGCACGTATCGTCCGGATGAGTACAGCGTTACCCAGATGGGCATCTCGTCCCTCCGATCACCATGTACCGAAAAGCTCGACTCGTGTGACCCGCCGGAGGTGCTGAGCTCGATCGACGTCCGAGCCGGGTCCACCTGCAATCCGGGGGCATCGACCGCGATCTCGAAGGGCGCGGTCGGCCGGTCCTCGCCGCCAGTTAGGCGAAACGCCGTGGCGGTGGGATGCTCGGCGGCATCCTGCCATGCCGCCGAGCCGGTGGCGATGGTCACCGTCAGCTGCAGCCGGTCCGCGGATTCCGGGCGTGCGGACAGGCGCAGGCTGCCCTCGACGTTGCTTACAACCGGGCGGCGGAGCGCCTCTGTCAACGACGATTGGATAGATTCGTCGACCACTCTGCGGAGGTCGTTTCGCTCGGATTCCTTTGAGTTGACAACGGACTGCACCGCCGCAGCGGTAACATCCCCCTCCAGCTCGTCGGGTGCGGCCCGCACGGCCGCAGCGGCAACTTCCCCCTTCAGCTCGTCGGGTGCGGCCCGCACGGCCGCAGCGGCAACTTCCCCCTTCAGCTCGTCGGGTGCGGCCCGCACGGCCGCAGCGGCAACTTTCCCCTTCATCCCGTCGGGTGCGGCCCGCACGGCCGCAGCGGCAACTTCCCCCTTCATCCCGTCGGGTGCGGCCCGCACGGCCGCAGCGGTGACCTTCTTGGCGTGGGGGGGAGCGGCCTGCACCGCTGCAGCGGCAACTTCCGTCTTCATCTCGTCGGGTGCGGCCCGCACGGCCGCAGCGGCGACCTTCTTGGCGTGGGCCGGGGCGGCCTGCACGGCTGCAGCAACGACGTTCTCGTCTAGCCTCCGGTCGGCGTCGTCTCGTGCCTCCATCGCCCCTCCGCTCCACACACACCGGGCATACCCGTGATCAGGGAACACACCACGGAGCCCCCAGCCAACAAGCCAAATGTGGCGCGCACCTGGGGCGGCCGCGAGAGTCAATAGCCCTCGATGGCCGGGACGATCGTCCCGCCGACAGACATCAAGAGCCAGGCGAGGGAGTTTGCTCACCGGGCTGCATCGCGATCATTCTCGGCACCAGCGCCCCGGTCACCCACCTCGATCACGATGCCATGCTCGCCAAGGTGAATGACACTGCTGTCTGACGGCAGACGGCGCACATCGTCACGGCGCGATTCCTCCCTAGCTCGCTGCCGCTGACTGCGCGTCCGCAGCCATGCCCGGCCAGCCATGGCAGCACCGAAGTGATATCCATTCAATCCCGGCCGCGTCCTCCGGCGGCGGCGTGGTCGCGGGCGGCTACCGGGTCGGATTCCGTCGTCATGGCGAGATGCGTACGTCACCGGAGATGTACGGCACCAGGCCGGAAGCCGAGCGGGCGCTATGGAAGACGGCCAGGGATGGGCGCGCAGACTGCACCCACGACCGGAGGTTCTACGCCCTGGTGCTGCTCGCCACGTTCGCGAGCCTCCGGTGGGGAGAGGCGACGGCATTGCGGCGCTGCGATCTCGACCTGGAAGCGGCCACTGTCAGGGTACGGGCCGCTTACGTGGAACGCTCGACCGGGGAAATGCTCCTCGGGCCGCCCAAGTCGAAGGCGGATCGGCGCATCGTCGGCATCCCTGACGCGATCATTCCGGCGCTCCGCGAGCACCTGTCGGTGTTCGCTATCGCACGTGGATCGCACGCCGTGCCCGTGCGCTGCCCTATCAACTGACGGTTTTCAAGAGCGCCCGTGGTTCATAGTCCGCCACCGCTGCTACCTGCGTTGTTGGCGTTCGGGGCTGGCTCGCCGAGCAAGATCATCCCGCGCATATCCCGCGACTAGGCTGCTCCACCTTGGTCCCGAGCCACGCACTACGAGCCCATTTCAGGCGTTGCTCGTGGGCCAAGAAGCCCCGTGTTTGTTTCAGGTTCACGAGAGTGCCGTCGGCGGCGACAACCGGCCGTTGATGGCAGTTCGGGGGCACCTCGGGTCACGGCTCGACGGTCGTTACGCCGCTGTCGCTCATCTGACCCGCGCCATGGTACT
>Ga0208827_1001449_pt1 | contig 10268 bp, 8 predicted proteins | sample Sb_taG_5_FD_187709 | JGI IMG/M metagenome (GOLD analysis project Ga0208827, IMG submission 187709) | Peat soil microbial communities from Weissenstadt, Germany - Sb_50d_8_FC metaG (SPAdes) (version 2) | ecosystem: Environmental > Terrestrial > Soil > Wetlands > Peat | place: Germany: Weissenstadt...
TTGCCTCGCGCTTGCTCACCACGATGCTAATCGGCTTCAGTGCCCTGGTGTGAGCGCCCTCGCTCTTCACAGATCCCCATGAACATATCGTGTAGGCTGGCAACGCGATCAACCTAGCTTTCATTGGAGCGGCTTGGGTAGTCGCCGACTCGATCGCGAGTCGCCAAAAGCAGGTCCAACATCAACAAGACCCAAGGCGACAGCCACGCCTTGCAGGGCAGTACGTAGTTCGTCTCTTTTCACACGTAGCTGAGCCATGCGGCTCATTGGTGGCGGAGTCGATGGCCCGCATCTGCGCCGATGTTACATTGTTCATGATTGGAATACTTTCATAATGATGTGCGACGCAGTAGAGAGGCCGCGCGGTCCACGAATGCCCGGGGCTCTCACTCTGGTGGTGCCTGGGGAAGCATCATGGGGGTTAGTTTAGGCACTTAACAGACCTCATAGTGTTCGACGTTAAGTGGCGGATCGATGAGGCACTCAAGATCGTAGGCGTAATAGTGGGCTTTGGCAATGTCGGCGCCCGCGTACGCGACGATAGCTTGACGCGACTCCCAGAACGACAGCAGGAGAAAGTGCATCCGCGCCTCTTCTGTCCGGCGCAGCAGATGGATCCCGAGATTGCCCGCATAAGTTTGATAGTCTCGGAAGCCGAAGTCAGTCAAATAGCGAAAGTAAGCCTCAGCCTCCTCGATGGGGACAACTCCGCGCCAGACCCGGGCAATCGTGTTTCCGTCTTTCACATTGCGGCCATCAGTTGGCCGGCATGGATCGGGCGAGCTATCCGAATACACTTCGTAGTGCCATACATGAGGCTCCATTTCGATCAAGTAGTCAGAATCGAAATCGTAATACTTCGCCATGCTGTAATCGTCCCCAGCAAAGCACTTGATGGCGTCGGTGTCGTCCCAGAACGTCAGCATCTCGAAATGCGTTACATCTGCATCTCTGCGGTGCAAACACCACGCCCCTCGATTTCCGCGCGTAGCCAGATACTCGGGCAGCGCAATCCTGCACATGAGGTCCAGGTATTCAGTAGCCTTCGAAACGGGAACCATCCCGTGCCATATTCGAGCGATCATGCAGCCCTCCCGTCAAGCGAGCGAACTCCGAGGAGAACATCCTCCAGCAACGACACAAGCCGCGTGGCGCACGATCGGTCAGGGTCAAGTCCGGGATCGTAAATAGTGAGTTCAAGGCCAAGCGCTCGGGGATGGCGGACGATCGGAGTCAAAAGATCCTCCAGTTCCTTGATTGTCGGCCCACCCGGTTCGGGAGAATCCACGGCCGCCATGACGGTCGGGTTGATGACATCGGCATCCAAGTGAATCCAAAACCCACGCAATTCCTCGCTCGATCCAGGTGATACAACCGCCATTGTTTCCACCCTTTCCGTCTGGATATCCGATATAACCAGCTTATCGTTCACGCTGGTTATATGCTAAAATGTGGTGATATTTCTTGTCAAGCCCTCTAAGAAGACTGGAGAATCTGGTTCGTCGCATGTCTCGCATTTCAAAATCGCCGTTCGAGCTGACCGGAGGACGATTGTGCCTGGATTTTGCGAACACGGTCGACGACCGTCCTACCAGCAATCCCAAGAGCCGGCTCAAGGGGTATGCGGACCTCCTGGCATTCGGTGTGCAAACAGGAGTCCTCTCCGCTTCGGAGGCGCGGGAAGCAGCAGCCCTGGAAACGAATCGGCCGCGCTACGCTGCTGAGCTCTATCGGCGAGCCGTAGCATTGCGAGAAAGGATATTCAGGATCTTTTCCGCGACGGCGACCACCAGCAATCCGCCGCTGAAGGACATGTTGGCGCTGAATGCAGTCTTCCGAGCCGCGAATGCCCGCGCTGTTGTGCTTCCGATAGGTGAAGGATTTGCCTGGATGTGGCAAGACAAGAAGAACATAACCGACCGCTTGTTGTGGGAGATCATTCGATCGGCAATGCACCTTCTGACCTCAGACGAGACGAAACTCGTTCGACAGTGCGCCGGAGATGACTGTGACTGGCTTTTCATCGACAACAGCCGAAGCAGCAATCGCCGCTGGTGTGAGATGAAGACTTGCGGCAACCGGCACAAGGCAAGAGAGTTTTATCGCCGGAAGATGGGACGCCGCAGCTGAACAATTCTGTGAGGAGGCCCGCCAGACCACAAAGCAAGTGATGGAAGCGCCGCAGCGACATGCGCAGCGCCTCACTGCGCCACTGCAAAGATAATCCCGCGCGGGCACGCCGATCACAGGTTCCGATCCGGATTTCTTGAGTAATCAGCGACATGACGAGATACGTGATCCACAGAAGCTTGTCGAGCCATCTCGCCTGTTGCGGGAGGCAAACCTGCCTTGCTCAAACCGCTCACGCGGACCTAAGAGCCACAGCACGGCGAAAGATCCCACCAGGGACACTCTCAATCTCGGGTTGGAGACAGCAAGACTCTACACGAGGCGGCTGCATGTCCTACCTTGCCCTGGGCTTCTCACTCCAAGACTCACTGACTCTTTGAACCAGGTCTTCCGGGTCAAAGGGCTTTTGAATTAATGTCGCGTTACCCTGAGAGAGCAAGCGATTTTCGAGCAGCGCATCTTCAGAATATCCTGACATGAAGATTACGCGGATGTCGGGGCGAAATTCGGTCACGCGCTTTGCCAACTCGAACCCACGGATCTGGGGCATAATCACGTCCGTGACCAAGACATCGATCGGGCCGGGATGGTGCTCGGCGAGTTTCAGCGCTTCTCTCCCGTTCTGGGCCTCCAAAACCCTGTAACCTTGGGACTCGAGTGATTCACGCAACACGCTCCGAATGGATGGCTGATCCTCGGCCAAGAGCACGGTTCGCGAGCTCATTGGCACCGGACTGGAGACCTTGGGCATCTTCCGTGAGCTTAGGGGCCGCTCAGTGATGGGCAGGTAAACTCTGAAAGTGGTACCTGCACCCAGTGCGCTGTCCGCTTCGATCATCCCGCCGCTCTGTTTGACAATGCCGTACACGCTCGAGAGTCCGAGGCCCGTGCCTTTGCCGATTGGCTTGGTAGTGAAAAACGGCTCAAAGAGGTGAGCCTTCGTTTCTGCGTCCATGCCGCAACCGGTGTCAGTGATCTCCAACAATGCATAACTAGTTGTGGGGGCCCCTGCGCCGGTTTGGGAATCTGGCCTCGACACGTTGGAGGTTTGTATCTTCAGTGTGCCTCCGGTGGGCATCGCATCACATGCATTTACGGCCAAGTTCATGATTACTTGCTCTATCTTTGCCGGATCGACCTCGACCGGAAGTGGTTGCGGGCTGGGCATGACCGTCAATTCGACCTGCTGCTCCCGAAGAGTGGAGAGCATTTCCTTCACCTCCCCGAGCAGTTCATTCAGGTCCAATACTTGGAGCATCAGTACTTGTTTGCGCCCGAAGGCAAGCAACTGCTTGGCAAGGGAAGCCGCCCGTTCGGCGGCCGTTCGAATCGTCTCTGCATGCTCCAAAAGTTGCCGGTGACTGGATAATCGCTGAAGCTTCGAAACCTGGGTGAGGATCACCATGAGAAGGTTGTTGAAATCGTGGGCGATCCCGCCCGCCAGTCGACCGACTACCTCCATTTTGTGGGCCTGCCTCAACTCCTCCTCCAATCGCTGCCGTGCCGTGATATCGCGGAAAATGCCCTGAATGATTGTCTTCCCTTCAAACTCTGTCAGGCTGGTATTGATTTCGACCGTTATCCAGCGGCCGTCAGAAAGGCTGAGATGCAATCGCTCTCCGGCGACCGCCACACCATTCAAGGTGGTGTCTAACACCCCGCGGTACTGTTCCCGATCAATCTCCAGCACAATCTGTTCGCTGGAAATACCCACGAGCTCTTCCAACGGTCTCCCCAGGAGTTGACTGCTGGTTTCGTTGGCTTCGAGGATGACACCTGTCTGGGCGTCCAGCACAAGAATTGCGTCATTGGAGGTGTTGATGAGATGCCTGTACCGTTTCTCGTTCTGGCGAACGTGGCGCAACATAAAGAAGGTGAACAAGAGTCCTGCGAACACCGACACGCCAGCGGCCCCGAATGTGACCGCCAGAAATGAGTTTCTTGCGCGGCGTGCTCCTTCTCCCAATGCGTAAGAAAACCTATCCTCCAGCGGGGCGAGTTGGTTTCCAACGAGATCCACTTGTCGAGCAATCTCTGCGACCCTGTGAGGATCGGCCTTCCCGGAAGAGATTTCACCGTGCAACTCGCTACCAAGCCTCTCGAGTTGCTCAATCAGTGCGTCACCCTGGGCCCAGATCCGAACTGCCTCAGACATGTATCTCGAATGGCGAAAGCGACGGAACAACTTCGCCATGCCTTCCACATCTTCCGGGCTGTTGCGGCCCTGGAGGAAGCCATTGCGGACAACGCTCATGTCGGGAACAGCTTTCTCCAGTTCCAGTCGGGCCTGCCTGTCTCCCAGCGGTACCAGGAGGGCGTGTTGATATTTTTGATAGTCCTGCTCCGAACGCGAGATCGAATATTGCAGCAGGTCGTACACCGCCTGCTTCTGCGCTTTGGACCAGAGTCCTTCCCCTCCTACATAAGCTCTGGCGGCGGAAAGGTTGTCAATTGTCAGATAGCTCAAGCCGAGGAGGCCTACAACGGTCAGTAAGAAAAGCCACAGGATTGCCACGAGCCGCTGCGAGATTGGCGAATCCAACAAAAATTTGTGCACAACGGACACTGCCACCTCTATCGTTGGTTTCTGTACGGAAGTCTCGCCCCTAAGATCGCAACGGCCACCTCAACCTTCATAAAAAAGATCTCGGCCGAGATGGGATCGGCATCCATCGGGATGGTAGCTCGGTATGCTCGCAGTTTTGTCCAACTCTCGATGAGTCGTTCCCTTGGAGCTCGAACGGTCGCCATGTATACGTCCAGTTGGTCTGTCAAGTCTTCCAGAGCCAGTTCGACCACCTGCTGGTAGATCTGGCGATGACAGGCAAGCATCGCCTGATCAGCCACCTCCGGCGAGAATCTGCGTACCAGTTCCGGATGGTAGTAGTGGCCGGAATTGTTGTCGCGCAGGGTAGCCACAAATATCAAGCGGGATAGGTCGTTGGGCAAAGAGACATTCAGCGCTCTCAGAATGTCCTCGGCCACGGAGCTTAGATCGGATTGCTCTGCAGAAAGACTTGCAATCGCGTTTCCTGCTATCCCGGTGTCGATCTGACCCTGCGCTACCGGGTCGCCACCGACTTCATGGTCGGTCAGCAGGCTTCCAAGCTTCGTCAGAATGGTCGCCGACAAGAAAAGTTGCAACCTTCTCGGAATCCCGAACCTCAGAGCGCGAACCGTGTCGAGGCCTACTCGTGCAAGAGTGCAGGCAACCAGCAGGAACGCGCTCTTTCCCTTCGACATTACAGAGTGAAAGACATGTGAGAAAGAACTGCTGGAAGGATTCCCTTCTCTCCGCAGCAGTTGTCGCACAAGCATCGTGCTGGCAACGTGCAGCGAAAGACTGGCGACCTTTTGTTGGTGCACCTGAAATGAGCTGACAGCGTCCGCGGGCGCATTCGCGGCTACGAAGGCGAGGCTGTTGGGATTGAGGATATTGAACCAGACCTGGTGGAATGCGAACCCCGGGTCAGTCCGTGTCTGGCCGGAATCGCGACAATGGTCGAGCATGTGGGGCGTCGTCTCCCTTTTGTTGAAAATTCGTTGTCGAACATTGCTTGGAGTCCATCGCTGCATGGTCATCGCGCAAAGCCCTGTGCTTCAACTCGGAAGCCGCACCCATCCACTTCTCGAAAACCTGGCGTGGATGCGGACATCCCGGGATCCTGAGATGTCCAGATTCTCTGATATGCTTCGCACCTTGAGAGTAAGTCTGCATGCTTCCCGGAACCGACGACTGTACCCTGGTCCACCACCAGGATTCGGTCCGCCCACAAGATCGTCGACGGCCGGTGAGATACCACCACCAGGGTTCGGGCTTGGCGAAATCGCTCAAGCCCGCTGAGCAACCCAGCTGCCGAGGGCGCGTCCAGGGAACTCGTGATCTCGTCCACGATCAGGATTTTGGGCTGCTGCAACAGGGTGCGCGCCAAAGCCAGGCGCTTCTTTTCGCCGCCGGAAAGCCTTGCCCCAAGCGGGCCGAGCGGTTCATCCAACCCTCTGGGGAGACTACGAAGAACTCGGTCGAGCTGAGTGAGGACGGCAACCATGTCCAAATCGGCCTCAGTCGCGCGCGGGTTTCCGTATAGGAGGTTTTCCCTGATCGTTCCATCGAACAGGATTGGATCCTGCGGAACCAGGGTGATCGTGGCCCGAAGACTCCGGCGGTCGACTTTCCGGATGTCGTGTCCACCGACCAAGATCGAACCCGAATCCGGATCGTGCAATCCAGTTGCGAGAAGGCCGATCGTGCTCTTCCCGGAGCCATTGAGGCCGACCAGCGCTACCGTCTCTTCCGGCTCAACGCGAAAACTCATGTCGTGCAACACGACTCGAGCGTCGTCGTAGGAAAACCATACCGAGCGGAAATCCAAGTCAGGTCGAATATCACGCCGCAAAGGCACAGCGATCTCTCGCCTTTCCCGTCTTTGTGGCGAGTCTGTGATTTCCACGATGCGACGAATGCTGGCACCCACACGCTGCAATCTCGATTGGAGATCAATGGCTATACTGACAGGCGCAAACAGACGAAAGACATAGCCGTAGAAGGCAACCAGCCCGCCGACCGTCAAAACTCCACGAGTTACTTCATAGCCGCCGTACCCGAGAATCAGGCCCATGCCAAGCACGATGACCGAAACTGATGCCCCGCCAAAGGCCATTTCCGTCGCGCGCTGTGCGACCTGAAGCCTGGCTCCACTAGCCGAGAGCCGGGCGAATTTTCTGATTTGCGCACTAGCACGGTTGAGCAGTCGCAACTGCAGCATGCCTGCCAGGTGTTCCTCGAGGAATGCGTTGATCTTTCCCGACTGACTCTGGGCATTGTCGGCGACCTCTCTCAACTTCGCTGCATAGCTGCGCTGCAAAAAGTAGAAGGCTGGCAGAACCGGGGCCACCAACAAGGTGAGATGCCAATTCAGAACGGCCATTGTGACCAGTACCATGATGCCCATGATGAACATCTGGATGGTTAGGGGAAGAATGTCCCCGCTCAGTTCCGCCACCCGATCTACGTCTTGTTCGATCCGATACAGACTCTCTCCGACCTGAGAAGATCGGTGGCGCAGTGCCGGCAACGCATGCATCCGGCGCAAGAGAGATATCCGGATTCGAAACACCATCTTCTGCGTGACAAGACAACTCACGAACGAGGCCAGGTAGCTCATCCCCACGCTGGCAACGTAGATTGCGCAAAAGACCAGTGTCCCCAACAAGACCAGGTGGAGATTGTGCTTCGGCAGAGCGACATCGATCATCCACTTCACGACCAGCGGGTCGAGAAGCGATAGAACGCTGCCGGCAACCATGCACAAAAGGTCCGCGGCAAGCAGAGATAGCAGCGGCCGAGCGTATCGGATAAGCCAGCTCACCTCGGGAGACACGAAATCGCCGCTCGAACCCGACATGTTTGGCTACTTAGCACATCTTGCAAGCGACGGAGCAGGTCTTCTTTCGCTGCTCAAATTCCTGCAGCACATTCCGGCGCCGTGTTGGATATCCTCCGCGTAGGATTCTGCAACCACTTGAAATGATGGAGATTGCGCAAAGTCGCGGTCGGTCCAGGCGAGTCAACAACACGAACTGCCGGCGGCTCTTCTTACTCCTGTGCACGAATCTGTGCACGGTCGACACGAGCATGGCCTTTAGCCTCTCCAACCCATCGTGGACCGAATGCCCTAGGTTATTCCTGACCACACTAGTTCAAGTTTGTACCTTGGCAGGGTGCGAGTTGGGCCAGCGAAGTACCCCATGATGAGAGTTTCGACCCCAGTTCATCTGAAATCTGCTTGAATGTTTTCTGGGTCTCCGGAATCCCTTTCTGGGCCTCAATGTACAGCGCCTTTGGCACTCCGCAGACGGTCATTGCCTCGAGATGGCCTCCGGGTAAAAGCTTGTCCATCAGGTCTCGGTCTCCGTAAGTGGGCACTCCGGCGATGACCACCAAACGCACATCACCGGGACTAGCATGCAGCAATGCCTGGTAAGCGTCCGTCCCGCTCTTCTTGATCAGAAGCAGGTCGGCGTACAACCCTTTGGTTACGGATCCGATCTGCTTGTCGGCGCCGGCGAGTAAGGCCGGGACCACAGTTGCCATCTTTACCAGTTCTGCGTCATCGAACACCGGCGGAACCTGCGACGCGTTCCAGGTAGCAGCGTACTTCAACTCCTCGATCATGCCGTCACTTCCGGAGGGGCTCCAGTCAGGGGCGACAGCGATCTTGACACCAGCCTCCTTGGCCGAGCGCACATCCGTTGTTGAGCCATAGAGTTCAATGTTGCTTCGGGGAGACCAGATGAGGCCCACACCGGCGTCCGCCATCTGCTTAAACTCCGCCTTGCCCAGAGCGACGCCATGTATCACGGACACGCCTGCGTGCAAGAATCCGTCGCCACGCTTGGCCAGCATTCTGAACTCGTGCGCAGAGGCAGCGTCCGACGGCTTTCCTTCCCCCACATGCACGAGAAATGCCTTCAAAGCGCCAGAATCCAGATCAGCGCGAACCTGGGCACCATCTGACAGCTTCATTTCAAACGGGAAGACTTCATACCGAACTTTCTCTTTGTTGAGGACGCTACCGTCGAAGCCGGAATAGTTGTCCAGGTTTCGGGCCAAGCCCATAATGCAGGCATTGTCGTCCGTATTGGGCGTAGGAGTCAGGCTGCCCACCAGTGAAGTTGCCCCGCCGACGATCGCCTTGATCTCGCCGAAGCGGTCGGCATCACAGATAAGTGCATGATCGACAGCAAGCTTGGCGTGTGGGCCATCTAGCGCGATTTTGTATGCCGTCCTTTGCTGCCATTCGTAGCGGTTGTTGAACAGCTCATTCGGCTTCCAGCGCGGAAACAGATTCCAGGTTATGTGATCGTGCAGGTCAATCAGTCCGGGGAAGATGAAGCTGTCCGTCTCCACAACCGGGGCTTGCGACCGTTCCGACGATGCGCCCACTTCTGCAATCTGGCTTCCCGAGATTGAGACAGTGTTGTCCGGCAAGACGTCCGTAGGTGTAACAATGGTGCCCTTCAACGTCAATACCTGCTCTCTTTGCGCGACACACTGGCAGACGCAGAACGAGAGCAACACAAGTGCTGCTAAGAGAGGCCTAGCCGACATACGATTACCTCCGAGGCTACCTTGGATATTTGCCTGTCTCCGGCCCGATACAACCAGTTATAGACGACCCTTTGGGGATTTGTAGCGTGCCTTTGCTAGAAGCATGAAGCTTAACCTTTCCCACGCATCGCGAGCGGTAAAAGCTCAAGCGGTAAGCGCTCCGGATGCCGATCGCGTGCGCTGATCCGATTTTGCTGGGTTGTAAATTCATAGAGATTGTAGTTGACGACTACCAGATTGCCATTGAAGTTGAACCCCAATGCGGAACCCAGGGTGCCAAAGACGGTTTGGTATCCGATCACGGACAGCCCCTGGTTATCAACCGTTCCAACCCAGAGCGCTCCTTCTTCCGTCGACGAGAAGAAACCGACTTGATTATTGAACAGCCCCCAAATCGTGCAGAAGTTGAAGACCTGTGGCGCGGAAGGATTCACTTGTAGATTGGTGCTGTCCTTCAGAGCCACGCTGAAGTTGTTACCATCGATCCAGTAGTACCAAAGATTTTTGTCAGTCGGGCCCACGGCGCAGTTGGCAATCAACAGATTCTGTCCGAAAGCTGCAACGCTGTTGATGCCCCGTTGAGCGCCCGGATTGTAAACCGTCCGAGACATGATCGCGCCGTCTGGCAGGCGTAGCACACAGATATAGCCATCTTCAGATCCTGTCGCAAAGTAAGCAGCCGAGTTATTCGAAAATATCGAGGAGATTCCGCGAATGTTGTGCAGGCCCCAGGGATTCGTGGGATTGGGATTGCGCACGTCCACGGCCTGGAGAAACTGCAGGCCGCTACCGTCCTGGTTGCCTGACCAGAGCGAAACAAAGCCATTCGCGTGCCCTATCGCCAGGTAGAGAAAGCCACCAAGGATGATCGAGTCTCCACTATTCGCCACACCCAACGACAGATCGTAGCGCAGCGCGGCCATTGCCTGCAGGTCCGTCCAGTTTCCGGTGGGACTGGACCAGATCATGATGGAAGATTCATCGTTCGACGAAGCAAATACACCCGGGGCGAGCCAGGTAATCATCT
>Ga0208827_1001457_pt1 | contig 10249 bp, 13 predicted proteins | sample Sb_taG_5_FD_187709 | JGI IMG/M metagenome (GOLD analysis project Ga0208827, IMG submission 187709) | Peat soil microbial communities from Weissenstadt, Germany - Sb_50d_8_FC metaG (SPAdes) (version 2) | ecosystem: Environmental > Terrestrial > Soil > Wetlands > Peat | place: Germany...
GCAACGGAGAGTTGGGCCGTCGAGTATCCCAAAGTCGCACCACTGTATGTGTCGGGCCGAGAACTACTCCACAAGTAGTAGTCCCCGGTTTTTAATGCTTGACTAAGCCACTTGGGGACTTGTAAAAGAACGTTCTAATCGTAAAGTGGTAACGCAAGCGCCCATAGCTGATTCCTCCCCCCGGCCCCAGGCGCGCCAACAACACAGGAGGATCCAAGAAATGAAAAGGCTTGGAGTGTTGCCGCTTGCGATACTGGCAATCACCCTGATGCTTGGGGGAAATGCCTTCGCTCAAAACGTTGGTGACGGTAGCTACTATTTCGTCACCTATTATTCCAATGCGAACACCGCTGGTGCCCCGGATCAAACCTTTCGCATCATCAACGATGGCGACCAGGCCACTGCAGCGCCAGAGGGCGTGGAAAACGGAACCCTGTGGGCGGCGTTCTATGTGTTCACTGACAGCCAGGATTATCAAGCGTGCTGCGCCTGCCCGGTAACGTCTGACGGCATCCTCTCGGAATCCGTGAATCAACAGCTCACGGCCTACGAATTCAGCGCCCGGTCAGAACTTTCGCGTGGCGTTATCAAGGTCATTTCGTCTTCGAGCAGTGACCCGACCGACCCAGTGCCGACTACCGGACTGCGGGGATGGGCGACGCACATTCAGGCAACGACGACCACGTTTTCCGGCGGTGCGGGGTTCAAAGCGAAAGCCGTGGAGAACGGGCCGTGGTTCGTTACCGAAGTACCGTTGGCCGACTCGAACCTCTCGTCGACTGAACTATCAAACCTCGGGACCCTGTGTGGTTACGGCCTAACGCTGGGCAGCGGGTGGGGATACTGCCCCTGCACACTAGAAGACTACGACTTTTAGTCTTTCGACTTGAGCGGCGGTAAGCAGGGCGGTAGTAGCTTCGGTGGATAACTGCGGCAGAGGCCTCCTCCTAAAAACGGCTGGGAGTTTTTCCCGGCCGTTTTCTTTTTCACTTCCAAGGGCAAAAAGAAAAGCGGGAGCAAGCATGGAAGGATCGCCAGACGCGCAAACGCTTGCCAGCGGGCGTCTTGCGTTGAAATCCGGGCCCCCGGCGGAGCATGGAGATAGGCTGGTGGAGGCGGCGGGAGTCGAACCCGCGTCCGAAAATGTTACTGGTCAAGAGACTACATGCTTATTCCAGTTCATGCCCTGGGCATTACCCCAGGACGTTCGCGACGGCTGCTCAGAACGGACAAGAAACAGTCGGCGCTAGCCTGAGATCTTAGCCTCCCTGCCCAGACGTAGCAGAGAAGAGCAGCCCGCTGTGTGACGTTCGCTCGCAGCCCACGGGCGAAGCTGCGGAGAACGGCGGCCTAACGAATTAGGCTGCGTATGCCATCTGTTGATTGGCAATTATCATTTTGCACGCGATTACGGGTGTGTGCACCCCGACATGCCTCTTGGCCGCAAGCATCTCCGTCGAATCCGTGACGCCCCCACTGGTGGGATGGGCCTGCAAAGAACTACTTCTATTCTGCGCGGGAAGTCGCGGGAAGTCAAATGACGGCTGCTTCTCAGCTAATCAGTTCTCATTTGCCAGTTCTCTCCGTTCTCAGAAAAAGCATTCTTGCTCTCTGCTTTAGAACTGACCCCGGCGGTCACGGCGTGCAGCCTGACACGGGGTCTCCTGTCGAAATGGTGATCGGGGACGACGAGATGGATTTAGCGGGATCGCTTACTGAGGTTGCGGTTAAGGTCACGGTGGAGCCGCTTGGAACCGTGCCAGGGGCCTGGTAACAGGTCGGAACATTGCTGGCTATCTGGGCCGGATTAAACGAGCCACAATCCCCGGCTGGGACGCAAGTGAAATTCACGCCGGCATTCTTGGGGTCGTTCATAACGACTGCTGCAATGCCTGTCGTGGAGCCTGTATTGAGCGAAGTGGCAGGCGGAAAATAAGGGCTAAACGTAACCACAATCGCGGGAGGCTGGTATTTGGGATCGCCGCAGGCAATAAATGCGACTGCGACTGCGGCGGTCATGGACGTGACCAGCATCGCCTTGGCAACCAGCCTCATTCTCTCTTCCCAGTTGCTTGTGCTCTCTCCGACCCAACCGCCCGCCGCAGCAATTCCACAAACTGTTCAATCCGCTTTTCTTTCTCCTCCGGAACCGGTCCCGACCTCCGAAACAGTCCCGGATCTAACTCCTCCGTCAGCAGCGCATCCTGAAACCGGTCCATCGTCCACTCCAGGATCGATCCGGTCATGTCCACATCCAGATCCGTCCGCAACTCTCCCCGTTGGACTCCAAAACCGACAAATTCACGCCATCCGTAAGGATCCTCCACAACCAGAAACCGGTTGATCTCCCTGCGCAGCGCCAGATCCGTCCCATAATTGCCGATCAGATAAATTCGGTACGACGACCAGTTATCCCGCACCATGTTCTCTGTGCGCCCCAGCCAGTATCGCAGCACCTCGAAAAATCCCCGTTCCAGAGCCGCTGCCGAAGCCTGCATATATTTCGGAAACGACTGCACCGCCTTCTTATACGCCTCGAGGAACAATCCGTCCTTGCTCTTGAAGTGCTGGAACACCGACCCCTTGGCAATGCCCAACTGCGCCGCAATATCTTCCACCCGCGCCGCGCTATACCCGCGCTCGGCAAAATGCCGGATCGCCACCTCCACAATCCGCGCCCGCTTCGCTTCCGAGCGCGGACGCGGCTTCCCGTCCCGCCTCATCTGCATCGGTTTCGCCAGACTGCTCGTAATTCCTTCCATGGCCCGACTCCCCTTAAATTGTTTTGACTTTCGGTCAACGATACAGCACTCATAAACCATTTTCCAATCGGCTTTTTCCATTCCCTTTCGTTAGCTGCGAACTGCCGGGCAACTGGCTTGCTCGAAGCTCTAGGCTCAGCAACAAGACCACGACCGACTTTTCAGTGGTACAGCGCTGCATTAGAAGTTATGTTAAGAAGTCTCAGAACGCGAGGTTCGCATCAGGAAGTCGCTTGAGCGAATGCCGAGGTTCTTGGAAATAAAAATGCCCCTTTAGGGGCTGAGCCAAAAAAGGAGATTCCAAATGTCCGAAACCGCTCAGCAATACACGCAGCGCATTCTAGCCAACGCCCACGGACAAGACCCGCTCAAAGCCCAATCCGCCACCTCAAAAAAACTCGCTCGCCTCATCCAGGGCGTCCCTACCGCCAAACTCCGCAAGCGCCCCGCACCCGACAAATGGTCCGTCGCCGAAATCCTCGCTCACCTCGCTGACGGCGAAATCGTAATCGGCTGGCGCATGCGCTCCATCCTCGGAGCCCCCGGAACCCCCGTCCAGGCCTACGATCAGAACGCCTGGGCCGTCGCCGGACACTACGAAAAGCGCGATCCCCGCAAATCCATCGAACAGCACCGCGTAGTGCGCGAAGCCAATATCGCGCTCCTCAAATCGCTGTCCCCCGATCAGTGGAAGCATTACGGCCAACATGCCGAGCGCGGCCAGGAATCCATCGAGCATATAGTCCGCATGATCGCCGGACACGATATCAACCACATCCGCCAAATCGAGCACATCCTGACCCCAGCGAAGATCCCAGCGAAGAATTCAGCGAATATTCCAGCAAAATGACCGCATCGAACCATGAGCACTTACGCCCCAAGCGAGGTGTTCCGGGCGGTGCTCCCGGCGTAAGGTGGCGGCGGGCTCTGGTCGTGGACTATGGTGGTGAGCTATGTTTCCGCCGCTTCCGGCAGCGCTTCCGCCAAGGGCGCGGCGGCGGGCTTCCGGGCACGAGTTGTGGTGATCACAATCACGCTGACCAGCACCAGCAGCGTTCCGACCAGGGTTCGAGGACCGACGGTCTCGCCTCCAAGGAAATAGCCGACGATCACGGCTACTACCGGGTTGACATAAGCGTACGTGCCAACCTTCGTCGGCGATTCATGATGGATGAGCCAGACATAGGCGGTAAAACCAACGATGGAGCCGGCCACTATCAAGTAGGCGAGCGCGAACCATGCGCCGCGCGAGACCGCCTGAATATTAAATCCGCGGAACTCGCCGAGAAGTGCCGCCGTCAGCGCCAGCAGGATTCCTCCGGCCAGCATCTGCGCTCCGGAACTCATGACTTTTGACGCGGGCAGTGGCAGCTTGCGGGTAAGCGCCGAAGCAATCGACCAACTCATCGCAGCAATCACCAGCGCGACCGCTCCCGCACGATCGATAGGAGCTTCGCCGAAACTTTGGCTTAGTGACCGGCTGACCAGAACCCCGACACCCCCGATCCCCACCACAAGAGCCAGCGCCAGCCGCAACGTAAGCCGCTGCGTCCGCAGAATGAGGATCTCCGAAAGCGCCATAAAGACCGGGATGGTCGCGAGCATCACAGCAGCAATTCCCGAAGGCACGCGTTGTTCAGCCCAGAACAGAAGGCCGTAATCGACCACAAAGATGCAAACCGCGAGAACCGAAGCCGCAAACCACTCGCGACGCGACGGAGACGGCGTGCCGGACAGCCGCATCCACCCGAATAGCACGCTTCCGGCGACGACAAACCGCATACTGGCAAGAACCAGTGGCGGGACCTCACGCACCCCCACGCGAATGGCCAGGAAAGTCGAGCCCCAGACGAAGTAAATGATGGCGAACGCCAGCAAGGTCTTCCATGCGGGAGGACGAACCGTAGCTTCCATAGCGGAGTGACCCTGCGCAAACCCAAAAACGCGACCGTTCCTAAAATAGATCACCAGCAAGGTCGCAAGGACGCAGAGTTTTTCTATTGACTAATTTCGATAGGCTCTTAGGCGGGGCCGTTGCTCGTTGCTGTGACCGTGGCAACCGCCGAGCTGCGCTCGGCTTGGACGGGCGAGGCGCCCGTCGCCACACGAGCAAACCCTAACGTCTCTAAATTACCAATTACAAATTACTCAATTACAAATTCCCTCACGAACTGCCAATCCAAATCCCCACCGCAAACACCAACACTCCCCCCACCACCACTTGAAACGCTGCCGACAGCAGCGGAGTATCCATATACCGATTCCGAATCCACGCAATCGTGGCCAGCTCCATCGCCACCACAATAACCGCCGCGATAAACGCCACATGGAAATCTTTAATCAGGAAAGGAAGCGTATGTCCAATCCCGCCCGCCGTCGTCATCAATCCCGTCACCGCGCCGCGCAGCACTGGACGCCCGCGCCCTGTCAACGACCCGTCATCCGACAGCGCCTCCGCGAACGCCATCGAGATTCCCGCACCAATCGATGCCGCCAGCCCCACCAGGAATGCATCGTTGCTGCTCCTCGTCGCGAATGCCGCCGCGAATACCGGAGCGAGCGTCGACACCGACCCATCCATCAAACCCGCCAGCCCCGGTTGGACTATCTGCAAGACAAACAGACGTCGCTGCGCCTCGTCCTCGGTCTTTCTTACCGCCGGAGTAATACTCTCCTCCATCGCCTCCGCCGTGACCTGGTGCTTGCGCTCGACCTCCTCAAGATCTCCCAGCAGTTTCCGGACGCCCGCATCCGTCACCTGCCCAATCGCTTTCTGATAGAACTGGCGCGTCTCCAGTTCCATGATTTCCGCTTGCTTCCGCACCTCCGAAATCTTCAAAGGACGCGTCAGCCAGAACGGCCTCCGCTGCACAAACCCCTTCACATCCTGCCGCCGGATCAGCGGAATATGTTCCCCGAAGCGCGCCCGGTAAGTTTCGATCAGCGACGCCCGATGCCCCGACTCCTCCGCTCCCATGTCATCGAACAGCTTCGCCGTCGCCGGATACGTCTCCCGCAGCCCGTCGGCAAAATCCGCATACACTCGCCCATCTTCTTCTTCCAGTGAAATCGCCAGCGCCAGAATTTCGCGCTCCGTCAAGTCTTTGAAGTTTCGCGCCATGCCGACAAGTTTACTGTTTCTGAGTTCGGTTTCAAGAATTGGGTTTAGGGAAACTCCGATTAAGTTGGTCCCGGATAGCTTTGGACACGCTTGCCAGCCCGGCAACTGTTGCCTCCGCCAAGCCCGGCACGCTTTGCCCACCCGCCGCCGCACCGCGCCATCTCGCCGAGCGCCATTCTCCGCAACCGCCGCAAAACGCTGCACCATTTCTTACGCACCCTGCCCCGCGCCAAATGGAATCGTGCGTGCTCCAACACCGCCAGGTTCACTCGGAACTTCGCCGGCCACGAGCGCCAATCTTGCTGCCAGCCAATTCCTCGCCGAACGCTTGCAAACTTTACATCGAGGTACATCAATGTCCATCTCCGCGATTTTGAACAGCAGCTCCAATCAATTCCAAATCGGCGCCGCCAGCAATCCCTACCAACAGGAAATACAACAGCTCGGCCAGGCTCTCCAGTCCGGCAACCTGTCGGCCGCGAAGTCCGATTTCGCCACTTTGCAGGCAGCCTTTTCGCAGCCCGCCACCACTGCTGGCTCCACTTCCAACCCTGTTGCGCAAGCCTTCAACCAGCTCAGCACCGATCTCCAGTCCGGCAGCCTTTCCGCCGCGCAAAAGGATTTCTCCACCCTTCAACAGGATCTCCAGAACAATCTCTCAACCGACCACTTCCACCATCACCACCATCTCAGCAGCGGAAGCGGAAGCGGAGACTCAAGCAACCAGAATTCCCTGCTCCAGGATCTCAACCAGATCGGCCAGAGCCTCACCTCCAGCAACCTTGCCGGCGCTCAGCAGGCCTACGCTACCCTGCAGCAACAACTGCAACAGTTCGCCCTCGGCAGCGCAGGCCCCTCCCAGTTGAGCAACATGCCCCTGTCGCTAGTGGCCTGATCAGCTGGTGTGGCGCGGGCACTCTTGCCCGCGCGGCTCCCGATCGGCTCTCGCGAATACAGCCCGCCCGCAACGCACCCTCCGCATTCCCCGCCGGAGGGTGCCCCTCCTCACACTCCCGTGTCCATAGGAGGACGTGCACAACAAAAAAGCGCGGGAACAGGCCCGCGCCTATTGCTTACAACCGCAAAACAGAAATCAGCCGTCATGAAAGCTCCATCTGATTGCTGATGACTGATACCTGACAGCTCTTAGTGTGCCCGCATCGCCTCGATCGCCTCGTGCAGCTCGCGCTCCGCCGCATGCAGATGCTCTTCCGCCTTCGCGCCATGCCCAGCCATATCGTAATGGTTGGCTGCGCGGGCCCTGTCCATCTCATGGATTGCCTCTTGCACGTGTTTCTGGACCCCCTCCAGGTCGTGCCAGTCATGAACCTTTTCGGCAACCGCGACCCCGGCAGCAAACGACAGACACACAGAAAGAACCGCAACTACAATCGTCTTCGTCATAGTTTTTCCTCTCAAAGTTGTGGATTGAGTGTTCCCGACACCTACGGATACTCGCTATTCTGCCCGACCACAGACCTCCTGTCAAAAGGAAACAGGTGCATCCCAGTATAGCGACAGGTTCGCGTCTCTGGGTTATGGGACAGACAACTTCGCTCGGCGCAGGCTATTTCCGCGGCCTTTGACTCTGTGTAGCGCGGATGCCACTCACCGTTTCGAATCGGTTACTGCGCCGGTTCCATCGCAATCGCTCGCGGGAACAGGATGTTGTTTTCAAGGTGAATGTGCTGATGCAGGTCGGCCTCGAATTCAGACAAGGCCTTGTAGAGCGTCTGGTAGCTGATGCACGCGTCGTCCGGAGTGGCGTAACCGCGGCTGGCTTGGCGCATAGCACGCAATGCGTTGCCCGCGGAATCGTGTTCATGCTCCATCATCGAGATCGGGTTTTGCACCCTGCCGAAGGGCGGTGGCAACACGGGCTCTTTCTGAATAACCGCTTCCTCCATCCTGACGATGTAAGGGAACAACACCATCTCTTCTTTCATCATGTGGTTGGTCAGTTCCTGCGCCAGCCCGGCGAAGGTGGCGCGAGCATTAAGGAGTTCGGGATGATTCTTGCCGTGGACCGAGCATACTTTCTCGAACAGAGGACCGAGGCGGGCAATTTCCTCGCGCGTGTACTTGTGATGAGTACTGCTGATGTGTGCGATTAGATCGGCCAGCGGCTCCGCTTGCCAATCATGGATACTCTGCGCGGCCCGCGTTGTCTGTTGCGCCATTTCGAGCGAATCCAGCACCTGCTCCACCGGCAGCTTGGCCGCGCGGCAGGCTTGTTCCAGGGACTGGTTGCCGCCGCAACAATAGTCGATGCCCAGCTTCTCAAAAACCCGGGTTGCAGCGGGGTTTTCCACGGCCAATTCCCGCACAGTTTTCTCAGTGATCACGCTCATCGCATCCTCCTCGGCACGGTCGCTCCATTTATTTCTTCTTTCTTAGTGCGGCGCGCTTGATGTTCTCAGGTTAGTGGAACGGCGGCGGCGTGCCGATGACTTTTGTCACGGTGAATCAAACCGTTCTTATCGCGGATTAAGAGTTGCTATAACCACAAGCAGCTGCCGAGCTGCGCTCCGCTTGGACGGGCGGGGACGCCCGTCCCCACACGAGATATTGGTTGGAAAGTCCCGGGAAGAGCTATTCGTCCAATTGGAGTTCGGCTTCCAAAGCCGTCAGATCGAGGATGATCACGCTGCGTCCGTCGATCTTAACCAGGCCCTCGGATTGGAGGCGGGAAAGATTCCGGGAAATCAGTTCGCGCACCGTCCCAATCTGCGACGCCAATTCCTGGTTGCTGACCGGCAAGGTGACTTCCAAACCGTTCGCCGTGCGCTTGCCTTCGGTTCGGGCAAGACGCAAGAGGAAGGAAGCCAGCCGGTGCCGCACCGTCGTAAATGAGAGTTCCTCGATGATCCCCACCAGCCGGCGCAGCCGAGCGCCGACCACGCGCAGCACTTTGAGCGCAACTTGCGGATGAGCCAGGCAGAGTGCCTGAAAGTCCTGCTTGCTGACAAACAACAGCGCGGCGGCGTCGACCGCGGTCACTGAGGCGGGGTAGTTGCCGCCATCGAAGACTGGCACCTCGGCGAAGGAACTGCCTGGACCATCGATGCTGAGTACCTGCTCGCGTCCGCTGGCCGAGCTCTTGAAGATGCGGATGTGTCCGGACTCGACCACGCAGAGTCCCGCGCAAGGCTCGCCCTCGCTGAAAACGGTTTCGCCCGGAGAAAAGCGCCGAGGCACAGCCCGCTGCGCCAGGAAAGCGAGTTCAGATTCGGTGAGCCCAGAGAAGATGGCGACCTTCGCCAGTGTCTGAGCACGGTCAACCTTAATTTCCGGCACAACGGTTATTGTACCGAACCGGGCCAGCTAATAAGCACGGGAGCAGACAGCCGCAAGTCCCATGCCTCACTCATTCTCGAGTTGCTTGCGCGCTTGCGCCAGAGCAGCCCGCTCGGTGCCGCTCACCTTCGGATACTTCAAATTCATACCCTTCAATGCATCGACCACAGCGTGCGAGACGACCAATCGCGTGAACCACTTGTTATCCGCCGGCACAACGTACCAGGGCGCGTGCTCACTCGCGGTGTGCCGGATCATATCCTCATACGCTTCCTGATATGCGTCCCAGAATTGGCGTTCCTTCACGTCGGCGGAAGAAAACTTCCAGTTCTTGTCCGGCGTGTCGAGCCGTTCCATGAACCGGCTCTTCTGCTCTTTCTTGGAAAGATGCAGAAAGAACTTAACCACCGCAATGCCGTTCCGGGTAACGTAGCGTTCGTAGTTATTGATATCTTCAAAGCGTTCCTGCCAGATATGCTTCGTGACCAGCGGCTTCGGCAGTTTCTCGTTCTCCAGAATCTGTGGATGGACGCGGACGACCAGCACCTCCTCGTAATAGGAACGGTTGAAAATACCGATTTGACCTCTCCCCGGCATGCACTTCGACGTTCGCCACAGGTAGCCGTGGTGCAACTCTTCTGCTGACGGCGCCTTGAACCCCCACACGTCCACGCCCTGGGGATTCACGCCCGCCATGACGTGCTTGATGGTTCCGTCTTTCCCGGCCGCGTCCATGGCCTGAAAAATCAGCAGCAGGCCCCAGCGGTCCTGTGCCGCGAGAACGTCCTGCAGGCGGCTCATCTCTTTGACGCCGTTCGCCAGCAGTTCCTTCGACTGCGGCTTCAGTTCGGACCCCAGCCCGTGCGTGTCCGCGGGGTCGTGATCCTTGAGGCTGAAGTGTTTCCCGTGTTCGATGCGGTAGCGCTTGAGCAGTTTGTCGATTTTCATAGCGTCACTTTCTGTAACTCTCAATGGTGTAGTCTCCCGCAAGTTCGTGGTGTAAGTCCACGCCATATGAGTACTAGGGTGCGCCAGACCGCCCAAACCTGTAGGTAAGGGTCACGCTGGC
>Ga0208827_1001461_pt1 | contig 10234 bp, 8 predicted proteins | sample Sb_taG_5_FD_187709 | JGI IMG/M metagenome (GOLD analysis project Ga0208827, IMG submission 187709) | Peat soil microbial communities from Weissenstadt, Germany - Sb_50d_8_FC metaG (SPAdes) (version 2) | ecosystem: Environmental > Terrestrial > Soil > Wetlands > Peat | place: Germany: Weissenstadt...
AACCAGCCGCAGCCAAACGCGCCACCGCCTTCTCCCACCCCGATTCCCCGGAATTAGGAACGGCAACTTGCGGGAACCGGTAGCATGAGTAGTTTATCACGTCTAAGTGGATGAGCTCGTAGCTCCGGCCCTAGCCGGTGACACGGCCTGAAGGCGGAGCTACGGACTCACACGCGAGCGAAAGACTCCCGGACCAGCGTGCGGGGTTTCACAGAATCCTCAATCCACCTTCCGCTCGAGAACGCTCCAAGAGCGCGCGTACAAGTGTTTTAAGGACATCGCGATCCAGGATTGGTACCCCTGGCTATTGTGCGATCATGCATGGTCGACTGGCCGAGCGCAAGGTTGGGCGACCGTCCTCCAGGCTTGCTCGTCCAAGCTGGGGCAGTGCTCCCAGTACTACAATCAACGACTGGGTGCCAGGGGAGACATTTTTCCCCGGGGCCACTTGCAGCGACGACCTATTTCAGGAGATGCGGAAAGCGCGTACAATAATCCCCGATCGCATGACTGGCTGTTCAAGGAAGTTCAACACTGGAGGGAGACCATGTCGTCAGCCGGTTCCGTGAGTCTGTGGATCAAGCAGCTCAAGGCGGGAGAAGAAGCTGCCCTTGGCAAGCTGCATGCCCGTTACTGGCCGTACCTGGTCGGATTGGCCCGGCGCAAACTCAAGGAGACGCCGCGCCGCGCTACCGACGAAGAAGACGTTGCACAGCAAGCATTCTGGGGTTTCTACAAGAGCCTTCGGGCTGGTCGTCTCCCTCAGCTCGCCAATCGCCGGCAGCTCCTGGGTTTACTTAGTCACATCACGACTTGCCAGGCCGCTAATCAGATCAAACATGAGCTGGGAGTGCGGAAACGCGGCGCCGGTCGCGTGCAGGGCGAGTCTGTTCTTGAAAGCGCGGCACTCTCCGGCGATGCCAACGTGCTCGGGTTGGAGCAGATCGCCGACAGTGGTCTGACGCCCCAGGAACGAATCCTCCTCGACGATTGCTACCACTTCTACGTCAACGGTCTGCCCGATCACTTGCGGCCCTTTGCCGAACTCTATCTGGCCGGTTGGAAGTATCGTGAGATTGCCGATCGCCTGGGCTGCACCGAGCGGACGGTTGACCGCAAGATGGCGCTCATCTTGGTGCGCTGGCAACGCGTGGCCCTGGCGAACACGAGCGCAGAGCTGGAGCCATCTCCTCAACATGGCTGTCGCCTTCTTCGCTGATTTCTTGATTGAGATCATAGAAAGTCCGAGGACCGCGCGTGCTCAGCAGGAGGGGAGCAAGCATGTTCCAACCCGGCCAACATTCAACCGGACCAGATGTACAAAGCCTTCTCGAATGGGTCGATGGCGTCGCCGACCGCTTTGAAGCCGACTGGCGGACGGGGAGGCCGCCAGCTATTGCCGACTATCTCGACAACACGAACGGGAACGAACGTGTCGCCCTGCTGCGGGAGCTGGTGAGGATCGACCTCGAGAGACGATCGAAGCTCGGCTGGAAGCGCTCCTGGGAAGATTACGTCCGCGAGTTTCCGGAGCTAAAGGAAGTCGTGGAAGACGATGTCGATTATTTATGGGGCTTGACCGAGGACACTCCCACGGCATGTGAACTGGCGCACGATGAGGTAGCGTCGCCGCGGGAGCCGGCGCGCAATGAGAAATGGCCGGTTATCGCAGGGTACCAGATCCTCGCCGAGCTGGGCCGCGGCGGCATGGGGACCGTTTACAAGGCGCGCCAGCAACAACTCAAGCGCATCGTCGCTCTCAAGATCATCCGCTCGACAGCGGAGAGGAATCCCCGGCATCAAGCCCGCTTTAGCGTCGAGGCAGAGGCGGCCGCACGCCTGCAACATCCGAACATCGTGCAAATCTACGAAGTGGGCCACCAGGACGGGGTTCACTACCTGGGCATGGAATACGTGGACGGCGGCAGCCTGGCCCAACGACTCATGGGCAAGCCTCAGCCCGCCCGGCTGGCCGCCGAGCTGGTTGCAAAATTGGCCCGAGCCATGCACTACGCCCACGAGCACGGCGTCATCCACCGAGACATCAAACCCGGGAATATCCTGCTGCAAATAGACAGCAGACAGCAGTCAGTGGGCCGCAGGAATCCCGCTGATGGAGATGACGAGGCACGGCTGCCGACTCCTGACTCCTATCTGCTGTCCAATCCCAAGATCACTGACTTCGGCCTTGCCAAGCTGCTCGAAGACGATGCGAGTCACACTGTCTCCGGAACCATCGTCGGCACACCCTGCTACATGGCCCCAGAGCAAGCTGCGGGCAAAGCCAAAGAGGTTGGGCCCACCGCGGATGTGTACGCCCTGGGAGCGATCCTGTACGAAATGCTTGCGGGCAGGCCGCCCTTCGAGGGTACTTCCGTCCTCGACACGCTGGAGCAGATCAGGGCCGGGGAACTCACACCCCCATCCCGACTACTCCCCAGGATGCCGCGCGATGTCGAGACCATCTGTTTGAAGGCTTTAGCCTATGCTCCTGCCCACCGGTATGCCAGTGCCGGAGCCCTGGCCGACGATTTGCATCGATTTCTCGAGCGAGAGCCTATCCGAGCGCGGCCCGTGGGCGCGGCGGAGCGCCTCTGGCGCTGGTGCCGCCGTCATCCGGCCCGAGCGGGTCTAGTGGCAGCCGTCGCCGCACTCTTGCTCACACTTGTGGTCGCCTCGATGCTCGTGGCACTCGCCAGCACGGCGCAGGAGCGTGTCAGTCGTCGCGAGGGTCTTGTCCGGCAGCTCCAGTTGGTGGGCGCGCACTCTCACTTGAACGGTTGGTCGGAGGAAGCGTGGCGGCTGGCTGCGGAGGCCGCTGCCCTTCAGAAAGATGCCACCCTGCGCAGCTTGGCCGCCAACGCTTGTGCTGGGCTGGATGCGCGGGTCGGCAAACAACTCGAGGGCGTGAGTGTTTCATGGTTGGCCCTGGACCACAAAGGTGAGCAGGTGCTCCTGGGTGGTCGCAACAGCAACCTGGGTCAGCCTCTCGAAGGGGCAAAGCTTTGGAACCTCGACACCGGTGCGGTGGAGGTTTCGCGGCAGGCCGGAGCCGGGCCCGTGGCTTTCCGGCGCGATGGGACACCTCTGCAATTGGTCCCGGCAGACGATCGAACCTTGCTGCTTTGGAACCTGCTCGACCAGAAACGATTGATGGAATGCCGCCTGAGCGCGGCTGCCACAGAGCCGCAGTCGTCAACCTGGCAGGTCAATGAGCTGGGTTTCCCGGTACTGGCGCTGGCGCGTGAAGGGACCGTGGCGGCGGCGGCCAGCGCGGGAGAAAACCGGCGGAGCGCCTTGGCCGTGTGGGATACGGCTTCGGGTCATTTGCTCTTTCAAGTGAACCAGGCAGCGCGCACGCTGGCCCTGGCACCGGATGGAGGTCTGCTGGCCGCCGGAGACGATCAAGGCCGCATCACGCTTTGGTCCGTGCCGGCTGGGACCCGTCTATCCACCTTCGAGATGGGCCGCGTGACAGTCCATTGCCTCGTATTCAGTCCAGATGGAAAGCTGCTGGGCGTGGGCGATTCCGCCGGCATGGTGACCGTTTGGGACATCGAGGCGCGTCGGCCCATTACGTACTGTCGAGGCGCGCACGATGAGGTCTACGTCCTGGCATTCAACTCCGATGGAACGCTGATCGCGTCCGGCGGTCGCGGCCCGGCATGTATCTGGGACGCCGCCACAGGTACGCTGCTCCTCAGTCTTCGTTCCCATGGCCTGACGACGGCGCTCGCCTTCAGCGCCGATGACAGAAGTTTGATTTTGGGCAGCCGGACGCCGGCGCGGGTTTATCTTTGGGAGCTTGAACGGGACCGCGGCCTGCGAACGCTCCGGGGACTAGCAAGTCAAGCAGCACACCTCTGTTTTTCCAGGGACGGCCGGCTGCTCGCAGCGCTGGCTCACAACTGGCAGGTGATGATCTGGGACGTGCAGCGGGGCTGTTTGCGCTGGCGATTTGTGGTTCCCAAAGGGAACGCAGACGATGATGCCGCTCTTGCCTTCAGCCCGGACGGTAAGCAATTTGCCTGCGCGGCCGGGGAAGGCGCAAGGCTTTGGGACATGGACCGTGGACGCGAGCTGGCTTCCTGGGATCTTCCGCCTGGCTCAAGGGACGTGCTGGCATTTCAGAAACCCGATCGGCTTCTCTTGTTCCGAGAGGAGGCAAGCGATCGACCGCCACCGCCGGGCGTAGGCGAGGCGCAGGCTTCGTTGCCGTTGCCACGAGTGTGCCGGCTGCGGAATTTGCTCGGCGCCACGCCGGCCAAACCCGTTTTTGAAATTGCCGGCGTTAATGAACACCTTCTCGATGCCGTCGCCACGCCAGACGGCGGCACGCTAATCGTCGAACATACCCAACAGGGACCGGGCCGGCAGATTCGAACCGTGCAGGCTTACGATAGTCTCACAGGCGCGGAGCACTGGTCAATCTCTTCCGTGCGCTCGCAAATGTCCGGAACGCTTGCCCTTGATCCAACCGGCTGCCTCATCGCCTTTCAGACCGATAACCGTGACGACGAAGGGATTTTGGTGGATGTGGCCACCGGCGAGTTCCGCGGTGGTCTTGCGCCGTTTGCAGTTTGCCTGGGACTCGAGGGCAACACCTTTCTGCGGCTGGGTTCGGGAGAGTCGTCCAGGGAGAATCGAGGTTATGGCTTCTCTCGACGAGGCGACATTTCTCCACGGCTGATTCTGGGCCTCGAGACTACCCGCTCCTTTCACCCGGTGTTCAGTCGAGACGGAAACTTCTTGGCCTGGTCCAACACCGACGGAACAGTCTCCGTCTGCGAACTGCAATGCTTGCGGCGGCGCCTTTCGGAGGTTGGCCTGGAGTGGTAGATGGAGGGAATCATGAAGAAGCGTACCGGCATGACGCTGATCGAGTTATTGGTAGTTCTCGCAATCATGGTAGTCCTGCTCGGCATCTTGCTGCCGGCCGTTCAGAAGGTCCGAGAAGCCTCGCGAAGAAGCCAGTGCGCTCACCAGTTGGCCCAGATCAGCCTGGCCTGCCACACCTATCACGATAACACGGGCTCGTTTCCCCCCGGCTACATGGCGTTCTCTGGCATCGATGCCACCGCAACCACTCCTGGCTGGGGCTGGGCCTCCTTCCTGCTGCCCTATGTCGAACAAGAAGTGTTATACAGACAAGTCATCTTTGCGCGGCCAATCGAAGATCCGCTCAATGTGGCTCGCCTGACCGCTATCTCGATTTTCCTCTGTCCGAGCGATCCCAACGTGCCCGCTGCTTTCCCGATCACAAACGTAGCCGGGCGATTGATCACCGAGGCCGCGCCCATCAGCTACGCGGCATGCCTTGGATCTGGTGAACCAGACGAGTCTCCGGGACCGAAGGAAGGGGTGTTTTACAGAAACAGTAAAGTGCGCCTTACGGATATCACCGACGGCACGAGCACGACGATCATGATCGGCGATCGGGCCTGGAGCCACGCCATGGCGCCCTGGTCCGGGGCGGTGAATGGTGGGATTGTTCGCGCTGGTCCCCTGAATGCGCAGAGATCTTCTCCCGCCGCCGTCGACCCTGCTCCGAATTTCCCCTGCGTCGAATCCAACTCGATCAATGGCACGGCGTGTTCAGATGGCAGCCTCGATCAGTTCTTCAGCCAACACCTCGGCGGGGTCAACATGGCGTTCGCCGACGGGGGCGTTCGCTTTCTTCATCAGCAGATCAGTCGTGCCGTCCTCGCGGCGCTCGGCACACGGGCCGGCGGCGAAGTCGTCGACGAAACCGACTATTGAAGGGCATCCCATTTGCGAACTCCTGGTTTTCTGGTTTAGGTAAGCGGTGTCAGATTTGTTCGCTTGGCATTCAACGTCGAGGCAGCTAGGTTGCCCGTCATGGGACGACAAGCCAAAGACCGACTTCGGGGTGGCCCTGGGCGGACTCTTGTCGGTAAAATGGCACATTACTTAGCGTTGACATCGTCTTGCTGTTCGAAGGAGAAGGCGACGAATTCATGTGCCGGCCAAAGTCGCCGCTGGACAGCTTTCCGTATGAACGAGATCCACGAAGTCGGGCACTTGGGGCTGGTGTCGAGGACGGCAATTACATTTACGTGCAAGACATCGATGGCACGATTTACATCTTGCCAGATGAAAGCCACATGCATCCGAAAGTGCTTGGCAATGCGTCCCCAGCGATTTATGCAGGCGATCTGCGAGTCGAGAGGAGAAGGATTGTCGATGTGACGAACCTGTCAGGTACCTTCCAATTCGATGATCCGCATGGATTGCTCTCGGTGGCGACACAACTTGCCGTGCTTGGGTTCATCATCAATGAAGGAGCAGTCCGGTTTTTTCCGATGGATGGTTCTCCTCCGTGCATACTGAGATAAGATGCGCGCTCTCATACTTGAAGATAACCGTGATCGGCGGGTTGCCATGATTGGACGACTGGCAGAGAGATTCCCCTTTCTGCACGTCACCTTCTTTGACGCCTCGAAGAAAATGATTGAGTTCATGGAATCCGACAAATTGCAAGATATTGCGATGATCTCGCTCGACCACGATCTCGAATTGATTTCCGGCTCCCAAGGCGATTGGATTGACGCTGGAACAGGACTCGACGTCGCACGATGGCTTTCGAAACGACCAAAGCCGATTTGCCCGGTTGTGGTACATACGACGAATTCCCGTGCCGGTGGCAAGATGATGCGACTACTTGAAAGGTCAAATTGGGTAGCGCATCGAGTCATACCGCACGACGACCTCCTCTGGATCGACACAGACTGGTTTCGAGTAACAAGAAACGCCATCGTCGACTTCGCTCCACAGCGCCGTTCGCCGCCCATCCTGCAAGTTGAGAATAAGGTAAGCCTAATTCGTTCATTGCTCGAAGATCGGTACGACAGCGGGCAGGCGTTTTGCAAGGCAGCAATCGCAATAATCCTTGATGCGTATGTTCGTGACCTTCGGCCACTGTCGGGCGACGTTTCAGCCGAAGTCATATCGTTCGTCAACAAAGATGTTCTTGCCTCCGTTTTGGACTTCGAAGGCCCCGTTGTACGATGGTGGCGCGAAGTTGGGTTCTCGCTTAGGAGTTTGGACACGTGGGCTGAACGGGGACCGCTTGCACCCGAACAATTGGGGGTTGGGGAGGAGGCGGCTGAGCGTCTCTCGCGATCCGGTGTAAAACAGATTCAAATTAGGGTCATCGAAATCGCCGAGATGCAAGCCCTTTTGGTCGTGTCCGCAACCCGTTCCCTAGCACCGACGGCAGTGCAGGAAATCATCACGGAGCTGAAAAAGGCGATTGAGATTGCCGTGTTCGTCGGCCTGCACTGGTTGCCTTCGGGCAAGCAGTCGAAACTGACGCAAAAGAAGAAACGCAAGGGACTCACTTAATCTCGCTACGAACCAAAGGAGGGAAATGTGTCAAGGACGACCCGTGGCAGCGGTCAGCCGCCACGATTGCGCGTTGATATCGACAAAATGTTGCGATTTTCTCATTGGCTGTTCACCGAAGACGCACATGAGCGAATTCGCAGCGAAGATCAGCCGAGCGATCCTGAGTCGGATGGCCAGTCCGCAGCGTGAATGGCCAAGGCTTGGTGGCGTGATTCATACGTGGCATGCAGCGATAATCGGTGCCAGTTCTTTTTTGCTTGGCATTCTGGGCGAGGCAGCTAGGTTGCCCGTCATGGTACGACAATCCCGCCTCATCGCTGACGATCTAATCTAGCACGCACTCCATCGCAGCAATAACCGCGGCACCGTTTTCTTGCAGGCCGGGGATTTCCAACGACACCTGTGATCAACGACGTTGATTCGGCCGCCAGCCATTGCAGTCTCCGGCGTTTATCCGGGCGCCTGGTCGCGGCTGAAGGCATAAATCTCCCCGACTTCGGTTCCTTGCGCGCCTTGCTGGATCTACAATTGAGGCGTCGAGACGCCGGCAGCCATGACCTGCGCGGGTGCCTGCTGAACCGTGGCCTTTGTCAGCCAACCGAGGAGCTGCTGCAGCGGCTTCGGAATATTAACGGTGGTTTCATGTGCCGCTTCGAAGCAGGAGCAGAGGCAATAAGTTGCTGGGGCGGAGAGAATACCTCGCTTACGCCGCGGGCTCGTATGCTTGGGAATTGTAATGGAGCGCGACGGGGATTCCACATGTTTGGCTCCTGGGAGGCGCACTTTCAGCGCACTTTTGGCGCACTCGACCACACCAAGTGTTCAACCGCTATGGAAGTTGCATCCGTAATCTCCGAACCGCCTTCCTTCGATCCCCTGACGCAGCAGGCGGACCCTTTCACCCTTGTCATCTTTGGCACCACAGGCGACTTGCGGAACCGCTCGCTGCCCGTTTTTTTCTTGCAGCCTGATAGACCCGGGCTTAGCATCACGGTTGCATTTCGATCATCCGCGGACTGCTGTGGAGAGGGCCGGGTCATTCCGTCATATCGACATCGTGGAGCTGGCGTAGGAACGTGGTCATGACCGAAAAGAGTCCGGATCAAGAGCTGGAACGCCTGCGATCGCGGGTTGCTAATTTGGAACGAATGAAGGAAGTACAAGAGCAATCGGCCCAGGACCAATCGAGCCGTCTTCGCCAATCCCTGGAAGAGCTGCGCGAGCGCGCCCTGCAACTTGAACATTCCGAGGAAGCGCAGCGCCGGCAGACCCAAATCCTGCAAGCCATCCTGCGCAACATGGGTGCAGGCGTTATCGTCGCCCATCAAACCGGGAAGTTCTTGCTCTTCAATCCCGAGGCCGAGCGCATCCTCGGAATCGGCGCCGCGGATGTCGATCCCGAGAAGTGGGCCGAACGCTACGGCTGTTATCTGCCGGACTGCGTGACTCTGTATCCTGCAGACAAGCTGCCGCTTGCCCGGGCAATCCGGGGCGAAGAGGTGGATGACGCAGAACTCTATATCCGGAGCGCGAACAGGCCGGAAGGCCTGTGGTTGAACGTGAACGCCCGTCCGCTCCGGGACGAGGCAGGGATTGTCTGTGGCGGCTTGAGCGTGTTTCACGATGTTACGCGGGAGAAGGAGGCGAAACGCCGTCTCGCCGGGCAGCACGAGGTGACACGCGTGCTCGCCGACGCGCCTACCTTGAGCTGGGCGGCTCCCAAGATTCTCGAGGTGATCTGCTCGATCGGCAACTGGGACCTGGGAGCACTCTGGACCGTTGACCGCCAGGCCCATGCGCTGCGTTGCATCGACGTCTGGCACCGGGCAGACGCCGGCTTGCAGGATTTCGAAAAGGTAACGCGCCGGATCACCTTCCCGCCCGGCATCGGCCTCCCCGGAATCGTGTGGAGCAAGCAAAAGTCGACGTGGATCCAGGAGGTTTCCTCCGACATCGAAGCTTGCCGGGCGGTCGAGGCCGCGCGCCTGGGCTTGCGCGAGGCAGTGGCATTCCCGATCGTCTTCGGCAAGGAGGTCACGGGCGTCATCGAAGTATTCGGCCGAGAGTCGCAGCCCCCCGACGAACATTTGCTCTCGATGCTCGGCGACATGGGCAGCCAAATCGGCCAGTTTCGCGAACGCAGGCGCGCAGAGAAGGACCTGCAAAGGAGCCGCGAACGCTTCGAGCTTGCCATGCTCGGTTCCGGAGACGGTCTCTGGGATTGGGATGTCGAAACCAACGAAGTCTTCTATTCCCGGCGCTGGAAAAGCACCCTCGGCTACGAAGACCACGAAATTCAGAATGTCTTCGAGGAATGGGAAAAGAGACTTCATTTTGACGATCGCGAACGAGCCCTTGCAACTCTCCAGGCCTATCTTCAGGGGCAAACCCCGACCTATGAACTGGAACACCGTTTGCAGCACAAGGACGGCTCGTATCGCTGGATTCTGGCGCGTGGCGTAGCCCTGCGCAACGCTCAGGGGAGGCCCTACCGGATGGCCGGCTCACACACTGACATCACCGAGCGGAAACGCGCCGAAGAGGCCCTGCGCAACTCCGAAGCGCTCTATCACTCGCTGGTGGAAACGCTGCCCTTGAATGTTTTTCGCAAGGACGTGGACGGCAAGTTCACCTTCGGCAACCGCCGCTTCTGCGAGATGATCGGCAAACCGCTCGAACAGCTCAAAGGCAAAACCGACTTCGATTTCTACCCGACCGAGCTGGCTGAGAAGTATCGCCAGGACGACCGCCGTGTGATCGATGAGCAGATCACGATCGACGCCATCGAGGAACACTGCAAACCCGGCGGGGAAAAAATCTACGTTCAGGTCCTGAAGACGCCGGTATTCGATTCCCACAATCGGGT
>Ga0208827_1001462_pt1 | contig 10230 bp, 6 predicted proteins | sample Sb_taG_5_FD_187709 | JGI IMG/M metagenome (GOLD analysis project Ga0208827, IMG submission 187709) | Peat soil microbial communities from Weissenstadt, Germany - Sb_50d_8_FC metaG (SPAdes) (version 2) | ecosystem: Environmental > Terrestrial > Soil > Wetlands > Peat | place: Germany: Weissenstadt...
CGGAATCCGGCCAAAACGAGCATCGCACGGAAACGCAAGGCGGCTGCCTTGGACACGGGTTTTCTCGAGGAAACCTTGGCTGGGGCACGAAACCTAGAGAAAGTTTGATGCGTTCGCCCTGGGGGTGAGGGGGACGAACGATCCCCAGCTAGGGCCCCTCACCCCCGACCCCTCTCCCCGGATTACCGGGGCGAGGGGAGAACAATCGCTGCCGGATCTCCGCTTGCGAGCAGAACGTTCGCTTGCCGGCCAATCCACGCCGCCGAGTTCCGGCGTCTTGGTAGAACAACCGACTGCCGCGGCGTTTAACCGTGACGCAGCCAAACTTGCGGTAGCGGACCTGGCTGGCCACGTGACCTTGCTCGAAACGGCTGGGAAGAAGGTGATTTACCTCATTTCGTCCGAACCTTTCCCGGTCAACGCCTTGGCCTGGTCGCCTGATAGCCGCCTGGTCGCGGTTGGCACCAGGGACGGGAGCGTTCAGCTCTGGCGCGCCGAGCCGAGCATGGTCTTGCACCAGTGGCCAGCCTTTTCGGCCGAAGTCACTGCCATGCAATTCAGCCCGGATGGTCGCTGGCTGTTGGCCGGCTCACGCCAGGATTCGACGCTCTGGGACGTGGCGACTGGGGAAGAGCTGATTGCCGGACCAGGCGGGGCTCCGTGGGGATTCTCCAATGACGGTCGCTGGCTTGCCGCGGCCGGAATCAAAGGGGCCATGTTTTGCGAGCTAGTGGTCCCGCGCGCCCTGGTTCACCTCCGCGGCCATCTTTCGAAGGTCGTTCAGATTGCCTGGAGCAAGGACAATAGGCATCTTGTCTCATTCGACAAGAGCTTTGACGTTCGCGTTTGGGACGCGCATGCCGGTCTGGCCCTGGACGCCTTTCGTGCGCCACCAGGCGACTTCTATGCCGAAAATGCAGCCATTGCCTTGAGTGACGATGGGCGCCTAATGGCCTATGCCAGCGGCGGCATGAAGTCCACGGTCTTGATTCGCGATATCAGCAAGCATGTGCAGCTTGGCGCATGGGAATTGCCAAAGGGCTGCGAGAAGCTGATCAGCATTGGGCCAAGGCAATTCTTATTGGTTCGCGAAGAAAGAACGAGCGAGGATGCACAGGCTCTCCGTACCGTCGTTCGAGAGCTTAAACCGGGACATCCGCCAGACATCACGCGCATTCTTCGACCCGCGCGGAATGGTGACGAAGCCGGCTTCTTCAAAGCCGGCCTGACACCCGATGGTCGCTACCATTTCTGGATGGGGCCGCGCCGGCCACACGAGAACTGCCGAGTCGAGGTTCGCGAGGTCGCAACGGGAGATATGCGCCTTGTGGTGCCAGCCGAAACGAGCAACGAGAACGATGGGAACGCGCATTTGAGTTCCGATGGGCGATACTTGATCGTTAATGGGGAATCCGACGTTTTCTGGGATGTTCAGGAAGGAACGACATCATCTTCACCACCCAGTCGCGGTCTGTGGCCCTGTTCGGCCGACACGCGTTGGCGCCTGGTTTATGATCGGGGAGAATGGCCGGCCCATTCCGGTTGGCTTCTCAGCGAAGTGAGCGGAGGGCGGAGCCAAATCTGCCTAAGAGGCTTGGATGCAGGGCATCCGGAAGCCATGACATTCAGTTTTGACAGCCGCTATTTGGCTTGCGCGGATCAAGGCGGGACCATCACGCTTGTCGATCTGCCAGCCTTGCAACATGTTCTTAGCAAATCCGATGCGAGCTTACTGCCGCAGCAAATCTTCCAGAAATAGACTTCAGCAACCTTTGCGCGCATTTCCATTTTCCGGCACAAAAATACCCCGCGCCTGCATGAGAAGCGTGTCTCCACATGTAGTAACTGTCGTTTCTTGCTCTTGGATGGGGATAGCTAAACCATGAAATCGAGCACATTCTCTGGCGGCGCACGCTACCGGCCCGGCCGAACTTCGAGTAAGCCGCGCCTGGAGGCGCTGGAAGATCGCTGTCTGCTTTCCATCACCGAATTCGCATTGCCTAACGGCGACAGGCAGCCAACAGGAATCGTGACTGGACCGGATGGAAATCTATGGTTTACCGAGGATTACTTCAACCCAAAGGTTGCGGTGATGACGCCTGCCGGAGTTATCGCAGCCGAATTCCCCATCGGCCCATTTGGCACAGTGGTATCTAACGAAATCGCCAATGGTTCTGACGGCAACCTGTGGTTTATCACCTATACGGGCAACGGGTACAATGCATATATTGACCGAATAACGCCGACGGGTACCATTACCGAGTTCCCCATCCCAGGCAACGGCGGCGCGCCGCAGGACATCACGACGGGGCCTGACGGCAACGTCTGGTTCACGCAATACTACACGGATCAAATAGGATACGTCACGCCTGCGGGGAGCATCACGCAATTCAACATCCCCGCCGGGAACGGCCATCCTTATTACATCACGGCCGCTCCAGATGGCAATCTCTGGTTCACTCAACCCGATGGAAATAAGATTGGGCAGATCACGCCGGCCGGAGTCATCACTGAGTTCGCCCTTCCCGCGGCCAGCTATCCCGATGGCATTACAGCCGGTCCGGATGGTAACCTCTGGTTCACGGCGGGCGCCGACGTATCGACGGGCAGCCAGTCCGAATCCGCAATTGGCCGGATAACCACCTCGGGCGTTGTCACCGAGTATTCAGTCCCGACGGCTCTTAGTCGTCCCCTTGGCATTACATCCGGTCCCGATGGTAACCTCTGGTTCACTGAGCTCTCAGGCAACAACATCGGCATGATAACGCCCGCCGGTAGCATTACCGAGTACCCTATCCCCACGTCGGGAAGCCAACCGTTCAACATCACCACTGGCCCAGACGGCAACCTCTGGTTCACCGAGTTCAACGCCAATAAGATCGCCCGGCTGGCTTTTCCCGTGCCGGCTCATATCTCGCTCAATTTCAATTCCTTACCGAGCGCACAAGGGTGGACTTACGTGTCAGGGTATCCGCCCAATAGCCCCGTTGAAACGAATGCATACTCCGTGGACGGCACGAAACTGAGCCAAAACGTGCAAACCACAACTGCAGGACCCGTTTATGCTGCATACGAAATGTACAACGTAATCGATCCTCTCGTTCCATTTACGATAGAGGCACGGGCACGGGTGACGCAGAGCACGCAATTTGACCCTTCAACAACAGGTGTCACCCTCATGCTTGGTGGCTACACGGGCAACGAGGGCTTCATTGTCGGTCTCGACACGAACAACATAAACATTCTCGGAACTGGCCCACTTATTCCCTTTGATAATACGCAGTTTCATGATTACCGAATCGAAGCTACACCCGGTGTGAGCATCAAGCTTTTCATTGATAATGCCCTTGTGGCGGACAGGGTGCCATACTCGGTAAGTGAGCCTAATGTTCTGCAACTGGGCAACGATTCGAGCTTTGAAAACGGCCAAGCCGAGCTTACAAGCTATAGCTTCGCACAGGGACCCACGTTAGCGCCGATTCCAGACCAAACGGTCAACGAGGGCAGTCTGCTCAGCGTTCGCGTATCCGCCACCGATCCCAACCCCGCTGCCGTGCTCACCTACAGTCTTAAGTCGGCACCTCCCGGAGCGACAATCGATCCGAACACCGGGGTCTTCACCTACACTCCAACCGAGGGCCCCGCCACGTATCCTGTCACCGTCCGCGTCACGGACAATGGCGCGCTCCCGCTCAGCGACACGACCAGCTTCAACATTATTGTCAACGACGTCCCACCCACCGCTTCCATCAGCGCTCCCCTGGACGGCTTCCAAGGCGTCAGCGGTCAGGCACGCGGCTTCACGCTCGGCGCGACCGATCCGTCGCCGGTCGATCAGGCCGCGGGCTTCACCTATGCGGTCACTTGGGGCGACGGCCAATCGAATCAGTACGCCGGACCGGACGGCACAGCGGCCAGCCACGTGTATGCGACTCCAGGGAATTACACCGTGAGCGTCACGGCGACGGACATGGACGGCCTTACGAGCCCGGTGGCCACAGAGAACCTCACCATCCTGGCCACAGAGCAGCAAGGAGCCGAGTTGGCCGTGGGCGGTAAGCCCGGCTATGACGCTTTTGTCCTTACGGCTGGTCCGGGTATCGGCGAATTCCAGGTCAAGCTCAATGGTCAGACCCTGGGCCTGTTCCCAGCCACGGGCGGCGTCCATGTCTATGGCGAGAGCGCGATCAATACCGTAACGGTCAACGGCACAACCAGTGGTGATCAATTCACCATCGACCAGGCCGACATCGTGCTGAACGGGACCATGATCGGCGGGGACAATATCGAGCGCTGGATCGCCAACGGGCTGGCGGGTGGTGACACCTTCACGTTCGGCGGGAACAGCATGGGTGCTGCCGCGACCATTGAAGCTAAGGGCGGGAACAACACTCTGTACGCTCCAACGCTTGGCTCCAACCAGTCGAACACCTGGACCATCAACGGCACCAACTCCGGCACCCTGAACGGCCCCGACTGGACATTTTCGGGCATCCAGAACCTGGTAGGCGGTGCCAACGACGACCTGTTTCAGTTCGTCGGCGCCGGCAGGGTCACTGGCAACGTCAACGGCAACGGCGCTTTCTCCGCTGCTGGCAACACTCTCGACTACACAGGCTACACCGGCGCGAGCACCGTCACGGTAAACCTGGCTAATGGCAAAGCCACCGCTATCGGAGGCTCCTTCTCCAACATCGAGACCGCGCTCGGCCAGACTTCCACGGCTTCGGACACTTTGATAGGCGCCAACACGACCAACGCCTGGGCCATCAGCGGCGCCAACAGTGGCACGGTCAACTCCTTCAACTTCTCGGGCTTCGGGAATCTGACCGGCGGCACGGGTGCGGATACGTTCACGGTGGGCAGCAATGGCTCGTTGACGGGCACACTGGATGGGGGCAGCGGCAGGAACACCATCGTCGGCCCCAACCTGGCCGACACCTTCAATATCACCGCCAGCAATGCGGGCAATTTGAACACCACCGTCATCCCCAGCTTCATCAGGATCCAGAACCTCACCGGCGGCGGTCAGCCGACTAGCTTTGTCTTCGGTGCCGGCGTGAGCGTGTCCGGCAATATCAATGGCGGGGCGGGAGGAGGGACTCTGAACTATCAGAACTACACCACCAACGTCAGTGTCAATCTCCAGACGAATAGGGCCACAGGCGTCGGCGGCGCGGCGACCAACCTGGTCGGCGTCATCGGCGGGAGTGGGAGCAATACGCTGAGGGGTGCCAACACGGCCGACACGTGGAATATCACCGGAAATAATGCCGGCAACATCAACGGCTTGTTCACATTCGCGGCTTTCGCAAACCTTACCGGCGGAATGGCGAACGATTTCTTCGTGTTCAGCAATGGAAGTGGCGTCAGTGGTACGATCATCGGCGGAACAGGCACCAACAGGCTTGATTACTCCGCGCACCTCACCGGCGTGTACGTCAACCTGCTCACCGGCGTGGCGACCGGTGTGGGTAGCGTCACGAATATTCAGCAGGTCTACGGCAGCGGCAACAACGACGTGCTCGTGGGCAACCGCGCAGGCGTCCTGCTCATGGAGACGGCCGGCATGAACCTGATGATAGGCGGCACAGGGGGCCTGGCCACGCTCGATAGTGGCTCCGGCCAAGACATCGTCATTGCCGGCAGCACGACCTACGACAACAACCAGGCCGCTTTGCAGGCGATTGAAGACTACTGGTCCACTAACGGTGGCACATTTGCGCAGCGGGTTGCTGGGTTGTCCTCGGGCATCACAGACGGCTACCAGCTCAACTCTTCCACTGTAAAACACCACGGCGGCAGTGGCGACACGATTGCCCTGGGTTCCGCGAACGACTGGCTCTTCTGGAGAATGGTGGGCAGCGGCAAAGACACGTTGACCGGAACCCCAGGGCAATCGACGCTCATCTAATCGTGCATGGCCCTCTTTATATTCGCTCCGAAGACACGTTTGGGAACGTCCCGCTGGAAACTCTGCTTCCGGGCACGTGTGTGCGCGATGCACATAGTTGTGGTCATGAGCGCCCGGACAGATGGTCACCGTCCGAGGCGTGTTGTGTCTGATAAGAAACGAAACGGAGTTTCGCGGTTGGCGTTCCCAAACGGATCTCGGGCACGAGCGAACCATTCGCAGAAATCGGAATGGTAAGATCACGCATTGCCAATCCGGTATCACCTTTTCTCGTAGCTCAAGCTACCAGCTTGAGCTACATCCGCCGGAATTCGATTCTTGTGGTCCGCCCTGACTGGCGGTAATCTGTGGATGGGGGCATTTTCACCTCGTCACCAGGCAACCTTAACCGCCAACCACCGGTGCAGCCATGACCACTTCCACAGGACCGATCAGCGAAACTCCCGTTGCTCCTGCGTTCAGACATCAGCATCGCTTGCCCGAGGAACGCTTCTGGCGGCGCTATTCGCCACATCATGAGTTTACGCTTTCGCTTTCTTCGTCGGCGTTTCTTCACGCCGTTGGCTTGCTCATACTGTTTTTCGGCGGATTACTCCTGGTAGCGCTCGGCTTGCACCGCGACGACGCGCCACTCAGCGTTGACGTCGTTGGGTTGCCGGGCATCGAAAACCAGGCAGGAGCTGGCGGTGGACCCGCAGAAGGCGCACCTGGCCCGGGGAAGGAAGCGGTACCCGATCGGGACCAGGTTCCGCACGAGCCTGCAAATCTTCCTAATGCGGAACCACTCCAGGTCCCCCAGCAGCCTGTCGTCCCGCTTGCTCCCATCGATCCTGACAAGGTGAACCGTGCGGTCGAAGGGGCGGCGAACGACCTGCCGCGGCGTCTCGACGACCTCGGCAAGAAGGCCGGCGCGGCATTGCGGACGGGGCCGGGCGGCCCCGGAAATGACAGAGTGTCGCGAAGGGGCCCGCCCAACAGCATCAAGGTAAAACGTCGCGCTCGCTGGGTTGTTCTCTTCAACACGCTCAACGGGCACGATTACCTCCGGCAACTTCGCGACCTGAACGCGTTCCTGGCGATTCAGCAGCCGGATGGACAATTCATGGTCTACCGCGACCTGAAACAGCAGCCTGTTCCGGGCAAGATTGAAGACGTTTCCGGCTTCACGCAGATCCGCTGGGTCGATGACACACCTGAATCTGTCCGATCGCTGTCGCTCGCCATGGGACTTGCTGACGTCCCGGCCGCTATCGAGGCATACTTTCCTTTAGCATTGGAGAGCGAGTTGCTGGCCAAAGAAATGGCGCATCTTGGCGGCAAGAACGAGGACGACGTCGAGGAAACCGTTTTCACAGTCGTCCGTCCGCCCGGCAGCACGAATTATCAGGTGAAGGTTGCTTCTCAGCGGCTGAGAAAAGGGCGGTAGAGCATCGGAGCCAGCTACTGGTTTTGGCGCTCGCGCACCCACGACCGGAACTGGCGGATGACGGCATTCTCGTCGATCTGGCCGCGCAGCGCCACAAAGCGTGCTAGGTCAGCCGGCGCGAGCGAGGGGAAGGCGAGGCTGCGTTCGCTCTTGGTGTACTGTCCGTCGCTCCCAAGTGCGTGGAACGTGATGCCCTGTGCGTCGAGATGCCAAATCTCCGGGATACCCAAGTCTGCATAGATGCTCATGCGATTGAGGGAGCTGTGGGTAATGTCGATCTCGATCGCGAGGTCGGGCGGCGGATCGGTACGCAGATCGAGGCGCTTCTTGCCGCGCACGCGCGCTTCGTTCGCAATCCAATAGCACTCGTCGGACTCGAGGCCGCGCCGGCGCTTGCGCTTGCGGAAGGTAGTCGAGCCGCCCCCCGCGATGGGCAAGCCCAGCTCCTCTGTCAGCGCGATCACGATCCGCCCGAGGAAATGCCCCCAGCTTTCATGTTCATAGGTGAGGTTCATGATCTCGAGGGTGCCCCGATCATAGGTTAGACGAAGGCTCGGCCTGTCGTTCAGAAGGCGCAGCCAGCGTCCATAGGACGACCAATCAACGCCGTCCAGCACGAGATGCTGTGCGGCGGGCGCATGAACGGTTGGCATATGCTGCTCCTTGGTAGATCGTGTCGCAAACCATACATGTTCAGTATACCGTGGAGAGACACTTGGGAAAAAGCGAGGCATCCGTGGAACGGGCAATAATATGAGCCAGGATCAAGCTGTTGCAACCACCAATTCGCGCACGGCAGATGTTGTCATCGTGGGCGCGGGGGTCGCCGGGCTGTGTGCCGCGCGGCAGTTGCACCAGCAGGAATTCTCCGTCGTCGTGGTAGAGGCCCGCGACCGCGTTGGCGGCCGGACGCTCAGTCAGCAGGTGGGCCGGGAAGTCCTCGATCTGGGAGGGCAATGGCAGGGGCCGACGCAAGACCGGCTGGCAAGTCTGGCCAGCGAACTTGGCGTCCAGATGTTTCCGCAGTATCATGCCGGCCGCAAGATCCTCTCCTGGGGAGGGAAGCTCCGCCATTTCTCCGGCGAAGTCCCCCTGTTGTCGCCTTTGGCGATGGTAGAGTTGCTGCTGCTGCGAAGCCGGACCGCCGCCATGTCCGCGCAGATTCCGCCCGACCGGCCCTGGGAAGCGCGCAAGGCTGACCTGTGGGACAGCATGACGCTGGAGACCTGGAAACGACGGCACCTGCACAGCAAAGGCGCACGCCTCTTTCTGGACATCGTCACCCGGGCCGTATTTACTTCGGAACCGCGCGATCTGTCGTTCCTTTACTTCCTGTCCTATTTGCGTTGGGGACATGGGCTGGATCGGCTAATCTCGATCCCGGACGGGGCTCAGCAAAATCGCTTTGTCGGCGGCGCGCAGCAGATCTGCGAGCGCATGGCGGCGGGGTTGGCCGAGCGCGTCGTACTTAGCGCCCCCGTGCAGGCGATCGAACAGAATGCCTCTGGCGTTACGGTGTGCACGACGGCAGGGCCGTTTCAAGGTCAATTCGTCATCGTCGCCACGCCGCCATTACTGGCCGGCCGGATCGATTATCAGCCCAGCCTGCCGGCCAGGCGGGACCATCTGATGGCGCGGATGCCGATGGGCTCCGTAATCAAATACCTCGCGGTCTACGAGCGGGCATTCTGGCGTGAGGCAGGCCTTTCCGGCGAGGCCTTCAGCGATACAGGCCCCGCCGTCACGACCTTCGACGATACCTCTGCGGATGGTGCCCAGCCGGCCCTCGTGACCTTCAGTGACGGCGCGGTCGCCCGCGTCTGGTCGGAGCGTTCGCCGGAGGAGCGGCAGCAAGCGGTGCTGGCGGAGTTTGTCCGCTTCTTTGGTCCGCAAGCCGCACGCCCCGTCGCCTTCGTCGAAAAGAACTGGCTTGAAGATCCCTGGAGCCGGGGCTGCTACGTCGGCGTCATGGCGCCTGGCACCATGACGAGCTGGGGGCCCGCCCTGCGCGAGCCGTGCGGACGCATTCACTGGTCCGGCACGGAGACCGCCACGGATTGGATGGGCTACATCGAAGGGGCAATCCAATCCGGCCACCGGGCAGCTGACGAAGTGCGTGTCCGCATCAAGACCTCGGCAGGACGCCCAAATGTGTGACACCATCGCCGTCGTGCAGCCGGAGCAGGTGCTCTTCGCCAAGAATTCCGACCGCGACCCGAACGAGGCGCAATTGCTGGATTGGCAGCCGCGGCGTGAGCATGCGCCGGCTGCCCGGCTACGTTGTACTTGGATTGAAATCCCACAAGCGGCCCGCACGCACGCCGTCTTGCTCAGCCGGCCATTCTGGATGTGGGGCGCCGAGATGGGCGCCAACGAGCATGGCGTCGTCATCGGCAACGAGGCTGTCTTCACCAACGAACCCTACGCCAAAACCGGCCTTACCGGCATGGACCTCGTTCGCCTCGCCCTGGAGCGGGCCGCCACCGCTCGCGAAGCATGCGACGTCATCGCCAACCTCCTCGAGCAGCATGGCCAGGGCGGCGGCTGCGGCCACGAGAACAAGCATTTTACCTATCACAACAGCTTTCTCATTGCCGACCCTGGCGGAGCATTTGTCTTTGAGACAGCCGGCAAGCATTGGGCCATGGAACCCGTGGCGGGAGCACGCAGCATCTCCAACGGCTTGACCATCCCCGGCTTCGCGGAACAGTATTCCGATCGCATCAAAACGGGCGTTTCCGGCTGCCGGCTGCGACGACCGCGGACGCAGTCGCTGGCGGAGGGCGTGCAAACCCCCATCGACCTCTTCCACCTGCTCCGCGACCATGGCTCTGACAACCAATGGCCGCGCTACTCCTGGATCAACGGCGGCCTCAACGCCCCCTGCGTG
>Ga0208827_1001473_pt1 | contig 10205 bp, 8 predicted proteins | sample Sb_taG_5_FD_187709 | JGI IMG/M metagenome (GOLD analysis project Ga0208827, IMG submission 187709) | Peat soil microbial communities from Weissenstadt, Germany - Sb_50d_8_FC metaG (SPAdes) (version 2) | ecosystem: Environmental > Terrestrial > Soil > Wetlands > Peat | place: Germany: Weissenstadt...
TTGCCGCTCTTCAAGCCTGCGCGATCGATTGCTTGCTCGAGCGTGTCGCAGGTGAGAACGCAGAAGGCCATGGGAACGCCTGTATCCATTTGCGCGAGTTGAATGCCGCGCGCGACTTCGTTCGAGACGTGCTCGTAGTGCGAGGTTTCGCCGCGCAGCACGCAGCCGATGCAGATTATCGCGTCGGGGCGGCGCGATTCGGCCAGCTTTTTCGCCGCCACGGGCAGTTCGAACGAGCCCGGCACGCGCACAATTTCAACTTGATTGTCAGCGGCGCCTGCGCGCTCGAGCGCGTCGAGCGCTCCGGCGAGCAACCGTTCGGTGATGAAGCTATTGAAGCGGCTGATGACGATGCCGAAGCGCAATCCGGTTGCGCTCAGATTTCCTGTGATGGATTTCGGCTTTAGCTTATCGGCCATCGGTGATTGACGCGGTCCTCATCTCAGCGGCCCTGAAATTTGGCGGGGCGCTTCTCGAGAAATGCCTTGGTGCCCTCGCGCATGTCTTCGGTGGCGCAGCAGAGACCGAACAGCGTCGCTTCTAGGAATAGGCCCTCTTCCTGGGTCATCTCCATTCCATGTTCTACCGCTTCCATCGCATATTTCACGGCCAGAGGCGCATTGGCGACGATTTTTTGCGCGATTTTCTCCGCGGCCGGAATCAGCTCGGGCAGCTCGACGACGTGATTCACGAGGCCGACGCGCAGCGCTTCGTCGGCCGGAATCATTTCGCCCGAGAGAAGCAGCTCGTGCGCGACGCCTTTGCCGCAGAGGCGCGCCAGGCGTTGCGTGCCGCCGTAGCCGGGCAGGAGGCCGAGCTTCACTTCGGGCTGGCCGAGGCGCGCATTTTTGCTGGCGATGCGCATCGAGCAGCACATCGCGAGTTCGCAGCCGCCGCCGAGCGCGAAGCCATTAATCGCCGCAATCGACGGCTTGCCCATGGTCTCGAGCTTGTGAAAAGCCGCCTGGCCAAACAGCGAATAGTCTTTGCCTTCGACCGGGGATTGCTTCGCCAGCTCGTTGATATCCGCGCCTGCCACGAAGGATTTTTCGCCCGCGCCAGTGATGATCAGCGCGCGAACGCCGGCATCAGCGCGCGCCGCATCGAATGCGCGGTCGAGTTCCTCAACCGTTGCGCGATTCAGAGCATTCAGAACTTGCGGCCGGTTGACGGTGATCCGCGCGATCTGATCCCTTACTTCGTACAGAATGTTTTCGTAGCTCATCGGCCGAGACTCTTTCCCTTTTCCATTTTCCGATCTTGCTATCTCAAATCCATCGGCTTCGGTTTTGCCGGATCAGAGTAATCGTAAAATCCGCGACCCGCTTTCCGGCCGTTCCATCCTGCGAGGACCATGCGCTTGAGTAGCGGCGGCGAAGCAAAGCGCTTCTCTTTGAACTCATCGAACATGATCTGCGAGATGTAGTAAGTCGTATCGAGTCCCACGAAATCGAGCAGCGTGAGCGGCCCCATCGGATGGCCGCAGCCGAGCTTCATGGAATTATCGATATCTTCGACGGACGCGACGCCTTCTTCGAGAGCGCGCACGGCATCTAGCAAGTACGGCACGAGCAGGCGATTCACGATGAAACCGGTGCGATCGGTGGTGCGCACGACGGTCTTGCCAAAGCGCGCGCCGAGCGCTACCGCCTCGTCAAACACTTTCGGATCGGTGGCGATCGTGCGAATAAGCTCCACCATTTTCATCACCGGCACAGGATTGAAGAAATGCATGCCGATGAAGCGGTCGGGGCGCGTGGTGAATGTGGCCATCTCGGTGATGGAAAGCGAGGAAGTGTTGCTGGCGAAAATTGTCTGCTTCGGACAGATCTTATCGAGCGCGCCGTAAAGCTCCCGCTTCGCCGGGAGTTGCTCGATTATGGCCTCGATGATGATGTCGCGGTCTTTGAAATCATCGAGATTGGTCGTGCCGCGCAAGCGGGCGCGCGCTTTGTCGCGGTCCGCAGCTTGCAGCGTTCCCTTCTCCACAAGCCGCGCCAGATTTTTGTCGATCGATTGCAGCCCTTTATCCAGAAACTGCTGCGAGACTTCGCGCACCACCACATCGCAGCCCGATTGCGCCGCCACTTGCGCAATTCCCGATCCCATCAGGCCGCACCCCACCACTCCGACTTTCTCGATGGGCATTCCGTTTCCTCCCGGTAGATCGAAGCGAACCCTAAGGATGGTACTACGAGAGCGACTCGACAATCATGGCGATCCCCTGCCCGCCGCCGATGCAGGCGGTGGCGAGGCCGTAGCGCGCGCTGCGGCGCCGCAATTCGAGCAACAGCGTCAGAACGAGGCGCGCGCCGCTGGCTGCCAGCGGATGTCCGAGGGCGATCGCGCCGCCGTTCACGTTCACTTTCTCGCGATTGAGGCCGAGCTGTTTTTCGACAGCGAGATATTGCGCTGCGAAGGCTTCGTTCACTTCGATGAGATCCATTTGCTCGAGCTTCAGTCCGGCTGCGGCCAACGCTTTCTGCGATGACGGCACTGGTCCGATGCCCATGATGCGCGGCTCGACGCCCGCGGTCGCCCAGGAAACGATGCGGCCGAGTGGCTTCAAGCCGCGTTCCTTGGCCGTCTTCGCGTGCGTCACCACCAGCGCCGCTGCGCCATCCACGATTCCACTGGCGTTTCCTGCTGTGACGATTCCGTCCTTGCGAAATGCGGGAGGAAGCGCTTGCAGAGTTTCGATGGTCGTTTCGGGCCGGCGATGATCGTCTTCGCTCACGGTCTGCGTTTTCTTTCCTTTCTTGATTTCGACGGGAAAGATTTCTTCTTTCATGCGGCAAGCGCGAAACGCCGCTTCGGCGAGCTGCTGGCTGCGTAGCGCGAATTCATCGGAAGCGGCGCGCGTGATTCCGAGGTCAGCCGCTAGATTCTCGGCGGAATCTGACATGCTGCATCCGGCGATGGGATCGTAGAGTCCAGTCACGAGCGAATCTTCGAGCTTGCCCTCACCGAGACGAAACCCGGAGCGCGCCCCGCGAATCACGTGGGGCACTGCGACATATTTTCCATCCCGCCCGCCAGAACGAGGCTCGCTTCACCGAGAAGGATTCGCTGCGCCGCCTGGCTGATCGCTTCAATTCCCGAACCGCAAAGCCGGTTCACCGTCACAGCGGGAGTGGAAACAGGAAGCCCAGCCTTCAGCCCAACGTGCCGCGCGCCATAAATCGCGTCCGAGCTCGTCTGCATCACGTTCCCAAGCACGACGTGATCGAACTCGGCCGGGTTCGCGCCCGAGCGGCGAATGGCCTCGCGCGCAGCCGCCGCGCCTAGATCAATCGCCGTGGTATCGGCAAACGCGCCGTTGTAGCGCGCCATCGGCGTGCGCGCTCCTGCGACAATCACAATATCGGTAGGAAACATCTTCCACCTCCGGACGAGCTCACGAGATGACCCGCGATTTTATCAAACGAAAGGAACCAACTTGTCATTCACAAGTGTGAGGCACACTGCGAGAGAGAATCAAGGGGATGCCAGAACTAGAATCTTCTCTTCCGTCTTCTGCCGGATCTCGTCCAGCCCGACTTCGGCGCGATTGATCCATTCCGTGACGCGGTCTTCGTTGTCGTCCGACGGGCGATAAGCCGCTTCAGCAATCACTGCGCTGAGCGAAAGACCTTCGCCGTTCCACGGCGCTTGAACGGCCGAAGCCGTCTGCCGCAATTTCTCCGCGAGCAGCTTCGCGCTCCCGGCATTCGTATCGGGCAAAATGAAAGCGAGCGACCACGCCGTATACTTCACCGCCAGATCGGTCTGCCGCACCGCGCCGCGCAGCGATCGCGCCAACTGCTCGATATATTTTTCGAACGCCGCATCGCCATGCGCGCGAATCAATTCTCCGCCGCCATCCACATGCAGAATCACCAGCGAGACCGGAGTATTCTGCGCCCGCGCGCGCGACGATTCCGCAAGCAGACATGCTACGTAAGCCCCGCGGCTCACTAGGCCTGTCTTCTCATCCGCAAACGCCATCGTCCGCACTACGGCCTGCGTCCGCGTATGATTCGCCGAAATCAAAATCTGATCGCCGACGGCTTGCAGGAAAAAACTATCGTTCGGCCGCCACTGGCGCATGCGCTCGCTGCCCACCAGCACCGCTCCGGACGGCGCGCGCGTCTCCTTATCCACCAATCGCACGCCGAGCACCGTCTCGAGCTTCAATTCGCGCAGCATCGGAAGCCCCGGCCCGCTCAGTTCGATGCCGCCAAGCGTGTCGGAAGACGACGTCTCCAGACTCGCCACGATCGACGAAATCTGCGCGCTTCCGGCCGGCACAATTCCCGGCCCCGTGAATTCAGCGGTGAGCGGCTCCTCACCTTTGCCGCCAATGATCTCCACGATGCATCGCGAAACATTCAGATATTTGCCGATCTCCTGCGCTGCTGCCGTTACCACCTCGCGCGGCGTGGCCTGCCGGTACATCAGGCGCGTGAATTCCGAAATCTGCGAAAGATCGCGCTGCGTATCGACGTCGAAGCCGAGAATTCCCCCGACCGGCGCCGCAGGAGAAGCCGCGGGAACTCCGGGGGCGACCGTCGGCGCGGTCTTCGGCGCGGGCTTCTTCTTCCCTTTCGGCCACCAATTGGCGCGATCGAAGAGATTTTGGAGCCTTTCGTTCTTCTCTTCTTCGCCCGGAAAAATTTCGGCGATCTTTTCCAGCCGCTCGACGGCTTTGGCATGCAGCGAATACTGCAAGAAAATCTCCACCTGCACGATCAAATCGTCGAGTGCCTGCTGTGCCTTGTGCTCTTCCTGCTGCGGAGCCGGCCGCTCGCCGCGAGTTCCACCGGCGTTGAATCCTTCCGGGCGCGTGATGACGGAGGCAGCTTTCGCAGCGCGCGCCAGAATGTTCTTCAGAAATGCGGGATCGGCTTTGCCTTGCAGCTTGGCGATGCGCTGATGATTGCGATAGTCGTAGGGATCGATGTCCACCAGCCGGTCGAGAACGTCGCAGGCCGCCTTGATCGTGCCCGCGTCGAAATAAAGATCGAAGAGATGCACCAGCGAGTCAAAATATTTCGTCTCGCGATTCAATTCCTCATAAAGCGCGGCGACGAGCTTGGCCAGTTCGAGCGAATTGGGATAGACCGTGGTCATGCGGTCCACTTGCGCCGCGAATTCGTTCTCGCGCCGCACGTTCTTCATCCATTCCTTGGTCACTTGCAGGACATCCGCGCCCTTCTCGTCCTGTCCTGTGCGGATGTAAGCGCCGGCCAGCTCGAACATTTTCGTGAAGCCGTCCTGCTTCTGCCGGTAAAACGCGACGAAAGCATCGCGCGCGCGATCGAGTTGCCCTGTGCGCAGCAGCCCTTCTCCCAGGAGCGCGAGGAATGTCGTATCCGTCTCACCGTCTGCGAAGGGATCGAGCAATTCGACGGCGCCCGCAGGATTACCATGGCGCAGCCTCGCTTCGGCGAAGAACAGCGCGACGGTCCGATCGTTTGGCGCCAATTCGTGCGCGTGGCGGAAATATTCCAGCGCCAGATCAATTTCGCCCAGTGATTGGCAAAGCTGCCCGGCGCGCAAATAGCTATGCGAGGAAAGTTCCTTCTGCCCGAGTTTCTCGGCAAGTTCCGCGACGGTCAGATGCCGGTTGGGATTTTCGGAATCAAGCTGAGAAATCTTCTCGTAGCAACCGAGCGCCTCGTTCTCTTGATTCATCTCGTGGTAGCGCTCGGCCGCGGCGTTGTATTGCTCCACGGCCTCCGCCACGCGGTTCTGCTTTTGAAGTTGGACAGCGTAGCGGATCAGACGCTCTGCAGGTTGCGGCACGCCGCGCAGAAAGCGGGCATAAATGGCGGCTGCCTTGGCGGTATCGCTGGAATCGAGCAGGCGATCGAATTGCAGGCCGTAGTAATGCGCCGCACGCACCGGCTCATTCAGCCGGACGTAGAGATCCCCCAGCGCGAGTATGGCTTCCTGATTGGAAGGCGCTTCGTCGAAGATCGCCTGATATTCTTCGACCGCATCCCGCAGCTTGTTCTTCTCCAGGCTGCGCCGCGCCCTCTCGAGTTGCTTGGTGAGTTCCTGAGCCATCGGGACCCGCAGGTCTTCCGGCAATCGACAGCGCAGCCGTGCACCCCTGACCCCCGTCAGGGACACGTGCTCCTACCAATGCGCGGTCGCAATACTCGAATATAACCCCGACGGCTCTGTGCTCTTCAAACGAAATTAGGAAGCGTTGTGCAGGACTTCAACGGGGTTGGTAGCGCCGGCGTCCCCGCCGGCATCTTACGACCGCCAGAGTCGACTAGGGCCGCGGATGTGCGCGGAGTGAAACACGAAGACACGGCAGCGGCCGGGCGGTGAGGTCCGCGCGTGAGCTCTGCCCGTGGCAAATTCGGAATCGTCGGATGCCGGCGGGGACGCCGGCGCTACTTACGCTGGGCGCTTCTGCGCTTCGGTAGGGAGATGGGTCATCTGTTCGCGAATCGTGCCTAGCGATAGCCCGCTGCGCAGAAACGCGGCGAAGCCCAAGAACACCAGCGGCAACGTAAGCGCCAGAAACGCGAAGATCGAAAATCCAGCCGCGCTCGATTTTTCCACCTGAAACACGCTCAGCCCGAGCACGCAAAAGAACTGGTACGACCCAACGTTCGCCGGCGCATTCGGCAAGGAAACTCCCAAGTTGATCACCAGCAGCACCACCACCGCGCCAAGAAACGACAGCGACAATCCATACGCGCGCATCAGCGACCACAGCGCCAGCACCTGGCAAAACGGCATCAGCACCGAGAAAAGCACCGCAGAATAGAAACTCGGCGCCGTCCCCATCGCGTGCAAGCCGTAGAGCGCTCGCATCCACCGGCTGGGCAGATGGTGTTTCGACTTGCCCTGCTCATTGAAGAGGTCGGGATTCCCGGCCATCCTGAATTCGAGATAGAGAATGATTCCCACCACGATAGCCAGCAGAACCAGCGCCGCCACGCCAAGCGTATCCGCCACGCTCTTGAACCGCCGCGGCAATTCCACGAAAAGCGAAGCCACCGCCAGCGCCGCCGTCGCTACCACCAGATCCACCAGCCGCTCGACACCCACCGACCCCAGCACCCGCCCGAACTTGATCCCCTCCCAGGTCGATAGCAGATAGCTCCGCAGCAGCTCCCCCGGCCGCAAAGGAAACAGGATATTGGTGAACAGGCCGGCAAACACGGCCCGAGCCGAGCGCACGTACCTCACCCGGCCAAACGGAGTCAGAAGCAGCTTCCAGCGGATGCTCTGGATGATGTAGCTCACCACGTCGAACAACATCCCCAGGAACACCCACTTCCAGCTCACATTGGAGTATTCGCGGATGGTCCGGCGAAGGTGGAAGTCGCGGAAGACGTAGACCAGCGAGATGAGCGCGAGTCCGTAGCCGATAATGACCAAATAGCGAGGCTTCGGCCGGGTAACGATCTGTGTCGTCTCGCCCAGTTGCTGATTCCCCCCGAGAGAATCCGCCACGGGCCTGACCGGGCGGTAAACCCGCTTTAGCCTACGATATCCGACCACCGGGAGCAATCCCAGGAAGCCACTAACCGCGTCTAGGGGTAAGCCTAGTTTCTATCGATTGGCCACCGCCGCTGCGCGGCTCGCACCGCTGGCCGCATCCCTCAATCTATGGCAAACTCAATTGTTTTCAGAGCGTGACTCATACCGCTCCGGCCGTTCAGGATTCGATGGATCCCCAATACATCCGGAATTTTTGCATCATCGCGCATATCGACCACGGCAAATCCACGCTTGCCGACCGCCTGCTCGAACTTACCGGCGCCCTGACCCAGCGCGAGATGCACGAGCAGGTGCTCGACTCGATGGACCTGGAGCGCGAGCGCGGCATCACCATCAAGGCTAAGAGCATCCGGCTGCATTACGCCGCGAAAGACGGCCACGAATATCGCCTGAATCTGATCGATACCCCCGGCCACGTGGATTTCTCTTATGAGGTCAGCCGCGCGCTATCGGCCTGCGAAGGCGCTCTGCTGGTGGTGGATGCCAGCCAGGGCGTCGAGGCTCAGACTGTCGCCAACGCCTTCCTGGCCTCACGGCACAACCTCACCATCATCCCGGTGATCAACAAGATTGATTTGCCCGCCGCCCGCCCCGATTACGCCAAGGAGCAGATCGAGAACGTCCTGGCCATCCCCGCCGACGATGCGCTTTTGATCAGCGCGAAGAGCGGCATAGGCGTCGCCGACGTTCTTGAAGCCATCGTGGCGAAGGTGCCGGCGCCCAAAGGCTCGGCCGATTCGCCGCTCCAGGCGCTCATTTTCGATTCCTGGTTCGATTCTTTTCGAGGGGCCGTGATTCTGGTGCGCGTGATGGAAGGCCGCATCGTGCCGCACATGAAGATCCGCCTGCTGTCCAATGATGAGGTCTATGAAGTGGAAGATCTCGGAGTCCTGACGCCGAAGCCCATCGCGCTGCCGGAATTGGCTGCGGGCGACGTCGGCTTCATCATCGCCGGGATCAAACGCGTGGCCGATGCCCGCGTCGGTGACACCATCGTCGAAGCCGATCGCACCGCCCCGCCGCTTCCCGGCTTCGAAGCCATCAAGCCCATGGTTTTCGCCGGGCTCTTTCCGGTGAACGCCACCGATTACGAGCTGCTCCGCGACGCTCTCGGCAAGCTGCAGCTCAACGACGCCGCCTTCTTCTACGAGCCCGAAAATTCCGTCGCTCTAGGCTTCGGCTTCCGCTGCGGATTTCTCGGGCTGCTGCACATGGAAATCGTGCAGGAGCGCCTGGAGCGCGAATTCAATATTGATCTCATCACCACGGCGCCGAGCGTGCGCTATCGCATCACCACCACTGTCGGCGACGTGATCGAAGTGGACAATCCCACGAAGTTCCCTCCGCCCGCCTCCATCGCCAAGATCGAAGAGCCCATTCTCACCGCCATGATCATTACCTCCGATGAGTCTCTCGGCGGAGTGCTGGCTCTTTGCGAAGAGAAGCGCGGCATCCAGAAGAATTTCGAATATCTTTCGCCGACGCGCGTGATGCTCAGCTACGAGATGCCTCTCAACGAAATCGTCCTGGATTTTTACGATCGCCTAAAAAGCGTCTCGCGCGGGTACGCCTCGCTCGATTACCACTTGGCCGGATATCGCGAGGCAGACCTGGTCAAGCTGGACATTCTCGTAGGTGGCGAGCCGGTGGACGCGCTCACGCTAATTTGCCATCGCGAGCAATCCTTCGAACGCGGCCGAGAGCTGGTCACCCGCCTCCGCAAGCTGATCCCTCGTCAAATGTTCGAAGTCGCGCTGCAAGCCGCGATCGGCAGCCGCGTAATCGCCCGCGAAACCATCAGCGCCATCCGCAAAAACGTAATCGCCAAGTGCTACGGCGGAGACATAAGCCGCAAACGCAAGCTCCTAGAAAAGCAAAAAGAAGGCAAGAAGCGCATGAAGCGGGTGGGCCGCGTCGATATTCCTCAGGAGGCGTTCCTGGCAGTGTTGAAGGTCGCGTCCGAGCCGGAGGACTAGTGCAGTCAAAAGCTCAAATGAAAAAGGGACCGGGATCGAAGCGCTTCATACGGAATCGAAGCGGTAGGACGGTCGCCGTCGTTCTGTCAATGAATGAATATCGCAAAATTCTGAAGCAGCTGGAAGAACTCGACTCAATTAGAGCTTATGACGCCGCCAAGACTTCCGGCGACGTCGTGATCCCGTTCGACCAAGCCATTTCTGAGATAAGCGCCGAAAAGTCAAAGTAGCGCCGGCGTCCCCGCCGGCATCTTACGAGCAAACCGTTTGACAAGGACAGCGACAGTGAGCGGACTCACACTGTCATATGAGAGTGCTTGGGTATACTGCCGTCATCGCTAAACACAACACACTGACTCGACGCTGTGAGTCCGCGTTCCGCTCGCGCCGTCGGCGAATATTTCGGTCGTCGGATGCCGGCAGGGACGCCGGCGCTACCTAGGGCTTCTTCGTAACGCGCGCGCCGATTTCACCCTTCGCCAATCGAACCGCAATATCTTCACCGAGCGCCACTTGCTCCGGCGAGCGCAGGACGCGGCCGTTCGCGTCATAAGCAATGGCGTAGCCGCGCTCGAGCAGTGCGAACGGGCTTCTTTCGCGAAGCCGCACATCGGCGGCTTCGAGCCGCCGCCGCTTCGCCGTCATCGCGCGGTCGGCTCGCGCGCGCAAATCATCCGCCGTGCGCTCCAGGCGCCTGCGCAGCCGACCCACGCGGGCGCG
>Ga0208827_1001478_pt1 | contig 10190 bp, 20 predicted proteins | sample Sb_taG_5_FD_187709 | JGI IMG/M metagenome (GOLD analysis project Ga0208827, IMG submission 187709) | Peat soil microbial communities from Weissenstadt, Germany - Sb_50d_8_FC metaG (SPAdes) (version 2) | ecosystem: Environmental > Terrestrial > Soil > Wetlands > Peat | place: Germany...
GGCCGACGGCAGCTGCGCGACGATGCCCGACATGATGATCAGCGACGTGCCGTTGCCGATGCCGCGCTGGGTGATCTGCTCGCCGAGCCACATCAGGAACATGGTGCCGCCGGTGAGCGTGATCACAGTCGAGATGCGAAAGAACAGACCCGGCGCCGCGACGACAGAGCTCGCCCCTTCGAGGCCCACCGCGATGCCATAGGCCTGCACCGCCGCCAGCAGCACCGTGAGATAACGGGTGTACTGGTTGATTAACTTGCGGCCCTGCTCGCCCTCTTTCTTGAGCTGTTCGAGAGTCGGCGACACCGTCGTCATCAGCTGGATGATGATCGAGGCCGAGATGTATGGCATGATATTGAGCGCGAAGATCGCCATGCGGTGGATGCCGCCGCCGGCGAACATGTTGAACATGCCCAAAATGCCGGTGGACTGCTGCTGGAAAATCTGGTCCCAGGCAGCCGGATCGATGCCAGGCAGTGGAATGTAGGTTCCGAGGCGATAGACGAGCAGCGCGCCGAGCGTGAACCAGATGCGCTTCTTCAGCTCTTCGGCCTTGGCCAAGGCGCCGAAGTTGAGATTGGCTGCGAGTTGTTCTGCTGCAGAGACCATTTCCCGCTCCGAACCCCCTCTTCTACGTCACTTTCAAGCCTTGACTACCAAGCCTTGGCCGGGCTTGTCCCCGGCGCCTTTGCCGAACAGGTAGAAATCGTGGCTGCCCGGTACAAGGCCGGGCATGACCGTTCATCAGGCCGCTTGTTCGCTCGTATCCGCCTTGGGCGCGAGGATTTCGACCGAACCACCGGCCTTCTCCACCGCGGCGACCGCCGACTTGGAGGCGCCGAACACCGAAAGCGTCACCTTGGCCTTGATCTCGCCGTCGCCGAGCAGCCGCACGCCTTCTTTCACCCGGCGCAGGATGCCGGCCTTGACCAGCGCCGCGGCGTCGATCTTCGCCGTCGCGTCGAGCGTTCCCGCGTCGATCGCCGCCTGCAGCTTGCCGAGGTTCACCTCGTTGAGCTTGCGGGCGAATTTGACGTTCTTGAAGCCGCGCTTGGGCAGCCGGCGATGCAGCGGCATTTGGCCGCCCTCGAAACCTTTGATGCGCACGCCGGAGCGCGCGGTCTGGCCTTTGCCGCCGCGGCCGCCGGTCTTGCCTGTGCCTGAGCCGATGCCGCGGCCGATGCGCTTTCGCGCCTTGCGGGCGCCTGCAGGGCCGGAAAGTTCGTGCAGCTTCATGGTCGCTACTTCTCCACCACTTCGACGAGATGCGCCACTTTGGCGATCATGCCGCGCGTCGCCGGCGTATCGACAAGCTCGGCCGTGCGGCCGATCTTGTTGAGCCGCAGGCCGACCAGCGTTTCACGCTGGCGATGATGCCGGCGCTGCGGGCTGCCGGTCTGCCGCACCTTGACGGTCTTTCCTGATGATTTGCCGGTGTTCATCGCCTGCTCCAAAACCTCAATCGGTTGCCGCTTCCGTATCACCTTCGCGGCGGCGCGCCTGCAATGCCGAGACCTTGACGTTGCGGCGGGCGGCGACCGAACGCGGCGAATCCTGGCGCTTGAGCGCATCGAAAGTGGCGCGCACCACGTTGTACGGGTTCGACGTGCCGATCGATTTGGCCACCACGTCCTGCATGCCGAGCGTCTCGAATACCGCGCGCATCGGGCCGCCGGCGATGATGCCGGTGCCGGGAGGCGCCGCGCGCAGATAGACCTTGCCGGCGCCGTGGCGGCCGGCGACGTCGTGATGCAGCGTGCGGCCTTCGCGCAACGGCACCCGGGTGAGCCCGCGCTTGGCGGCATCGGTCGCCTTGCGGATCGCTTCCGGCACCTCGCGCGCCTTGCCGTGGCCGAAGCCGACCCGGCCCTTCTGGTCGCCGACCACCACCAGCGCGGCAAAGCCGAAGCGCCGTCCGCCCTTCACCACTTTGGCGACGCGGTTGATGTGGACCAGCTTGTCGACGAATTCGCTGTCGCGTTCTTCGCGTCGGTGGGGATCACGTGCCATGAAATTCAGCCATTTGGTTCAAGCCTTTGCTCTGAGACGAGAGGACAGAAGACGGACGACAGACGACGGAAAAGTCCGCGTCGAGCCGCTCGCCATCATCCGTCCTCTGTCGTCCGTTGTCTGTCATCAGAAATTCAATCCGCCTTCGCGCGCCGCTTCGGCCAAGGCTTTGACCCGGCCGTGATAGAGGTAACCGCCGCGGTCGAATACCACGTCCTTGACGCCCTTCTCCTTGGCGCGCTCGGCGATCAGCTTGCCGACCGACTTCGCCGCGTCGACGCTGGCGCCGGTCTTCAAGCCTTCGCGCGCCGTCTTCTCGATCGAGGACGCCGAAGCAAGCGTGACGCCCTCGTCGTCGTCGATCACCTGGGCATAGATGTGCTTGGACGAGCGGAACACGGTGAGCCGCTTGCGCTCGCCCGCCGCGCGGCGCAGCGTGCCGCGGACGCGGCCCTGGCGGCGCAAAATTCTGTCGCTGAGCTTGGTCATCGGGCGCTCCGTTACTTCTTCTTGCCTTCCTTGCGGAAGATGCGTTCGCCGGCATATTTGATGCCTTTGCCCTTGTACGGCTCCGGCGGGCGATAATCGCGGATCTCGGCGGCGACCTGGCCGACCTTCTGCCGGTCGCTGCCGGTGATCACGATCTCGACCGGCCGCGGCGTCGCGATGGTGATGCCTTCGGGGATCGGATAGACGATGTCGTGGCTATAGCCGAGCGCAATCTGCAGGTTCTTGCCCTGCACCGCGGCGCGGTAGCCGACGCCGTTGATCTCGAGCCGCCGCTCGAAACCCTTGGTGACGCCGGCGATCAGATTGGCGATCAGCGTGCGCGACGTGCCCCATTGCGAGCGTGCGCGCTTGGTTTCGAAACGCGGATCGACCTTGATCTGGCCGCCGTCGAGCTTCACGGCGACGTCGTCGTGCAACACGACCTGCAAGGCGCCTTTCGGGCCTTTGATCTTGACCGTCTGGCCTTCCACGTTGGCGGTGATGCCGGACGGGACGGAGACTGGTTTTTTGCCGATGCGGGACATCAGAACACCGTGCAGAGGATTTCGCCGCCGACATTGGCGTCGCGGGCGTCGTGGTCGGCCATGACGCCCTTCGGCGTCGAGACGATGGCGACGCCGAGGCCGTTATTGATGCGCGGCAGGTTCTTCACCGAGGTATAGACGCGGCGGCCGGGCTTGGAGATGCGCTCGATCTCGCGGATCACCGGCTCGCCGTCGAAATATTTCAATTCGATGTCGAGTTCCGACCGGCCTTCGCGTTCCGTCACCGTGAAGCCGCGGATATAGCCTTCGGCCTTGAGCACTTCGAGCACGCTCTCGCGCAATTTCGAGCCCGGGCAGCTGACCTTGCCCTTGTTGCGCATCTGCGCGTTGCGGATGCGGGTCAACAGATCGCCGAGCGGATCGTTCATTGCCATCGTTGCGACCCTCCCCTTACCAGCTCGACTTCACGAGACCGGGGATCAGGCCCTTGGAGCCGAGATCCCGCAACGCGATGCGCGACAGTTTATGCTTGCGATAATAGCCGCGCGGCCGGCCGGTCAATTCGCAGCGGTTGCGGATGCGGGTCGCCGACGAATTGCGCGGCATTTCGGCAAGCTTCAGCGTGGCGGCGAAACGCTCCTCGACCGGCTTCGACTTGTCGCGCGCGATCGCCTTGAGCCGCGCGCGCCGGCCCGAGAATTTCTTTGTCATCCGGCGGCGCCGGTTGTTCTTCTCGATCGAACTCTTCTTCGCCATCTAGTGCTCCTCGCGGTTCCGCGTCTGAGGCTCGTCGAACCTCACTGCCGGAACGGAAAATTGAATGCCGTCAGCAGCGCGCGCGCTTCGTCGTCGTTGCGCGCGGTGGTGCAGACGGTGATGTCCATGCCCCAGATATCGGTCGCCTTGTCGTAGTCGATCTCCGGGAACACGATGTGTTCCTTGATGCCGAGCGTGTAGTTGCCGCGGCCGTCGAAGCTTTTCGGATTGAGGCCACGGAAGTCGCGTACCCGCGGCAGCGCGATATTGATCAGCCGGTCGAGGAATTCGTACATGCGCGCCTTGCGCAACGTCACCTTGCAGCCGATCGCCTGGCCGGTGCGCAGCTTGTAGGTGGCGATCGACTTGCGCGCCTTGGTCACGATCGCCTTCTGGCCGGCGATCAGGCCGAGATCGGCGGCGGCGCCATCGACCTTCTTGCGGTCGGCGACGCCTTCGCCGATGCCCATATTGATGACGACCTTGTCCAAGGTGGGCACCTCGAAGCGGTTCTTGTAACCGAACTGCTCGGCGAGTTTTTGCCGGATCGCCTCCTCGAACTGCACCTTGAGCCGCGCCGGTACCCGCGGCTCCGCCTCGCGCGGCGCCGCCGGCTTGCCGGCCTTGGCGTCGGCGGCGCCCTTGTCGGCACGCGCCTGTTTGGCCGCCTTCTTGTCGTCCTTGGCGGCTTTGGTGGCCTGTTCGGCGCTCAGCGGCCGCTGCTTATCCGGCTTGGTCGCCTGTTTGTCTTCGGTATCAGCCATCGATCTCGACTCCGGAACGCTTGGCGACGCGCACTTTCTTGCGATCGTCGTCCTTGCCGACATATTTGAAGCCGACCCGGGTCGGCTTGCCGTCCTTGGGGTCCGCCAGCGCGATGTTCGACAAGTGGATCGGCGCTTCCTTGGAAATGATGCCGCCCTCCTGCGAGGCGCTCTGCTTCTGATGGCGCTTGACCACGTTGACGCCGCGCACCAGCGCGCGGCCGTCGGTGCGGCGCATCTCGATGACCTCGCCGGTGCGGCCTTTGTCGCGGCCCGCGATCACGATCACCGTGTCGCCCTTCTTGATCTTCGCCGCCATTACAGCACCTCAGGCGCAAGCGAGATGATTTTCATGTGATTCTTGGCGCGCAGCTCACGCGGCACCGGGCCGAAGATGCGGGTGCCCACCGGCTCGTTCTGCGGCGTCATCAGCACCGCGGCGTTGCGGTCGAAGCGGATGATCGAGCCGTCGGCGCGCTTGATGTCCTTGGAGATGCGCACGATGACGGCCTTCATCACGTCGCCCTTCTTGACGCGGCCGCGCGGGATCGCCTCCTTCACCGAGACGACGATGACGTCGCCGATGGTGGCGTATTTGCGTTTCGAGCCGCCCAGCACCTTGATGCACATGACGCGGCGCGCGCCGGAATTGTCCGCCACGTCGAGATTGGATTGCATCTGGATCATGGGCTACCCCACACTCGCTTGATTTCTAGGCTCACGATGCCTTCTTCTTCTCGCCGCGAACGACCGCCCAGCGCTTGAGCTTGGAAATCGGCGCGTGCTCCTCGATCCACACCAGGTCGCCGACCTTGAACTCGTTGTTCTCGTCGTGCGCGTAATATTTCTTGGTCCGGCGCACCGTCTTCTTGAACAAGGGATGGGTGAAGCGGCGCTCGACGCGCACGACCACGGTCTTTGCCTGCTTGTCGCTCACCACGACGCCTTGGAGGGTACGCTTCGGCATTTTTTCGTCCTCTTACTTCTTCGGCGCGCCGGAGCGCTTGTTCTTCGCGACGGTCTTGAGCCGCGCGATGTCGCGCCGCACTTCGCGCACGCGCGAGGTATTCTCCAATTGCCCGGTGGCGCGCTGGAAGCGCAGGTTGAACTGCTCCTTCTTCAGCTTGAGCACCTCGTCGTCGATCTGATCGATCGTCATCGCTCTGATGTCGGCCGCTTTCATGTCACGCTTACTCGCTGATCCGCTCGATGAAACGGGTCTTGATCGGCAGCTTGGCGGCGGCAAGCGCGAGCGCCTCCTTGGCGACCTGCACCGGCACGCCGTCGATCTCGAACAGGATGCGGCCGGGTTTGACCCGCGCCACCCACAGCTCCGGCGTGCCCTTGCCCGAGCCCATGCGCACTTCGAGCGGTTTCTTCGACACCGGCACGTCGGGGAACATGCGGATCCAGACCCGGCCGGAACGCTTCATGTGCCGCGTCAGCGCGCGGCGCGCCGCCTCGATCTGGCGCGCGGTGACGCGGTCGGGCTCCATCGCCTTGAGCCCGAACTGGCCGAACGCCAGATCGATCGCGCTCGAGGCGACGCCGTGGATGCGGCCCTTGTGGGCCTTGCGGAATTTGGTGCGTATCGGTTGCAGCATGGTTTCAGCCTTTTATCGATTCCGTTCGCTCACGCTGCATCGCGGCGTGGCCGGCCGGCCTCGCCCTCGGCCATCTTCTTGTCCTGGGCCATGGGGTCATGCTCCATGATCTCGCCCTTGAAGATCCAGACCTTGACGCCGCAGGTGCCGTAGGTGGTGAACGCCGTCGCCACGCCGTAATCGACGTCGGCGCGCAAGGTGTGCAGCGGCACGCGGCCTTCGCGATACCACTCCATGCGCGCGATCTCGGCGCCGCCGAGCCGGCCCGAGCAGTTGATGCGGATGCCGCCGGCGCCGAGCCGCATCGCCGATTGCACGGCGCGCTTCATGGCGCGACGAAAGGCCACGCGGCGCTCGAGCTGCTGCGCGATCGATTCGGCGACCAGTTGCGCGTCGAGCTCTGGCTTGCGGATCTCCACGATGTTGATCACAACATCACTATCAGTGAGCTCGGCGACCTTGCGGCGCAGCTTCTCGATGTCGGCGCCCTTCTTGCCGATGACCACGCCCGGGCGCGCCGAATGGATGGTGACGCGGCACTTCTTGTGCGGGCGCTCGATGACGATCTTCGACACCGCGGCCTGCTTGAGCTCTTTCATCAACGCCTTGCGGATTTCCATGTCCTCGTGCAGCAGCGTGCCGTAGCTCGCCTTGCCGGCATACCACCGCGAGTCCCAGGTGCGGTTGATGCCGAGCCGAAGCCCGACCGGATTGACTTTTTGACCCATGGTCTTCTCCTAACCGCGTCCCGTTACTGCGCCGCCGCCTCGACTTCACGCACCACGATGGTGAGGTGAGCGAACGGCTTGGTGATGGATCCGACCTTGCCGCGGCCGCGCGCCTCGTGGCGCTTGATGACCAGCGACTTGCCGACATGGGCCTCGACGACGACGAGATCGTCGACGTCGAGATCGTGATTGTTCTCGGCGTTGGCGATCGCCGATTCCAGGCACTTGCGCACGTCGCGCGCGATGCGCTTGCGCGAGAATTCGAGATCGGCGAGCGCGGTCGCGACCTTCTTGCCGCGGATGAGCTGCGCCAAGAGATTGAGCTTCTGCGGGCTGATGCGCAGCATGCGGGCCACCGCCTTGGCCTCGGTGTCGGACAGCGCGCGCTCGCGCTTTTTCTTGCTCATGACGAAATCTCTCCCCGCCTCACGACGTGCCGCCGGCAGGCGCTGCCGGCGCGGCGGCCGGTGCCGCACCCGGCGCCGCGGCGCCCGGCGCACTGGCGCGTTTGGCCTTGCGGTCCGACGAGTGTCCGTAGAACGAGCGGGTCGGCGCGAACTCACCAAATTTGTGGCCGACCATTTCCTCGGTGACGACCACCGGGATGTGCTTCTGTCCGTTGTAGACGCCGAAGGTGAGGCCTACGAATTGCGGCAGGATGGTCGAACGCCGCGACCAGATGCGGATCATCTCGTGGCGGCCGGACGAACGCGCGGTATCCGCCTTTTTCAGCAGATAGCCGTCGACAAACGGGCCCTTCCAAACCGAACGCGCCATGATCGCTCCTGACTCTCTCTTTAGGTCTTTTTCCGCGCGTGGCGGCTTGCCATGATGAATTTCGCGGTGCGCTTGTTCTTGCGCGTCTTCTTGCCCCTGGTCGGCTTGCCCCACGGCGTCACCGGATGCCGGCCGCCGCGCGTTCGCCCGCCGAGCGGATGGTCGACCGGGTTCATGGTCTCGCCGCGGACATGACCGCGCCGGCCCATCCAGCGGCTGCGGCCGGCCTTGCCGATCGAGATGTTCATGTTGTCCGGATTGGACACCGCGCCGACAGTGGCAATGCAGCGGCCGTGCACCAGGCGCTGCTCGCCGGAATTCAAGCGCAAGATCACATATTCGCCGTCGCGGCCGACGATCTGCGCGTAGGTGCCGGCGGAACGGGCGATCTGGCCGCCCTTGCCGATCTTGATCTCGATATTGTGGACGATGGTGCCGACCGGAATATTGGCGGCCGGCATGGCGTTGCCGGGCTTGACGTCGACATGCTCGCCGGAGACCACCGAGTCGCCGACTGAGAGCCGCTGCGGCGCCAGGATATAGTCGAGCTCGCCGTCGTCGTATTTGACCAGCGCGATGAAGGCGGTGCGGTTCGGATCGTATTCGAGCCGCTCGACCTTGGCCGGCGCGTCGAACTTGCGGCGCTTGAAGTCGATCTTGCGATAGGCCTGCTTGTGGCCGCCGCCGCGATAACGCGAGGTGATGTGGCCGTTGTTGTTGCGGCCGCCGGTCGAATTCTTGCCTTCGGTCAACGCTTTGACCGGCTTGCCGGAATAGAGCGCGGAGCGGTCGACCAGCACCAGCTGGCGCTGGCCCGGCGTGACAGGATTATATGTCTTCAGTGCCATCCCGCCGCTCCCTTACAGACCCGTGGTCACGTCGATCGATTGACCTTCTTCGAGGGTCACGATGGCGCGCTTACTGTCGGACTGCAGCCCGCGGCGGCCCTTGAAGATCTTCCACTTGCCGCGCCGGCGCAGCGTGTTGACGCTTTTGACTTTGACGTCGAACAGTTTCTCGACCGCTTCCTTGATCTGCGGCTTGGTCGCGGTCATCGCGACCTTGAACATCACCTTGTTGTGCTCGGACGCGTTTGTCGCCTTCTCGGTGATGAGCGGGGCGATGATGACGTCGTAATGGCGCGGATCGGTGGTGGTCATTTGAAGCGCGCCTCCAACGCATCGACCGCGGCCTTGGTCAGAACCAGCTTATGCCGCCGCATGATGTCGTAGACGTTGATGCCGGCGACCGGCAGCACGTCGATATTCGGGATATTGCGCGCCGCCGTGCGCACATCGGCCGCGACCTCGGCGCCGTCGATCAAGAGCGCGTTCGACAGGCCGAGTTTTTCGAACTGGCTGCGCAGCGCCTTGGTCTTGGCGTCCTTCACGCTCAGCGCCTCGATAACGATGATACCGTCGTCCTTGGCCTTGGCGGAGAGCGCATGCTTGAGGGCGAGCGCGCGGACCTTCTTCGGCAGGCCGATCTCGTGGCTGCGGCTCTGCGGGCCGAACGAACGGCCGCCGCCGCGGAACAGGTTGACGCGGGCGGAGCCGTGGCGCGCCGAGCCGGTACCCTTCTGCCGGTACATTTTCTTGCCGGTGCGGTGGATGTCGGCGCGGTTCTTCACCTGGTGGGTGCCGGCCTGGCGCTTGGCCAATTGCCATACCACGCAGCGATGAATGATGTCGTTGCGCGGCTCGAGCCCGAAAATGGCGTCGGACACCGTTACCGAGCCGGATGCCTTGCCGTCGAGCGACGTGACTTTCAATTCCATGTCACGCGCTCCCTGCGTCTGGTGCAACTGCGTCTTGGCCAGCAGAGTCTTGGCCGACCGAAACAGGAGCGGTCGATTCATTGTCGGCGAGCTTGAATTTTCCTGGCTTCGGCACGCCGTCCGGCAGCTTCTTCTTGACCGCGTCGCGCACCGTGATCCAGCCGCCTTTGACGCCGGGCACGGCGCCCTCGACCATGATGAGGCCGCGCGCAACGTCGGTCTGCATGACCTTGAGATTGAGCGTGGTCACCCGGTCGACACCAAGGTGACCGGGCATTTTCTTGTTCTTGAAGGTCTTGCCGGGGTCCTGGCGGCCGCCGGTCGAGCCGATCGAGCGATGCGAGATCGACACGCCGTGGCTGGCCCGCAGGCCGGCGAAATTCCACCGCTTCATGCCGCCGGCAAAACCCTTGCCGGTCGAAGTGCCGGTGACGTCGACATATTGGCCGACGACGAAATGATCCGCCGTGATCTCGGCGCCGATCGGGATCAACCCGTCGTCGTCGACGCGGAATTCGGCAAGCTTGCGCTTGGGCTCGACCTTGGCGACCGCGAAGTGGCCGCGGTCGGCCTTGGTGGTGCGTTGCACCTTGCGTTGGCCGGCGCCGAGCTGCAGCGCGCCGTAGCCGTTCTTGTCCTTGGTGCGGTGGGCGACGACCTGGCAATTGCCGAGGCGGAGCACCGTCACCGGCACATGCTCACCGGCCTCGGTGAAGAGGCGCGTCATCCCGATCTTTTGTGCGAGCACTCCGGAACGCATGTGTCTATTCCTTAAATCG
>Ga0208827_1001486_pt1 | contig 10126 bp, 11 predicted proteins | sample Sb_taG_5_FD_187709 | JGI IMG/M metagenome (GOLD analysis project Ga0208827, IMG submission 187709) | Peat soil microbial communities from Weissenstadt, Germany - Sb_50d_8_FC metaG (SPAdes) (version 2) | ecosystem: Environmental > Terrestrial > Soil > Wetlands > Peat | place: Germany...
AGCCGGCGATGAAATAGAGCAGCGTAAGCGCGGTAAGACCGGGCCACATATATGTCCCTATGCCGATGCCGATGCCAATCAGGCCCACAAGCACGAGCCACCATCGGATTTCGGCATTGCCCCTTCCAACAATTGCCGCCGCCAGCGCAAAGGCGCCATCGACCAGCGCATAGGCTCCGAACAACAGAATAAGCGTCGCAAGGCTAATCCCGGGCCATACCAGCGACAGCACGCCGAATATGAGGGCCGCAACTCCGCGCAGCAAAAAGAGCCACCAATTACGCGCGAGCAACTGCGGAAGCGAAATGAGGCTTAACGAATGCGATGGCTGACTGGTCATGGCTGATACTCCGTCGCTTTAAAGCACAGAATAAACCGATCATCCGCCATTCATGTTGATCTAGATCAAGCGGGAGCGGCGCCAGCGCGTTCATGTTGTGGTCTTTGGCAACACGGGGACGGCAAGGGATTTTTCAGTCTTTACATTCCCTTAGGTCGTCGCGGTCGCGATGAGACCATTGCGCGTGAAAGCGCGAGCGGTGCGTTTACCCGGAATGTGGACATGGCACTGCGCGTTCATTGGCCCACGGACTAGTTCGCCCGAAACAACAAACAGGCGTCGCCGTATGAATAGAACCGATAGCCGCTCTCGATCGCATGCGCATAGGCGCGCCGCATCATATCGAGACCGCAGAAGGCCGAGACCAGCATGAACAGGGTCGAGCGCGGCAGGTGGAAATTGGTCAGCATCGCGTCCACGGAACGAAAACGATAACCCGGCGTGATGAACAGCGCCGTCTCGCCGGAATAGGCCGCAAGCGTGCCGTCTTCGGCGGCTGCGCTTTCGATGAGCCGCAGCGAGGTGGAGCCGACCGCGACGATGCGGCCGCCGGCGCGCCGGGTGGCGTTCAAGGCCGCCGCCGTCTCGGCGCTGACGACACCCCATTCCGGATGCATGTGATGACCGGACGTGTCGTCGGCCTTGACCGGCAGGAACGTGCCCGGCCCGACATGGAGCGTCACGCGGTGCAGCGCGATGCCGCGTTCGTGCAGCGCCTGCACCAACTTTTCCGTGAAATGCAGCCCCGCGGTCGGCGCGGCGACGGAGCCTTCTTCGCGAGCAAACATGGTCTGGTAGTCGCTGCGGTCGCGCTCGTCGACGGTACGGCGGCTGCCGATATAGGGCGGCAACGGCATGTCGCCGCGTTCGGCGAGCGCGTCGTCGAGCGCCGCGCCGTGGAACGCAAACGCAAAGGTCACCTCGCCGCCCCCGCCGCCCCCGCCGCCCCCGACGCCCTCGCCTTTTTCCTCGACCGTGGCATCGAGCTGTTCGAGGAAGCACACCCGGCCTTCGGCGCCGAAGCGCACCACGTCGCCCGGCTTGAGCCGCTTCGCCGGCCGCACCAGCGCGCGCCAGCGTGAACCGTCGAGCCGCTTGATCAGCGTCGCCGCGATCGCCGGCTCGCGATCGCCCTCGCCGCGGCCGAGCCTGCGGCCGTGCAAATTCGCCGGCAGCACCTTGGTGTCGTTGACGACGAGGGCATCGCCGCTGCGCAACAGCGCCGGCAGATCGCCCATGACGCGATCCTCGCGCTCGAGCGGCGCGCCCGGACGCACCACGAGAAGCCGCGCCGCATCGCGCGGCGTCGCCGGCCGCAGCGCGATGCGGTCCTCAGGCAGCGCAAAATCGAATTCGTCCGTGCGCATGGTTCGTCAACATGGCTCGTCAAGTTGCCCGCAGGCCGTGGCTTCGCCTAAAAGTGCATATCGCAACCTTTTACGCGGCAATCAATGTGACGGCGAGCGCGGTCATCCAGGTCAAATCGGGCATCGGCGATGTCATCTGGCACTTGCCGTTTGTCCGCGCCATCGCCGCGGCCTCGCCCGGGGGCTGCGTGACGTTCCTGGCGCCGCCGACGAGCGGCGCGCAGGAATTGCTCGTGGCCGAGCCGAGCGTCGCCGAGACGCTCTATTTCCGGCATTCCGGCTCGGAACTGCGGCGCGCGCTCAATTTGCTGCTGCTCGTCGCGCAGCTGCGCCGCCGCCGCTTTCAACAGCTATGGATTCTCGATCGCACCCTTCGTCCGGCTGTCGCTGCAGCGCTTGCCGGCATCCCCGAACGCTTCGGCCTTGGTCTTGGCCCGCAGCGATTTTTCATCACCAATCCCGGCATCGGCCAAAACCATTTTCACGATCAGCCGATCGATTGGCTCATCGCGCTGATGGCGGCCATGAATGTGCCGCTGCCGACGACGGAGCCCGATCTGCCGGTGCCGGCGGCGACGCTTAAGGCGATCGGCGAAAAGTACAAATCGCACCTGCGGCCCTGGATCGTGCTCGGCATGGGCGGCTCGCATCCGGACAAGGATTGGCCGGATCTTTTCTGGCTGGAATTCCTTGCCGGCTTGCGCCGGCGGGGCGCTGGAACGATCTTTCTGATCGGCGGCCCGCAAAACGCGGCGCGAGCGAAAAACTTGATCGAGCACACCTCGGGCACGGCTGCGATCAATGCCTGCGATCTCACGCTCATCGAGGCGGTCGCGCTGCTTCGCTTGGCCGATCTCTTCATCGGCACCGATTCCGGCCCGATGAACTTGGCCGTTGCCGCCGCGACCGATGCATTTGCGCTGTTCGGCGCGACGCCGGTGCTGAAATATTCGAAATTCATCCACCCCATCGTGCCGGAAGGCGGACCCTCCCCCGGCGGCATGAAACGGATCGCGCCGGCCGCGGTGATGGAACAGGTCGCGCCGTTCCTGTCGCGCGTGAAAAATCTAAAATAAGCTGCGGCTATTGCAGCGATTTCGCCTTGTCGACGGTGCGATTATCGACGAAGCGGATGGCGATCGGGCGGCCGGCAACGGCGCCGCCCATGCCGTCGCTGAAATGCAGCGGCGTGCAGCGCTTGAGCGCCGCATTCACCGCATCGCGATAGACGTCGCGCACGTCGCCCGGGGCGTCATGGCTGGCATAGGTCACCCGCGGCGGCGCGACGATATCGCCGTCGCGCTTGAAGGCGAACCGGATGGTGTATTCCATGCCGTGCCGCGCCACGTCCTTCGGCGGCGGCACCCAGCAGGCGCGCAATGCGGCGAACATGGCGCTGATCGAATCCAGCGGATGGTCGTCCGCGCTCTCGCCGCCGGCCTGATCGCTCTTGGCGGCTCCCGCGTTGTTGGGATCGTTGTCGTCGGACGAGACGATGGTCAGCCGCAAATCCTCGCCGATCGGCGGCAGGTAATACGGCATGCAGGGACCACCATGGAAAACGCCGCAAAATGACGGATGGCAAGGCCGCCCGCTGAGCACGCTGCATTGCGATTGCGGCGTTTGCGCGGAGGCGACAGCGATCATGCCGGGCGCGGCAAGACCGATAACGCTTAAGACGATAGCAGTCGCATCACGGAGCAGACCCATGGGTCTCCTCCTCGTTACTCCGCGTCGGCCGCCACCTGCATGCGCACGATGCGATCGGGCTCGCGCGGCGGCTCGCCGCGCTTGAGCTTGTCGACCACGTCCATGCCGGCCACGACCTCGCCGATCACGGTGTATTGCTTGTTCAAAAAGAAGCCGTCATCGAACATGATGAAGAACTGGCTGTTGGCGGAATCGTTGCTGTGGCCCTTGCGCGCCATGCCGACGATGCCGCGCTTGAACGGCACCTCGGAGAACTCGGCCTTGAGGTCCGGGTGCTTCGAGCCGCCGGTGCCGTTGCCATGCTGGCCATCGCCGGTCTGCGCCATGAAGCCGTCGATGACACGATGAAACGGCACGTTGTCGTAAAATCCTTCGCGCGCCAGCATTTTCAGACGCTCGGCGTGGCCGGGCGCAATGTCGGTGCGCAGTTTTATGACGATCACGCCGGGCGTGGTTTCGAGGATCAGGGCGTGTTGCGGATCGGTGCCGGCCGGCAGGGATTTGGCGTTCATTGATGATGATCCTGTTGTTCGAAAAACCATCGCCACCGCTATTTCACGATGGTCGCTTTCTTGATGTAGTCGAGATTGGCGAACGAACCCGTCAGATAGGCGTTGCCCTCGCGCTGGATGCGCTCCTGCGCCGGTCCGCGCCCGCTCGGCGCGCCTTCGCCATATTCGGCATTGAGCGCATCGACCACGTTCATGCCGGAAACGACTTTGCCGAACGGCGCAAAACCCTGATTGTCGAGCGCGGAATTGTCGGCGAAGTTGATGAACACCTGGGTGGTGCGGGTGTTGGGACCGGCGGTGGCAAAGGTGATAAAGCCGCGGCCGTTGCTCTGCTTCACCGGGTCGTCCTTGATGCGCGCCTCGCGCCATACCGACGACACTTTAGGATCGCCGTTGATGCCGAATTGCACCATGAAGCCGGAGACGACGCGGAAGAAGCGGACATTGTCGTAAAAACCGTTCTTGACCAGATTGTAGAACCGGTCGGCGCCGTTCGGCGCCCAATCGCGATGCACCTCGATGACGAACGGGCCCTTGCTGGTATCGAATTGCACCTTGTAGGCCGCCGGCGCCGGCTCGTTCAAAGCGGCGGGATTGGCGAGGTTTTGCGCGCAGGCCGGTACGGCCAAAACAAACGCGAACAGGCAAACGATAACGCGGATCATGTCGTCTCCCGGATAAGCTTCAAGCTTTGGCGAATTTGCGTTGCAGCCGTGCCGCGACGATCGCCGGCACGAAGGCCGAAACGTCGCCGCCCATGCCGGCAATCTGGCGGACCAAGGTGGCGGTGATCGGGCGGACCGTGGGCGACGCCGGCAGGAACACGGTCTGCACGCCGGGCGCCATGGCGGCGTTCATGCCGGCCATCTGCATCTCGTAATCGAAGTCGGTGGCATCGCGGACGCCGCGGACCAGGATTGTCGCGCCCTCCCGCTGCGCCGCAGTGACCACGAGGTCGGCGAACGTCTTGCAGGCGAGAGCGCAGCCGGCCGCGCGTGCCAGCGGGCCGCAAATCTCCTCCAGCATGGCCAGCCGCTCCTCGGCCGAGAACAGCGGCGTCTTGCCGGGGTGGATGCCCACGGCCAGCACCAGCCGGTCGGCCAAGCGTACGGCGTGGCCGATCACGTCGAGATGGCCGTTGGTGATGGGATCGAACGATCCGGCAAAAAGCGCGACGCGGGCCATGGCGGCGGTCTAGCCCGCGCCCGGATGAACCGCAACGGGGTAACGCCTGCGGCATCGCCAAAGGCATTGCGCCCGCAATCCAAAACAGCGCGAATTAACTATTGAGTTCAATAAGTTACACAAAGCAGCAAATTTGTGATGGTGATCAAGGAAACCAAAATCGCCTTGGACGAGACTAATAGTCGAACAAGGGGCAACTCAAACGCCGCGCCGAACGTTGATCGGCACAGACGGCAAGGGTTGTGAACCGGGGACGGTGTCCATGCTCAAGACAGTTTACGCCATAGTCGCGGCCGCGATCATTGCCGCGTGCCTGGTGCTCGCGCCCAGCCTGTCGCCGCAGGTCGAGGCCGGCGCGCCGTCGGCGACCGGCAAGGCCGATCGCGCCGATGCGCGGCCGCTGGCCGGCGATTGCTCGGAACGGCCGTGGCCCTATATGGAGGCCTCCTGCCTGCGCGATACGCGCAACCCGCAAGGGGTCGCCCGCGAAGTCCGCTTCGTGCCGATGAACACGTCGCGTCGGCCGCTGGCCAAGCCGGTGATCGCCTCGCGCTGACGCGCAGCCGAATTTGCAGTTTGCCGTGGTACTCCCCGGCGGGCGGTGCAAAACCTCCCGCCGAGTTTTTTTGCGTTACGTGCAGCCTCACTGCGGCTCGAGATGAAGCGCCTGCACGATCGGCGTCCATTTCTTGATGTCGGCCGTCATCAGATCGGTGAGGTTTTGCGGCGTGCCGCCCTTGGGCACATTGCCGAGCCGGGCCAGGGCCTGGCGGGTGGCGTCGGTCTGCAGGCTTGCATTGATCGCGGCGTTGAGCTTTTGCACGATCGCTGTGTCGATGCCGGACGGTGCGAACAATCCGGTCCAGCTCGCCGCCAGCACGTTCGGGTAACCGGCTTCGCCGATGGTCGGCACGTCGGGCAGTTCCGCAATCCGTTTGGCGCTGAGCACGGCCAGCGCCCGCAGCTGGCCGGCGGCGATATGCGGCAACAGCGGGCTCGAAGCCTCGAAGGTCAATTGCAGATTGCCGGCAATGACGTCCTGGATGGACAGCGCGCCGCCGCGATAGGGCACGTGCACCATTGCAACGCCGGCGGCCGACTTGAACAATTCGGCGGTCAGGTGCGGCACCGTCCCCGTTCCTGCGGAACCGTAGCTGAGTTTTCCGGGATTGGCCTTGGCGTAAGCCACCAAATCGGCCACCGACTGGAATGGCAGCGACGGATTGACCACGAGAATGACCGAGCCCTCGGCATAAGGCGCGATCGGCGCAAAACTTTTGAGCGGGTCGTAGCCCGGATCCTTGTAGATCAGCGGCGAGATGACCTGGCCGCTGGCGCTGCTCATGAGCAGCGTGTAGCCGTCCGGATCGCTGTGGGCGACGTCGCGGGAGCCGAGCGTGTTGCCGGCGCCACTGCGGTTCTCGATGAAGAACTTGGCGCCCAACGCCGCGCCGAGATCGTTGGCCATGACGCGGGTGACGAGATCGACGGTACCCGCGGCGACCGTGGGCACGATGATTTTCACCGGCCGGTCGGGATAGGTCTGCGCCCGCAGCGGCAGCGCGCTGCAAAAGAGCAGCAGCGCCGCGCCGGCCGCGCGCAATGGCGTGAGCGGGATCATTGCTTGTCGAGCCCGAGCGCCTTGACCATCGGCGACCATTTGGCGAGATCGGCCTTGATCACGGTGGTGAAATCCGCAGGCGTGCCGCCGAGCGGCGCGTTGCTAAGTCTTTCCAATGCGGTTTTCAGTTCCGGGGTCTTGAGCCCGTCGTTGATCGCGGCGTTGAGCTTTTCGATGATCGGTTGCGGCGTATGCGCCGGCGCCAACAACCCGGTCCAGCTGGTCGAGACGAAATCCGGAAATCCGCTCTCCACCATGGTCGGCACGTCGGGCAGCTGCGGGATGCGTTTCGGCGTCGTCACCGCGAGCGCGCGCAGCCGGCCGGCCTGGATGAGCGGCAGCAGCACGCTGGTGCCTTCAAAGGTCATCTGCACGTTGCCGGCGACCACGTCGTTGATCGACGGTCCGCCGCCCTTGTAGGGCACATGCACGATGTCGATGCCGGCGCGGGCCTTGAACATTTCGCCGATCAGATGCGGCAGCACGCCGATGCCGCCGGAGGAAAAATTCACCTTGCCCGGATTGGCCTTGGCATAGGCGACCAGTTCCTGCACCGAGTTCGCCGGCACCGCCGGATTGACCACCAGAATGTTGGAGCTTTCGCCGACCAGCGCTACGGGATCAAAGCTCTTGAGCGGATCGTAGCCAGCGTCGGCATGCAACAGCGGCGCGATGACCAGCCCGCTGGCGCTGGAATAGAGCAGCGTGTAGCCGTCGGGCTCGGCCTCCGCGGCGTCTTTCGAGCCGATCGTATTGCCGGCGCCGGCGCGGTTTTCGACCACGACACCCTTGCCCAGCGCATTGCCCAGGTAGTTCGCCGTGATCCGCGCGATGACGTCGACCGGCCCGCCCGGCGGCGTCGGCACGATGATTTTCACCGGCCGGCTCGGATAATCGTCGGCAAGCGCTGCGCCGGTTGTCAGCGCCGCAGTCAACAGCGCCGCCGCGAGCGAACGGATCATGGCGTTCCCCCTGTTATTCTTGATCGGGAACGACCGCTTTATCTTACGCTTGGCGTTTTGACCACGTACCGGTTGCCGCAGCGTTGGCTTGGCGCCTCAACTGCCGCGTAACGCCAGGCGCTCCATCCGCATCGATTCGATGAGATCGCTATTGACAATGAGCAGCCTTCGCCCGGACGTGTCGTCGGCGTTCGTCACCTTGAGCGTGAGAAAGGCGTCATAGACGCGCTCGAGCTCGCTGTCGGCAAACGCGCCGCGGCCGATGAAGATTTTCACTTGCTGCTGCGTGCCCGGTTGCAACGCGGGAAAGAAGCCGTAATCGAGCGCGCCGGTCGCCCAGGGCGCGGCGCGGCCGCGCGACGCCAACACGCCGCTGAGAAAAACATGCGAGATGGCCTTGGCGCTGCCGTTGTAGATCGAGAATTGAACGGTGGCGTGCTCGGAAAGGCCGGTCTGCTCCCAATGATATCGCTCGTTCTCGATCACGATCTTGGACAGCGTTTTATCGGCATCGGCACTGCCTAACTGGCCTTCGGTCCGCGCTATCGCGGCATCGAGATCGGCGACGACGGTGCGTATCACGGCCGCAGCGGTTTTGCCCTCGATCTTCGGCCGCATGCGGTCGAGCACTATCGTCGGATTGGCGACGCCCTCGAGCGCTTCGATATGCGCCTGCCCCCCAGGCCGAGCCAAGAGGGTGAATTCCGCGGCCCCGCCCGCCGCCAGCGTTCGCAGCGCGATTTTGAGCCGATTGCGGTCTTGCTCGTTCAATCGGGCATCGATGACGCCGAAGCTTTTTTGATAGGCCGGCACGCTCGACGTATCGAACACCGGCTCGGAATCGCAAGCCGCCACTGCGAAGCAGCAGAGCGCCGCGGCGACGAGTGCGTTTGCGGCGGGAAAACGATTTTTCAGCGATCGTGCCAGCGCGACAATCATGGGCGGCTCCCGGCAACAGGACCCACGGTTTAATGGCCGAAAATCAACAAATGGTTGTGTCATTGTACGACCGCGCCCGATGCTTAACGGAACGTGGCCAAGCGACTACACGGGCCTGGCCGTAGCGGCCCACACCCAATCGCGGGAAAGCGTAGGCCGCCCGCGCCGCTCGCGGCCTTCGGCGGCGCAACAGAGCGGCGTATAGCCGTCGGGCTCAGCCGCCCCGCAATACGTCGCGCTTGCGCCGTAGCGTGTCCAGAACATCAGTGTTGACGGCAAGCAGCCGCTTGCCGTTGGCGTCGTCGATGTTGCAGACTTTCAGTTTCAAATCGGCGTCGTATACGGTCTCGAGCTGTTTTGCCGTCCAAGCGCCGGGCGTGCCGAGTTCGACCGTCACTTGCTGCTGCGCGCCGGGCTGCAGCGGATTGCCGAAGCGATAAGTGAGGTCGCCGACCGCCAGCGGCGTCCTGCGCCCAGGCGCCGTCAGCTCGCCGCTGAGATAGATGCGGGAAATCGGCATCGTGCTGCCGTTATAGACGGAGAATTCCGCGGTCCGCCGGCTGTTGCCTTTGCTGCGATCCCAGCGGTATCTGGGATTCTCGATGATAAAGGCGGCAAGTTCCTTCTCGGCGCCGCTGGTCTGAGCCTCGGCGCGGGAAATCGCATAGTCGAGATCGTCGGCGACATGGCGGATCACCGCCGCCGCGCTCCGTCCCTCGATCCGCGACCGCATCCGATCCAAGAATATCAGGGGATTGGCAATGCCATCGAGCGCTTCCATGTTTGCGATCGACAACGGATTGGCCAGTGCGAATGCCGTGTAGTCGGCGGCGCCTCCGGCCGCCAATGTCAGCAAAGCCAATTGCAGTTTGCGCTGGTCCTCGGCGCTCAATCGCGCCTTGATTTCGCTCAGGCTCTTTTGATACGCGGGCAGGCTCGATGCATCGAAAGTCGGCTCGTGATCGCACGCCGCCAGTGCGAGACTAAAAGCGACGGCGAAGCAAAGCGTCCTCACGGTCATCCGATGTCGCCGCGGTCTTGCCGGCGTGAAAACCATCGCCCGGCCAAGGCAATCGTCCCCCTCCTCTAGCGAACCAAGATCAATAAATGGTTGTGTCGCGCCCGGACGGCTTGCGATGCTTAATAGAACGTGGGCGGGCAGCACCGCCGCAGTAGCCCTAGCGGCCTATGACCAATCGCGGTAAAGCGTAGGCGGCCGCGGCGTTCCGGGCTTTGGGCGCTGGAAAACAAGGGTTTTTTCGGTGATTTGCCTGATCGACAATTATGACAGCTTCACCTTCAACCTGGTGCACTATCTCGGTGAACTGGGGGCGGAGGTCGAGGTGCATCGCAACGACAAGGTGACCAGCGCCGCCGTCATCGCCGCCGATCCCGACGCCATCGTGCTGTCGCCGGGGCCCTGCACGCCCAAGGAGGCCGGCATCTGCCTCGGCCTGATTGCGCAAGCCGCAGCGTCAATCCCGATCCTC
>Ga0208827_1001492_pt1 | contig 10114 bp, 5 predicted proteins | sample Sb_taG_5_FD_187709 | JGI IMG/M metagenome (GOLD analysis project Ga0208827, IMG submission 187709) | Peat soil microbial communities from Weissenstadt, Germany - Sb_50d_8_FC metaG (SPAdes) (version 2) | ecosystem: Environmental > Terrestrial > Soil > Wetlands > Peat | place: Germany: Weissenstadt...
CGTGGCACCCGGTCGGCGGGCAGCTCACTGAGATCGTGCAGCGGCTCGCCGTGCGGTAGTAGCTGTCGATCCTGCGGCGTGCCGAGTACACAGGGCACCTAGGGTAGGGACATGCGAACCGCCGACCCGGGGCCGGTGCCGGACTCCACTGCCATCCGCCGAGCGCTGGCACGGGCCCGCGACGGCAAGACGCTGGACCAGGCCGAGGCCGTCACCCTGCTGCATGCCCGAGGGGTCCAGCTGACAGAGCTGCTCAGCTATGCGGCAAGGACCAGGGACGCTGGGCTGGCCGCTGCGGGCAGGGCCGGCGTGATCACCTACTCGCGCAAGGTGTTCATCCCGCTCACCAGGCTCTGCCGGGACCGCTGCGGATACTGCACGTTCGTCACCGTGCCCGGTCGGCTGGACAGCCCGTTCCTGTCCCCTGACGAGGTTCTCGACATCGCCAGGCGCGGCGCCGCATTGGGCTGCAAGGAAGCCTTGTTCACCCTCGGCGACCGGCCGGAGGCCCGCTGGCGGCAGGCCCGCGAGTGGCTGGATGCGCACGGGTACGACGACACGCTGTCCTACGTGCGCGCGATGGCCATCGGAGTGCTTGAGCAGACCGGGCTGCTGCCGCACCTCAATCCGGGCGTGCTGAGCTGGCAGGACTTCCAGCGGCTCAAGCCGGTGGCGCCGTCGATGGGCATGATGCTTGAGACCACGGCTGAGCGCCTGTACACCGAGCCAGGCGGACCGCATTTCGGCAGTCCGGACAAGGACCCCAAGGTCAGGCTGCGGGTGCTTGAGGACGCGGGCCGGTCGGCCGTGCCGTTCACCACCGGCATCCTGATCGGCATCGGCGAGACGCTGGCCGAGCGGGTGGACTCCATCTTCGCGATCCGCGCGGTGGCCAGAGAGTACGGCGGCGTACAGGAAGTCATCGTGCAGAACTTCCGCGCCAAGCCGGACACCAAGATGCGCGGGGTCCCGGACGCCGAACTCGACGACCTGGCCGCCACGATCGCCGTCGCCAGGTTGGTGCTCGGGCCCTGGATGCGGATCCAGGCGCCGCCGAACCTGATCGGCGAGCAGTATCAGCTGATCCTGGACGCCGGGATCGACGACTGGGGCGGCGTGTCGCCGCTGACGCCCGACCACGTCAACCCGGAACGACCCTGGCCGCAGATCGACGACCTCGCCGAGCGGACGGCTGCCGCCGGGCTCACCCTGTGCGAGCGGCTGACGATCTACCCCGGCTACATCCGCGAGCCGTGGCTCGACCCAAGGCTGCGGGCCCATGTCGCCGCGCTTGCCGACCCGAGGACCGGGCTGGCCGCCGACGGCGCGATGCCCGCCGGGCTGCCCTGGCAGGAGCCGGATGGCGGCTGGGGCGAGGCGGCGGGCCGGACCGACCTGCATGTGACGATCGACAGCATCGGCCGTACGGCCGACCGGCGGGCCGATTTCGCCGAGGTCTACGGGGACTGGGCGCAGGTCGCCGAGCGGATCGAGCCCGCCGCGAGGCCGGGCAGCGCCGCCGGCCAGGTGGGGCCGGCCAGGCTCCGGCCGGAAGTGCTTGCGGCGCTGCGCGGCGCCGAGCGCGATCCGGCCGGCCTCACCGACACGCAGGCGCTTGCCCTGCTCGACGCCGACGGGCCCGAGCTCGACGCGCTGGCCGCCCTGGCTGACGCGATCCGGCAGGACGTGGTCGGGGACGACATCACCTACGTCGTCAACCGGAACATCAACTTCACCAACGTCTGCTACACCGGATGCCGGTTCTGCGCGTTCGCACAGCGCCGGACCGACGCCGATGCCTACACGCTGTCGCTTGAGCAGATTGGCGACCGGGCCGCTGAAGCCTGGGCGGCCGGCGCTACCGAGGTGTGCATGCAGGGCGGCATTCACCCTGACCTGCCGGGTACCGCGTACTTCGACATCGCGGCCGAGGTCAAGCGCCGCAGCTCGGACATGCATGTCCACGCGTTCTCGCCGATGGAGGTCATGAACGGGTCAGCGCGCACCGGCCTGCCGGTCAGGGACTGGCTGCAACGGGCCATCGAAGCCGGTGTCGGCTCGCTGCCAGGCACCGCCGCCGAGATACTCGACGACGACGTGCGCTGGGTGCTGACCAAGGGCAAGCTGCCGACCTCGGCCTGGATCGAGGTGATGACCACCGCGCACGACCTGGGCATCCCGACCACGGCGACGATGATGTATGGCCACGTGGACACCCCAGCGCACTGGGTCGGCCACCTGCGCGTGATCCGCTCGATCGCCGAGCGCACCGGCGGCTTCACCGAGTTCGTGCTGCTGCCGTTCGTGCACGCCAGCTCGCCGATCTACCTGGCCGGCCTGGCCAGGCCAGGCCCGACCCGCCGGGAGAACCGGGCGGTGCACGCCATCTCCCGGCTGCTGCTGCACGGCGCGGTCGACTCCATCCAGTGCTCCTGGGTCAAGCTCGGCGACGACCTGTGCCGCGACGTGCTGAACGGCGGGGTCAACGACCTGGGCGGCACCTTGATGGAGGAGACGATCAGCCGGATGGCCGGCTCGCAGAACGGCTCGTTCAAGACGATCAGCCAGCTAGCCGACATGGTCGCGCCGACCGGCCGCGGACTCCGCCAGCGGACGACTCTTTATGGAAACCCTTCGGCGGAACGGCTCGCATCCGCCCGTGCCAGCGACGGCGTCTGCGCCTCGGTCCGCCGCGGCTCGCAACGTTCACTCCCGCTACTCCCGGTACCGAGCGCCACAGCATGAACGGGCGGCTGCGCAGCTCGGGGCGGGCCGGGCGGCACACCCGCGATGCTGGCTGCTGCGCAACGCCTTGCATCGCAAGCATGCCGTCCGCCCGGCAAACTCGGCCGTCCGGGGAGTGGACGGCATGGTCACAATGGCTCAATGCTGTTCCCGCCGCGCCGGTCGAGCATGAGCTCGGGGAGTGGACAGCAAGGTCACAATGGCTCAATGCTGTTCCCGCACCGCTGTCGGATCCGCCCACCGGTGTGCCAGGCAGTGAGTGAGATGAGTGGAGGGTTAGTGGCTCACCAGGTCCGGCTGACTGGGTGGGGGATGACGGAGCCATCCGCGGCTGATGTTGTGACGCCGGAGGTCGCCGAGGAGGTGGCCGGGCTGGTCAAGGGGGCGGGGGAGCGGGGCGTCATCGCGCGGGGACTGGGCCGCAGTTACAACAACGCGGCCCAGAACGGCGGCGGCCTGGTGATCTCGACCACGGCGATGCGGAATGTGCTGTCGTTCGATCCCGAGACGGGACTGATCAGCTGCGAGGCCGGGGTGAGCCTGGAGCAGCTGATGACCGGGTTCTTGCCGTCCGGCTGGTTCGTGCCGGTGTCACCTGGCACCAGGCAGGTGACCGTGGGCGGCGCGATCGCCGCCGACGTGCACGGCAAGAACCATCACTCCGCGGGCAGCTTCGCCCGCCATGTGACGTCGTTCGACCTGCTGCTGGCCAACGGCATGGTGCAGACCGTGACGCCGGAGGCGAATCCTGAGCTGTTCTGGGGGACGGCCGGGGGGATGGGGCTGACCGGCATCGTGCTGCGCGCCACCGTCCGGCTGAAGAAGGTCGAGACGTCGCGGCTGATTGTCGACACGGTGCGGACCGCCGACATCGACGAGACGATGGCCTACCTGTCGGCGACGGACCAGGACTACGACTACACGGTGGCGTGGACGGACTGCCTGGCCTCCGGTGGCAGGCTCGGCCGGTCCGTGATTACCAGCGGCGACTTCGCCACCATCGGCGAGGTGCGGTATCGGGACCGGGGCGAGCCGCTGGCGTTCTCGCCGAGATCGCTGATCGGCGCCCCGCCGGTGTTCCCGAGCGGACTGATCAACCGGCACACGGTGGCGCTGCTGAACGAGGCATGGTTCCGCAAGGCACCGCGGCGGCGGACCGGGGAGATCCAGACCATCGGCACGTTCTTCCATCCGCTGGACGGCATCAGGAACTGGAACCGGGTCTACGGACCGGTCGGCTTCCGGCAGTACCAGTTTGTGGTGCCATTCGGCGCGGAGCACGTGGTGCGCCGGTCGCTGGAGCGGATCAGCGCGCTGCGCGCCCCGTCGTTCGTGACCGTGCTGAAGCGATTCGGCGAGGGCGACCCTGGCCTGCTGTCCTTCCCGATGCCCGGCTGGACGATGGCGCTGGACTTCCCGGCCCGCACTCCCTGGCTCGACCGGCTGCTCAGCGAGCTTGACGAGATGGTCGTAGCGGCCGGCGGCCGTCTCTACCTGGCCAAGGACTCGCGGATCCCACCGGACCTGATGCCCCAGATGTACCCGAAGCTGAACGACTTCCGCGACCTGCGAGCCAAGATCGACCCGCACGGAACCTTCAGCTCCGACCTCTCCCGCAGACTATCCATCTAGCCGGACGGCCTGGTCGCGGGGCGGACGGCATGGTCGCGGTGCTAGGCGCTGCGCAAGCAGCCAGCACTGCGGGCGTGCCGCCCGATCCGCCCCTGCGAGTTGCTAGCGGGTGAGCACGAAGGTGGCAGCGTCCCGAGGGGGGCGAGGGGTAGGCGGGGCCGCAGGGTGGCCGACGCCGATGGCGCCCATGGGCTCCCAGTCGTGCGGCAGGTCAAGGGCGGCTGCGGCGACTGGGCCGCAGAAAAGGGTGCTCGACACCCAGCAGGAGCCGAGGCCCTCGACGGCAAGGGCGACCAGGAGGTTCTGCACGCCGGCGCCCATGGAGACCAGGAACATCGCGCGCTCGGCCGCTTTGCGGCGATCGTCGGGGTAGGTGTGCGCGGCGTCGGACACCAGGCAGGGAACGATGATCAGCGGAGCACGGCGGAGCGGCTCGCCGCGCCGGGTCCGGCGGGCGATCTGCTCGTTGGTGAATCCGTCGGCCCGCAGGTCGGCGACCCAGGCGGCGAGCATGTCATCGAGCAGCCCGGTCCGCGCGGCGGCAGATTCAGCCAGCGCGAACCGCCATGGCTGGCTGTGATGCGGAGCTGGGGCGGTCAGCGCGGCCTCGATCGCGCGGCGCACTGCGGTGGGGGCGACTGGATCAGCGGTGAACTCACGCACAGTCCGCCGCTCGGCCAGCACCTCTGCGGGGCCCACGCGGAACATGTCCTCGGCGGCGGGTCGGATCAGCGCGGCCGCGCCGGGACCGTCGGCGCCGGTCACGAGCTCGGCCAGGCCGTGCACGATGGCCACCGGCACCTGATCGGTCTTGCCCTTGACCAGATCACCGACTGCCGCTATCTCGTCGGCGACGGCCGCGATCGTCACCTCAAGCAGATTGCCGTAGGTGTCTGACTGACCGCGGTGATCTCGCAGTGGTGCCAGCCCGGCCGCACCGATCGCCACGTCGGTCTGGCCATTGCGCCAGGGTCGGCCCATCGTGTCGGTAATCACTACCCCGATTCGGACGCCGATCAGGTCGCCAATCCGCTTGCGCAGCCGCCGGGCCGATGCGTCAGGATCCTCCGGCAGCAGCACGACGGTGCCGGGCGCGGTATTAGAGCGGTCAACCCCGGCCGCCGCAAGCACCAGGCCGTGCCTGGTCTGGGCGATCGTCGTCTGGCCCCGCCTGGCAACCACCCGGACGGTCTCCGCGGCGATGGCGTCCTCGCGGTCGGCGCTGATCACGCGGCCCTCGGCCTTGCTAACGATCTTCGAAGTGACCAGGAGGATGTCGCCGTCGGTCAGCCCGGGTGCGGCCTGCGCGATCAGTTCGGCCAGGTCGGTGCCCGGCATGATCTCAGGCAGCCCGGCGACGCTGGTGACAGTGAGCGGTCCGGACGCACCTGACCTCGCTGCCATGGCGGGGACACCGGTCACGTCGCTGCCGTCCGCTGTGCTGCGACTCACCGGGTCAACTCCGCGGCAAGCTCAATGGTGGCTCCGGCGAGCGCCGCCGAGGTCGCCTGGTCTCCCAGGTAGAGCGGCACCGCCCGGACCGCGATCCCGGCGAGCTCGGGAGCATCCGACGCGCTCGCGTCAGCGGTGTCCACCAGCCAGCCGTCGAGCAGGCTAGGTCCGTAATGCGCGGCCACCGCCGCAGCGCTGGTCTGGACCCCGATCGCGGCGAGGCATGCGTCAGCCATGCCGCGGACCGGAGCCCCGCCGATGATGGGGGAGACGCCGACGACCGTCTTGGCCCTTACCGCCTCGGCGATGCCGGGAACCGCCAGGATCACGCCGATGCTGACCACCGGATTGGACGGCGGCAGCAGGATGAAGTCCGCTTCAGCGATCGCCGCCAGCACGCCAGGTGCGGGGGCGGCCTGGTCTGCGCCGACCGCCGTGAACTCAAGCGCGGGAACCTTCGCGTGTAGCCGGACCCACCACTCCTGGAAGTGGACCGTGCGGGTACCAGCCTCGTCGTCGATCAGGACGTGGGTCTGCACGCTGTCGTCGGTCATCGGAAGCAGCGTCACGCCTGGCTGCCACCGCTCGCACAGCTGCCTGGTGACGGTCGACAGCGGCAGGCCTGCGTTCAGCATTGAGGTCCGCGCGATGTGCGTAGCGAAGTCGCGGTCGCCCAGGCTGAACCACTCAGGCCCGGCACCGTAGGCAGTCAGCTCGGCTTGCACGGTGTAGCTCTCGTCGGCCCGGCCCCAGCCCTGTTCCTCGCTGATCCCTCCGCCCAGGGTGTACATCACCGTGTCCAGGTCCGGGCTGACATGCAGGCCGAAGAGGGTGATGTCATCACCGGTATTGCCGATGACCGTGATGTCGGCATCGGGCGCGGCTGCCAGCAGCCCCCGCAGGAAGCGGGCGCCGCCGACCCCGCCCGCGAGCAAGGTGATCCGCATGGCGCAAAGTCTCGCAGGCCGCTGTGCTGGCCGCCATCCGCCACCCGGGGCGGCCAGCGCGTGTCGGTGCCGCCCCAGCACCCAGCGGCAAGACGGCCCAGAGCTTCCTGGGATCCCAGGATTCTGCGCAGACTTTCCCGTCATCACGGGCAACCGGGCGGGCTTTATCACGTATCTGCCTTGACGCGCGGCAAGACACGCGGTTGTAATTTCAGCAGTGTAATTCTCGGGCCGCTACGGCATGCCCGAGAGCCGACGGGGTTTCGGAGGGGTGGAGGTGCGCTGTGACTGACGCCATCGTCACGCTGGTGCACGACGCGTTTGGCATCGGCGCGGATGAGGCCGCGGAGCCGGCGTGGCAGGACCGGGCACTGTGCGCCCAGACTGATCCTGAAGCGTTCTTTCCCGAGAAAGGCGGATCTACCAGGGAGGCAAAGCGAGTGTGCCGGAGCTGTGAGGTCAGGGTTGAATGCCTGGAGTACGCACTCGAGAACGACGAGCGGTTCGGAATCTGGGGCGGACTGTCTGAGCGGGAGCGCAGGCGGCTCAAACGACAGGCGGTCTAGCAGCCGCGGGTGCGCGCTCGGCCCGGATTCTGCTTGGCGTTGTCCGCCGTCGGCTCGCTGAAGGTTCAGGCAGCGCTCGGCTGCCGGGCCGCGATCCGGTCTACCCAGCAATAGCGTCTGGCAGTGGCAGCCCCCGCGCTTCGCGTATCGTTCACAGGTAACCCGGCCCGCAGGAGGCTACGGCCACGGCCAGCCCCGCAGGTGAAACCCCCTGAGCAGCAACCGGAATGCCTTGTCGCTGAACGAGTCTTATCCGCAGCATGTCGTGACGGCCGTGATCGTCGCTCACGACGGCGCCGCTTGGCTTCCGCGCGTCGCCGATGCTCTGCTCGAGCAGACCCGTCCGGTCCAGCGAGTGGTCGCGGTGGACACCGGCAGCAGGGACCGCGGCGGTGCGGTTCTGGCCGCGAAGTTCGGGCAGGCAGCGGTGTTTGGCATGGACCGGGCGACCGGTTACGGATCGGCGATCGCCAGGGCGCTGCAGCATCGCACCGCCAATACTCCGGTCCCCGGCTCGTCGGGAGCGCAGTCCGGGGAGCGGGTCGAGTGGCTATGGCTGTTGCACGACGACTGTGAGCCGGCTCCAGACGCTCTTGAGCAACTCCTGCGCGGCGCGGCCGAGACCAGCGCCGCCGCTGTGCTCGGCCCGAAGATCAGGGACTGGTCCAACCGCGAGGTGATCCTGGAGGCCGGGGTCACCCTCGACACCGCGGCCCGGCGGCTCACCGGCATTGAGCCGCGCGAGGTTGATCAAGGCCAACACGACGGGGATCGTGATGCGCTCGCGGTGAGCAGTGCCGGAATGCTGGTCCGCCGTGATGTGTGGGAGCAGGTCGGTGGATTCGACAACGCCATGGGCCTGTTCATGGAAGACATCGACTTCTGCTGGCGGGTACATGCCGCCGGTTACCGCGTCCGGGTGATCACCGATGCGGTGGCCTACCACGTGCAGGCCGCCGCGAGACACCGTCGGCCGGTCTCCGTCGGTCGCCGGGTCCGCATGCTTGACCGGCGCAACGGGCTGCTCACGCTGCTCGGCAATCTGCCCTTCCGGCAGATGGTGACATCGGCGGTTGGTAATGCGCTTGTCTCGCTGCTCAGGATCTCCTTCTTCCTGCTGGCAAAGCGGCTGATCGCAGCGCTGGACGAGGCGGCTGCGCTAGCTGCCGCGCTCGGCCACCCGCTCCGGCTGCTGAGCACACGCCGACGCCGGTCCCGCGGCCGGCGGGCGGCTTACAGCCGGATCCGTGCCGACCTGCCACCTGGCCGATCGGTACGCAGGTTGATCGAGTTCGCCGCGTCCACGATGCTCAAGTCGGGACAGCTCGATACGGCAGGCGCGCATCATGCGTCTGCTGATCCGACGGACGATGACTCGATGCTGGTCGACAACGGGCTGACCCGGCGGCTGCTGACCAGCCCGACCGTGCTGATGGTCGTCGCCCTGGTAGCGGTGGCCCTGGTCGCTGGCCGCTCGCTGATCGGAGCCGGCGGGCCGCTCGGCGGCGGCTCGCTGGTGCCAGCCTGGGGCGGTGCTTCCGACCTGTGGCACACCTACCTGCAGGCATTTCACCCGAGCGGAGTCGGCTCGACGACCTCTGCACCGCCCTTCCTGGCGGTAATCGCGGGACTTGCGATGCTGCTCGGCGGCAAGCCATGGCTGGCGATCGACGTCATCCTGATTGGCTGCGTGCCGTTGGCCGGGATATCGGCGATGCTTGCCGCCCGGCGGGTGACCAAGTCAGCCAAGGTCCGGGTCTGGGCCGCGGTGTCGTACGCGTTGCTGCCGGTCGCGATGGGCGCGGTCGCCGCCGGCCGATTCGGCACCGCTGTGGTCTTCGTGCTGCTGCCGCTGATCGCGCTGCACGCCGCGCGCCTCTGCACAGCGCGGCGGCAAGTGGCCACCCGCGCGGCGTGGGCCATCGGGCTGCTCGTCACGATCGGCGCGATGTTTGTGCCGCTGCTGTGGCTGGTGGCGCTGCTCGGCTCCGCGCTGATGGCGATCGCCTTCCGCAACACCCGCCCCGGCCTGCTGCGGAACCTCGCCATCGTGGTGCTGCCCGCCCCCGTCTTGCTGCTGCCCTGGACAATGACCCTGATCGCCCATCCTGCGGAGCTGGTGCTCGAAGCCGGCCTGCAGCAGCCAGGAACCGCCACCGCCGGTCTTCCGGCTCGGTCATTGATGCTGCTCAGTCCTGGCGGCCCCGGCTTGCCGCCGTACTGGGTGACCGCCGGGCTGCTGCTCGCCGCGCTGGCCGCCTTGCTGGCCGGCCGACGGCGTCGGCTGATCATGGTGGGCTGGGGCATCGCGATGTCCGGACTGCTTGCGGCGATCGTTCTCAGCCGCGTGCTGGTGACGCCGGCTGGCGGAGGCCCAGCGGTCGCGGTGTGGTCCGGCCTTCCGCTGGCGATGGCGGCACTCGGCCTGCTGCTTGCTGCCACGGTGGGGGCCGACGCGCTTGGCCGCCTCCTGGCTGGACGCTCAGGCTTGCGGGCGCTGGCCAGCGGGCGCGGCGCGTGGGCGGCGCTGATCGGCCTTGTGGCCTGCTCGGCTCCGCTGCTCGCAGCGGCGTGGTGGGTGACCGCAGGAGTGACCGGCCCGGTCCGTCCGGTGACGAATCAGCTGGTGCCCGAGCTCGTCGCGATGACCGACGGGCAGAGCAGGCAGGTGCGAACCCTGGTGCTCCGCACGGTCGGCGATCAGGTCAACTACCTGCTGCTGCGCGGGCCGAGCCCGTCCTTCGCTGACGCGGTGCTGGCCCCGCCAGCCGG
>Ga0208827_1001494_pt1 | contig 10108 bp, 9 predicted proteins | sample Sb_taG_5_FD_187709 | JGI IMG/M metagenome (GOLD analysis project Ga0208827, IMG submission 187709) | Peat soil microbial communities from Weissenstadt, Germany - Sb_50d_8_FC metaG (SPAdes) (version 2) | ecosystem: Environmental > Terrestrial > Soil > Wetlands > Peat | place: Germany: Weissenstadt...
ACGCTGGGCCACGAGCCGTCGCGGCCGCCGGAGGAGGTGCATGCCCTGCATACTGTCGGCGGCCAGGCGTTCGAGTTCCCGTTCGGGCCGGTCCGCCAGGTGGGCGTGGAGAGCCTGTACTACGGCCTGGTGACCAGCGGCGAGGAAGTCGTCGACCTGTACCTGTTCACCTGGCATAAGCACCGTGGCGTGGAATGGCGGCTGACCGGCAAGACCATGCGCGAGGCCATCTTCCTCGCCGAACGTGCCGAAGGCCTCAGCGCCGTCGCCGTCGGCTGGGCGTTCGCGGCGGCGGCGGAAGCCGCGCTCGGCGTCGCGCCGCCACCCGGGGCGGCCAGCACCAGGGCAGTCGCGCTAGAACTCGAGCGCTTGTACAACCATGCCGCCGCTACTGCGGCATTGTGCCAGGCCACCGGGCTTTCGGTGGGCCAGTCCGCCGCCGAGATCGCCCTCGAGCGGCTGTTGCGAGTCAACGCCGCCACGTTCGGCCACCGGTACCTGTTCGGCATCATCGAGCCAGGCGGAGTCAGCCGCGCACCGGACACCGACGCGCTCCGCCGTGAACTGCCCGGCGCTTACGGTGAGCTGCGCCGCGCCGCCGACGCGCTGCTGAGCACCAACTCCTTCGTCGACCGGCTGGAAGCCTGCGGGATCCTGACCGCTGAGCAGGCCCGTCGCCTCGGCCTCGTCGGGCCGGTCGCGCGGGCCACCGGGCTGGCCACCGATGCCCGGCTGGCGGCCGCCGCGGCAGGACCCGGGCCCTACGCCGATCATCCCGTCAGCGTCGTCACCGCCGACAGCGGCGACGTGTTCGCGCGTTTCCAGGTGATGCTCGGCGAGGCGGCCGAATCGGTCCGGCTGATCACGCAGTTCCTTGACGGCGGCACCACCGCGGATCGCGTCCCGCTCCCGCCCGGCGGCGGCGCCGGCCTCGGCTGGGCCGAATCACCGCGCGGTGAGGCGCTGGCCTGGGTCGCGCTGGACGAGAACGGGCGGATCACGCGCGCCCGGCTGCGGCCAGGCTCGGCGCGCAACTGGCGCGGATTCGACGACGCGTGCCGGTCCCAGAACGTGTTCACCGACATCCCGATCATCGAAGCCAGCTTCTGGCTGACCGTCGCGGGCATGGCCCGGTGACGCTCGCTGAAGGAGGGTGAGGGGCGATGCCACTGTGGTTCGTCAGAGGACTGCGCCGCGGCGTGGTCACGACCCGCTACCCGGCCAGGCCCGACAGTTCAGCGGCGCCCCTGCCGACGCCGCCCGCGTTCCGCCTCCGGCAGCTGACCCGCGAGACCGCTGACCGCATGATCGCCATATGTCCCAGCACCGCGTTGAGCCGGCGGGATGATGCGCTGATCTTCGATGCCGGCGCCTGCACTGCCTGCGGCCGGTGCGCACAGGCGGCCCCAGATGCGGTCACGCCGAGCGGGGAGTTCGAGCTCGCCGTTACCGCCCGGGCCGCGCTTATCAAGACCATCCCGATCCTCGGAGAACAGCGATGAATTCCGGGCTGGGAAACGTCCGGCCAGACGCTGGCGCCGGGCGGGACGAGGCAGATACCGCCGGACGGCTACGGGAGCAGATCGCCGCGCAGTTCGGCCGCAGCCTGCACATCCGGACGCTGGACACCGGCTCGTGCGCCGTGTGCGAGCAGGAGATCCGGCTGCTGTCAGCGCCGCACTACGACCTGCACCGGCTCGGCTTCTTCTTCACTCCCGCGCCCAGGCACGCGGACTTGCTGCTGGTCACCGGGCCGATGGTGCGCGCCTTCGAGGTAGCGGCCCGCAAGACCTACGAAGCGATGCCCGGCCCGAAGGTAGTGGTCGCCACCGGCGCGTGTGCGCTCGGCGGCGTCTACCCGCCAGATCCGTTCGTGCACGGTCAGGTCAGCACGGTCCTCCCGGTGGACGTGTGGATTCCTGGCTGCCCGCCGAGCCCGCTGGCCCTGCTGCACGGGCTCAGCGTGGCGGTGGGTCGGCTCGCGGAGAAGACGCCGGGCCTGACGTTCATTGCCGGCGAGGACCACCCCGGGGGTGACGCGTGAATCCGCTGGACATCCTGTACGGCGCGGCTGGCGCGTGGCTCGCCGCCGGCCTGGTCGGCCTGCTGGCCGGGTCGCGGCGACCCGGGCTACTGGCCTGCTGCGCCCTGTCGGCTCTCGGCGGGACGGCCGCGCTCGCGGGCGGCGGCTGGTCGCTGATCTACGGTGACACCCCGGTGGTGACCCCCGGCGGCGGGACGACGATCGTCGGGGGTCCTGTGCAACTGCAGATGACCAGCTTGGCGGGCGTGTTCGTGGCGCTGCTCGGCATCGTCGCGGTGGCGATCGCGTGGTACGCGCCCCGCTACCACGAGCCCGGCCGCGGCACCGCGGTCTACCTGGCGGCCTACAACCTGGCCCTGCTCGCCTGCCTGGCTGTCCTGGCTGCAGGCGGCATGGTGACATTCCTTATCGCCTGGGAGACGATGAGCCTGGCTTGCTACTTGCTCATCCTGCGCCACCTGCGCAGCGCCGAGTCGGCCCGGGGCGCATTCTGGTTCCTGGCCCTGTCCGAGATCGGCTTCCTGCTGGTTGTGGCCGCGTTCGTGATCCTGTCCGCCAAGACGCACGCCACTGCCCTGGACGCGATAGCGGCCAGAGCACACCTGATCGATGGCGGCTGGCGAGCTGCCGCCTTCGTGCTCGCCCTGGCCGGTTTCGGGTTCAAGGCCGGGCTGGTCCCGCTGCACGTCTGGCTGCCCGAAGCGCACCCCGTCGCGCCCGCGGACGGGTCCGCGTTCCTGTCCGGCGTGGTGGTCAAGCTCGGCGTCTACGGCATCGCGCTGTTCGCGTTCGAGCTTGATCCCGTCGGCGGGGCCTGGCCCGGCCTGGTCACCATGGGCGCGGGCGCGGTCACCGCTGCCATCGGCATCCTGTACGCGCTGCGGGAACGGGACATCAAGCGGTTCTTGGCCTACTCCACGATCGAGAACACCGGAATCATCGTGATCGCGTTCGGCGCGGCGATGATCTTCCAGGCCTACCGCCAGCCCGCGCTGTACGCGTTCCTGCTGATCGCCGGCCTCTACCACGTCGCCAACCACGGCTGCTACAAGACGCTGCTGTTCCTCGAGGCCGGGGTGGTGGAGCACGCGGCCGGAACCAGGGACATGGACCGGCTCGGCGGCCTGGTGCACCGGCTGCCGCGCAGCGCGGTGATCACGTTCGTCGGCACGCTCGGGATCGCCGCGCTGCCGCCGCTGAACGGGTTCGTCAGCGAGTGGCTGATCTTCCAGGGGCTGTTCCAGGGCTTCCGCACCGGCAGCCACCTGATCGCCATCCTCATCGTGCTCGCCGCCGCGACGCTCGGGCTCACCGGCGGGCTGGCGATCTACGCGTTCGTCCGCGGCTTCGGCATCCCGTACCTCGGCATGCCCAGGACCAGGCAGGCCGCGGACACACGGGAAAAGGGCCAGCCGCTGGCCGGCCCGGCGCTGCTGGCCGTCGCGTGCGTGGCGCTGGCTGTCGGCGCCCCGGTCGTGCTCGCGGCACTGTCCCGGGCCGCGCGGACGGTCACCGGGGTCGCACTCGGCCCGCTGCTGCTTCCCGGCAAGCTCACGGTCATCCCGGCCCACGCGGACTTCTCCGCGTTCTCCCCCACCTACCTGGCCATATTCCTGGTTGCCGCGTGCGCCGTGCCCGCGCTGATCTACCTGGCCGGACGGCCCCGGGCCGCGAGCGTTTCCGTCCCGGTCTGGGACGGCGGCATGGTCAGCTTCCGGCCGCGGATGCAGTACTCGGCCATGACATTCTCCGCTCCCACCCGGGTCACCTTCGACGCCCTCTACCAGCCATCGGTCTCCGTCCGCCGGGCCTCGGACGACGACCCGGCGGGACGGTCCGGCCCGGTGCACTACGAGGCGCAGGTGACGCCCGTCTTTGAGCGGTATCTCTACCGGCCGGTGATCCGTGCGGTCGAATGGCTGGCCGACGCGATCCGCCCCATGCAGTCCGGCGACGTGAACCTGTACCTGCTGTACGTGTTCGCGATGATCCTGCTCGCCTACCTGCTCGGCGCGCTGTAGGGAGGCTAGACAGTGACGGCACCGCCCAGCCCCGTCACCTGGCTCGTCCTGGCCTACCGGCTCCCGGCGAACTAACCAAGAAATAGCGGTGGAGGGGCTCGCCGGGAACGCGGAAATGCCGCCAACGGTCCCTGCCAGGCACGGTGAAGGCTCTCGCCGTGCTGTTCGCCCTGGCCATGCTGGCCGCGCCGTGGATCACCCTGCACCTCGCGCGGTTTGACCTGGACCCGGTGCCCGTGCAAGCTTGAGGATCGTGCGGACGCAGGATCATGTCCGCCGCCACCAGCCACCCGCGCCGGAGCTGATGGTCGGCGACCGCCCCGTGGGGGCGGCACGTGTCACCTCGACGCTGCGCCATGGCCTGCGGCGCATCCGCCCGGTGGCGCCGGATATCGCCTGGGCGGTGTTCGCGGGCCTGAACCTGGCGGCGATGCGGTTCCTGCCGGCCTACCAGACGGTGCCGTTCCTGGCCATCTGGGTGAGCCTGACCGTGATCTACGGCTTCCGGCTGTGGCGCCTGCAGCCGACCATCTTGACCTGGGCGGCGGTGACGCTGGCCACCGGCGGCATCATCGGCGTGCAGGTCCTCAAGGGACAGCAGGACGCCGACTACCTGGCCGAGGTCCCGCTGATCGCGCTGATGTTCCTGGTGATGGTCTGGCATGGCCGCAGGCGGCTGGCGGCCCACCAGGAACGGCTGACCGCGATGGAAGAGGTGCAGCGGATCTCCCAGGAAAACCTGCGCCTGCTGGAACAGCAGCGCCAGTTCCTGCAGGACGCCTCGCACGAGCTGGGTACCCCGATCACCGTCGCGCTCGGCCATGCCGAACTCATCGAGCAGGCCGCCACCGACACCGAGGTGGCCGCGGACGCCCGGGTGGTAGCCGATGAGCTGGCGCGGCTGCGCCGGCTGACGCACCGGCTGCTGCTGCTGGCCTCGGCCGGGACACCGGGCTTCCTGCAGCTGGCGCAGGTGGCCACCGATTCCCTGGTCCTCGACGCGCTGGAACGATGGGGGCATGTGCCGCGCCACTGGCGGCTGGGCGAGGTGGCCGAGGCTACCGTGCTCGGGGACAGCGACCGGCTCGTGGTGGCGCTGGACGCCTTGCTGGAGAACGCCGTCGCGCACACCGAGCCGGGCGACCGCATCGAAGTCAGCGTCCGCCTCGATGACGGGCGGGCCGTCATCGCCGTGACCGACTCCGGCTGCGGCATCCCGCCGACCGACCTGGACCGTATCTTCGGCCGTTTCGCCCGCGCCGAGCCGTACCGCAGCCGTGAGGCCGGCGGATTCGGGCTCGGCCTGCCCATCGTGCAGGCCATCGCCGAAGCCCACGAGGGCTCGGTCCGGGTGCACAGCGCCAGCGGCCACGGCGCAACGTTCGAGCTGGTCATACCCGCCGTCCCGGGGGACGGCCTGGAGCGCGCGTCCTGACCACCGGGACCTACTGCTGGCGTGCCGCCGGCCGCTGGGGCCGTACCGCTCGGCAGCCTGGCCGAGGCGGCCGGGTTCCGCGTCGAGACGACCGGCCCCTGCTGCGCTACGTCCGGGCCGTCCGCCCATGATCGTGTACATCCACCCCCCGGAAGAAGCCGGGGGTAACTGCACACGATCAGCGGACCCGCCGCGTGGCAAGCGCGGCGCCCGCGTGAGCGTGGTGCCATAATGACGGAATGTCGCGGCGAGTCGTACGAACCATCCTGATCATTGTCGGCGTCGTCGCAGGGGCCACCCTGATCGGACGGCGTCTCGGCTACAACCTGGGAACCAACACCGTCGTGCGGTGCCGTCAGGGTCACCTTTTCACGACCATCTGGATTCCCGGCGTCAAGCTCAAGGAACTGGACCTGGTCGTGGCCCGGGTGCAGCGCTGCCCGGTCGGCAAGCACTGGAGCCTCGTGGTTCCGGTCCGGGACGCGGACCTGACCGAGGACGAACGCCAGTTCGCCCGGGAACACCACGACATACCCGTTCCCTGACGCCATTCCGCCGCGCACCAGAAGAGGTTCCTTGAGCTGGTCCGGGCCGCGGTGGAAGCCGGCGAGGCCTCTGCCCGCGATCAGGCGTACCTGGAAGACCGGGTCCGGATCTTTTCCGGGCAGCCCCAGCTGTACGGGACCCAGTTCAGGTACGACCAGGACGAGCTAAAGCCGCAGCCCATCGAGGACCCGGAGCACCTGGACGAGCGCCGCGCCGTGGTCGGCCTCGGCCCGTTCGCTGAGTACGAGGCCCTGATGCACCGCCACTGACCCGTCCCGGCCCCGCCCGCCGTGCCCGTCCCGCACCGCACCGCACCGCACGAGAAGACCCTTTTTCGGACCGAACGGACCCGGCTGCGCGCCCGGCGCAAGTTCCCGCGGAGCCGGGCCGGTACCAATTTCAGGTAATCCGGGGAACGTACCGGGCGGTTCGGTATAGGGCTGGGCTTGCGCTCGTCCCGGCCAGGAACTCGCGAAGGCCCTCGTGATCGCTCACCGGATCGCCCCGATCCCCAGCTCCCGGCGGATCCACGCGACGTCCATCAGGACGGGCCGGCCGAACTCCGCTTCGCGGTCGTTGCGCCACTCCATGTCGTCCAGCAGCATCTCCAATTCGGCGCGGGCGTCGCCGCCGGCCAAGGCGGCTTCGCGCGGTGTCATGCCGAGATCGTCGACCGTGTCCGCCACCCAGGACTCACTGTGCCTACGCGGCATGTCCTTCACCGGCTCCTCAGCGGGGACGAAGTAGCTCTCGATGGCCAGGATCCGGGCCCGAGGGTGGGGTTCGCCGCCCATGCGCTCAGCCTTCCTGCGCACCTCACGAGCGCCTGGCGCGATCGCACGCACGAACTCCTCGAGCTCGGCGAGCCGCTCGCGGGAATTGGCCCACAACGTCCAGCACCGGTTCTCCCTGGTGACCCTGCCCCGGCTGACGACCTTGCCTGCGCTGTCGGCATGCAACTCCAGGATGCCGTCGTCGATCTCCGCCAGCCGGCCAGCGAGCCGAGCCCAGGCCCGCTGCTCGTCGGGCACCTCCCAGACCACTTCGGCGTCGTAGTAGTCGTGGCCGTCGGCGTTGCGCAGCTGCGGCTCGGGTCGTGGAGCGAAGAACTCCGCCAGGTACTGCGCTGACGGCCGCCCCGCGAGCAGCGCGCTCAGCTCGCGGCGCTGCTCACGGGGGACACGGGCCGGGATCGCGAACATCCGGGGCCGCGTGCCGTCGTGCAGGATCCGGCCGCAGAACAGATCTAGGCGGCGTGCGGAGGCGGAGAACAGCCGGTCTTTGAGGAAGACCGGCTTCCCGCCGGGCAGCGGATGGACGGTGACGCCGATGCCACGCTGGATCTCCCGGACCTCGAACATCCCGATAGGGATGTGCTGCCAGGACTCGGCCAGCGCCCGCTCGTCATCGCGCAGCCAGCTGTCCCGGGCCCGCAGGAACCGCTCGGTGAGCCCGCAGTCGGTGAGCAGCAGGTCGACGCAGAGCAGCACGCTCTGCGGGTTTGCGCCGCTGCGGGTGATGAGCTGGCTGAGCGTCTCCGCGGCGGCGGCGCGCTGCGCGTAGGTGGCCAGCAGCGCGTAGACGGCCTCGGCCCGGTCGGTGAGCGGATGCACGGCCTTGGCCAGGCAGCACATCTTGTACTTGCGGCCCGAACCGCAGGGGCACGGCTGGTTGCGGCCCGCTGTTGCCTTGGGCGGGGCCAGCTGGCGCTTGAGCGCCCCGCGCAGCGCCTCAGCGGGCGGGTGACCGCCATGGCGCAGATAGCCGTCAGCGGCCCGCGCGTCACCACGGCACGCGGCGTACTCACCTGCATCCAGCAACGCGGCGGGCAGATCCGGCTGTTCGGTCAGTGCCTCGTGCACCAGATGCTCGGCGGTGCCAGAATCTCCGGCGCCCTCGGCGGCCCGGGCGGCGAGCAGCCGCACGGCTGCGCGTTCCGGGCCGGGCTTCGCGATCCCCTGCAGCACGGCCAGCTGGTCATCGAAACGGGTTCCCTCGGCCGCGCGGCGTTCCACCTCATCCGCGACGTAGCCGACCACCGCAGGCGAGACCGTCAGATAGTCGCGCAGCAGCGACGGCCCGTGCTCGGGATCCTCGTCGATCCAGGTCAGCAGCAGGCCAAGGGCCATCGTGCCCGCCACGACCTCTGCCCGGCCGAGCCCGCGGATCCTGGCCAGGTTCCACGCGGTGCCCCGGACGCCCACACGTCCGCCGAACGTCTCCAGGCCAGCCGCGTGCAGCGTCCGAGCCAGCGGCGGCAACGGTGACGCGAAGATCTTCGGCTCCGTGAACAGCAGGTCGAGGAGGATCTCATCCAGCGGCGCGGACGGATGGTCGGCCGGTCCCTCGGCGTAGCGCTTCAGCGCCTCGACGGCGCCGAACGCGCAGACATCACGTACACGCCAGGCACCGGGATCCTGCTCCGGCGGCTTTCCCGCCGATATCTCCAGGGCACCGTCGCGCAGCCGCACCGACAGCAGATCTCCGGCCGAAAACCCCGCCAGCCAGCCGTCCGGCCCGGTCAGCAGCTGCCCGATCATGCCCTGCCCGGCCGGGAGATCGCCCCCGATGCCGGGCGGCAGATCCAGCACCGTCGTCGCCCCCACCTCACCGCCGCCCGCCAACGGCAGCCCCGCGACGGCGAACTGCGCCCACAGCGCCAGGTCGTCATCCGCGCTCAGCATCCCGGATGCCGCCTCGACCGCGCTCAGCTCATGCGTGAACGCCACGCCGTCGGCGGCCCGCAGCCCGCTCGCCCGTTCCTCCCCGGGAGTCCGTGCCAGGAAAGGAAGGGCCGGGATCTCATCACGTCCGGTAGAGAGCTCGCCGTCCATGGGAAGACCGTACTGCGTCGGCGGAGTCAGATCACCGTGCATCATCCAGTCACGCCAAGGCGTCAGCACCCCGTGCCGGGCGCAGCGGGTCGGCGAGCCACCATCACCACCGCGACATAGCCGCGCACCGAGGATGGCCATAATGACCGCGGCCTGGGCATCTCCCGCTGGGAGAGCTCCTCACCGGCGAGGATCCACCCGACTACTGGGTCGTGCTGAACGAGGCGGTCATCCGCCGCGTCGTCGGCGGCGCCGCGGCGCGACCTGGGAGTAACGGAAGCTGTCAGCGCATGGACGGCGCTCACCAGACCGTAGGAATCGCTGGCAGGATCGCCGTGTGGGCGTCGGCCGAAGCACACTGCAAAGTGTTAACTTTGATGCATGACTTCCTATCCGCTGACCGCGGCCCGGACGCATCTGGGTGAACTTGTCGCGCAGGCGAGGTATACCCACCGTCCCGTCACCATCAGCGAGCACGGCAAGCCTGTCGTCGCGCTCATCAACATCGATGACCTCGCGGACCTTGAGGATCGGGCGGCGCTGGCCGATCACTTCGCTGAGAAGGCCGCCGGGCGCAGTGGAGTCAGCCTCGATGACCTGGATGCCGCGCTTGACCGGATCGACGCACAGACTTCTCCTTGAGCTTGACCGTCGTCTTCCGGGAGACGGCGCTGCGTATCCTGGCCCACATCCGCAGCGAGGACAAAGACGTGTTCGCCCGGACCCGTCGAGCCATCGCTTCGCTAGCTGACCAGCCGTATCCGGATGGCGCGGTTGCCTGGGGTGCCACGGGTGTCTACCAGCTGTACGCAAGCGAGGTCCGGATCCTGTATGAAGTCGATAACGAGGCGTCAACCGTGTACATCATCAACATCGGTCTCATCTCATGAACGCGATCGCCGTGAACGACGTGGACGAGCCCTTCGCGCAGCACGGGTAATTCAGGGGCGGGTGAATATCTTGTGAGTGCCGATTCGGCGCCATATGATATGCGGCTCGCCTTCCCGGACCTGGTTACCGAAGTGGAAGGTGGCTCGGCTGTCAGGTGCCCAGGTCAGTTCCCAGACATCGTCACGTCCCTGCATCTTCTTTACCCGAAGTCCGCCTCGGGGCTTTCGGCCGCATCCGCGCATAGCGAGAGCGTGAAGAAACCGGCGCGGAACCTCCCGCCCCGGATCGGCAGCCGGTCAGACGTCGATGTCCAGGGACGCCTCGTCTAGGCCGGAGG
>Ga0208827_1001495_pt1 | contig 10108 bp, 10 predicted proteins | sample Sb_taG_5_FD_187709 | JGI IMG/M metagenome (GOLD analysis project Ga0208827, IMG submission 187709) | Peat soil microbial communities from Weissenstadt, Germany - Sb_50d_8_FC metaG (SPAdes) (version 2) | ecosystem: Environmental > Terrestrial > Soil > Wetlands > Peat | place: Germany...
TCACCCAGATCCGCGACATCACCCCGCCGCCCGGGGCCACGGTGCTGGTCGGCGGGATCACCGCCGGGCTCGTGGACGAGCTGGCCAGCCTCGGCGCGACGCTGCCCTGGATGGCGCTGCTGGTCGGCGTCTCCACGTTCGTGCTGCTCTTCCTGGCCTTCGGCTCGGTGGTGCTGCCGCTGAAGGCGATCGTGATGAACGTGCTGTCGCTGTCGGCGACGTTCGGCGTCGTCGTATGGATCTTCCAGTGGGGGCACCTGTCCGGCCTGCTGCGGTTCACCCCGACCGGCTCGATCGACCCGACCATGCCGATCCTGATGCTGGCGATCATCTTCGGCCTGTCCATGGACTACGAGGTGTTCCTGCTGTCCCGGATCCGCGAGCGCTACGACCAGACCGGCGACAACACCGCCTCGGTAGCCAGCGGCCTGCAGCGGACCGGCGGCCTGATCACCAGCCTGGCGCTGCTGCTGATCATCGTGGTCGGCGCGTTCTCGGCCTCCGGCATCACGTTCATCAAGCTGATGGGCGTGGGCATGATCGTGGCGCTGCTGGTGGACGCCACCGTCGTCCGCGTGCTGCTGGTGCCGGCCACCATGCGGCTGCTCGGCCGGGCCAACTGGTGGGCGCCGCGGCCGTTGCGGCGCCTGTACGCCAGGTACGGGATCAAGGAGGAAATCCCAGGGCCCGCGCCGGTGCCAGCCCGGGTGGAAGGCTGACCGGCCGCTCGCGCCCTTTCGGCCGAACGATCCTGGTTCACCTTCTCCCTTCCCTTACCCGCCGGGCGGGCGGCGGCCTTGGCCGCGGTCCGCCCGGCGTTCTGCTCGGCGGTACAGTAGCGACGCGGCCAGCGACACCGGCCGTGACGATGAGTCCGCTTGAGGAGAAACCGACATGAACCAGCCCGTCGCCGTGCCCGAAGTGCTGTCGGCGGACCTGCCGGCCGGGGTGTTCCTGCTTGACGTGCGTGAAGACGACGAGTGGACGGCGGGCCACGCCCCCGACGCGGTGCACGTGCGGCTCGGTGAGCTCGGCGCGCGGGCGGACGAGCTGCCCCGCGACCGCGAGGTGTACGTGATCTGCCGCAGCGGCGCCAGGTCGGCCTACGCGGCCCAGACGCTGGCCGTCACCGGCCTGAACACCATCAACGTCGCCGACGGCATGACCGGCTGGGCCGTCGCGGACCGCCCCATGATCAGCGAGGACGGCGCCGAACCCTACGTCGCCTAGCCGCCCCGGCCGGCGTAGCCCGGCCGTTCAGCTAGCCCCGGGGCCGGCGTAGCCTGGCTCTTCAGCCAGCACTGACCGCAAGCGCGAGGGGCAGGGCGCCGCTGGCGCCCGCCTCGCGGAGCAGCCGGGCCGCGACCGTCATCGTCCACCCGGTCTCGATGCGGTCGTCGACGACGAGCACCGGGCCGTCCAGGCCGCCGACGGCGGCACGGATGTCGCCGGGCACCTCGAGCGCGTGCCACAGGGAGCTCAGCCGCTGCGCGCTGTTGTGCCGCCGCGGGCCGGCGCCTGCGTCGCTGGTGTAGGCGAGGGCGCCGAGGTAGGGCAGTCGGCCGACGCTGGCGAGCCGCTGGCCGAGGCTGGTGATCAGCCGGGGCCTGGTGCGTGACGGCAGGGTCAGCACGCCGGCCGGGCGCTCCGCCCAGCCCCAGGCGGCGAGCACCTTGATCGCGGCGGCCACGACGGGCTCCGTGACCGGCTCGTCGGGCGCGCCCTCGGCCAGCAGGGCCCGGAGCATGCCGCCCCAGCCGATGTCGGTGAGCCTGCCGATGGCCCGGCCCGGCTCGGCGGTCAGGGTGGCCGGGATCTTCCCGGCCACGTCGAGGCCGAGGGCCTTCAGCCCGGTCGGCCACATCCGCCGCGGCTCGACCTCCACGCCCGGGCGCAGCAGCCGCTCGCGCGCCGCGGTCGCGCTTGTCTCCGGCACGTCGCCCTGAACCTGCTGCCCCGTGCAGTTGTCGCAGCGTCCGCACGGCGCGGCGGCCGGGTCGTCGAGCTGCCGGCGCAGGTACTCCATCCGGCACCCATCCGTCGCCTGGTAGCCCAGCATGGCCTGCTGTTCGCGGGCGCGTTCGGCCGCGACCCGTTCGTAGCGCTCCGCGTCGTAGTGCCACGGCTGGCCGGTCGAGGTCCAGCCGCCGCTGACGCGGCGCACGGCGCCGTCCACGTCGAGCACCTTGAGCATGGATTCCAGCCGGCCGCGGGACAGGTCGACGCGGGTCTCGAGCACGCTGGCCGACATCGGCCGGTCTGCCTCCGCCAGGGCGGCAAGTGCGGCGCGGACCTGCCGCTCGGGCGGGAAGGCGAGCGAGGCGAAGTAGGCCCAGATGTCCCGGTCCTCGCGGCCCGGCAGCAGGATCACCTCGGCCCTGGACATGGCCCGTCCGGCCCGCCCGATCTGCTGGTAGTAGGCGACCGGTGACTGCGGCGCGCCCAGGTGCACGACGAAGCCGAGGTCCGGCTTGTCGAAGCCCATGCCGAGCGCGCTGGTGGCGACCAGCGCCTTGACCCGGTTGGCGAGCAGGTCATCCTCTGCCCGCGCTCGCTCGTCCGGCTCGTCCCGGCCGGTGTAGGACGCTACCGTCAGGCCCTGCTCGCGCAGGAAGGCCGCGGTCTCCTGCGCCGCCGCCACCGTGAGCGTGTAGACGATGCCGGACCCGGGCAGCTCACCGAGGCGGGCCGCGAGCCAGCCCAGCCGCTGGTGCGCGGTGGGCAGCGCCACCACCGCCAGCCGCAGCGAGTCGCGGTCCAGCGGCCCTCTGAGCACCAGCGTCTCGCCGCCGGTGCTGGCGCTGACACTGGCGCCGAGCTGGTCGGCGACGTCCCGGGTCACCCGCGCGTTCGCGGTCGCGGTGGTAGCCAGGACCGGGATCCCGGTCGGCAGGCCGTCCAGCAGGGTGCGGAGCCGGCGGTAGTCGGGCCGGAAGTCGTGCCCCCAGTCGGAGATGCAGTGGGCCTCGTCGATCACCACCAGCCCGGCGGACCGGCAGAGCTCGGGCAGCACCTGGTCGCGGAACGACGGGTTGTTCAGCCGCTCCGGGCTGACCAGCAGCACGTCCGCGTGGCCCGCGGCGACCTCGGCGTACAGCTCTTCCCAGTCCGCGGTGTTGGCCGAGTTGATGGTGCGCGCACGGATGCCGGCCCGCTCGGCCGCCTCTACCTGGTTGCGCATCAGCGCGAGCAGCGGGGACACGATCACGGTCGGCCCGGCGCCGCGGGCGCGCAGCAGCGCGGTGGCGATGAAGTAGACCGCGGACTTGCCCCAGCCGGTCCGCTGCACCACCAGCGCCCGTCGCCCTTCCCCGACCAGGGCGCTGATCGCGGTCCACTGATCCTCGCGCAGCCGGGCGTGATCGCCCGCCAGCGCCCGCAGGCACCTCTCCGCCTCGTCACGCAGCCCCGCTCCGTCATCGGCCATGCCTTCATTGGTATCAGCCGCCGCCGTCAATCGGCCCAGATCAGCGGTATGTAATACTCGGGACAAACATCGGATCTATACGGGGCGGGAAGACAACGGGCTGATGGGCGGCGGAGGAATGCCTTGGCGGTAACCGACGAGGCGATCGAGAAGATCAAGGCCATGATCACGTCCGGCGCGCTGCGCGCGGGCGACCGGCTGCCGCGCGAGGCGGACCTGGCCGCCGACCTCGGGCTGTCGCGCAGCTCGCTGCGCGAGGCGGTCCGCGCGCTGTCCCTGGTCAACATCCTCGACGTGCGGCGCGGCGACGGGACCTACGTGACCAGCCTGGAGCCGCGCCTGCTGCTCGAGGCGCTGAGCTTCATCGTCGACTTCCACCGCGACGACACGCTGCTCGAATTCCTCCGGGTCCGGCGCATCCTCGAACCCGCCGCCACCGCGATGGCGGCGGAGCGGATCACCGACGAGGAAAGCGAAGGCCTGCGCGCCCTGCTCGACAGCATCGGGTCCAATCCGGCGGCCGGGGACCTGGTGGCCAACGACCTGGAGTTCCACCGGCGGATCGTGGCCTGTTCGGGGAACTCGGTGCTCTCCTCGCTGCTGGAGTCGATGTCCGGGCCGACCACCCGCGCCCGGGTCTGGCGCGGCCTCACCCAGACCGGCGCGCGGGGGCGGACGCTGGCCGAGCACCGCGCCATCCTCGATGCGCTCGCCGCCCACGATCCGGAGGTGGCCAGGTCCTGGGCGACGGTGCACATCGCCGGCGTCGAGCAGTGGCTGGCCTCGGTACCGTGACGGACTACGTGTCGATCAGGGACCTCAGCGTCCCCGCGGTCATCGGCGTGCACGACTGGGAACGCGAGGTCGAGCAGACCCTGCTCATCAGCGTGGACATGGCCGCCGACGTGCGGAAGGCCGCGGCGAGCGATAACCTCGCGGATGCCTTGGACTACTCAGCGGTGGCGAGCACCATCGCGGCAGTGGTGCGCGAGGGCAGGTTCCGCCTCATCGAAACCGCCGCCGAGCGCGTCGCCGAGCGACTGCTCGCCGATTTCCCCGTGACCTGGCTCCGCCTCGAACTCCGCAAGCCCATCCCGGACGGCTACACCGCCGCCATAAGCATCGAACGCACGCGCTAAATTCGATGATCGCGAAGACTTTTACCCCGGATTCCGAGGGTAAAGTCTTCACGATCATGGAGAGGTCCTCGAAGAGGGCGTCGGGGATGGGGATGGAGAGGTAGGAGACGTCGGCTGTTATTTCCTCCGGGGTACGGGCGCCGACCACGGCGGCCGTTACCGCGGGGTGGCGCAGGGTGAAGCCCAGGGCCGCGTCGAAGGTGTCGAAGCCGGTGATCTTGGTCATTCGGCGCTCGCCTCGCCGCCGTCTAGGCCGGCCTCGGCCGCGTGCGCAGTCCTTGCATGCCGCCGTCCACGGCCAGCGCCGTGCCGGTGGTGGCCCCGGCTAGCGGGCTGGCCAGGTAGGCGATGGCCGCGGCGACCTCGTCCGCGCTGACCAGCCTGCCCATGGGCTGGCGCGCGTTGAGCGCGGCGCGTTCGGCGGCCGGGTCGGGCGCGGCGTCGAGCAGCCTGCTCACCCACGGGGTGTCGGCCGTGCCGGGGTGCACGCAGTTCACCCTGATGCCTTCGGCCACGTAGTCGGCCGCCATGGCCAGCGTGAGGGAGTACACGGCGCCCTTGCTCGCGCTGTACAGCGCCCGCTGCGGCAGGCCCGCGATGGCCGCGACCGAGCAGGTGTTGACGATGGCGGCCTGGCCGCGCTCGCGTGCCGCCTGGCGCAGCAGCGGCAGGGCCGCCCGGGTGGTGCGCACCATGCCGAGTACGTTCACGTCGAGGACCCGGTGCCACTCGTCGTCGTCGTTGTCCTCGACCGTCCCGGCCGCGCCGATGCCGGCGTTGTTCACGACGATGTCGAGCCGACCCATCGCGCGGGCGGCCTCGGCCACGGCGGCGCGGACCGCGGCGTCGTCGGTCACGTCGGCGACAACCGGGTAAAGGTCGGCGCTTTCCTGCGCGGCCTTGAACCCTTCCATCCCTTCATCCCTGTCCAGCACGGCGACACGGGCGCCGCGGGCGGCCAGCAGCCGGGCCGTGGCCAGGCCGATGCCCGAGGCACCCCCGGTGACCAGGGCCGCCAGCCCGGCGAACTCAGGTGATTGCTCCGTCATCAGAATCGCGGCGTGGAGACCCCGGCCTTCAGGCCGGGGTGAAAAGGCCGCTCCACCTCCCGAGAAATGTCAGTGGTATCCGATAGTGTGTTCGCATGTCCAGGTACCGGCTGCTCCCCACCCCCGCCCAAGAGACGGTGCTGCGGGACCACTGCGGCCACGCCCGGTACCTGTGGAACCTGGCCGTCGAGCAGCACTCCCACTGGCACCCGGGCCGCAGGAACGCTCCTGGCTACCTGGAGCAGTGCCGGCAGCTCACCCAGGCGCGGGCGGAGCACCCGTGGCTGGCCGCCGGCTCCCAGACCGTCCAGCAGCAGGCCCTGCGGGACTTCGCCCGGGCGATGGCCGCGTTCTTCGACCCGGGCAACCCGGCCGGGCGGCCGTCGTGGCGCAAGGCCGGGCGGGACGAGGGATTCCGCATCGTGGGGCGGCGCGGGCGGCAGTGGGACGTGCGCCGCCTGTCGCGCAAGGTCGGCCAGGTCTGGGTGCCCAAGGCCGGGTGGGTGCGGTTCCGCTGGTCCCGCGCCGTGCCGCCGGAGGTGAAGTCCTACCGGGTGAGGATGGACCGCGCCGGGCGCTGGCATGTCGCCTTCGCGGCCGTTCCCGAGCCGGTCCCGGCACCGGGCACCGGCGAGGTCGTAGGCATCGACCGGGGGGTGGTGGTCTCCGCGGCCCTGTCCACGGGCGAGTTGCTGCACTGCCCCGCCCTGGCCGGGCGGGAGCGGATCAGGCTGCGGCGGCTGCAGCGCATGCTCGCCCGCGCTGCACGGGGATCGAGCCGCCGCGGCCGGGTCAGGCACGCGGTCGCCCGGCTGCGGGCCCGGGAGACGGACCGGCGCAAGGACTGGGCGGAGAAGACCAGCACGGACCTGGCGCGCCGGTTCGACGTGATCCGGGTCGAGGACCTGAAGATCGGGAACATGACCCGGTCCGCGAAAGGCACGCCGGAGAGCCCGGGCCGGAACGTCCGGCAGAAGGCCGGGCTGAACCGGGGCATCTTGCGGTCGGGGTGGGGGCTGCTGGTGCGCCGGCTGGAGGAGAAAGCGCCCGGCCGGGTGGAGAAGATCAAGCCGCATTACACGAGCCAGCGGTGCTCGGCGTGCGGGCAGGTGGACCGGGACTCGCGTGAGAGTCAAGCCGTGTTCCGGTGCACTGCCTGCGGTTTCGCCTGCCACGCGGACGTGAATGCGGCCATCAACATCGCGGCGGGGCACGCCGTGACTGCGCGGGGAGGCGACGGGGCAGCCCGGCCGGTGAACCGCGAACCTCATCTGCTGCTCCAATCGGCGTAGTAGCTGGAATCCCCCGCCTTCAGGAGGGGGAGGATGTCAAACGTCTGATGTATAGCTCATCTCATCTCATCTCATCTCGAGGCCGGCGGTCCAGGCCTGCCGGTCAGCCGAGCACCTTGCGCCGGAACTGAAGGACCGCCAGCGGCGCGAAGACCAGCAGCATCGCCACGGACCAGCAGACCACGGCCAGCTCGGGATGCTGCATCGGCCAGGCCTGCACGGCGGCGGCCGGGTTCGGGTTGCCGAACAGCTGCCTGCAGGCGGCGGCCAGCGCCGACAACGGGTTCCACTCCGCGATCGGCTGCAGCCAGCCCGGCATGCCCTGAATCGGGACGAACGCGCTGGACACGAACGTCAGCGGCAGGAAGATGATGAAGCCGGTCTGCTGGGCTGCCTCGGGGCTGCGCAGCGCCATGCCCAGGCAGACGCCGGCCCAGGTGAAGGCGTAGCCGAACAGCAGGGCCAGCGCGAACGCCTCGGCCACGTCGGCGGCGCCGGTGTGTACCCGCCAGCCGATGGCCAGGCCGACGCAGACCACCACGACCGCGCTGATCATCTGGGTGAGCAACTCCGCGATCGACCGCGCTACCAGCACCGCCCAGCGTGACATCGGCAGCGACCGGAACCTGTCCATCAGCCCGGTGGACATGTCGGTGACGAGCGCGACGGCGACGCCGGGCGCGGTCTGGGCCAGGCCCATCCCGCCGATCAGGTACTCGTGGTAGTTCCCGCCGCCGGGCAGGAGGATCGCGCCGCCGAACACGTAGGCGAACATCAAGATGAAGATGACCGGCATGAAGGTGACGTCGGCGAGCGTCTCGGGCTCCCGCCTGATCCGGGCGATGCTGCGCTTGGTCAGCACCCGCACGTCGGTGACGAAGTGAGACACCGCGCCGCGCCCGTAGGTCACGTCCCTTTCGGGAACGAGTCCGGCCGTGATGACGCTCATGCCACCGCACTCCCTTCCAGCTCGTCCTCGGCATCCCTGTCGTCTTCGGTGCTGCCGACGTGACCGGTGAGCGAGAGGAACACGTCATCGAGCGACGCGCGCTCAATCGTCACGTCGTTGACCTGGACCCCGCCGGATCAAGGCGAGACCGGCTGCGCCGGTCCCCGGGCAGACGCGGGCGGCGGAAGGAACAAGCATGGACGAGTACGACGAGGAGCCATGGCCGTTCTTCCGGTATCCGCGCCAGTATCCGCGCTCGGGCCGGGCGGCCGGTGAGGAGGCGCACGACCGGCGGATCGCCGGCCACGTTCAGCGGCACCGGGAGGGGGGAGCAGAGCCGCCCCGCCGCGACCGCGGGCTATCGCGGGACGAGATCGTCAGGACCGCGACCGCCGTGGCCGACGCCGAGGGACCGGACGCGATCAGCATGCGGCGCATCGCGCGGGAGCTCCACGCGGGCGCGATGTCCCTGTACTGGTACGTCGGGTCCAAGGAAGAGCTGCTCGACTTGATGCTGGATTCGATCGAGGCGGAGATCGAGGTGCCTGAGCCTTCGGGCGACTGGCGAGCTGACCTCACCGCTTTCGCCCACCGGACCAGGGCGGCGCTAAGCCGGCATCGGTGGGCCATGGATTTCATCGGCACCAGGCCTCCCTCCGGGCCGAACGATGTGCGGAACCTAGAGCGCCTGCTGGGCCTGCTCGACGGGACGGGGGTCGACGATGCCCGCCTGGTCATGGGTATCTTCATGACGGTCGCCACCTACGTGATAGGTGCGGTGATGCGCGAGGCGCAAGAAATACGCTTCCAGCGCGAGCAGGAGCGTGCCGAGGCGAACCTGACCGAGGAGGAGATCCGGGCCGAGCATGAGCGCTACCGCAAGTGGTTCGAGGCCTCCGGCCGCTACCCGCGGATCACCCGGTTGATGGAATCCGGCATCGACCCGGACGACCCGAACACCAGGGACGAGCGTTTCCAGTTCGGCCTGGACTGCGTGCTCGACGGCATCGCTGCCCGGCTGGCCTAGCGGGCGTTACGAGGGCCAGCAACGCCGGTGAACGGCACGCCTTGGCGCCCGGATGATCGACTTAGTCGCGCACCATTGCCGATCGCCGGGTGATGGCCGTGCCGGATTTTTCCCGGACGCAGACGGCTGCCCGGCGGATAATGGCTGCTCACCATGCCTGGCAGCGCACTTTGCGCGGGTCTGACCCCCAAATAGGGGTCATGACACGACCAGACACTCTCAAAGATAATTACGCAGGTGAGAAATTGAGGGTCGAGGACGGGTACATCCTGTCTCCGTCGCCACGGGGGGGGATCGTGGTTAAGGGAGTGGGGGGACGTGCCCGTCCTCGACGGCTCGATAGTACAGCTCCAATTTCGTTGGCGCTGCACGGCCTGCACGTGAATATTTTACCCGCACGCGGCCGAGATATTGCTTCGCGGTTTCCTCGCTGATCGTCATCTTCCTGGCCACCGACTTCATCGGCATGCCTGTGGCGTAAAGCTGCAGGGCACGCGTCTCTTGTTGGCTCAGAACCGGCCGGTCAGCAGCGTCGTCGGTGGCAAAGATGTACGCGAGGTGAGGCGAGATCCACGCGTTTCCCGTCGCGACGGCCTTGATGGCCGCTCGTATCCGGGCGGTCGGCTCGTTCTTCAGGACGTAGCCGAGCGCCCCGGCGCGCATCGCCGCCCGGACGGCGGCCGGCTTGTCGGAGACCGAAAGCACCAGCACGGCCGGGCCGGCCTCAAGGATCGCGGCGACGTTGCGATCGGCCGTGGTCCCGTCGGCTAGGTCCAGATCCAGGAGGACCACGTGCGCATGGCGTCCTGGTCCGGCGAGAAGGGCAGCGACGGTCGCGGCAGTGGCGATAACCCGGATGCCGCTCTCGGCTGCCATGACCCAGGCGGCGACGCCGTCGAGGACGATGGGGTGGTCGTCCACCGCCGCGATGTCGATAGCGTCGGTCATCCGGCCTGCCCCTTCCGCCAGCAGACCTCTAGGCACCCCGCCCCAGTCTCGTCGACATTCACGGCGACACGCCAGCACGCCGCCGCCGGGATGTTCTGCCCCGCCCGCTTCACGTCGAGGGCGGTCCGCGGCGGCTCGCTGAAGGTCACGTACAGCTCCACGTCGTCGGCAGGCGCGAGGACCGTCAGCGTCACCGGATGCGGCGGCAGCGCGCTGATGACGCTCTCGACCGCCGCGAGGGTGGCGGCCGCTACCGCGGGCACGGTCTCCCCTGGGT
>Ga0208827_1001497_pt1 | contig 10104 bp, 8 predicted proteins | sample Sb_taG_5_FD_187709 | JGI IMG/M metagenome (GOLD analysis project Ga0208827, IMG submission 187709) | Peat soil microbial communities from Weissenstadt, Germany - Sb_50d_8_FC metaG (SPAdes) (version 2) | ecosystem: Environmental > Terrestrial > Soil > Wetlands > Peat | place: Germany: Weissenstadt...
TCAAGGCCGGCTCGTTTCGTGTGTTCCGGTCTTCGCGCCCATCGAGGAATGATTGCGTCCGGCGACCTTGCTTCGATTCCCCTGGCGCTGAGTGTCCGGGTGGGTTTTGGTGGTCGTTATGGGCTCGTCGGCCGTGGTTTTCGAGTTCATCGATGCGAGATTCGATCACGAGCAAATGCTGGGTCAGCATCCGGAGACGCTGCTCGGTCTGGCTTCGGGTCGTCTCCATTTGCCTGGCCGCGAGCATCCGCGAGGTCATGGCCACGACCAGGCACGCGAGCCCGACAACGACCGTGAAGAGGGGCATCAGCGACCACAAAGCAGGGGGCATGACGCGGATCCTTCCTTGGTTGAAACGCCTGGTCTGCTTGAGCCCTGGCGTCCTGGGTTCCTGGAGCAGAGGCAGAGACAGCGGCCCTTTTGACTCAATGGGCGTGGGGTTGCGGAGCGGCCGACGGCTCCGTAGCCCGAGCTTGCCGCTCCGCCGTATTCGCCGCACTCGCCGCGTGGGCTGCGTGGGCCGCATCGTAGACTTCGCGGAGCGCGACGCCCTGGGCCGAGGCGATCCGTGCGCAGTCGTCATATTCGGGGCTGAAGGTGGGGGGACGATTCTCGAGCCAGCCGAGCTTACCCCGGATCGGACCGAACCGCGTCTGGACCTCGATGCCCTGGCGCTTCAGCTTGTGGCGGCTGACAGGGTAGCGCCTGATGCCGAGAGTTCCCGTCTCGCGGAAGACGATCTCTTCCAGGGGCGGAATCCTGGCCTCGTCGCAGAGCACGCTCACCATCACCGCGGGCCGGTTCTTCTTCATCTGGATGGGGGTCACAAAGGCATCGAGCGCCCCCCCTTCCATCAGCTTGATCATGGTGTAGCCGACCACCTCGCCGGGCAGGTCGTCGAGATTGGTCTCGAGCACCCAGACCCTGTCGCTGGCGGGAGGAAGCTCGGCGCTGCCCAGGAACAGCCGCAGGACGTTGGCCTGCTCCGGTAGGTCGCGGCTGCCGGCGCCCAGGCCGATGCTCTCGATGGTCAGGGCCGGCAGCGGACCGAACCGTTCCACGACGGTCGTCAGGATTGCGGCTCCCGTCGGTGTCGTCAGCTCCATCTCGACCATCGATTCGGCCAGCGGGACCCCTTTGAGAATCTCTGCCGTGGCGGGCGTTGGCAGCGCCATGCGGCCGTGGGCCGCCTTGATCCAGCCCTTTCCTGGAGGGACCGGACTGGCCTCGAAGCGATCGACGCCCAGCAGGTCCAGGCCAACCGCGGACCCGACGATGTCGATGATCGAATCAACGGCCCCGACCTCGTGAAAGTGGATCTTGGACAGGTCGACGCCGTGAACTTTCGCCTCGGCCTCGCCCAGCCGCAGGAAGATTCGCTTCGCCAGGTCCTTCTGCCGGGCGCTCAGGCTGCTGGTGTCGATGATCGCTTCGATATGGTGCCAGTGCCGATGTGCGTGCTCGATCGGGGCGTGAACCCTGGCCGCGGTCGCCCGGAAGCCGCCCTTTTTCACGGTTTCGAACGCGACGCTGCCGGGAAGTCCCAGGCTCGACACGGCCTCCTGGATCGGCCTGGGATCGACCCCGGCGTCCACCAGGGCGCCGAGGGTCATGTCCCCGGAGATACCACTGAAGCAGTCGAAATATCCGACGCGCACTCCCCACCCCTTCACCCGGAAGTCAACATGGCGAAACTCAGGACATTCTAACCGACCTCGTCGTCGGGGCAAAGGCGGAGTGAGCACGAGGCACGGACGTGTGCCTGCGCGCAGGATGATCGCTGAGCGGGAAAAAGATGGGATGACCCGGATCAGCCGTCGTCATCCCAAGGGAGAGACCGTCGACGACCGGCGAGGCAGAGATCGCATGGATCCGGACTTGCCCGGCAACCTCCTGGACCAGCACGCCGACGCGATCGAACTGTACGCGCGGCAGTGGTGCGACGTACCGGAAGACGTGGTTCAGGATGCGTTTCTGAAGCTGGCGGCTCAGCGCACGCTGCCGGACAACCCGGCTGCGTGGCTATTCCGTGTCGTCCGCAACGAGGCCATCGACGCGGGTCAGGCCGCGCGGCGGCGAAAGCGTTACGAGACCGCCGCGGCATCCTGGTCTCCTCCCTGGTTCGAGGCCGATCGGGACGAGCGTCCGGGGCCCGTCGATCCGGAGCAAGCGGCCAGCGAGCTCAAGACGCTGCCGATCGAAGAGCGCGAGATCATCGTCGCCCACCTGTGGGGCGGATTGACCTTTGAACAGATCGCCACTCGTTCGGCGAGGGTCTCCAGACCCCGCCGGACCGGGGGACCGAAGGTCTCAAGGCCGCGGCTATTGGCCCCGTGGGAGACATGCGGTCGGCAACGACGGCGGGGTCGGAGACCCTCGCCGAACAAGTCGACCCGCGCCGAATACAGATCTATTGTTCGAGATAGGCCTCGTGCTCCAGACCCTTGATGTAGGCGAGCACTTCATCGAGGGTCTCGACGACCATGCCGGGGACGCGGCCGGCGTCGTCCAGCTCCCGCAGCAGCTTGAGGTCTTCGAGGTATTCCGAGGCCTCGAGCTCGCGTCGGAGTCGCGCGCTGAGTGCTCGCTCACGGGAGATCAAGAGATCCATGTGATGCGCGATCAGCCAGAGCGTCCTCTCGGTGACGGCACCGCGCACGGCCTCAGCTCCGGCGCCGGCATGATCTTGAGCGTCCAGCGCCTTGCCCACGTCGTGCAGCAAGGCCGCCAGCAAGAACTCCTCGTCATAGGGCCGCGCCTCGCGCGCCAGGTGAAAGACCTGAAGGCTGTGATAGAGGACGTCACCCTCGGGATGGAACTTCGGGTTCTGCTTGACGGCTTCGAGAGGAGCCAGGCGCATCCGGTAGACAGCGAACCGGTCGAGGTGCTCGGCCAGTGCAGCCACGCCTTCGCCCTCCCCGGGCTCGGGCATCGCCGGCTCCTCGCCGCCATCGTTCTGACCACGACGCGACCGCCAGAGAGTCACGAGCTGGTTGCGGACCTCGCTGTCGGAGGGCAGGTCTCCCGGCCTCACCCGGTGCCCGAGTACCGCCGCGGCCTTGCGTTTGGCCACGTAGAAATCGTTCTCGCCAGTACGGTCAAGCCAGTCCAGCGTGCTCGCCGTCGCGAGATCTCCGGCCCCGTCCAGTAACCGCCGCGCCGCCTCGAGTGCAATCTGCTGCCGGAGCCGCTCCGTCGCGGCCGGGAGGCGATATTTCTTGCGATACTTGTCGTGCATCACTTCTTCATCCCCCCAGCCCGATTCTACGTGGTCCGGGGGCCGCTGGGAATGCAGACCCATCCTCCGGGTCTGCGTGCGATCCGGAGGAAATGATCAATTGAGCGGCAGCCGGGTCCCAGGGTCACAGATGACGTCCGTCATCGTGAGCAAGACCCCGCGACGAGCGAATTCGGTCAGGATGCCGGCCTCGGCCTCATTGTCGATCGCACGGATGGCGTCAACCACCAGCGCGATCCGGCAATGCCGGGCCAGCAGACCACGGACCGCCGCGGCCACGCAGTAATCGGTAGCGACGCCATAGACCACGAAGATCGGCTGGCCCGACGCGTAGAGCGCGATCAGCTCATCGGCATGGGGATGAGTGAAGAGATCGTACTGCCGCTTCAGCAGCGTGAGATGAGGCGGAGCTTCTCCTGGCACCTGTGCGTGCTCGTCGAATAGCACACTCTTGGCACAGAAAGTCGCCTCAACCCGCTCTTGCCCGACTGTGCCGATCATGCAGTGCGGGGGGAATGTCTTCAGTTCCTGGTCGTCGGGAGTGTGGGCGCAGGCGGTGGCCAGGATGGGGATTCGCTGGTCGCGCGCGAACCGAGTAAGCCGCGCGAGGCGGGGAACGATCGCGGTCGAGCCAGGGACGAACAGGGCTCCGGTTGGTTCGAGAAAATCGCGCTGGGTATCGATATCGACAAAGACCTGGGGGCCTTCGAGCATGAGCCAGACTCCCGTGCTAACAAACAATGGATGAATACGCGGCTCGGTCGCCGCGAGCGGCCGAGTGTCGTGGTCCCATTGTGCAACGGATTGGACCGCACTGTCAGTAGCGGTGAATGAGAGTGCCCTCTCGCTGTTACCGTTGAGAGCTCGCGCAAAGGAGCGCAACCGCCGGACGCAACGACGCGGGCTACTCCTGCACGACGCCGCGCTCGACTCTTGCCATCACGCGGGCGTCGGCATTCCTCTGGCCCATTCTCTTTCCGCAGCCCGATAGCTGGCTCACTTTGGCCCGCGAAAATGGCTCCCTTCCAGGCCGCGACCGACAACGTCGGGCGTCCTGGCTCTCCTCCCGGCGATTTTAATGTGCGGCGATGAAGCGTGTTACAGTATGATGAATCAGCCAGTTGATCGAGGATCAGGCAGGAGCCAGGCATGTTCGGAATGTTCAGGAACCGGCGACGAGAACGGCTCCGCTCTCAGCCCTTTCCACACTCCTGGCTCGACATCATCAAGAAGAACGTCCCGATCTTCAACCGCCTCCCTCAAGCCGACCAACGGGAACTCCAGGAACACATCCAGGTCTTCCTGGCCGAGAAGTTTTTCGAGGGTTGCGGCGGGCTGGAACTGACCGAAGAGATCAAGGTCACGATCGCCGCCCAGGCGTGCCTGCTGCTCCTCCACCGGGAGACCGGCTACTATCCCCGCCTGATCACGATCCTGGTTTATCCCCATGCGTATGTCGCCAAGGGCATTCAGCCGATCGGCGGGGGAGCCGTGCTGGAGTTCGAGACGGCCCGGCTCGGGGAGGCGTGGAAGGACGGCGTGGTGGTCCTGTCCTGGGATGACGTTCGGCAGGGAGCGTCGGACCTCCACGACGGGCACAACGTCGTGCTGCACGAGTTCGCCCACCAGCTTGATCAGCAGGACGGCTCGGCGGACGGAGCCCCGATCCTCGAACACCACAGCCAGTACGTGACCTGGGCTCGTGTGCTCAGCCACGAATACGATCAGTTGCGCCGGGACACCGAGCAGGGTCGCACGGATGTGCTCGACGAATACGGGGCAACCAACCCCGCCGAGTTCTTCGCCGTGGCAACGGAGTGCTTTTTCGAGAAGCCAATCCCGCTCCGGCGGAAGCACCCGCGGCTTTACGAGGAACTCAAGGCGTACTATCGGCAAGATCCAGCCTCGCTCGTGTCTTCCTGATAGCTCGGGAGATCGGAGTGCCGGCTGGCTGAGCAGCCCAGGATCACAAAGGCTCCCTGACTCTGAAGATCCGGGGCCGCCAACCGGCGCAATGGTCGTCTTTTTCCAGGGTTTTTTTATCGTTCCGGACCGGAGAAGGGCAGTCCTCATCGGAATTGCGGGATAAGCTCAATTTCCGATCGGTATCACCCTTCCGCAGTTTAATGGGTATTGAATTCCGAGTCCTCACCGCACTCTGAATATCGGCATCATCCCGATGCGGGCTGTCTGGGCGAACTTCCAACCGGCCTCTGAGCGGGGAGAGCTGACGACAGAGCCTGTGCCGTCCAGGGGGAGAAGACGATGAACCGGCGGGCCATCGCTCTGCTGGCCGCGGGGCACTTCCTGACCGACCTCTGCCAGGGGACGGTCCCGGCGCTCTTGCCCTTCCTGGTGACGGAGCGTCAGTTCTCGTATACGGCGGCGGCCAGCCTCGTCTTCGCCATCAGCGCCTCATCGTCGGTCGTGCAACCGCTCTTCGGGCAGGTCGCCGACCGCCTCGCCCTCGCCTGGTTGCTCCCGGCGAGTATCTTATTGACCGGAGCCGGTCTTGCCCTCGGGGCTCAGGCGACGACGTTTGCTCTGGTGCTGCTGGCGTTCGCCTTGAGTGGCCTGGGGGTAGCAGCGTTCCACCCAGAGGCTGCCCGCCAGGCGTACCTTGCCAGTGGCGATCGACGAGCGACTGGAATGAGCTGGTTCACCGTGGGCGGCGTGGTCGGGTTCGCCCTGGCCCCGATGCTGACGACCGCTCTCGTTGTCGGGTGGGGAATCAAGGGAGTCCTGATCTTACTGCTGCCGACTGGACTTGTCGCCACACTCCTGGCTCAACTCACCGGTGGAACGGCCGGAGCGCCGGTCAGTCATCGACCAGGACAACCTACGAACAGCGTGCGGGATAACTGGAGGGGGTTTGTGACCTTGAGCGGGGCCACCATCTGCCGCTCGATCGTGTTCTTCGGTCTGAACACGTTCTTGGCGCTCTACTTCATGAGCCGATGGGGCCAGAGTGCCGCCCAAGGGAACCGAGCCTTGGCGGTGTTCCTCGGGACCAGCATCGCAGGAACGCTGATGGGCGGCTTGCTGGCCGATCGTTTTGGTCGCCGGGCGGTGCTCCGGGCCGGATTCGCCGGTGCGGCGGTTTTCCTGAGCCTGTTCGTGATCACATCGAACCAAACCCTGGCATTGGCGTTGTTGGTCCCGCTGGCTGTTTGCATCTTCCTGCCGTCAAGCGTGCAGGTCGTGCTTGGTCAGGAGTACCTGCCGAGCCGGGTTGGCATGGCCTCGGGTGTGACTCTGGGGCTGGCGGTCAGCGTCGGTGGCATGGCTGCCCCACTCCTGGGTCGCCTGGCAGATTGGCAGGGTTTGGGCGTTGTGTTCCTGGCATTGCTTCTGGTTGTGCTGCTGGCGATGATCCTCTCATTGGCTCTACCTTCAACCGTGGGTCGAGTCGATGTCCGCCGATCAACCTCCATGAGCCGGTCTCGGAATCTTGAGGAGACCACCGTGGCCTGTGAAACGAGCGATCCGTCATGAGCAGAAGATCGACTCGCCGCTCTCACTGCTGTCATCACGACCATGGCGAGCGTGATCTTGAAGCCGAGATCCACGACCCGGAGAGAATGCGCTTGATAATCCAAATCATCGTGGTTTTTGAGATCCTTATCTCTTGCATTCGCCGATCGACGGAGATATGCTTCACTTAGTGGGCGAACCAGCCTTCCCGGACCTCAAACGGAACCCTCTTGGGAGAAGGACGGAAGGGGTCGCCAGGCTGGTTGAGGGTATGTAGAACGTCTCGTCCACATGGTCCGATGGGTGGTCGGATTCAGCAAAGAGCCGAACGCAACGCCGGGTAATTCGGGCTGGATGAAGAGATGCTCCGGGCGAGAGAGTGATTCTTGAGCGCTTTGGAGGAACCTCCCAGACCTTGTAAGGAACGGTGAAGCAGGCTCGCACGTCTCCAGGCGTCATGGTCTTGTTCCAGCCCATGTCGGCGGGAGACGGACGGATACGCCGCCGAAGCCCGAAAGACCAAGAGTCACCGGTTGGGATGCCTGGAACGGTCTGCCCAACTGCTGAACCGGCATACCCCCCAAAAACGGCTTTCCGTTTCCCCCCGAGGTGATCCTTGGGGGGTTCTTTTTTCAGGGTTGAGCCTTCACGAACTCATGTCCGGTCGCCGATTGTAGCGCTTCAACGCAAATGGCACTTTCGGGCCGCGGCGGGAATTCCCGTGTACGTGATCTCGACTTACAACACGGACTACATTTTCGTGAAGGCGATGGACCTCGAGCGCGCCGGGGAAGTCGTGCGCACTGAGGGGCATGAGGTCGAGGCAAGTACTGATTGCCAACGGCCGGAGGGACCGGATGTCGGACTGGCTGATGAAAACGATACGTGCGGAAGCTCGGCGCCTGCTTGAACTGGCGGCGGACGACGGCGCGCTGCGCGCGGACCTCCGGGCACTGGCCGAGGAGATCCTGGCCGCGACCGAGGTTTCCTCGCCCAGTGTTTCCCCGAGCGGTATCGAGCCCGACATTGGCTTCCAGCATCCGTTCTCAGGCCCGGCGCATTCCAACGATGAAGAGCTGGCCTGCGAACCGCAGCCCGATCCTCTTCCGTCCCACGACGACGCCACCGAACCGCTGCGAGAATTGACGCTGGGACGGTCTCGACCGACATCTCCTGGCGATTCGATCGCGCCCAGCTTGCCGGCCAAGAGGGGAGTGGCTGGAGAAGACCTGGCCTCCCTCGAGGCTCGTTGTCGGCGCAAGGCCGAAGCTGCCCGATGGGCGGCGGAATGCCAGCGGAGGATCCGTGAAGAAGCCGACTTCCATGGTGCCGGTGACCCTCTGGATGAGGAAATGGCCGGATGGGCACGGAAGTTGACTGACGGCTTGCACTGGATGAGCTCACAGACGGCGGCGGATTCGATCGAGGTCTCGATCCTCGACGACATCGCCGGCTGCTTCGACACGCTCGCCGAGAGCCTCGCCCTGGTCCAGGAAACTCAGGGCCGAGGAAAGACTTTCGAGCAAGCTCTCAAGTATCTCACCGAGGCGCAATCCGCGGCACGGCGGGCGCTGCAAAGAGTGGACATCGCTGACGATCGGGACCAAGAGAACGTTCACGAGTGGATACGATCCACGGCGGCGCGGCAACGGATCTATCTCGGTCGTCACATGCGAGCTGACGACCTGGCCGACCCGGCCGGATGGTCCTCGCTGCTGGCGCGGATCGAGGAAGCGCGGAGCAGCGGCCACAAGACGCCACTTCAGATTTCCCGGCTCGACCGCATCCGCCCTCATTCAGAACGGATCAGAGAGGGCAGGCAAGGCGAACAGGACTGGTCGGCGATCATGGAGACCGTTGCTGGATTGGTCAGTGATGGGATGCCCCCCAGCACTCGCGAGCTGCGGGAATTGTTGTTGCCGATCATCGACCTCGTCCCGGATATGGACGATCCGCCGCGGGGCTTCCGACTGGTTCTCCGGCAGATCGATCGGTTCCTGGCGGCGCGTCCCGTTCCGGTCGAGACATCGGTCCACCACGAGCCGGCAGCCGAGGTGAAGGAGGTGGCGCGACTGCTGAGCGGCAGGAGCGTCGTCCTGATCGGCGGCATCCGCCGTCGCGAGGCCCAGCAAACTCTCAAGACATCGTTCGAGCTCGATTCACTCCTCTGGATCGAGACCAAGGAACACCAGGCGGTCGAGACATTCGAACCCATGATCGCGCGCCCGGACGTCGCTTTGATTCTCCTCGCCATCCGCTGGTCGAGCCATGGTTTTGGCGAGATCCGCCATCTCTGCGAACGGCATAACAAGCCTCTGGTCCGGCTGCCAGGGGGCTATAGCCCAAACCAGGTTGCCGCCCAGATCCTTGCGCAGAGCAGCGAGCAGCTTCGTGCGGCGAGGAAATGATCGGGATGCACGCAGATCGCCTGATCGGCTGTTAACGTCGACTTCAGCCGCGGCACGATCCATCGTGTCAATTCAGCCTGGGGTCCGCCGGCCGCGTCTTCAGTCCCAGGAATTCGGACAGCTTGATGGCATTGACCTCACCAACCACAACTTTCCAGAGATCTTTTTCGCCTGTCCAGAAGACGTGATCGCTGGTCGCGGGCAAGGTGATCCAGGAATCCCAGCCGAACTCCCCTTCGAGCTGTCCCGGGCCCCAACCCGAATAATTGGCGATGACCAGGGAGGGTTCGGGTCGTTGGCGGATGATCTGCTGGACCAACGCAACGTCGAGCGTGACGAAGACGCCCGGGATGATCTCATGGTCACCCAGGCCTGCTAGCGTGTGGAGCACGATGAGCGAGCCGGGCACCGGCCCCCCCAGATGCAGCGGCTTGTCCCACTCAAAACCTTCCTCGAAAATCTTCCCGGCCAGATCCGTGATCAACGTGTTGATCGGTTGGTTCAAGATCAGTCCCATGGCTCCGTCCTGGTTGTGATCGAGCATCAAGATCACGGACCGAGCAAAAATAGGAGTGTCGAGTTGCGGGGCGGCGATGAGAAGATGACCATTGAGGGATTGCATGTGTTTGCCCGCCAGCTTCGATGACTGAAGCGACCTTCGAGTCTGGTTTACTTTCATGGTATTGGGTCAGGCAAGCTGCGCGGGATGGTAGCCTGAGCAAAGCGTCCGCGGAAGGGCAAGTCGATCAGGATGTGCGGCACTTGCACTCGCACCGACGCCAGGTTTGCGAAAAGAACACCGAGTTGAACGAGTCATCAACCCGCGGCTCAGCTCCTACGGCGTGTCGCAAGTGACGTTCCACTTACGACTTGTATGGTAGTTGGGTGAGACGATCGAAGACTCGTGAACCGGAAGGCCAGGATTTGCATCCGAAGAGAGTGCAACCTAGAATTCCGTGAGCGGAAAAGCAGTTCGGAGGGCAA